>Ga0070669_100000288_pt1 | contig 39645 bp, 58 predicted proteins | sample KBSS53metaG_FD_64680 | JGI IMG/M metagenome (GOLD analysis project Ga0070669, IMG submission 64680) | Switchgrass rhizosphere microbial communities from Kellogg Biological Station, Michigan, USA - KBS S5-3 metaG | ecosystem: Host-associated > Plants > Roots > Rhizosphere > Soil ...
ATGGCGGCCATTCCGACCAAGGTCAGCGCGGACTATGGCGCGATCATTCGTGACATCGCGATCAAGGCCAACATTGCCAACACGCCGGAAGAGGCGCAGCTGTCCAAAACCGTGGTCGACACTTCGCGGGATACCGGCATGGCGCGCAACGACGTGGCCGAGCTGGTCAACGCTCTGGTGGGTGCCGGCATGGAGCTGGACAAGGCGCTGGCCTACGCACCGACGGCGGCCAAGTTCGCCGTGGGGCAGGGATCGGAAGGCACGGAAACGGCCAAGATGATCAACGCCCTGGGGCAGAACGCCAAAATCACCGACCCCGTGGTGATGCAAAAGGCGCTTGAGGCCATCGCCTACCAAGGGCAGGCGGGCAGTTTTGAAGCGGTCGACATGGCCAAGTGGTTCCCCGAGCTGCTGGCCGGTATGGGCAAACTCGGCATCACCGGCATGGACTCGGTGACGCAGTTGGGCGCCATGCTGCAGGTGCAGATGAAGACCGCCGGCGGTTCGGACGAGGCGGCGAACAACCTCAAGAACTGGATGGAAAAGATCGGCTCCGGCGAGACGGTGAAGGCCTACGAGAAGGCCGGCATCGACTACAAGGGATCGATGCAGACCGGCCTGCAGAATGGCAAGTCGACGCTTGAGTCGAGTTTTGCCCTGGCCCAAAAGTACATCGAAGCGACCGACCCGAAACGGGCCGCCGAGATGGCCAAGGCGACGGCGGCGATCAGCCAGGAGGCCGACCCCGAGAAAGCCAAGGCCATGATCGACTCGCTGGAAAAGGCCTTGCGCACCGGTGACCTGTTCGCCGACATGCAGGTCAAGGCGGCGTTGACGGCGTACATGCAGAACAAGGATCTGTACGAGCAACTGAAAAAGGATTCGGGCAGCGCGGCCGGGATCCTCGACAAGAACCTTGCCGAGCGGCGGGAAACGTCGGCGCAGAAATGGGCCGAGATGGGCCACAGCCTGGACGACTCGATGCGGGCCGTGGGTGATGCGATTCGCCCGGTCACGGACGCGGTGGCCGACGGCCTCACGAAAGCGACCGGCAGTCTGGCCCGGTTGGCCGAAGAGTCGCCACGGCTGGTGACGGCGCTGGGGTTGGCCGGTGCGGCTGTGGCCGGGCTGTCCACGGCCTGGAGTGGCCTGAAGATGGCCCGGGGCCTGATGAACATCGGCCGGGGCTCGTTGATGGGTAACCCCAACATTCCGCAAAAGGTGATCGTGACCAACATGGGCGCCGGTGGGCTCGGCGGCGGGCTGGATGCCGGCGACCTCGATGCCGGCGGTGACGGCAAGAAGGGCGGCCGGGGCCGGGGTGGCATTCCACCCGAGCGCAGTCGGGCCTCGCAGATTGGCGAGGGTATGAAGGGGCCGGCGGTTCTGGCAGTGGCTAACGCGGCGTTCAAGGCCTATGACACCTACGAGAACGCCGAGACGCAGGACGAGAAGGCCGAGGGTTATGGCGAGGCGGCGGGCGGTCTGGCGGGCACGCTGGCGGGTGCGGCGGCCGGTGCCGCCATCGGAACGGCGGTGCCGATCATCGGCAACATTGTCGGCGGCCTGATCGGTGGTTACCTCGGTTACATGGGGGGCGATGCGGCGGGCGGCTTCCTGGGCAAGAAACTGTTCGGTACTGACGAGTCGTTGAAGAAGGTCCCGGATGCCGGGCCGCTGATGATGGCCAACGCCGGCAAGGACATCAAACCGGTGATGGGCGATATCGCCAAGTCGTTCGCCGCGCCGGCCGCGCCTTTGATGATGGCGCGACCGGGGGCGGCGCCGGCCGACAAGTCGCCGCAGGTGGGCGATGTCGGCCGGGCGATGATGCTGCCGCCGGCCAGTGCCGACGCCAAGGCCGGACCGCTGGCCAAGCCGACCGAGCCCGCGCCGGTGAAAGTCGATTCGAAGGTGGACATTCAGGCGCCGTTCAACCTGACCGTGCAGGGCGACGTGCAGGACGCCAATGCGCTCTACAACAAGCTCAAGCCGATGCTCGATCAGCACTATCGCGACCTCGCCAAGCAGCAGGAAGCGAACAAGCTGTTCGATGCGCCGCACGTTTAATCAGGAGGGTTCATGGAAGCATTGGGGCAATTGCAGTCGGGGCTCAAGTACTTGACCGCCGCCGGCGAAACCGGCCGGCGCAGCCTGGACGGCATGATGGGGCCGGTGAATGGCGCGATCGGGGAAATCACCGGCGCGGCGTCCGAGCTGGAGGGGTTGCCCATCGTCGGCCCGGCCGTCGGGGCCAAGCTTCATCGGCTCATGCGCGGGGTGAATGCGGCCCAGGCGCAGGTCGGTCGGGTGGTGTCGATGTACAGCACCGCGACCCGGGCGGTGGCGCAGATCGACGAGCGCCTGGGCGTGCTGAAGGAACAGGCCGGCAAGGCCGCCACGGCGATCAACAAGATCGCCGGCAAGGCCAGTCCGGCGTTGGCCAACATCCTGCCCACCGGCGCTTTCGCCACGGATCAGACGCCGGCGCCGGAGGCGGTCAAACCGTTTCCGCACCTGCTGATCATCCAGCCGCGCGACCCGAAAGCGGCGCCGTATTTCTTCAACCTGGACACGGCCGCCTTTGACGAGCTGAGGCGCACGACCGAATTCCGCTGGGCCTCGCAAGAGCGCCTTTCGCGGCGGCCGGCGCAGCAGGCGGTGGGCATGGGCGACGAGAAAATCACCTTGAAAGGGGTGATCTTTCCGGGTCTTAAGGGAGGTCTTAAGCAGCTCGACACCCTGCGCGCGCTGGGCGCCCAGCTACAGCCGCTGACCCTAACCACCGGTTATGGCGACGTGCTGGGGACGTGGTGCCTGAAAAGTCTGGATGACGATCAGGGCGCGTTTATGGCGGGCGGGATCCCGCGCAAGCAGTCTTTTAACCTGGAGTTTGTGCGCTATGGCGACGACATGCAGAACATCTGACGGGGATCTGCTGGACACCATCTGTCACAACTATTACGGCGACCTGGCCGGGGTGGTCGAGGCGGTGCTGGATGCCAATCAGGGGCTGGCCGACGAGGAACAGCCCTACCGCGCCGGCGTGCTGATCGTGCTGCCGGATCTACCGGCCGCCGTGTCTGAAGAGGTCGCACTCTGGGACTGAGCCCGTCCGGAGTGTCGCCGGCACCCCATCGCGTTACGCGTAACGCGCCATCTACTAAGCCCGCCCTGTGCGGGCTTTCTTTTGGAAGTAATCCATGACCCCGCGATTTCGTATTGTGGCCGACGGCAGCGACATCACGGCGCTGCTGAATGACCGGCTTTTGCAGTTGAGCGTCACCGACAAGACCGGGATGGAGTCGGACGAATTCGAGCTGCGCCTCGACGACCGCGACGGAGCGATTGTGCTGCCCAAGCGCGGCGCCGGGATCGAGATATACCTGGGCTATGCCGAAACCAAACTGACCCGGCTGGGCCGCTATGTGGTCGACGAAATCACCGTGTCCGGCCCGCCCGATACGCTGGTGATCAAGGGCAAGGCCAGCGACATGCGCGGCAGTGGCAAGACCGTGCGCAGCGGGAGCTGGGACAACGTGCCGCTGTCAAAGATCGTCGCCGACGTCGCGGCGCGCAACGGCTGGGAGCCGGTCTGTCCGGTCAATACGAAGGTGGTCCGGGCCGACCAGCTCAACGAGTCCGATTTTCATTTCATCACGCGGCTGGCCAAGCAATACGACTGCACGGCCAAAGTGGCCGACGGCAAGTTGCTGGTCATGCCGCGTCAGGGTGGCCAGACCGCGAGCGGCAAGGCCTTCGCGCCGGTGGTGATCACGCGCGCCGATGTCAGCCGCTGGCAATTCAGTCTTGGCGACCGCAACACCCACAAGGCGGTTGGGGCCAAGCATCAGGACAAGAAGACCGGCCAGCTCGCCGTCGTCTCCCTGGAGAACGACGACGCCCCGGCCGGCCTGCCGGCGGTGCATACCGACCGGCATATTCACCCGAACAAGACGGCGGCCGAAGCGGCGGTCAAGGCGCGTTTGGCAGCGTTCAACCGCTCCACTGCCGGCGTGCGCCTGGAAATGGAGGGCCGCACCGACATTTTTGCCGAGCGCTCGGTGATCGTCCAAGGCTTCAAGGTCGGGCTCGATGGCGAGTATCTGGCCGACTCGGTGGAGCAGACCTACACCCAAGCCGGTTGGTCGACCACCGTTGAATGTAACGGCGGCAAGAACGGCAAAGCCAAGGCCAAAGGCAAGAAGGCCAAAAAGGAGAAGAAGCCGGTCAAGGTCGTGAGCCTCGCGTAACCCGCAGTAGAACCCCATCAGCCGCCGAGTGCGGCTTTTTCATGTCTGGAGTTTGGTATGTCCATCAATCAGCAGCAGTTGCTGCAAATCCTCCCCAACGCCCGCCCCGTCGCGGGCGTTTTTGTGTCCGCACTCGGCCCGGCCATGGCGCGCTTTGGCATCACGTCGCCGGTGCGGCAGGCCGCGTTTATCGCGCAGTGCGGGCACGAGTCGCAGCACCTGACCAAGCTATTGGAAAGCCTCTACTACCGGGACGCCGAGCGCGTCGCGCGGCTGTTCAAGTCGGGTTTCGATGACAACCGTAACGGCCGAGTAGATCCGGCCGAGATCGAGGCCGCTAAGGCCTATCTGTGCAACTCGGAAAAGCTGGCCAATCGCGTCTATGCCGATCGCATGGGCAACGGCCCCGAGGCCTCGGGTGATGGCTACCGCTATCGAGGTCGCGGCCTGATCCAGATCACCGGCCGCGATAACTACCGTCTGTGCGGCCAGGCGCTCGGTTTGCCGTTGCTCGATCGCCCCGAGCTGCTGGAGCAGCCGGAATATGCCGCGCTGTCGGCGGCCTGGTACTGGTGGGATCGAGGCCTTAACGATCTGGCCGACGCGGGGTTGTTCGACGGTATCACTCGGAAAATCAACGTGGCCAGCGCCGGGCAGGCGGAGCGCCGCGAGCTGTGGGCCAAGGCCAAGGCGGTGCTATGTCAATCCTCGATCTGATTCCGGCGCCGGTGCGGCCGTGGGCGGTGGCCCTGGTACTGCTGTCGATCGCCGGCGCCGGCGCTGCCGGCAGTTGGGTGGTTCAGGACTGGCGTTACGGTAACGCGCTGGCCGAGCAGGCCCGCCAGTCCGCCGACGTGGCCAAGGTGGCCGCTGAAGCGATGGTGGCCGCCCTGGTGATCGAGCAGGACAAGCGCCGGGCGCTGGAAGGCCGCCTGAAGGACAACGATGAAACCCATTACAAGGATCTATCCGATGCACAGAAAGCTCAGCAACGCCTGTCTGATCGCCTTGCCACTGCTGATGTCCGGTTGTCAGTCCTACTCGCCGCCATCCCCGCCGCCGGCGGTTCGGGTGGGATGCCAGCCACCACCGGCGCCGGCGGCGTGGTTCATGCGAGCGCAAGAGCCGAACTTGACCCAGCGCATGCTCAAAGAATTGTCAGCATCACCGGCGATGGTGATCGAGGATTGATCGCGCTGCAGGCTTGTCAGGCCTACGCAAAAGAAGTGTCAGCACCGAAGTAGAAAAGAGCGGCCGGAGTGGATGCGTCAACATTCAGCCCGGCCGCCGTCCCCGCAGAATCTCCCTGCAAGTCCAGCCAAGGCTCTTACTCCGTGCACGAAGCGCGGCGAGCCTAGCACCTGTCTATTCATGCAGCAAAGGAACTTGCTTTTTAATGTCCTCCCCCATCATCCCTTGGATGGGCGGCAAGCGCCGCCTAGCCGACCGTCTTATTCCGCTTTTCCCTCCCCATGAGTGTTACGTCGAAGTCTTCGCCGGCGGCGCCGCGCTCTACTTCATGCGTCCCCAGCCGTCGCGGGTTGAAGTTCTCAACGACATCAACGGCGAGCTGGTGACGCTGTACCGCGTCGTGCAGAACCATCTGGAAGAGTTCGTGCGCCAGTTCAAGTGGGCGCTCAGCTCGCGGCAGATCTTCGAATGGCAGAAGATGACCCGGCCCGAGACGCTGACCGACATCCAGCGCGCCGCGCGCTTTTTCTACCTGCAGCACCACGCGTTCGCCGGCAAGGTGTCCGGGCAGACCTTCGGCACCGCCACGACGGCGCCGCCGATCAACCTGCTGCGGATTGAGGAAAATCTGTCGGCCGCGTGGCAACGCCTGTCTGGCACCTACGTCGAGAACCTGCCGTGGCTGGAGTGCGCCGAGCGCTACGACCGGCCGCATACCTTCCACTACATGGATCCGCCTTACTGGCAGACCGCCGGCTATGGCGTGGATTTTCCTTTCGAAAACTACGAGCGGATGGCGGACTTTATGCGCCGCTGCAAAGGCAAGGTGATGGTCAGCATCAACGATCACCCGGACATCCGGCGGGTGTTTGCGGGCTTCCACTTCGAAACCTTGGACATCCGCTATACCACGGCCAACCAGCGGCAAGGGCAGGCCGAGGTTACGGGCGAGCTGGTGATTATGAATTGGGAGCCGGCGGCGCTGGGAGGGTTGTTCTAGCAAGGGCTGTTAGCCGATACGACCGCCGGTCGGTTGGTCATATCGCTGAAACCTTTTGATTGGCAAGGGATTGGGGGCTACTATCCGGGCTGATTTGCTAGCCGATGGCTGGCCAGCCCAGTGACATTGATCCGGCGTCGAGTGACGATCGGAAGAAACTTTTAAACAGTTTTGATGTTCAAGCCGGATTGCCTTTGCTATCCTTTCGGCGTCCGGCACGTAGCCGAAAGACAAGAATTTTAGGAAATACAAGGGCTTAGAAAAAAGAAAACCCCCGAGGCCGGCAAGCCTTGGGGGTTCTCGGTGATCGTTCCCAAAACTTCTGGAAGACCGCGACAAGGTCAGAGTTTAGTGGACGGTTCCCTTCGAAGCAAGCCCGTTGCTTAGGGGAAAGCAGCATGTCCGCCATGACGGCCGATGCTGGCCCGCAGCCATTGAGCTGGGGCCGCAAGATTTACAAGTACCCGGGGTTACACCTCGGAACCGGCAATCGCTGTGGGCACGACCCGCAGGCTTTGGCTGTCGATCGCCTCGATCTGCACGACCCTCGCGGCGGGCATTGGCCGAAACTGATCCAAGCCGGCATCAAGCGTATTCAGGCGTACTTCGATAACGCCGCTGCCCTGCCGCCGCTGGCGCACCTCTCCAAGAAAAAGAACAAAGACGGCACCCTGCGCCAGAACCGCAGCGAAGCGCGCGAAGCTCAGGCGCTGGTGACGTCGGTGATCTTTACCTACCTCGACCTCAAATCGTTGCGCGTGGGCTACTACACCAATACCGGCGCCTTCGTCAGCATCACGTTTCTGGAAATCGCGCGGCGTTGCGGCATGACGTGCGAAATCAAGGATCGCGAGAATGAGGGCGAGTTGAAAGAGGTGCCAACGTCACGCTTCTGGCGCGCGGTGCGCGACCTCAAAGAGGCCGGCGTTATCCGCGTATTCGAGCAGTACGAGGAAAGAGACGCGGGCAAACGTGCGCTGACGGCGATCAAGACCTTTAGCGAGAAGTTCCTGCGCCTGATTACCGGCTGGAGCCCCAAACGCGTCGAAAATGCGCGCAAGCGCGCCCATGGGCGGGTTGGCGGGTTCTTGCTCGGCGCGATCGAGGCGGGCGTTGAGAACGTCAATCAGCGCAAGCATCTGATCAAAGAGATTCAGTCGGCCAACGTGAAGCGCGAGCTGTTCGGTTCCACTACCGCCAAGAACCGTCAGCCGGACAGCGGCGGCTCCCGCCAGTCCGTCGAAATCGCGCTGCGCGAGGAACACGCCGCGCTTGAGGTTCAGGTGCTGGCCAGCATCACAGCCGCCCTGGGGCGTGCGCCGCGCGGCTTTGAACAGCTCAGGCTGCAAGCACAGCATGGGTGGCTCAGTTACGACGACTTTGTCCGTCGACGGCTTGGCGGCGACAGCTAGCCCGCCACTCTCCCGCCTTACCAATCACATCCCCCTGACCGCCAGGGCGCCACGCTATGGGCGCTTTCTGGCGGTTTTGCGTTCATCCCTCCGCCATCCCCTGCCGATTCCGTCAAAGCGCTCGCAAACGCGCCCGGCGGCCTCCTATTTCACCGCAATGCGCACCCTCCGGCCGGCTTTCGGCGAGGCGAGGCGCGCGGAGTGAAAATTAAGTCACACCCCCAAAATATTAAGTCACCCAAGAGTTGCGTTAAGTAGGTGTTGGTCTTTCCCGCAATACAACCAGAGAAACATGGCCAGCCTACGGCTGTCCTAAATATGCCTCGGCAAGCCGAGAACGGTTTATAGGGCTGGTGCTACGCCCCAGCCACACCGGGGCTACTCGCCCCTACCCAGGCATGGGCCTGCGGCCCCTGCACCCGCATGGCAACAGCTCGGTGTCGCTGCCGCCGCCGTTTCGTCAGTGAGGCGCCTTCCAGTCGCTGTGGCCCGCGCTAACTTTGGCTCCCGACACTGACACCGCGTAGCGGTCCTTCGCTCCTTCACGCGCCGCCTACGGCTGGCCTGTCGCGCAAGCGCTCCGGCTAACAGTGAGGGGGGTGGGGTCGCGGTCGACGGCAGCTCTTTAATCGCGGTCGCCTGTTCGAACGATGGGCGCGCAGGCCGGGACCAGCGGGGCGGTCGGTTGCGGCCGGCTGAGCCTTTGCGCGCGCTGCAAAACCTCAAGCACGGTCGGGCTTTCTGAATCGCCATAAAGAATTAAAAAGATATTGTTTTAATATTAAAAAAGGTTGATTTAAGTAGTTCCGCTGGGCAATATGATTGCCATCAACCATCACGTCCGGAAGCCGCCCATGAGCAATGCACAAACTCAAACCCGCGCCCAGCAAGTTGCCGGCGTCATTCTCGATCAGCTCGGCGCCCGCCGTTTCATGGTGATGACCGGCGCCCGCGAGCTGGTGGCCACGGCCGAAGGCCTGCAATTCAAGCTGCCGGCGTGCTTCGCGCGGGGCGGCGTCAACATGATTCGCGTCGAACTCAATGCCATGGACACTTACGACGTGATCGCCGGCCGCTGGGCGCGCCTCGACTTCAAGGAAAAGGCCCGCGAGGACGGGGTGTATGGCGAGGATCTGCAACGCGCCTTCACCCGCCTGACCGGTCTGGATACCCACCTTTAAGGAAGCCTGCCCCGGCGCACGCCGGGGCCTGCCAAGGAGCGCCCGAGATGGCCCGCAAAAAAGCCCCCATTGCCTACGTCCCGCTGGAAGAGCGTCCCGAGTTCATCGCCGCCATGGCCGCCTTGCCGGACGATCCGGCCGAGCTGGAGGTGCGCGCCGAGCGTGTGTTGCACCTCTACCATGACGCCATGTTGGCCGCCGACGTGCAGGCGCTGGACGACGCGCAACTGGTCTATGAGGCGTGCGTGATCAAGCTCAACGGCGGCAGCAACTTCGGTTCGGCGGTGGTGCAGGACGCGCTCAAGGCCAAGCTCGCCGCGCCGGCTGGGCAGGTGCCCCGGTGGGAGCAGGCCGGCGAGTTTCTGCTGGAGGTCGAGGGCATGCGCATGGTGGTCAAGATGTGCCCGGGCCGGCTGTCCAACCACTGCGGCGCCGAGCTGCACGCGGTGGATTTTGATAAGCCGTTTGTCAGCCGCACCGGCTACCGCCATCAATACATGCGTCCGGCCGATCACGTCGGCCGCACGGTGGATCAAGCGGTGCGCGCCGAGGTGCTGGATAATCTGGCCCGCGAAGGCTGGGCCGCGACCATCGATCAGGAACACGGCCAGCCGAAAGACCGCAAGGTCTGGCCGTGGCTGGCCGATGCGCTGGCCGGGGTGCGCCCGGACGGGCAGCTGGCGATGTTCGGCGAGGCGCCGAAAGACCCCAGCGCCAAAAAGCCCTTGAGCAACAAGGAGCGGCAGAAGGCGTTCCGCGCCCGGCAACGCGAGCTGAAAGAGCAGCAGGCGGCCGCCGGCGTGCAGACCATCACCCTGACGCACACTGAGCGCTGCGTGCTGAGCTTGGGCCTGTTGGCCCATGAGGATCTGGATCACCGCCCGGCCGATTGGGCAACCAGCAAGAAACCCGGGTTTGACGCGCTGCTGGCCAAGCTCTGGCCGGAAGGCGACAACGGCCGTTACCTGGCCGAGCCCAAGCGCAGTACCTACCGCCCGACCGCGTTCCTGCGCGATGAGCTGGAGCGGCAGCGCGGCATGGTGCAGCGGCTGGAGCAGTACACCCGCGACTTGCGCGCCGAGCTGGAGCAGCTGAAAGACGAAAACGCCCTGCTCGAAAGCGAGCGCAACGAAGCGCACACCGCGATCAAGACCTGGGAAGACCGCTTGCGCAACGCCGGGCTGTCGACCGACTATCGCCGGCAGCCGGGGGAATAACGCCGTGTTACCCGTAACGAGCCCTAAAGGATCGAGCATGGACGATGACGCGCAGCGCCGGGCGGTACTGGCGCACTGGCGCCTGAGCCCGCGCGAGCAGATGCAGCAGCATGCCGGGCGCGAACTGGCGCCGCCGGCGCCGCGCGACCCGCGCTGGCAGTTGTGCGCCGAGCGCCTGCCGGAGCGGGCCGGGCGGCAGGTCTATCAGGTGTACAGCGCCTGGGACCACGCGCTGGTCTGCTGCCGCTTCGGCGGTGACGACTGGTGGTTGCGGGTCGGTGAAGGTGGTTTGCAGTCCGGCGTGGTGGCCTGGCGCGAAGTCGGGCCGGGCGAGCCGCTGCGGCGCTCGGTGACCCGCGCCGAATACACCGAACTGACCTGGCGCCTGCGCGTGTTGCGGCACAAACCGGCCTTTACCCCTCACGAATTCAACTGACAGGAATCCCCAGCATGCTGACCGCCGTCCATCCTGCCGCCGTGGCCTTCGCCATCGAGGCCGACACGCTGTTGCACCGCATCCGCATGCTGAGGGGGGGGCTGGATCTGGCCCCGATCCGCGAGTGGGCCAACGCCCAGGCGCAGGCCGACACCGAACACAACGCGCTGCATTATCTTGAGCAGGCGTATCGCGCCGTGGTGGCCGGTGAGCCGCTGCCGTGGTTGCCGGCGACGGCCGCTGTTACCCGTAACGAATTCAACTGACAGGAATCCCCCGCCATGCCGACCGAACCGCGTTACCCGCTGGCCCTGACCCTGGCCCAGCTCAATGACCTGATCACCCGGCTGGACGCGTCGGCGGCCAGCGAGGCCAACCCGGACGCGCCGGTGTTTGCCTTGCTCGATCTGGCGCGCTCGCTGCGCAAACAGACGCTGCTCGACGAACAGGCGCAGGCCGCGTGCCCGCACGACTACAACGAATTCACCCCGGGCAGCTATTGCGTCAAGTGCGGCGCCCCGGAGCCGTCCGTTACCCGTAACGAACCGACCTAACAGGAATCCCCGCCATGCCCCTGCCGACCCTCGCCGAGCTGAGCGCGTGCCCACACTGCGGATCTGACGAGTTCTATGTGCGCTACACCTACAGCGGCAAGGGCATCTATGCCCGGCGCTATGACGGTGTGACCGATGGCGTCGACAACACGGGCATGTATGACCGCCTGTGCATGACGCCGGGCAAGCGGGCCTTTTGTGTCGACTGCCATAAGCCGGTGGCCCGCTACGCGGGCGAGCGCGAATAACGACCCTGAATCAATGGTGGGGAAATCCCACCTTTTACCCGACGAGAAAGGAACCCCCACCCCATGAGCAATAACGTACGCCTGCGTCGCCAGTCCATCGACAACCCCGACACCGTGGAACGTGCGCGCAAGCGCATTGCGGCGGTGGCCGAGGCTGAAAACCTGGACTTTATGCGCGAAGACACGGCCGTGGCCCAAGGCTGGATCGGCGCCTTGCACGTCGAAGGCCTGTTGAGCAAAGAGCTTTACGAAGTGCTGGATGCCGAGCTGGACAAGGCCGTGGCCGAATGGGACGACGTGATCGAGTAAGCGCGTTACGAATAACGTGTGCTATGTGAAATGACCCCCGTCATATGAAGGTATGGCGGGGGTCTTTTTTTATGTCCGGGAACATCACTTTTGCATAAAGTGATGTATCATTTTTAGGTAAAGTGATTTTACGCACACACCGCCACTCACTCGCAAAAGGAAGGACGCCCATGCCCTGTTATCACATCCACTTTGCCGCGACCCGCGACCACTACCCGCAGAACACCGAACACACGCGGGTGATCACCATGGATCATCCGATTGAGTACGGCAGCGACATTGACGAGGTGCAAACCTGGGCCGCCGAAAACGTCGGTGCCCAAAGCGCCATGCTGACCAGTTGGCGCGAGCTGAAAGGCGAACGCCGCCCGGCGGGCGACGACGCACCGGCGAGCGCGTGACGCGTCACGACTATTGAAGAAAGGAGATTCAGACCATGACCAGCGCCGTCGCCCAGACCGCCAAGGCCTTCACCATCACCCATTGCCGTCACTGCGGTGGCCAGGAACTGACCTGGGCCACGTCCATCGTCAACCGCTCCGACGTCCAGCAAGGCCGGCTCACGACCCGCGACGTGGAATGCATGTTCTACCTGGGCTGCGACACCTGTTCCGAGACGTTGGCCATGTTCAGCGCGGATCGACTGGCTGACGTGGTCAATGCGCGCATGGTCGAGCCGCGCGCCGCTGCCGAGGCGCAGCAGGAAGCGGCCTGTCAGGGCATCCCGGGGACGTCGTTCCAGCGCCTGAATGCGCTGGCCAATCAAGGCGAATAACGGCGCGTGACGCGTCACAACTTACTGAGAGAGGGAGATTCACGTTATGTCGATCGCCACTGAAACCCCGGCCGTGCCGGCCTGCACCTATCAGCGCTTCACCTGGGAATGTCGCGGCGACGGCTTCCTGTGGGATGCCGACCACGACGGTTGGGATCCGACCGAACAGGATCACCCGTGCCCGCGCTGCAACGTGCGCGAGTTCCTGGCCCGGGCCAAGGACGAAGCGCAGACCACCGTCGATTGGCAGTCGGGCGGCCAGTACCAGACCGGCGAAGACATCTGGCTGAACCATCTGGCCTACGCGCTCGAGCAGAACCCGGAGGCGGTGCCGGCAGCGCTGGCCGAGCTGGGGCCGGTCGAGGCCCTGGTGCCCGACGAGTCGAGCGAGGACGGCAGCGCGGTGCGCCGGCATAACGTCGCACCGGCGCCGGTGGCCATCGGTTCGGCACCGCCTGGGCATGGGCCGATGTTTACCGGCGTGATCGACTTCACCGCTTATCGGCCGCCGCTCGGGCAGGCTGACCCGCAGTGGCCGGCGGTGGTTCGCTGGGTCGCGGCGCGGCCCTTCACCGGGCCTCGGGCGCTGATGCGGCGCTTCGGCATCGGCCTGCAGCGGGCGCGCTGGCTGCTGGTGGAGCTGGGGTTGTTTGGTGTGGTGCGCGGGCACTACAGTCGGTTGGCGCTGGCCGGGCATCTTGCCGGGCGCACGGTGTACGCGTATGGCATGTACCGGGTCAATCAGCAGGCGTGGCGGGATCTGCAAGGGGGTGACCCGTGGGTGAGGCATTGAACCTGCTGCAGGCCCTGTGCCTGCCGCTGCCCATGAATCTGCGTGTGCATGCCTCGCTGCTGTCGATCGCCAATGCTGGCACCTATTCGGCGCTGCGTTACGAACAGGCGAGCGCTGACCAGATGATCAACCAGTGGCGGGCGTTGAAGGACATCACCGGCGCCGAGGCCGACGTGCTGTGTGAGGTGTTCGCGCTGGCTCTCAAGGCGCGCGACGATCGAACGCCGACGCCGGAGGAAGTCGCCCAGGCGCACGCGCGCTGGGTCAGCGGTTTGGCCGAGCAGCTGGCCAAGTTCGCCACGCTGACCACGCTGCTGCAGGTGTTCATGCATTTAGGGTTTGTCGAGCAGTTGCTGGCCAGCGTGGCCGGCATGGGGTTGGCCCCCGAGGTGGTAGCCGAGCATCGGCAACACCTGGTCGAGGCGACCGGCGCGGCGCGGCGGCGGTTGATACCGCGCTGGCGGGAGCTGTTGCCGCAATTCGGCGCCGAGTTCTTCGGGGTGGCCGAGGATGAACTGGCGACACTGCGCCCGATCGCGCAAGGCGGTGCGTTATGAGCAACATGATTGCCGGGGTCGTATTGCCCGCCAGTGTGGTCGGCCCGCTGTGGCTGATGCTGGAGGGGCTGCGCAAGGAGCCCGACGCACGGTTTGTCTGGGCCAAGGCGGGTGAGGTGTATGGTGCGGTGCGCATGCTGGAGTGCTTGCAGCGCCTGAACGCGGCGAACGCCGGGCGACTCTATGCGTATGCGCATGATCTGGCGCGGCAGCGTGAGCAGGAATTAAAAGCGAAGGAGGTGGCCCATGGCGTTACTGATCGGCCCGGAGTTTGAACAGGATCTGCGCGAGTTGCGCACGCTGTCGCCCGAGGTCGCGGCGCTGGCCGAGCGGATCGCCCAGGCCGTGCGCCCGGAGGCGACCGAGTCGGGGGCCTACGTGCTGACCTGCGCGCTGTTTGAGCTGATGCAGGCGCTGGCCTTGCAGTGGCCCAAGAGCGTTCGGGTGGTCTGTGCGTGGCTGGGGGATCTGCGCGTCCTCGGTGCGCTGACGGCCGAAGAGGTGGAGGGTTTCAAGGTCGAGGTGGGCCGGCTGGGCAATGCGGACGCGCAGGTGGTGACGCGATGACGGACAAGAAACCGAAGGCTTTGACCCTGGCCAGCTCTCAGGCGCTGGAAGCCCGGGCGATGAAGCTGGTGGCGGCGATCGACGCGGTGGATTCGGTCGACGATCTGGAAGACGCCGGCTACTACGTGAAGTGGTTCGCCGAAAGCATGGTCAAGCAGGGTTATCACCCGGTCGCCGCCGAAGGTTTTGCCGCGCGAGGACGGAAGGCCGTGGCCGCCGCCCAGGTGCGGCTCGGGGTGCAGCGCGATGCCCCGGGCTTGCCCAAGACCGAGGCCGGCGCGCTCGATGCGGGCTATTTCAAAACCCGCCTCAAGGGCATCATCGCCGTGTTATCGAATTACACGCCGGCCGAGTTGGCCCGCGAGTGCGCGCGCCTGGCTCGGCGTGCGGATCCGCGCGTACTGCAGGAAGACGAGTTTCAATAGCCGGCGGCAATGCCATGGCGTTACGGTAACGCGGCAGACCTCTGGTAGGCTGCCGCGAGTGTTGAGTGGGTCATGATTGAATGAGGGTTGAAAGTGGCGTTTTCGTATGTGGGGCCGGCGGTGTTGCACTTCACCCGGGCGGATGCGCTTGAGCGGGAGGCCTCGGCGCCGGTGACGCTCGGGGAAACCATGCCGGGGTTGTTTGAGCTGAGTTTCCCGCATGATCTGTCCGAGTCGCGGCAGGCGGTCAGGGTGCGGGTGGTGCTGCCCGGTGGGCAGGCGTTGGGCGGTGAGGTGGCCTATCTGGCGGCGTCGTCGCTGACCTTTCGTGGTGATCGCGCGGTGCCGGCATGAAACGCAAGGGCTACGACGAAGGCCAGTTGCTGGATCTGGTCAGGAATGGCGCGGTGCGCGAGGCCAAGGCCAGCAAGTACGGCGAACGCTGGGCGTTCTATTTTCGCCTGGGCGGCCCGGGCTCCAACTGGCTGGCCGTGCGCTCGCAGCGCGAACCTGTGCGCACCTGGGCAAGCTTGGATACCCTGGCAAAGTTTGCCGACGCGGCGGGTGTTCGGTTATTTGCCGTCGAGCAGTGACCCGGCAAGAGATCAGAGTATGAAAGAAGGCCGCCTATTGAGGGCGGCTTTTTTGTTGGCTTTTGAAAATTGTTTTAATTGACATACGACCTGTTATCGCTACCATATACATACGTTTTTAATATTAAAAACATATGGAGAACAAAATGGCTGTGATGGTTGTAGGGAACACGAAAGGCGGCGTTGGGAAAACCACGACGGTCATTAATCTTGCAGCCGATCGGGCGCGGGCCGGCAGGCGCGTGCTGGTTGTTGATGGTGATCGTCAGGCGACTGCGCAGAAGGCAATAGCTGTACGCGACAGTATGGGGCTGCTACCTGCAATCGCCTGTGCGACGTACGCGGATGGTCCGGTTTTGCGCTCCCAGGTGCTGACGCAGATGGACCTTTATGACGATATTATTATTGATGCCGGTGGTCGAGATTCCACGGCGTTACGGGCGGCCATGTCACTGGCTGATGTTCTGCTGATTCCATTTGAGCCGCGCAGCTTTGAGGTATGGGCCTTGGAGGATATCGCGGTGCTGGTGGACGAGGTGCGAAGTGTGCGGGATGGCTTGCGGGTATGTGCGTTTCTAAATAAGGCGGAGCCCGGGGTTATGTCTGTCGATAACCGTGCGGCGGGTGATGCCTTGGCAGCGTATCCTCAAATTGAGTACCTGTCGCAAAAACTGGTGATGCGCAAGGCGTACTCAAATGCAGCGGGCGCGGGTATGTCGGTGTCTGAAGTGAAGGACAAAGACCCGAAGGCCGTTATCGAGTTAAAGAAGCTTATTTCTGCTGTTTTTTGATATACAATCAACCTTTTTTTAATATTGGAATAAGTGAATATGATTTCTTCGCCACCCAAACCTAAAGACAAGCCGACGGACGATAGGGGCATCGAGGAATTTATCCGGGCCGCGCCCGACGCAGCGGTGAAGGGGCCGGGCGTGAAGATGGGGAAAAAGGTGCAGATCAGTCTCACGATCGATCCGGCGCAATTACAGCGCGTTGATGACTTGGCTAAAGAGCTGAGTATGGGGCGTGCCGGGCTGATCAATATGGCGATCAACAACATGCTGGAAAATGGGGTGAGTTTGAGCCTCAAGGGCTAGGGGCGCTCTGCTGGGTTGCCGTCAGTCGTTTATAATATTTAAACAATATTAAAAAGGCATTATTAGGGCATCGAAAAGATGGTCTAATAATGCCTTTTTTGTTCCTGTGCTTTGGGGTTCTTAGCCGACCACGCCGGCCATCTGGAAGCATTCGGCTAATTTGAGGCTTTCGAGGTGCCCGCGTGAGCCACTGGCAGCCCTGCCGACGCTGGTGCGTGCCAGTCGTGAGGCGGGGGCTGTACGGCTGTTGCGGCGGGTCTGGTTGCGGTTGCTGTCGTCAGTGTGTTCCGTCGCGCACAGCACCGAAAGCAGCAGGCACAGCGCGCGCGGGACCAGCACGCCCAGGGTGAAACCTCGGGCGATCATATGCGGATGGGTCTTGGCGCCGAGCTTGGATTTAATGCTGCGCTCGATCAGGCGAAAGCTGTTGCTGTCGGCACCGATTTCGGCGCCGATCGCGTTGGGGGTTTCACCATCGGCCAGTCCGACCAGTACGCGTAGCTCAGCGAAAGAAAGGGCCTGCCCAGGCATGCCTATAACGTCTTCGCCCTGAATTTCCTTTTCAGCGTACATCGTGTGTTTCCTTAACCCCGTGGGTGATTAGGCGGCTTTCTGTGTTTTGAGTTGGCCGGTGATGTTGGCCAGGGTCTGGAGGCTTTCGCGTAGTTCGGCGGCCAAGTTGAGAATGAGGTCTAGCGCTTCGTCAGTGTCGCCGGTGTCGATCGCGCGGGCGGCCAGCGCTTCGATCCCGCCGGCCGCGCCGGCTTTGCGGTTGAGGGTGATGCAAATCAGGCGCTGCGTGTCTTCGGTGAATAGGACGACGCCTGTGCCGCTGCCGAGAGAAAGGGCAGCGAAGGAGGAGTGAAGAGGGGTCAAAGATCCTGTTGTCATTTCAGATTACTACCTTGCATTCTGTTGTTTACAGTTAAATTGTAAATCGTGAGTAATTCATGCCCTAAAGTGGTGCGTTTTTGCTGTTTTGGCTGTGACGATCGGTCGCGTCCGGGTCGCAGTGGATCCAAGTGCGCAACTATAGAGGTCGCCACCGATGATGGCAAAAGGCAATTATCACAAGGGTTTAATCGACTTTGGCGGTCGTCTCACGAACTTTACAGGGCGGAAAACCCGTACAAAAGGAACTTTTCAAGAATTCGTGTTTTAAACAGTTTAACTGTAAATCAAGGTCGTAGCAAAGCCCCTGGAGCGGGGCGTTAATTAGCGATTGTGAGCGATGATTCGGACGCGGCCGAGTATGTGGAGGGCTTGCAGTTCTTCGGTCGTCAGTGGCTGATCGGGGTAGCGATCAGCTTTCTCGGCTTGAATCAGGTAGTCGCCGTTCAGTTGCTGGCGAATCCAGCGCAGCCAGAGTCGGCCTCTGACCATGATTGCAAACACGTCGTTACGCGTAACGGCGGTTTCGCTGGTGTCAATGACGGCTCGGTCGCCTTCCTCGATAATTCCGGCCATGGCATCGTCCGGTGCGATGACCAGTAGCGCGTGGTTTTTGTCGAGCTTGATGCTGTCCAAGAAGTCGCGGTGAAAGGCCAGGGCGTTGTCACCAATCTTAATCAGGCCTTCACTGGTGGGCACCGTCGACTGGTTCGGCGTGGCGTACTGCCGCGTTTCGGGTGACGTGCCGTCGTCGTCAGTGAGGCCGGCCAGGTAGGCCGGAGGCGTGTCTAGGGTCTTGCCCAGGTAATAGAGCATTTCCAGCGGCGGAATGTTGATGCCGAGTTCCCAATTGCCGTAGCGCGACGCGCTGACTTTGGTTTGGGTGAGCTTGGTCAGCTCGGCGCCGCATTCGGCGAAAGTCCATCCCTTGCGTGTCCGGGCCGCCTTCAGTCGTATTTTGATGATCTCTTTGATGTCAAACATTGGCGTCTCTGTAGGAATCATTCCAGTCCGCAAATATACAGTCAAAGTGTAAAAAACACTAAAAAGAACTTGTGTTTGGTAACTAGGCTGTCCAATATAAACAGCAAATCTGTTTAAAACGGAATTGCTGTGGAACTAAACGCCTGGATTGATAGCCTTGCGCCCATGGCGGCCTCTCAGGTCGCCGCGAAGTTGTTGGGCGAAAAGCGCCGAACGGTTGATTCGTGGCGTCGGTTCGAAGCGGCCCCGTCCTTTCGCGCTGCCGTGAATATCGTGGTGGTGACGCGTGGGGTAGTGGACTTCAACGGGATCTATAACCCGTTCTGGCTGGCCTTGAAGGAAGGTCGCGCCAAGTTTTCATTCCCTGGCCAAGCCTTGGATTTCAAGGAATGAGCGCAGCAAGGTTTCCGGCGGGCATTTCCGGAACGGTGATCGGCCGCAAGATTGAGCAGCGGTTTGGCCTGATCGGTCTTGCGCGCTTGCTCAAGTTGATTGAGGTGGTCGCCGAGCGCGCCGACCCGTCGGCGCCTGCCCCGGTCGCGGTGATTGCATGGGGCGACTTCTTGGCCGCCTTGCACTGCGATCAGGAGGCCGGCGGGGATTTTCTCAGCTATTGCGACCATGCGCGGGTGCTGGATCGCGGCAACGATGACGGCCGCCTGCGCATTACTTTGGTTGGAGAGCTGGCCGCCCGGCTGGCTCCCTCTGAGTCGGTCGTCCAGACGCCTGCGGGCCGCTTCCTGTTTGACACCGACAAGCAGTGGGCTGAGTGGTTTAAGTCTGATTTGAACTGCCCGCCTTACTTGGTCAACGACCCGACCACGCGTCAATTATTCCGCCGCTGGTGTGCCAGCAACGTCACCACCGACGAAGTCGAAGCCGCCACCGAGCGCGCACTCAAGGCCGGCGAGGCGCCGCACCCGGCTGTCTTGCATGACCATATCAGGGCCGTCAGGGCCGAAAAACTTAGCGCGCTCGCTTGAGCGTGCCGCAAGGGGAATGCATTGTTTCTGATCGCACTGACTGGCGGTGAAGTCGCCGACCGAGAACAAATCGCCGACCGGCTGGTATCTGCTGGCAAGGCTCGATTAGCTGGCTACGCCATGAATCCGCCGATGCGTCGTGCTGAGGTGCCTCTGGCTCGCAAGCTGCCGCCGCTCAATGGCCCGCGGCGGGCTGAAACGCTGGCTCGGGTGATCGAGGGGTTGGAGTGCAAGCCGGCGGCCGCCGGCGGGTTGGTGATCATCCATTGCCTGACGATGGAAGAATCTGCGCTGATCCGTGAAAACGGCGGCGAGGTCTGGCATGTCTACGGCTCGGCGCCTTCGGCACTGGTGCCCATTCGACGCGCCGATCGCATGGTCACGCCGCGCGGCCCGGGGTTTCAGCACGTTCTCGATCCGCTGGAGGCTTTGTCGGAATATCTGACGGTCATGGGTCAGGCGTCCCGTGCGGCCAAGGGGCGAGCCTGTGCGTGAGTTGAGCAGGGCGCTCCCGGCTTATGCCTACGGCGACCCTGCCCGGATCCTTGAGGTTCGTCAGATCCGCGAAGGCGGTTGTTTGTTTTGCGTGCATTCCGAGCCGGTGCTGGGCCTGCGGGTGTGCCTGAACAATCTGAAGTTTCCGGCCTGTCGGAGTGATCCGAAGAAAGGCCACAAGCTGACGCCTGAAGCCGGCGGCTAGGGGTTGGTATGGCGAGGGGAAGGCACAAGCAAGGCGCGGCCACCTACGAGCTGTGGGCCCGCTGGTGTGAGTCGGGCGGCTCGATCAGTGCCGGTCGCACCATGCTGGCCAAGCTGATCGATAACAAGGGTGAAATCTTCTTTGGTGGCTCGGGTGGCTCTGTCGAGCCGGCGGACTGCATTGAGGCGCGAATCGAGTCCGGCGTGGTCGCCTTGGCTGTCACTAGCCCGCTGTGCGCGGACGTGTTGCGCCTGGAGTATGACGCCGGGTGGTGGCGGGTCACCGAGCGGCGCGGGATCAAGGGCTACGACCCGCGCGGGGTGGGCCAGTTCGAAAAGGCCGCCGCCCTTGGTATCAGCTTCGCCACCTACAAGCGCCGCCTGTCCGAGGCGCGCGACACCATCGAAAACCAGTTGAGGCTGCAATGAACTTTCATCCGTTGTTTGCTGGATTCAAGGGGGCTGACCCCTATGTCGTAGGGGATGCCCTTGGCTTCGCGATTCATGTCGAGACGGCGCGGGGTGTATTGCCGGCCGCGCTCGATCCCGTGCAGCGCTCGCGCATGGATCACGGCGGGGATCTGGTCGGTTTCCAGTTTGCCGGCGGCTGGCAAGCGCCCGGCGCGCATTGCCTGATGTTCGCCAAGCCGTTGACCACCGTGGCCGCGAAGATGTGGCAGGCCGGTCTGCCCGAGTAACGCGTTAAGGCTGTCGCGCAAGGCGTCGGCTCGGTTTCACCCGTACCAATCCATTCATTCATGGGCATTGCCGCGCCTGCGGCCTTGCTTTGCCTGAAGAAAGACAACGCCGCCCGCCGGCACGGCCGTGGGCACCATTGAGGCCTGACCATGGCAACACTCACGGTTCCTATCTCTGATGCAGTGATCAAGCGGCACGCCGAAGATCTGCACGTCAGGGAATTGAACGACCCCCGGCACCCGCTGCGCTTTCGTTACCGTAACGATCGCACTAAAGGCAGTTGGCATCTGGTGCGCTACCACAACGGCCCGAAGTGGCGTAAGGCGGCGAACTGGCCTGACGTGCCGGCTCGCCTGATGATCGACAGCGTGCCCGAGGTGCTGGCCCGCCTGATGGCTGATCCGTCGGCGGTGGCCACCGTGGATGGCTGGGAGCGCGTTGGCCAGGTGCTGGACTGGTACGTCGAACGCCTGAAGGCTGACCGGGCGTTATCCAGTGAACGCCGGGCGTCCTCGATGTCGGCGATCACTCGTCAGTTGCTGCCCGCCCTGGGCGACTTGCCGCTGTGCAAACTCAACCCCGACACCCTCGACCGTCACCTGATCTGGCATATGCAGGCCGAGTACAGCCTGGGCTACGTGAAATCGACCCTGGACGTGCTGAAGGTGGTCTTTGGTCGCGCGCTGACCCTGAAGAAGATCACCGTCAACCCGATGGCCGGGGTGACCTTCGGCAACTTCACCAAGGCCAAGATCCGGCCCAAGGGTGCGCGTCTGCGCCATGTCGACGTGGTGGATCTGCTGGCTGACTGGGCTGAGGCCTTCGCGTCCGATCCGGCCGGGGTGACGCTGATGGTGCTGATGCTGACCCATGCCACGCGCATCACCGAAACCCGTCTGGCCAAGTGGAAAAACATCCATCTGGACGCGGGGGAGTGGTTCCTGCCCGGGGCTGATACCAAATCCAAGCGCGACCATGTCTTGCCACTGACCCCGCAAGCCGTGGCGTTTCTGCGTCGTTACCGTGAAGACCAAGAGGCGAGGGGGTACACCGGGGCTTACCTGTTCCCGTCGTCTGTGCGTGCCGGTCGACCCATGTCACGCAGTCAGGCCTTTGCGGTGTTCACCCGTTACGGATCCGGCGAATGGACCAGTCACGACCTGCGCAAACTCGCGCCTTCTATATGGGCAAACCTTGGAGTCGATCCGTTGATTGCCAAGCTGCTGCTCAATCACGCGACCAGTGATCTGGAGCGCACCTACTTCCAAGCCTTGGGCGAGCAGGTCAAGCGCAACGCCCTGGAGCGGTGGCACGCATGGCTCGACGCGCAGGGTTTTGACGCATTGCAGGACAAGACAGGAGCAAGACGCGCGGTTAAGCCGATTGCCGTAGACCCCTCGGGCTGGCTGGCCTGAGCCGTACAACCCAAATTAATCATATAAGAGGATTTAAACGATGACCGAGGTGCCGGAGCTGCCGTTCGTGGTGGGTGGGCTGGACGTGGCGTCTGATCGCGTCGAGGGGCCGCTGATCGACCTTGTGACGCGTCACGACGATGGAGAAGGCCCGGCGAAGACGCCGGCGGAGCGCAAGCGGGAACAGCGCGAACGTGACGCGGCGGCCGGAGTTGTGGAGTTGAAGGTGAGAATTGGCCCGGCCGAGGCGGCACAATTGGCTGAAGGCCTTGAATTCCGGGCCTTTGGCGGCGAGCCGTATACCGCAACCGAGTACCTGCTGACGCTGATCCGTCGTGACCACGAATTGCTGCAGCAGCAGCGCGAAGTTGTGGAAAGTAAAATCTGCGCGGCCTGCCGAAAGCCCATGCCACGGGGCTGCGGCGGGGTTTGGGCGGGTGAATTGTCTTGCGTGTTACCGCAACTTGAGCGGGCTTTGTGGCTGTGACCCTGGCCCAAAAAGCGAAGGGTTGACAGGGTTGTGGTTTAACAGGATTACTGTTTTTTACAGGAAGGGTGTTTACATGCGTGAGCTTTTCCCCTAGTCTTTGCTCCATTGTGGTGTTTTTGCGCCACCCGCGACATGAGTGCAGACCTCCCTTTAACCCCCGGCCCACCAAGGCCGGGGGTTTTTTTATGCCTATTCCCCGTGATTTCGGGAGAAAAAACGAGATGACGAACATGCCCCCAGAAAAAGACCCGACTTTCTGGGTCATTGTTGCTGCTGCACTCAAGGATCACGGCTTTGTTGGCTTGATCGCCTTCGTCCTGAGCTATCTGCGGATCCTCTACGACGATAAAGAGCCACGATGGGATCGCCAGTTGTTGGAGGCGGCCTTGGGTGGCGTTCTCACGTTCCTGGTTGGTATCGGCGCTGAGAAGTTTGGCCTCGGTGGTGGTTGGTCATACGGCTTTGCCGGTGTGGTCAGCGTCCTCGGGGTTGAGCAGGTGCGGCAGTTCGGGCGCCGTGTGGCTGAGCGCAAGGCGGAGACGCTGTGATGTTCCGGCCGCTGCGGCTGGTTCTGGTTGTTCTGGTGGCGTTCGCCGTTTCGGCGCATGTCGATTGTCGAGAGTCCAAGGCCTGCACCGTGCCGGCCGTTACGCATAACGAGGGGTTCAAGTGAGCGATTCGAAACCGAGTAAAACCCTTTTTCTGGTTGTTGACAGTCTGGGCGGTCGCACGGCTGTGACGGCTGAGCGCATGTGGGCTGAAGAAGATCGGGTGGATTTTGCTGATGACAACAAATTGGTGGCCACCTTCAGCAAGCCGAGTTCGGTGGTCGCTACCACTGCGGGCGCAGTGTCGCGATCTGTCGAGTTGAAGCCGGGAATGGCTGTTCGGGCTATCCGGCCGCGCTGGGGGTTCCTTGACTGGATGCTGTTCGGCGCGGTAGTCGCTAATGCGGTGCTGATGGCTTATGACCAGTTTGTGGTTGGTGGATAGCGCGAGTGCTGAAAACGTAATCGTCACGGTTTCGAGGGGGCTGCATGTTCAAGGTCGGTTTCGGATTGGACTCAGCCCCCGCCCTGTGGGAGCTGGACGACATCATGCGTCGGCAGGTGCCGTTCGCCCAGGCGCTGACGGCGACCCGGCTGGCACAGCGGGTCAAGAAAGGCATGTTGCCGGTGATGAAGGCGCGGCTTGACCGGCCGACCCCGACCACCATGAACAGCCTGTTTGTGAAAGCGGCCACCAAGGCCAAGGCCGCTGAGGTCTATTTCAAGGATTCATGGGCATCGGGCGTGCCGGCTGATGCCTACCTACAGCAGGCCGTCGCTGGTGGCCTGCGACCGCACAAGCGGTTTGAAAAGGCACTGATCGCTCGCGGCATCATGCAGTCGAGTGAGTACGCGGTGCCCACTGCGCCGTTCATGAACCAATACGGCAACGTCTCGCGCGGCACCATGACCAAGATCCTTTCCGGTCTGCGCGCTGCCGAGACGCGTTCCGGGTATCAGGCCAATGCTACGGGTAGCAAGCGCAGCAAGGCCAAGGGCAATGCTGCGCGGTTCTTCTCGGGTGAGGTTGATGGTGCGCGGGGTGTGTGGGAGCGCGTGTCGATGGGCATGGGTGATGCGGTGCGGCCGGTCTTTATCTTCAGTGCCTCGGCCCCGCGTTACCGCACCATTTTTCCGTTCTTCAAGATCGGCGAGAACATCGTGAAGGCGAACCACGCGGCCGAGTTTGCCCAGGCATTCGCTGAGGCGCAGGCAACGGCCCGCTGAATGGGCGCCGAGAGGTCGAAATGTTGAAAAAAAGTCGGTTTTCGTGCGGTTTTCGCTTGACAGGCGGCGCCGGGGCGTTTTTCGAAAGGTACTCCCGGACCCCACCCCCATAGGGGGTAATTCGGGCCCCGCTCATTCGCTACGTATGACCCTTTCCTAGAGGTTGGTTGTTGTTATGTCTTCGAAGATCACCACGATCACGCGACAGCCGGGCTGGCTGAACAAGAAGAACATGGCCGACAGCCTCGGAATCTCCGTGCAGGCCTTTGAAAAATGGGGTGTCACGCCCATCGCGAAGATCGGCCGCGAGTCGTTTTATGACGTCCGTTCGGTGCTGGACAATCGCCTTCAGCACCAAGCCGGCAAGCAACAACTTGGCGGTGACATCCCCGACCCGCTGATTGCCTACAAGATCGATTGCGAGCGTCTGCGCTTGCTCACGGAGCAGGCCGACGCCCAAGCGCGCAAAAACAAGATCGGCGAAAAGGAGGTGGCGCCGGTTCCGTTCATGACCTTCGCGCTGGCACACCTGTCGGCGCAACTGGCTTCAACCCTCAACACCGTGCACAAGAACGTCAAGCGCAAGCACCCCGATATCAGCGCTCGGCATCTGGAGGCGGTAGAAAGCGAAATCGCCGTTACGCGTAACGCTGCCGCTGGGTTGGCCGATCGCATACCGGAGCTTTTGAATGAATTCCTCTCAACCTTGGATGAGGTCGCTGGTTGAGGCTGTCCGCCGTGGGCTGAAAAGCCTGGAGGTCGACCCGCCCATGACGGCTGTGGAATGGGCCGACAAATACTTCTACATGTCGTCGGAATCGTCCTACGGGGAAGGCAAGTGGACGACTGAGTTTTTCCAAGTGGCGTTGTTGAACGCCATGGGTAACGACCTGATCCACGAACTGAACCTGCCGAAGTCGGCGCGGATCGGTTACACCAAGATGCTGATGGCGAACATCGCCTACAAGCTCAAGCACAAGAAACGCAGCATTTGCATGTGGAGCCCGACGGACGACGACGCCAAGGGCATCATGAAAAAGCACGTCGACCCGATGATCCGCGACGTGCCGCTGATCAGAGCCATGGCGCCCTGGTTCGGCAAGAAACACAAGGACAACACCGAAGACCAAAAGACCTTCGAAAACCGCAAGGTGCTGTGGTGGCTGGGCGGCAAGGCGGCGGGCAACTACCGCGAGAAAAGCCCGGACGAGGTCGGTTACGACGAACTGTCGAGCTTCGATGCGGATATCAACCACGAAGGGTCGCCGACGTTCTTGGGCGACAAGCGTCTGGAAGGTGCGACCTTTCCGAAGTCGATTCGCGGCTCGACGCCCAAGCTGGCGGGTAGCTGCCAGATCACCCGGGCCGCCGAGGAATCGGCCTACCTGCTGCGTTTTCATATCCGCTGTCCGCACTGCAACACGGAACAGACGCTGAAGTGGGGCGGCAAGGACGAGCCGTTTGGCCTCAAGTGGTCGAAGGACGAGCGCGGCGAAGTCGACAAGGCCTGGTATCTGTGCGAATCGGGCAACGGCTGCACCTTCGAACACCACGAAATGATCGAGGCCGGCCCGGCCGGGCGCTACATCTGCGAAAAAACCGGCGTGTGGACGCGCGACAGCATGGAATGGTTCGGCCCGGATGACGCGCCGATTCCGGCCCCGCGCCGTCTGACGTTCCATATCTGGACGATCTATTCCACGTTTACGACCTGGGTGAAGATCGCCGACGAGCGGGTCAAGGCCGGCAAGGATCGGGGCAAGCTGAAAACCTTCGTCAACACGACGTTGGGCGAGCCCTGGGAAGAGGATCTGACCGAGAAGGTCGATTGGGAGCTGTTGCACGCGCGGCGCGAGGTCTACGCCTCGGAGGTGCCAGCGCGCGCCGTTGTGCTGACGGGCGGGATCGACACGCAGGACGACCGTTACGAGCTGCGGGTGTGGGCTTGGGGGGCTGGCGAGGAATCATGGTTGGTTTATCGCCGTGTGCTGTACGGCGATCCATCCAGTGCGGTTCTAAAGCGCAAAGTCGGGCTTGAGCTGCACCGCATGTTCACCCGTGCCGATGGTGCGGTGATGCGGGTCGAGCGTTGGTGCTGGGACTCCGGCGGCCACCACTCGGACGACGTCCGGGCCGAAAGTCGCAAGCATGGCGTGCATTGGGTGATCCCGATTTTCGGGGCCAGCGTGTACGGCAAGCCGATTGCGAGCTTCCCGCGCCGCAAGGAAAAGAAGTCCAAAACCTACTTGACCGAAGTGGGCACGGACAACGCCAAAGAGGTGATCTACAACCGCCTCAAGCTACAGCCGGACGGCAATCGTCCGGTGCCGGGTCTGGTGCATTTCCCTGCCGACGACCGGATCTGCGACGGCGACGAGCTGAAACAGCTCACCAGTGAAACCAAAAAGTGGGTCATGGCCCGAGGACGCCGTGTGCTGCGCTGGGATGCCAGCAAGCGGCGCAACGAGGCGCTCGACTGCTTTGTGTACGCCTTGGCGGCGCTGCGCATCAGTCAGGAAAAGTTCGGCCTCGATCTGGAGTATCTGGCCCGCCAGAACCCGGAAACCGGCGTTTGGGAAGTGCCGGACGATTCCGAAGAAACAGACGAAGCGGACGAGATGGACGAGCCGGCGGCGCCGGTGATTGCGCCGCCTTCACCACCCGACCCGAGCCCGGCGCCTGCGCCGGTTCCGACCCAACCAGACCACCAGCCTGCCGCCGGCGGCTGGATTGATACAGGAGCAAGCGCATGGCTGTCTTAAGTACGCAGGACATGGTGAATAAATACCTGCAAGCCGAAGCGGACGTGCTGGACGGCAAAGTGGTGCAGTTCAACGGCCGCCGCGTGGAAATGGTGGATCTGCCGGCCATCACCAAGGGTCGGCAGGAGTGGGAGCGCCGACTGGCGCAGGAGCGGGCGGCGGCACAAGGCGGGAGGCGTCCGGGTTATTCCCTGGCGGCGTTCGAGTGAGTGGCATGAATCTGCTGGACAAGGCGCTGGCCCCATTGTTTCCGGGCGTGGTCGCTGAGCGCCTGCGGGCGCGGAACGTGATCATGGCTTTCGAAGCCGCCAACGTTTCGCGCACGCACAAGGCCAAAAAGCAACGGGGCAGTGCGAACGCCTCGCTCAATCGCACGCTGAAATCCATGCGCGAGCAGTCGCGAAAACTGGACGAAGACCACGACCTTGTCACCGGGTTGTTTGACCGTCTGGAAGAGCGGGTGGTGGGTGGGGCCGGCATTGCGGTCGAGCCGATCCCTATGGGCTACGACGGCACGGTGCATGCGGTGCTTGCCGCACGAATCAAGGCGCTGTGGGGCGAATGGTCGCTCAGTCCGGAAACCTCCGGCGAGCTGAGTCGGCCGCAGATGGAGCGGCTGGTGTGTCGCACCTGGCTGCGCGATGGCGAGGCCTTGGCGCAGATGCTGATGGGCAAGGTGGCCGGTTACGACCACCTGCACGGCGTCCCGTTTGCCCTGGAGCTGCTGGAGCCGGATTACCTGCCCATTGAGTACACCGATCTGTCCAAGGACATCGTTCAGGGCGTCGAGCGTAACGCGTGGCGCCGGGTGCGGGCCTATCACCTGCTGAAGACCCACCCGGGCGACCTGGGCGGCAATCTGGCGCAGAAGACCAAGCGCGTGCCGGTCGAGCAGATGATTCACATTGCGCACCGCAAGCGCATCGGTCAGAACCGGGGGCAGCCGCTGCTGCACGCGGTAATTACCCGGCTGGCCGACGTCAAGGACTACGAGGAAAGCGAGCGGGTCGCGGCGCGCATCAGTGCGGCGTTGGCCATGTACATCAAGAAGGGGGCGCCGGAAGACTTTGTACCGGCGCCGGCGGGCGAAACCCGGGCTGAACGCACGTTTCCCATTGCTCCGGGCATCGTGGTTGACACGCTGTTGCCCGGCGAAGACGTCGGGATGATCGAAAGCAACCGGCCCAATACCTTTCTGGAGGGGTTTCGCAACAGCCAGCTTAAGGCGGTCGCGGCCGGTACGCGGGGCACGTTCTCCAGTGTGGCGCGTAGCTACGACGGCACCTACTCGGCGCAGCGTCAGGAACTGGTCGAGGGTCAGCTGGGTTACGACCTGCTGCAGCACGAATTCATCGACTACTGGTGCCGCCCGGTTTATCGCGCGTGGCTGCGCATGGCGATCATGAGCGGCCAGTTGGTGGTGCCGCCGGACGTTGATCCGCGCTCGGTCTACGGCGCGGTTTATCAAGGTCCGGTGATGCCGTGGATCAACCCGGTGCATGAGGCCACGGCCTGGAACCTGCTGGTTGAATCCGGTTTTGCCGACGAGGCCGAGGTGGCCCGCTCGCGTCAGCGTAACCCTTCAGAACTCAAGGCTTCGCGCATCGCTGAGGTGGCCGCGAACCGTGAGGCCGGGCTGGTGTTCAGCTCGGACTACTTCCACAAAATCTACGGGAAGAATCAGCCCAATGATGACGAAAAGAAACGAGCCGCTGATGCGGCCACAGGGCTCGACCCAAGCCAAGACTGAGCCGGGCGGGTCGCAAAGTTGGTATCAGATCCGCGGGGCCGCTTCTGGCGGTGTCGTTGACCTGATGCTGTACGGCGATATCGGCGCGTGGGGCATTTCAGCCGCGCAGTTTGCCCGGGATTTGAAAGCCCTCGGTGACGTGTCACAGATCAACCTTCACGTTCATTCCCCCGGCGGGGACGTGTTCGAAGGCATGGCGATTTACAACCTGCTGAAGAACCACCCGGCGCGGGTGGAAGGCACGGTCGATGGTCTGGCCGCGTCGATGGGCAGTGTGGTGCTGATGGCCTCGGACGTGATCCGTATCCCGTCCAACGCGATGATCATGGTGCACAAGCCATGGGGCATTCAGGGCGGTGACGCCGAGGAAATGCGCCGTTATGCCGACCTGCTCGATCAGGTCGAGGATTCACTGGTGGCGGCCTACACCGGCAAGACCGGTTTGTCGGTGGACGAGGTCAAGGCCTTGCTCGCGGCTGAAACCTGGATGACCGGCGCCGAGGCGGTCGAGCGGGGGTTCGCTGACGAGCTGGTCGAGTCGTTGGACACCTTCGCCAAACTCAATTCACAACGTATGCAGGATTTCCAAAACATGCCAGCAGCTCTCAAACCCCTGTTCGACCCGCGCGGTTCGGTAAATCCGCCGGCGCCAAACCAGCCACCGGCGCCTAACGCGCTGACCCCTGACCAGATCATGGCGCAGGGCGCAGTGGCCGAAGCGGCACGCCGCACGGCGATCAATGCGGCCTTTGCCCCGTTCGCGGCCGGCGGCGTGCATAACGATCTACTCAATACCTGTCTGAATGATCTGTCCTGCACCGTGGAAAGCGCCAATGCCAAGCTGCTGGCTGCCATCGGTGCGCAGACCACCCCGACCAACAGCACTCGGCATCAGGGCCATATCACCAACGGCAATCTGGTCGGTGATTCCGTGCGCGCCTCGCTGTACGGTCGCCTGCAGCTGGAAGACAACCAAGCGGACAACGCTTACAACCACATGACCTTGCGCGAACTGGCCCGCGCGTCTCTGGCCGATCGCAACATTGGTGTGGCAACCCTGCGCCCGATGGACATGGTCGGTCTGGCGTTTACCCACGATGCCAGCGACTTCGGCAACATCCTGCTCGATGCCTCGCACCGTTCGTTGCTGGCTGGCTGGGAAGACGCCGAGGAAACCTATCACCTGTGGACCCGCCAAGGCCGCTTGAGCGACTTTAAGGTGGCCAACCGTGTCGGTCTGGGTTCGTTCTCGACCTTGCGCGAAGTGCGTCCGGGGGCTGAATACAAGTACATCACCCTCGGCGACACGGGCGAAACGATCCGTCTGGCGACCTACGGCGAAATCTTCAGCATCAACCGTCAGGCGATCATCAACGACGACCTCGACGCGCTGAGCGCTGTTCCGCGCCTGATGGGCGCCGCAGCCCGCGCGACCATCGGTGATCTGGTGTACGACACCCTGATCAACAACGGCAAGATGAAGGACGGCAAACCGCTGTTCGACGCCTCGCGCAAAAACCTGTTCACCGGTGCCAACTCGGCGCTGTCGATCGCGGCCATGAGCGCGGCCAAAACCGCCATGGCGTTGCAGAAGGGCAAGCCGGCCAAAGAAGGCGAGAAAACCCGCACGCTGAATGTGCGTCCCGCGTTCCTGCTGTGCCCGGTGGCGCTGGAAGATCAGGCCAATCAGTTGATCCGCTCGACGTCGGTGCCGACCGCCCAGGTCAACGCCGGAGTGGTCAACCCGATTCAGAACTTCGCCCAGGTGATCGGCGAGCCGCGCCTTGACGACAATTCGTCGACGGCCTGGTATCTGGCCGCCAAGCAAGGCGCGGACACCATCGAAGTGGCGTACCTGGACGGTGTTGATGTGCCGTACATCGACCAGATGGAAGGCTTCACCAGCGACGGTATCGCCACCAAGGTGCGGATCGACGCCGGTGTCTCCGCGCTCGATGCGCGCGGCCTGAACAAATCCGCCGGCGCTTAACGCGTCACCCACCCCAATAGCCCCGCCAAGTGCGGGGTTTGTTGTTTCTGGATAGGAGAAAATGGCCATGGCCACGAATCATGTAAGCAGTGGTGAAACCGTTACGCTGCCGGCTCCCACCGGTGGATCTGTCGCCGGCATTCCGCAGGTGATCAACGATCTGGCGGTGATCCCGCTAAGTTCCGGCCCCAAGGGCACGATCATCGTTTACCGCCTCTGCGGCGTCTGGAATGTCCCAGCGGATGCGGCGCTGAAAGCCGGCATGAAAGCCAGCGTCAAAGCGGGCGCCCTGGTGCCGGCCGGCACCGCTGACTCGTTCCCGTTCGGCAAGATGCAGTCTGATGCCGTCGGTGGTTATGCCGACGTGCTGATTGTTCAGTAATGCCGGTCGCTCGTTTTCGAGCCTTGGCTGATCGCACCGACGCGCTGCTGGTGGCGCGTCTGGGCGATCCGGCGATTCTGGCCGATGGCCGCACGGTCTACGGCGATTTTGTCTCGCCCTTTGTCGGGGCCGACCTCGGCGGCAAGAGTGGCGCCATGAAGCTGGGGTCGGCGATCAATGCCGATGCAGTGCTTGAGCCGGGCCTGACCGTGCGAACGGTCGACGTGCCGGATGTCAAAAAAGGCGACTTCTTGACCATCGATCTGCCGAAGCATATGGGCGGTGGCCGTTACAAGGTCGTCCGTCCGGAGCCTGACGGCGCGGGCATGGTCAAGCTGGTGTTGGGGGTGAGCAGTGAGCGAACTGACGACATTACATGAGGCCATCACGCGCACGGTGAAAGCGGCCATGCCGCAGGTTCTGCATGTCGAAGAGTTCCCCGAGCTGGGCGATGAAGTCCAAGTGCCGGCGCTGCTGTATGGGCTGACGGATCTGACCTTGGGCGAGGATCGCGGCACGGGTCAGACGGCGCTGATTGGCCGGTTTCAGTCGTGCATTCTGATCGACGCCACGCGTCCAAAAGCATCGCTGCAGGCGGCCATTCTGGCCTCGCAATTGGTTGTGACTCTGCGCTATCAGATGTGGGGGCTGGATTTTGTCGTGGGGCCGCCTGAGAACGTCCACGCGCAGCCCGAGGCGCCGGAAAAGGACTTTGAACAGTTCGTCATGTGGTCGGTGCAGTGGACGCAGGCGTTTGAAATCGGAACGCTTGAATGGCCATGGCCGGACGAGCCGCCGGGAACGTTGAAGTTTGGTTTCAATGACGATCCGGCATCGGAGTTTTTCGCGCCGGAGGATCTGCTGTGAGTGCCCTGGCGCTGGCCGAACATGACCGCATGATCGCGGCCATGCTGATGCCGTGCGTGGTGGTCGGGGTGGATCTGGCGGCGCCGGCGGTGAAGGTGTCAAACGGCGAGTGGACCAGTACCTGGGTGCGCTGGCACAGCCTCGCCGCCGGCAAGGCCCGCCACTGGCGCGCGCCGAGCCTTGGCGAGCAAGGGGTGTTGTTCAACCCCAGCGGCCAAGCGGGCATGGGCACCTTCGTTCCGGGGCTGTACGGCAATGCCGGCGCCCAGCCGGACAACCGCGACCACGTCGAGGTCTGGGATTTCGACGACGGTGCGCGGCTGGTCTACGACTGGCAGGCCCATAGCTACACCATCACGCTGCCCACCGGCACGGTGACCATCAAGGTCGGCGCGTCGGAGGTGGTGGTGACGGATGACGTGGTGCGGGTGAAGTCGGGAACGATCAGCCTTGAGGGCACTGTGAACATCAAAGGTCCGGTCAATATCGACGGGCCGTTACGCGTAACGGGCGACATCGGTGCCACCGGCAACATCATGGCGGCCGGCAACAGCGACAACCACCACACGCATTAATCAATCATCCAGCCCGCCGTGAGCGGGCTTTTTTGTGCCCGGAGAAACCCATGGCCAAAGCAACCGCTAAACCCGAGGGCGATCAGTCGCCGGCGGCAAATCTGTTGAAGTTTCGCGACACCGTTTTCACCTCGCGCACCCTGTGCATTCCTGGCACTGAGCGCACGCTGGCGGTGGTCAAGGCCACGGTCGAGGTGGAGGCCGACGACGCGCAGGCGCTGGCTTTCCTGCAAGGCAACGCCGAATTCGTCGCCCTGGAGTAACCCTGAATGATCGGAATGGATCGCCACACCGGGCAACCCATCTCCGGCATCCAGCACCTGCTTCAGTCCCTGCAGGTGATTCTCAGCACGCCGCTGGGCTCGCGCCGTGAGCGCCCGGAGTTCGGCAGCAAGTTGCGCAGTTACGTGGACTTGCCGGTTAACGAAGGCTGGAAAAGCGCGGTGCAGGCGGAAGCTGCGCGCGTGATCGAGCGTTGGGAGCCCCGGGTAAAGCTCAAGAGCGTGCGCGTGTTATCGGTGCTGGGCGGGAAAATCAATTTCACCATTGCCGGCGAATACGAAGGCGATAGCTTCACGGGCGAGGTGAGCGCATGAGTATTGTGGATCTGTCGGCGCTGCCGGCGCCGGATGTCTTGGAGCCGCTGGACTTCGAAGTCACTTTTCAAGAGGGCTTGAGCGTCTTTCGGGCGGGCATGGGGGACAACTGGACGGCCAACCTGGAAAGTGATCCGGTGGTCATGCAGTTGGAGGTGGCGGCCTATCAGAAGATGGGCAACCGGGCCCGGGTGAATGATGGCGCCAAGGCGCTGCTGTTGGCCTACGCGACCGGTACAGACCTCGACCAGCTCGCGGCTAACGTCAATCTGGAACGTCTGGTGATTCAGGCCGAGGATCTGACGGCGGTGCCGCCGGTGCCCAAGGTCATGGAAGAACACGATGCCCTGCGCGAGCGCATCCAGTTGGCCTATGAGGGCCTGACCACGGCCGGGCCGCGTAACAGCTACATCCTGCACACGCGTAACGCCTCGGGGCTGGTGGCGGATGCTTCGGCGGAATCGCCGGCGCCGTGCGACGTTACGGTAACGGTGTTGAGTCTGGAGGGCGATGGGCGCGGCGTGGCCAGTCCTGAGTTGCTGGCCACCGTTCGGGAGAAGCTGAACGAAGAGGACGTGCGACCACTGACTGACCGGGTCAAGGTGCAAAGCGCGGAAATCCTCGACTACCAGATTAACGCCGTCCTGCACATGGTCGGCAGTGGTCCGGAAACGGACGCCAGTCTGGTCGAGGCTAAGCGGCGTTTGGCGGCCTGGATCAATCCACGCAAGCGGCTGGGGGTTGAGGTGGCCCGCTCGGCGGTGGATGCCCAATTGCACATTGCCGGCGTTTCCCGGGTCGAGTTGATCGATTGGGTTGACCTCAAGCCAACCGAGGCGCAGGCGGCGTTCTGCACGGGTTACACGGTGACGATGGCGGGGGCGACATGAAAAGTCTGCTGCCGAGCAATAGCACCCAGCTGGAACGGGCCATTGAGGCGGCTTTCTACGAGCGCACCATTGTGCCGCTGCGCACGTTGTACAACCCGGACACCTGTCCGGTTCACCTGCTGCCGTATCTGGCCTGGGCGTGGTCGGTCGACCGCTGGGACTATCGGTGGTCGGAGGCGGTCAAGCGTTCGGCCATCAAGGCGTCTTTCTACATCCACAAGCACAAGGGCACCCGAGGCGCGTTGCGTCGGGTGGTCGAGCCGTTGGGCTACCTGATCGAAATCCTCGAATGGTTCGACATGGTGCCCCAGGGCGTGCCCGGCACGTTCTCGCTGAAGGTCGGCGTACAGGACGCCGGCATTTCTGAGGAGATGTATCAGGAGCTGACCCGCCTGATCGATGACGCCAAGCCGGTTTCGCGGCACATGATCGGCCTCGATATCACGTTGGAAACCCGCCTCGACGAATTCGTAGGGTTCGCGGTGTACGACGGCGACGAGATCGATGTTTACCCCTGGAGCAATCCAGACATTGACGTGGTGGTTCAAGGTAGCCACGGCGTCAGCGAATACACCCTCGACGAATTGGACGTGTACCCCAATGGTTGATAAGAACTCTATTTTTGGCGGCATGCTGACGGCGCTGGGCGCTGCCAAGAAAACCAACTGCGACGCGCTGGGCATCCCGTGGGAGCCGCGCTACATGCTGATCGGTGATGCGAACGGCACCGATCCCGTGCCCAGCCCCTCGCAGACCAGGCTGGTCAATCAGGTCTACCGCGCGCAGCTCAATCAGTTGCGGGTGTCGCCGACGGACGCCAATGTCCTGATCGCCGAACTGGTGCTGCCGCCGGAGGTAGGCGGCTGGTGGATCCGCGAGCTGGCTCTGGAAGACAAGGACGGCGTGTTCTGCGCGGTGGCCAACGCGGCGCCGAGCTACAAGCCGTTATTGGCGCAGGGCTCGGGGCGCAATCAGGTGGTGCGGATGCACATCATCACCAGTGGCACGTCGAACATTCAGTTGAAGATTGACCCGTCGGTGGTGCTGGCCACGCGGGGCTATGTCGACGACCTGTTCACCGGCCTGTTGCCACCCAACAAGCCCGTCGGCACCTACACCAAATGCACGTTCAATAATCGTGGTGTGTTCGTGTCGGGGGAAAACCCGACCACGCTGGCCGGGTTCGGCATTACCGATACCTACACCAAGACGCAGATCGAGGCGATGATTGCCCAGGCCTCGGCATTGCCGGTGGGTGCGACAGTCGCGTTTCCGCTGGACAAGGTCGCGCCCGGGTTTCTGGAGTTGGACGGCAGCGTCAAGAGCATTGCCGTCTATCCCGATCTGGCGGCGTTCCTCGGTACGGCTTTCAACAAGGGCAATGAAGGCGCCGGCAATTTCCGCTTGCCGGATTCGCGCGGCGAGTTCCTGCGCGGCTGGGATCATGGACGCGGGGTAGATGTTGGCCGAGCTATTGGGAGTAGCCAGCTGGGGCAGGTGGAGTCTCACGATCACGCTACGCGTTCGGGATTGGGCATTACTGGCTCTGGTAGTAATGCGTTGGTAGCGCATGCAAACACGACAGTCGGGACTCCGCTGTCGACTGGCGCGATGTCCTTTTATGGTGGGAATGAAACCCGCCCGCGCAACTTGGCGGTGATGTGGTGCATCAAGGCCTGGAACGCGCCCATCAATCAGGGAAACATCGACATTGCCGCGCTCGCGGCGCTGGCGACACAAGCCACGGAGGTCAAGCTAGGCACGGCCAAGATCGCCACGCAGGCACTGACCGATACGGGCGACGATGACGCTACGATCGTGACGCCGAAAAAACTGAGGTTTGGTTTTGCGGTGAATCGCAGCGCGAACGGCTATATCGCTCTCCCAAGCTGGCTCGGTGGTCTGATCATTCAATGGGGGGCGAAAGCTGCTTCAGCGACGGCGGGAAACAATCCCGTGGTGTTCCCTACGGCTTTTCCTAATGCTTGCTTCGGTGTGACCCTGGGTTTCTGGCTGACATCCACGGCTAATTACTACATGACTGGCGTCAATAGCCAAACCTTGACCGGGTTCAATATCTACAACCCGCAACCCGCTACGTTGGTGCATAACTGGTTTGCCATTGGCTACTAAGGAGGCTAGGTATGTTTTCTTCGCAACAGACACGCGGGTTTTATGATCCTGCAATTCATTCCGCCATGCCGCCTGACGCGGTAGAGATTTCCGCCAAGTATCATGCCGAGCTGATGGCGGGTCAGTCGGATGGCATGTTGATTGAGTGGGGGAGCGATGGCCTGCCGGTATTAATCGAGCCGCAATTGCCCAGCCATGATGAGTTGGCCGCTGTAGAGCGTATGTGGCGCGATGCTCAATTGACTATGACCGATCCATTGGTTTCCAGGCACCGTGATGAGATTGAGGCAGGTGGTTCGACCTCAATCACGACCGAACAATATGCCGAGCTGCAAACGTACCGCCGACTGTTGCGCGACTGGCCCCAAGGCTCGCAGTTTCCGCTCGTCGAACATCGCCCGATTGCGCCGCCCTCGTTGGCCGAACAGACCCAATAAACGCCCCGCACTGACGGGGCGTTTTCTTTTCCGTTACGCGTAACACGAACACCCCAAACGGCCTCGCTCACGCGGGGCTTTTTCGTTTCTGGAGATTGAGCCTAATGACTTTCTTTCACGGCATCACGACCACGCTGGTCGACACCGGCGCGCGCACCATCTCGCTGCCGTCGTCCTCGATCATTGGTCTGTGCGACACCTTCACCCCGGGCGTTCTCGGTGGCGGCACGGCCAAGGCCGGCGAACTGATCCTGCTCACGTCGGAGCGTGAAGCCATTGCGGCGTTTGGTGCTGACTCAGCGATCACCAAGGCCGCCCAGGCCATCTACGTGCGCACCAAAGCGGTAATCGTCGCCGTCGGCGTGGCGAAGCTGGAAGACCCGGCCCTGCAAACCTCGGCGATCATCGGCGGCGTACTAGTGGGCGGTCAGCGTACCGGCCTGCAGGCGCTGCTCGATGGCAAGAGCAAACACAACGTGCAGCCCAAGCTGCTGATTGCGCCGAAACATTCCGCCACTCAGGCCGTGGCTACGGCCATGGATGCGCTGGCCGCCAAGCTGCGCGCCATTGCCATCATCGACGGCCCGAACACCACCGACGAGGCCGCACTGGCCTACGCCCAGGAGTTCGGCAGCAAGCGCCTGTACATGGTGGATCCGGGCGTGCAGTTCTGGGACACCGAGCAGAGCAAGACGGTCGACGCGCCGGCCTCGGCGTGGATGGCGGGTTTGTTCGCCTGGACGGATTCGCAGTACGGCTACTGGGCCTCGCCATCGAACAAAGAGTTCGTGGGCATCACCGGCACCTCGCGGCCGATCGAGTACCTGGACGGCGACGAAACCTGCCGGGCCAACCTGCTCAACAACGCCAATATCACCACCATCATTCGCGATGGCGGGTATCGCGCGTGGGGCAACCGCACGCTGTCGAGCGATGCGAAATGGGCGTTCGTCACCCGCGTGCGCACCTGCGACATCCTCATGGATGCGGTGCAGGCCGGGCACAAGTGGGCGGTCGACCGCTCGATCACCAAGACCTACGTCAAGGACGTGACCGAAGGCCTGAACGCGTTCATGCGTGATCAGAAGAACGCCGGCGCGATCATCAATTTCGAAGTCTATCCCGACGACGAGATGACCACGGCCAGCCAGATCATGCAGGGCAAGGTGTATTGGCGCATTCGCTTCACCGACGTGCCGCCGGCCGAGAACCCGAATTTCCTCTTTGAAGTCACCGACCAATGGGCGACTGAAGTCCTTGAAATCGCCTAAGGAGGCGCACCGATGATCCCTCAAGTATTGCGAAACATGGCGCTGTTTTCGGACGGCGTCAGCTTCGCCGGCGAAGTGCCGACCGTGACCCTGCCCAAGCTGACGCGCAAGGTCGAGGACTATCAAGGCGGCGGCATGGCCGGCCCGATTGAAATCGCCGTGGGTCTGGAAAAGATGGAGGCGGCGTTTACCACCAACGGCGTGCGCCGCGAGTCGCTGAAGCTGTTCGGCCTGTCTGACCAGACGGCGGCCAATCTGGTGTTCCGTGGCGCATTCGGCGATCTGAGGGGCCGTGTTGTGCCGGTGATCGTCACCCTGCGCGGCGGCGTGAAAGAAATCGATCCGGGCGACTGGAAAGCGGCCACGGTGGCCGAAATCAAGCACGCCGTGACGGTCACCTACTACAAGCTCGAAATCGACGGTCGTGTGATGTTCGAAGTCGATCCACTCAACATGATTCTGGTGGTCGACGGCGTCGACCAACTCGCCGCCGAACGTTCGGCCCTCGGCCTTTAAGGACTAAAAATGACTCAAGCAAACGCAAGCAAACCGGTTCCGTCGTGGCTGGTCGTGAGTGATTCCCATGTCGTCGTCACCCTGAAGGGCTCGGTGCTGATCGGCGGTGTGGCGGTGGACAAGTTGACCCTGCGCGCCCCGACCGTGCGCGACGAGCGCGCCGCGTCGGCGGTGGCCAATGGCGACAGCGAGAAATACGAACTGCATCTGCTGTGCAGTCTGGCGCAGGTGACCGAGCCCGAGCTGATGACGCTGTCGGTGCGCAACTACAAGCGCCTCATGGCGGGCTATTTTCGCCTGGATGAAGAGGACGAGCTTTAACCCCGGGACGCAGAAGGTCGCGGCCAAACGCTTGGCGAAAGAGACGGGTTTCTCTGCCGCCGAGATTGAGGCCATGACCTTTGACCGGATGCTGTGGTGGCTCACGGATTGAGCCGCCTTTGAATCGGCGAAAGTAGGACACGCACATGGCGAATAAACTCGCGCTGGGCCTGGTCATTGGCGCGGCGATCAGCTCGACGGTGGGGGCGGCGTTCAAGGACGTCGGCGGCCGGATCAAGAAGCTGGAAGAGACGGGCAAAAAGGCCCGGGTCTTGGAAAAGACCATTGGCGACACCATCCGCCTGCGCGAAGAGTGGATGAAGGCGCACCGGGATGGTGAGAAGGGCGCCGACAAGTTGCGCGCGCGCCTGGAGGCCAATCTGGCCGCCCTGAAGAAAAACGGCGTGGAGGTGCGCAACCTCGGCAAGGCTTACACGCAGATGGGCAAGATGGCCCGGGGCGCCGAGCTGTCGGCCAAGGGCCATATGCAGCTCGATGCCGGCAAGCAGGAGTTGCGCAGCAGCATCGGCCGGGCCACTGCTGCGACGGCGATGGCGGCCATTCCGACCAAGGTCAGCGCGGACTATGGCGCGATCATTCGTGACATCGCG
>Ga0070669_100000291_pt1 | contig 39339 bp, 37 predicted proteins | sample KBSS53metaG_FD_64680 | JGI IMG/M metagenome (GOLD analysis project Ga0070669, IMG submission 64680) | Switchgrass rhizosphere microbial communities from Kellogg Biological Station, Michigan, USA - KBS S5-3 metaG | ecosystem: Host-associated > Plants > Roots > Rhizosphere > Soil ...
GGTTGACCATCTCGACGCAGCCGATTTCGACCATCCTGTCTCCAGTCCGAGGGTCCAGGCCGGTCGTCTCAGTGTCGAAAATAATCTCTCGCATTCCACTCCATATCTGCCTGCGGCTGCGCCGGTGCAAGGCCCGGAGCGCGAATAAACCGGGCGCGATCGAACCTAGGTTACGAGTGCCTCGACCAGGCGTTCGACCGCAGCGCGCGTGCTCGCCAGATCCGTGCCGGTATCGATCACATGATCGGCGCGCGCGCGCTTCTCAGCGTCCGGAACCTGGAGGGCCAGGATCTGCGCGAACTTCTCTTCGGTCATGCCCGGGCGGGCGAGGACCCGCGCCCGCTGAGCCTCCGCCGGGGCGGACACGACCGCGACGGCATCGAGCCCTTCGGCCCCGCCTTTCTCGTAAAGCAGGGGGATGTCGAAGCACACCAGCGGGCGCTCGGCGTGCTCTTCGAGGAAGCTAAGTCGCATCGCCGCGACCGCTGGATGGACGATCCGCTCCAGAACGCCCAGCTTCTCGCGGTCACCGAAGACCGCCGCGCCGAGTTTCGGACGATCGACGCCGTTCGGGCCCGTCGTGCCCGGGAAAGCCGCCTCGATCGCCGGGAGCAGGGCGCCGCCCGGACCTTGCAGAACGTGGACGGCGGCATCGGCGTCGAAGACTGGCACGCCCAATTCGCGCAGCATCGCCGCGACGGTCGACTTGCCCATGCCGATCGAGCCGGTGAGGCCGAGGATCTTGGGCCGGTGCGGCGCGCTCATCCTGCTTGCCCCAGGATCAGACGACGCAATTCGCCGTCCCGCTCGCGAGGCGGACGCTTGCCGAAGAAGCGTGCGAAGGCGTGGTCGGCCTGCCCGATCAGCATCGACAGCCCATCCACGGTCTCGAACCCCTTCGCCCTCGCATCGCGCAGCAAGGCCGTGTCAAGTGGGCTGGTCACGATGTCGTAGACCGTGGCGCCCGGCGCGAGATGATCGAGCAGCGGCGGCAATGCCGGCTGACCCGACATGCCCAGGGCCGACGTGTTGACGAGCAGGTCGGCCGGCGGAACCTCGGCGCCCAACTCGAACGCGGCGCCGGCCAGCCCGAACTCGCCAAGGAGCGCCTCCGCCTTGCCGAGGCTACGGTTCTGCAGCGACACCCACGCGACGCCCGCATCCGCCAGCGCCGCCAGGATCGCGCGCGCCGCGCCACCGGCGCCGATCACGGTGGCCGTCGCGAAATGGCGCTGGCCAAGCGGCTCCAGGAAGCCCGGCGCATCGGTGTTGAAGCCGGTCAGCGATCCGTCCGCACCGCGCACGATGGTGTTCACCGCGCCGATCCGCGCGGCGAGCGGGTCGATGGCGTCGAGCAGTGGCATGACCGCCTGTTTGTGCGGCATCGTCACGTTGCACCCGCGCCAGGCGGCATCGCCACGCCGCTGGCACAAATACGCTTCGAGCTCTTCAGGCGGGACATGGCACCGCTCGTAGTGGCCCGCGATCGCCAGCGCCTGAAGCCAGAAGCCATGGATCGCAGGCGACTTCGACTGGGCGACGGGATCGCCGATGACCTCGGCAAACGGCGCGCTCATCGCGGCATCACGCCCAGATCGCGAAGCGCGCCGAGCACGGCGAGCAGCGGCATGCCAAGGATGGTGAAGTAATCGCCGTCGAGCGCCTCAAACAGCTGCACCCCGCGGCCTTCGATGCGGAATACACCGACACAATGGCCGACCTCGGGCCATTCGTGATCCAGATAGCTCTCGATGAAGCCGTCGGACAGTTGGTTCACCCGCAGCGCGGCGGCGCTGCCCATGCTGCGCACGATCTCGCCATCGCGCGCCAGGGCGGCGGCGCTGTGCAGATGCATGGTGCGGCCCGAGAAGAAGCGCAGATGCTCCGCCGCCGCCTCACGACTTGCGGGCTTGTCGAACCGGCGGCCGCCGCATTCGACCAGGGAGTCGCTGCCGAGCACCAGAGCGGCCCGATCCTGCTTGGACACGGCGAGCGCCTTGGCCTCGGCAAGCGCGGTGGCCACCTCGGCCGGCGTGGCCCCGCCGAGCCGCACCTCGATTCCGCGCTCGTCGACATCCGCTGCGCTCGCGGTGAACGGCACGCCGGCGGCCTCGAGCATGGCGCGACGCGACGCGCTCTTGGAGGCGAGGACGAGACGCGGCCCTTGCGCAAGTCCGCTCATATCGGATGCGGGCCGGACACGATCTGCTCGGCCGCGGCATTGCGCTCGTTGAACAAGTTGATCACCGCGGCGGCGGTCTCCTCGATCGAGCGGCGAGTCACGTCGATCACCGGCCAGTTGTTGTCCGCGAACATGCGCCGGGCATAGCGCAACTCGTCCTCGACCTTGTCCTGATCGACATAGTCGGTGTCGGGCGCCTGGCTGAGCGAGAGCAGGCGGTTGCGCCGGATCTGGATCAGCCGCTCGGGCGCGGTGGTGAGCCCGACGACCAGCGGATGCCTGAGGCCGAACAGCGCCGTGGGCGGCGGGCTTTCGATCACGATCGGGATGTTGGCGACTTTGTAGCCGCGGTTCGCCAGATAGATGCTGGTCGGCGTCTTCGAAGAGCGCGACACTCCGGCCAGAACGATGTCCGCTTCCTCCCAGTTCTCCCAACCCACGCCGTCATCGTGGGCGATGGTGAACTGGATGGCATCGACCCTGGCGAAGTAGGCTTCGTCGAGCTTGTGCTGCCGGCCGGGCCGGCCCTTGGCTTCCTGGCCCAGCAGCCCCTCAAGCGCGTCGGTCACCGTGTCGAGCACGGCGATGGCCGGCAGGCCAAGCGCCTGGCAGCGCGCCTCGAGCCGGCCGCGCGTCTCATCGTTGACGAGAGTGAAGAAGACCAGGCCGGGATTGGCCGCGATCTCGCCCATGATGCGGTCGAGATGCTGCTGCGAGCGAACCATCGGCCAGAAGTGGCGGATGACCTCGCGATCATCGAACTGCGCGAGCGCCGCCTTGGCGATCATCTCCAGGGTTTCACCGGTGGAATCGGACAGGAGATGAAGGTGGAAGCGTGTCATGTCGGATCGGCAGACCTGTTTTCCCGCCCTGTCGGGAGCCCTGTGGATAGAGCTCGCATAAACCACGGGAGGAATGCGGTGACAACTCGCACCGGCATAACCGCCCCCGATACCCGGATGCGAGCCGCCGTGTTCTGGACAGGGGCGATGGGTCCTGCACAGCCTGGGGATAAGGCGAAGAACCTTTGCTTGACCGCCCAAGGGGCAGGAGTCGGTCCGGCGGGAAAGGCTGTTCAGGATCGGACAATTCGGGCAAGGCGGCGCCGTCCCCGCTATCCACAGGGCCAACAGACTCCTTCAACCTCTTATAAGAATCTTATTTTATTTGATGGGAACCCTGACGCGATGCCCGGCCCCCTTCTGAACGCCCTCAAGGGTGCCAACACGCTTGCCGGACCGGAGCCCACGCCGCGGCCGGTCTGGCTCATGCGCCAGGCGGGCCGTTATCTGCCGGAGTACCGCGCGCTGCGGGCCGACAAAGGCGGCTTCCTGGCATTGGTCTACGACACCGATGCGGCCGCCGAGATAACCCTCCAGCCGATCCGGCGGTTCCGCTTCGACGGGGCAATCCTGTTCTCCGACATCCTCATCGTGCCCTACGCCATGGGCCAGAACCTGGAGTTCCTGGCGGGCGAGGGCCCCAAGCTGTCGCCGAGCCTCGTCGACCGGACACTCGGCGAACTGGAGGTAGTGCCCTCGCGCCTTGCGCCGATCTACCAGACCGTGGCGAAAGTGCGCGCGAGCCTGACACCCGAGATCACGCTCCTGGGCTTCGCGGGCAGCCCCTGGACGGTCGCGACGTACATGGTCGCGGGCGAGGGCAGCCGCGACCAGCACGAGGCGCGCGCCATGGCCTATGCCGATCCGAACGGCTTCCAGGCGATCATCGATGCCATCGTGGCAGTGACTGTCGAATACCTGTCGGGACAGATCGCGGCCGGCGCCGAAGCGGTGCAACTGTTCGATTCCTGGGCGGGCAGCCTGGCGCCGGCGGAGTTCGCGCGCTGGGTGATCGCGCCCAATGCGGCCATCACCGCGGCGATCCACGCACGCCATCCCGGTGTGCCGGTGATCGGCTTTCCCAAAGGCGCCGGCGAGAAGCTGCCGGCCTATGCGCGCGAGACGCAAGTCGACGCCGTGGGCCTGGACGAGACGATCGACCCCCTGTGGGCGGCGCGGACCTTGCCGGAGGGTCTGCCGGTACAGGGCAACCTCGATCCCCTGTTGCTCCTGGCGGGCGGAGACGAACTCGACCGCCAGGCCCGCCACATCCTCGAGGCGTTCCGCGACCGGCCGCATGTCTTCAACCTGGGCCACGGCATCGGCCAGCACACGCCCATCGCGCACGTCGAGCGACTGCTGGCAACGGTTCGCGGCTGGACGGGCTGACCTCGGCATGCGTTGGCGCTAAGGCGGGAATCATGGAGCAACTTGCGATGATCTATCCCTGGCTCAAGGCGGGCCACGTCATCTTCGTGATCTTCTGGATGGCGGGCCTGTTCATGCTGCCGCGCTTCTTCGTCTACCATCAGGAGAGCGAGCCGGGATCGCCGGAGGAAGCGCGCTGGGTCGACCGCGAGGCCAAGCTGCGCAAGATCATCCTGACGCCCTCTCTGATCATGGTCTGGCTGTTCGGCCTCGCCCTGGCGGTCAGCGGGCAATGGTGGGTTGCCGGATGGCTGCATGCCAAGCTGCTGCTGGTGTTCCTGCTGTCCGGCTATCACGGCTGGATGGTCGGGTACTCGAAGAAACTGGCCAAAGGCGAGCGGCGCCTCTCCGGCAAGGCCTTGCGCCTGCTCAACGAGGTTCCCGGTATCGCCGCAGTCCTGATCGTCGTATTGGTGGTGGTGAAGCCGTTCTAGCCGGCCGACTCGCAAGGAGTCGCCATGTTCATCCCCATGCTCGCCGCGCTACGATGAACGCGCCTATCAAGCGGACAAGCAGCGCTGCCACGCCGATCTCGATCGCTTCGCGATTCAGTTCCGTGCCCGGGAGGCCGCCGGTCCCGGATCAGCCGCTAAAACGACCAGCGGGACCCTGAACACCTGCTTCGGCATCTGGGTTGCTTCATCGCGACGTTGACCGCGAACCCCGCGCCCATTATCTAGGGTGTGTCCCGGCGATGGGACGCGATTAGCATCGCTTGTCCGGATCCGCTTTCTCCAAGCCCATCGATCCGCCGGCCGACAGACCTTCTCTTTTCCGAAACTCGGACAGTCCTCTTTCAAAAAAGAAATCTGATGCACCTCAAAGAACTTAAGCAGAAAACCCCCGCCGAGCTGGTCGAGATGGCCGAGGAACTCGGTGTCGAGGGTGCTTCCACCATGCGCCGCCAGGACATCATGTTCGGCATCCTCAAGGAAGTCGCCGAGGATGGCGAAGAGATCATGGGGCTCGGCACCATCGAAGTGCTGCCCGACGGTTTCGGCTTCCTGCGCAGCCCCGAGGCGAATTACCTCGCCGGTCCCGACGACATCTACGTCTCGCCCAACCAGGTCCGCAAATGGGGCCTGCGCACCGGCGACACGGTGGAGGGCGAGATCCGCGCGCCGCGCGACGGCGAGCGCTACTTCGCGATCACCAAGCTGACCAAGGTCAACTTCGACGATCCCGACGTGGTCCGCCACCGCGTCAACTTCGACAACCTGACCCCGCTCTATCCCGACGAGCGCCTGAACCTCGACAGCCTCGACCCGACGGTCAAGGACAAGTCGGCGCGGGTGATCGACCTCATCTCGCCGCAGGGCAAAGGCCAGCGCGCGCTGATCGTGGCGCCGCCGCGCACCGGCAAGACCGTGCTGCTGCAGAACATGGCCAAGGCGATCACGGACAACCACCCCGAGGTGTTCCTCCTCGTCCTGCTGGTCGACGAACGGCCCGAGGAAGTCACCGACATGCAGCGTTCGGTGAAGGGCGAGGTGATCTCCTCGACCTTCGACGAGCCCGCACAGCGCCACGTCCAGGTCGCCGAGATGGTGATCGAGAAGGCCAAGCGCCTCGTCGAGCACAAGCGCGACGTCGTGATCCTGCTCGATTCGATCACGCGCCTGGGCCGTGCCTACAACACCGTGGTGCCCAGCTCGGGCAAGGTGCTGACCGGCGGTGTCGATGCCAACGCCCTGCAGCGCCCCAAGCGCTTCTTCGGCGCGGCGCGCAACATCGAGGAGGGCGGTTCACTCTCGATCATCGCGACCGCCCTGATCGATACCGGCAGCCGCATGGACGAAGTGATCTTCGAAGAGTTCAAGGGCACGGGTAACTCCGAAATCGTCCTTGACCGCAAGGTCGCCGACAAGCGCATCTTCCCGGCGCTCGACGTGGGCAAGTCGGGCACGCGCAAGGAAGAGCTGCTGGTTGCCAAGGATCAGCTCAGCAAGATGTGGGTGCTGCGTCGCATCCTCATGCAGATGGGCACGGTCGATGCCATGGAGTTCCTGCTCGACAAGATGAAGGACTCCAAGACCAACGAGGACTTCTTCGCGACGATGAACCAGTAAGAGGCGAGCCTTGGACCTGTTGATGACCCTTGCCGCGGCGGCGCCCTCGATCGGAGGGCCCGCCGAGATCTGGCAGCACATCGTCGATGATTTCTCGAACATCGGCAGCCCGTCGGCACTGGCCGCCTTCGTGCAGGTGCTGATGATCGACCTGGTGCTGGCCGGCGACAATGCGATCGTCGTCGGTGCCCTGGCGGCCGGGCTTCCCGCCGATCAGCGCAAAAAGGTCATCGCCATCGGCGTGCTCGCGGCCCTCGTGCTGCGGGTTGGTTTCGCGCTGATCGTCACTTGGCTGCTCGGCATTGTCGGGCTCGTCTTCGCGGGCGGCCTGCTGCTGCTGTGGGTGGCATGGAAGATGTACCGCGAGCTGCATGACCATGGCGGTCAGGATGTCCACTCGCAGGGCTCGCCCGAGATCGAGGGCGACGAGCATTCCGGGCTCAAGCCGGCCAAGAGCTTTGCCAGCGCGGCGATCTCGGTCGCGATCGCCGATGTATCGATGAGCATCGACAATGTCCTCGGAGTCGCCGGTGCCGCGCGCGAGCATCCCGGCATCCTGATCGTCGGCCTGATCTTCGCAGTCGCCCTGATGGGCCTCGCTGCCAATGTGATCGCGGCCTACATCGAGCGCTTCCGGTGGATTGCGTGGGTGGGTCTCGTCGTGATCGTCTACGTGGCGTTGAAGATGGTCTACGAAGGTTGGGTGGACCCGCAACTCGGGGTCGGCACGCTGTTCTGAGGGCGACGCGGGTCTTGGAGTCTGGCCCGCTTTAGGCGGGCAGACTCTAAGGGATCAGCACCGTCGACCCGCTCGTCTGGCGTGCTTCCAGCGCGCGGTGGGCCTCGGCGGCGTCCTCCAGCGCGAATCGCTGTCCGATGACCGGCGTCACCACGCCACGGGCGATGCGGTCGAACAGGCGCTCGGCCGTCTGGGCGAGATCCTGGGGCGTGGCGATGAAGTCGGCCATGGTCGGCCGGATGACCATCAACGAGCCCGCACGCATCAGGTCGGTCAAGGCGACGGGCGGAACCGCGCCGGAGGCGTTGCCGAAGCTCACCATCAGCCCGCGCTTGCGCAGGCAGGCCAGCGAGGCACTCCAGGATGCCTTGCCGACGCCGTCGTAGACGATATCCGCCTTGCGGCCGTCCGTGACCTCCAGCAGCGCTTGCGGGAGCTCCTCGAAGCTGCAGCTGAGCACGTGATCGGCCGGGACGTTCGCCGCCTTCTCCGGCGTGCCGGCATGAGCGACCACGATCACGCCTTTGTCCCGCAACCACGGCACCAGCAGCGATCCGACGCCGCCAGCGGCCGAGTGGATGAGGGCCAGATCGCCCGGCGCAAGCGGAATGATGTCTTCCGCCAGATAGCAGGCGGTGAAGCCTTTGAGCATGGACGCTGCCGCCACTTCGGCGGAGACGGTCGTCGGGAGCCGGACGGCCTGTAACGCCTTGATCGTGCGGTGGCTGGCGTATGCCCCGTCGCCTTGCACGCAGCCGACCCGATCGCCGACCGCGAAACCCTCGACGCCCGGGCCGATCGCCACCACCCGGCCCGCGCTTTCCGAGCCCAGGGGCAGGGGCAGGGGCGCCGGATAGAGGCCGGTGCGATAGTACACGTCGATGAAGTTGAGGCCCACCGCTTCGGTCTCGATCAGCAGTTCGCCGGCAGCGGGTTCGGGGAAGATGTAGTCCTCGCGCTCGATCGCGTCGGGGCCGCCGTGCGCATGCACGACCAAGCGGTACCCTTGCACCATGCTGCCTCCTTCGGGGCTCAGGCGGGGCGGAAGCTGTCCGCCCGCGCCGTGTTCCAGGCCTTGGCGTAAGGTGTGCTCTCGGCCGCCTCGATCAACTGCCCGGGGGCAAGAAAGCTGTAGACCTCGTCCAGCGGCCCGGCCTTGGCTCCGTCGATGCGCTGGTACATGTCGTCCGGGCGCAGATCCCACGGGCTGTCGAGGCCCATGGCAACGACGATCTCGCGCAACGCCACCAAGGTTTCCTTGTGGAAGCGTGCGACCCGCTCGGCCTTTTCGTCGACGACGAGGCCCTGCTGCCGCCAGTTCGACTGCGTGGCGACGCCGGTCGGACATGCACCGGTGTGGCACTTCATCGACTGCACGCAGCCCAGCGAGAACATGAAGGCGCGCGCCGCATTGCACCAGTCGGCGCCCAGCGCAAACGCCCGGGCCATGCCGGCGCCGGAATGGATCTTGCCCGACGCGCCGAGCCGCACTTTCTCGCGCAGGCCGGTGCCGACCAGCGCATTGCGCATCAGGATCAGGCCTTCGCGCAGCGGCATGCCGACATTGTCGGTGAGCTCTTGCGGCGCTGCGCCAGTGCCGCCCTCGGCACCATCGACGACAATGAAGTCCGGCGTGATGCCGGTTTCCAGCATGGCCTTCATCAGCGCCATCACTTCGCGCGGCTGGCCCACGCACAGCTTCATCCCGACAGGCTTGCCGGTCGACAGCGTGCGCAGCTGCACGATCCACTCGAGCAGTCCGATGGGTGTGCCGAAGGTCGAATGCGCCGCGGGGGAGAGGCAGTCTTGCCAAGGCTCGACCCGCCGCGCCTCGGCGATCTCCGGCGTGACCTTGCCGCCCGGCAGCACGCCGCCATGCCCCGGCTTGGCGCCCTGGCTCAGCTTGATCTCCACCATCTTGATTTGTGGATCGGCGGCCTGCTCCGCGAACTTGTCCGGATCGAACGTGCCGTCCTTGCGCCTGCAGCCGAAGTAGCCGCTCCCCAGTTCCCAGACGAGGTCGCCGCCGTGCTTGCGGTGATAGCGCGAGATGCCGCCTTCACCGGTGTCGTGCGCAAACCCGCCCAGCGCGGCGCCCTTGTTCAACGCCTCGATCGCGTTGGCCGACAAGGAGCCGAAGCTCATCGCCGAGATGTTCAGGAGCTGCGAATCGTATGGCTGGTGGCAGTGCTCACCGCCGATCCGGACGTGCCAGGTCTGCGGGGCTTGCTCCCGTGGCACGATGGAATGGCCGAGCCACTCGTACTCTTCGGAGTAGACATCGAGCTCGGTGCCCATGGGGTGGCTGGCGATGTCACCCTTGGCACGAGCATAGACCAGGCTGCGTTCGTCGATCGTGAACGGCCGGCCCTCGCGGTCGCTCTCGACGATGTAGCTGCGAAGGTAGGGTCGCAGGTCTTCGAAGATCCAGCGCACCCTTGCCAACAACGGATAGTTACGGCGCAACGAGTGGCGCGACTGCCCGAAGTCCCAGAAGCAAACGAGCGCGAGTGGCACCAACAGCCAAAGTGCCCAGTGTGCCGGTACCCACAGGAAGGCACCGGCACACAGCGCAATGAGCAGAAGCGGCGTGACGTAGCGCGGAGCAGCGTTCACCCGGGCGGTCGCTTAACCGATGTGCTCGGCGAAGAACGCGACGGTGCGCTCGTCCGCCAGGCTTGCGCCAGCTTCGTCGCGACGCGAGCCGATCTCGGCGGCAAACCCGTGATCGAGCCCTTCGTAGTCGTAGAGCGTGACCTTGGGATGGTCATCAAGTCCCTCGTGCATGGCCTTCTGCGCCTCGGCCGACACGAAGTGGTCGGCTGTCGGGATGTGCAGCATGAGCGGCTTTGCAATGGCATGCTTCTCGCCCAGCATCTGGTCGATCATGACACCGTAAAAGCCGACCGAAGCATCGATGTCCGTGCGTGCGGCCGTCATGTATGCGACCCGCCCGCCCATGCAGTAGCCCACGAGGCCGACCTTGGGCACACCCCGTTCGCGCCGGATCCAGTGGATCACGGCTTCGATATCGCGAATGCCCTGATCGAAGTCGTGCTTCATCATGTAGCCGATGGCTTCGTTGAACTGCTCCGGCACGTCGGCGTCAAGTTCTATGCCGGGCTGCTGGCGCCAGAACGTGTCCGGAGCCACGGCCAGGTAGCCGCGATCGGCCCATTGCTGGCACTTCTTGCGAATGCCGGCGTCGACTCCGAAAATCTCCTGCTGCACGATGATCGCACCGCGCGGCGTGCCACTGGGTTCGACTACGTAGGCCGGGATTTCGCCATCGCCCTCAAGCGTGGGGATCTTCGTGTTCGTCGACATGGGAACTCTCCTCAGGACCGCTTGGTTTGGATTAGGCGGGCCCGATGGACTTTGCCAACCGTATGTGTCAGCAGGGTATCGATTTCGCTGCGGGAGTTCCTCATGAAGGTGCATGTCGAAGTAGAGTGCTCCCCAGAGGAAGCTCGACGGTTTCTCGGCCTTCCCGATGTGTCCAAGGCGAACGACGTCTACGTCGATGCGGTGACCAAGACGATGCAGGGCGTCGGTAGTCTGGAGCAGCTTCAGGAAGTCGCCAAGCAAGTGGCGCCGATGGGCCAGCTCGGGCTGAAGATGTTCCAGCAGATCTTCGAGAGCGGTGCCGCCATGGCGATGAGCGGTGGCGGGTCGGGCTCGCGTAAGGACAGCGACTAAGTCCTCCCCAGGCTCAATCGACGAGCCCATGGCTGATACCATTTTCGCACTTTCCAGCGGGCCACCGCCCGCGGCGATATCCGTCGTGCGCGTGAGCGGTCCGGCGGCGGGCGCGGCTTTGCGATGTCTTTCAGGCCCTCTCCCGAAGCCTCGCGTGGCGAGCTTGCGCACGTTGCGCGGCTTGGACGGTGAAGCGCTGGACCGCGCGCTCGTGCTGTGGTTCCCGGGCCCGAACACTGCGACCGGGGAAGACCTGGCCGAGCTGCATCTTCATGGGGGCAGGGCGGTGGTCGCTGCGACAGAGCGGGCGCTGGCGGCTTTGCCGGAGCTTCGCGCTGCACAGCCTGGCGAGTTCACGCGCCGCGCCTTCGCGAATGGCCGCATGGACCTGGCGCAGGCTGAGGGACTTGCCGACCTGCTTTCCGCGGAGACCGAGTTGCAACGCCGTCAAGCGATGGCGCTGGCCGAGGGCCGACTTTCGCAGCAAGTGAGCGGCTGGCGCGATCGCATCCTGATCGCCTCTGCCATGATCGAGGCTTCGCTCGACTTCGACGATGAGGATGACGTTCCGAGCATTCCGGCAACTTTCGCCGAGGATACGGCCTCTCTGGCGGTCGAACTGGCCGATGTCCTGCGCCAGCCCCGCGCAGAGGCCTTGCAGGAGGGCTTCCGGGTCGTTCTGGCGGGGCCTCCGAACGCAGGAAAAAGCAGTCTCTTCAATAGGATAGTTAGGGATGAGGCGGCGATTGTAACGCCGACCGCAGGCACGACGCGTGATGTGCTGACACGCAATGTCGCCATCGACGGTGTGCCTTTCGTCTTCGTCGACACGGCAGGCCTGCGATCCGACGTCGCTGACCCGATCGAGGGTATGGGGATCGAGCGTGCGGAGCGTGAATTGGTCCACGCCGACCTCGTGCTTTGGCTTGGTCTGCCTCGGGACGAGTGTGCGGCATCTGTGTGGCAGATCCAAAGCTTTGCCGATCTTGGTGTGAGGCAGGGAGAGGTTCGCCACGCGATCTCTTCCGTGACCGGGGAAGGGATCGACGATCTGCTTGGGGACTTGGTCGCTCACGCTCGGCTGGCTTTGCCGAATCCGGGAAGCGTTGCCCTCAACAAGCGGCAGCATGAGCTTATCGCGCAAGCTGAGGCGGGCCTCGCGGCCGCCTCGCGTCAGCGCGATCCTCTCCTCGCCGCCGAGGAATTGCGGCGTGCACGTGTCGCCATGGATCGGTTGCTCGGCCGTGCTGCGACGGAGGATATGCTCGATGCGTTGTTCGGGCGCTTCTGCATCGGCAAGTAGTGTTTCACGTGGAACACGCCGGATGGGTCCTGCTTCTTGCCACCTCGACCGTGAGGCGCGCTGGGAGTAAGGGACGCTCATGGCGAAATTCGACATCGTAATCGTAGGCGGCGGCCACGCCGGGTGCGAGGCTGCAGCCGTAGCAGCGCGCATGGGTGCACACGTAGCTCTGGTCACCTTTGATCCGCATACGGTTGGAGCGATGAGCTGCAACCCGGCCATTGGTGGTTTGGGAAAAGGCCATCTCGTCAGAGAAGTCGATGCCTTCGACGGGCTGATTGCCCGCGCGGCGGATGCGGCCGCCATTCACTATCGCATGCTCAATCGCTCCAAGGGAAGCGCTGTGCAGGGTCCCCGGGTTCAAGCGGACCGCAAGCTGTTTCGCGGTGCTATCCAGTCGATGCTGCGCCTGCACGCAAATCTCGAGATCGTCCCGGGAGAGGCCGTGTCACTGGTTTTGGATCGTGGGGTCATTGCTGGCGTAGACTTGGCGGATGGCACTCGCATCGACTCGCGAGCGGTCGTCTTGTCCACCGGCACATTCCTGGGCGGAACTCTGTTCCGGGGTGAGGAGAGGTTTATCGGCGGGCGCATTGGTGAGGCGGCGGCCTCGCGACTTGCCGCGCAGATGCGCGAGGCCACGCTACCTCTCGCGCGGCTGAAGACGGGAACGCCGCCAAGGCTGGATGGCCGGACGATCGACTGGGCGCGACTTGAGGAACAGGCTTCCGATGACGAGCCGTGGCTCATGTCGGCCATGCCGGGGGCCCGTGCCAATGCGCAAGTGTTCTGCGCCATTACTCGGACGAACCAGCAAAGCCACGATATCATCCGCGCCAACTTGCATCGTTCGCCGCTGTTCACAGGCGCCATCGACGCACGCGGGCCGCGCTACTGCCCGTCGATCGAGGACAAGATCCACCGGTTTGGAGATCGGGAGGGGCACCAGATTTTTCTCGAGCCGGAGGGGCTGGACACGCATTTGGTTTATCCGAACGGTATCAGCACATCGCTTCCCACCGATGTTCAAGCGCAAGTTCTGCGTTCGATCACCGGGCTGGAGCAGGTCGAAATGGCCGTCCCGGGCTACGCCGTCGAATACGATCACATCGACCCGCGGTCGCTTCGCACCAGTCTGGAGATGCGCGAGATCGGCGGGCTCTATTGTGCTGGTCAGATCAATGGCACCACCGGTTACGAGGAGGCGGCGGCACAAGGTCTCGTTGCCGGCCTTCACGCCGCTTGTCAGGTCTTGGACCGAGAGCCGCCTGCCTTGGACCGTGCGAACAGCTACCTTGCCGTCATGGTGGATGACCTCACCCTTCATGGAGTGAGTGAACCCTATCGCATGCTCACCGCGCGTGCCGAGTATCGGTTGCGGCTGCGGGCCAACAACGCGTCGACCAGGCTTACGCCCTTGGCGTTGGAGGTCGGCGCTGTCGGGACTGAACGTGCTGCGTGGTTCCGCAACCGCGCCGCGACGCGCGACGAAGCCGTCACAGCTTTGCAGCGACCGGCCAGTCCCGCCGAGATCCAACGGCAGGGGTTGCCCGCTAGGCTGGATCTTGGCGCAATGCCCCTCTGGGATTGGTTACGATACGACGGGATTGACCTCGGCTCGGTTGCGGGAATGCTGCCCGACTTGTCCCCGCTGCCTGACGATGTGCTGGCGGAGTTAAGCGAAGACGCGGAGTATGCGCCTTATGTAGCTCGCCAGGAGCAGGAACTTCGGGAGTTACGCGCGAGTGAGACGCTGGCCCTGCCGGACGCTTTCGCTTACGCGGAAGTGCCGGGTCTTTCTCGTGAGATGGTCGAGAGGCTTTCAGCTGCCCGACCGGCTTCTCTAGGGGCTGCGGGTCGGATCCCTGGGATGACGCCCGCTGGCTTGGCGGCTTTGATGGTCCACGCCCGGCGCATGGTGGCCGCGTGATCGCGTCGGAAGAGGAGGCTAGGACTTGGCTTGAGGCGCTGCCGGGCGTCGATGGTTCGGCTGTCCTGAAGCTGGAGCGACTGGCCGCATTGCTTGGCGACGAGAACCAGCGCCAGAACTTGGTTGCGCAAACTTCGCTCGCTTCGATTTGGCAGCGGCACTTCGCCGACAGTGCGCAGCTCCTGACCTTTGTTCCACGTGGAACATCGCTGAGCTGGTTGGACCTGGGCACGGGCGCCGGCTTTCCAGGGCTGGTCGTTGCTATCCTTCGCCCCGATCTGCGAATAACTCTGGTGGAATCGCGGCGCAGGCGAGTCGAGTGGTTGGATAGCATTGCGGCCGAGTTGGCGCTCGACAAGGTTGAAGTGCAAGGTGTTCGGGTAGAGGATTTGTCGCCCACAAAGGTCGATGTCATATCCGCTCGCGCGTTTGCTCCTCTCACGCGTTTGCTGGAGTTGTCCGCACGATTTTCCACAGCGGACACGCTATGGTTGTTGCCCAAGGGTCGTTCGGCAGCGCAAGAAGTTCAAGAACTGCGCGGCTGGAATCACACGTTCCACGTGGAACAATCGCTGACGCAACCTGACGCCGGTATAGTGGTCGGGCATCTGCTTGGCCGGAAAGGCAGAACAACGTGATCCGCATTGCGATTGCCAATCAGAAAGGCGGCGTCGGCAAGACGACAACCGCGATCAATGTCGCGACAGCCTTGGCAGCGACAGGCTGGCGCACCCTGCTGATCGATCTCGATCCACAGGGCAATGCCTCCACGGGCATCGGGATCGGGGCGTCGCAGCGGGAGCGCTCCACCTATGATGTCCTCGTTGATCAGGCGCCGATGAGTGCCTGCATCATGGGCACGGCCATCCCCAAGCTTTCCCTCTGCCCCGCAACCGTCGACCTGTCGGGTGCGGAGGTCGAGCTGGTCTCGGCCGACGACCGGGCCCATCGGCTGCGCAAGGCCCTGAATGCGGACCTGCCGTTCGATGTGTGCCTGATCGATTGTCCCCCATCGCTTGGGCTTCTTACGCTCAATGCTCTCACGGCCGCTGACACGCTCCTTGTCCCGCTTCAGTGCGAGTTCTTTGCGCTTGAGGGTCTGAGCCAGCTCCTCACCACGGTGGAGCGTGTGCAGCAGCGCTTCAATCCCGACCTCGGAATTATCGGAATCGCGCTGACCATGTTCGATCGACGTAATCGGCTGACCGATCAGGTTGCCGAAGATGTGCGATCCTGCCTGGGAAAGCTCGTGTTTGAAACGACCATTCCCCGCAACGTCCGCCTTTCCGAAGCGCCGAGTCACGGCGTACCTGCACTGATCTATGATCATGCGTGTTCCGGCAGCCGTGCATACATTGCCCTTGCGAGGGAATTGATCACGCGCTTGCCAGAAGAAAGGAAGGCGGCATGAGCGAAGATGCCACCGCGCTAGCGAGCTCGGCCACCAAGTCGAAAGCCAAGGGGCTGGGGAGGGGGCTTGGCGCACTGCTAGGTGAGACAAGGCGCGAAGAAGTCGTTGCCCGCTCCGGCGCGGCTGCCGATCCGGGCGGGGTGCCGACATCCGGGCTGGCCCTGCTTGCCGTGTCCGATATCAAGCCCGATCCCAATCAGCCCCGGCGGCATTTCGATGAAGCCGCCTTGGATGAACTGGCAGCCTCGATTGCCCAGCGTGGCGTCATTCAACCCGTGATCGTCCGGGCGCTCGACAACGGGCGCTACCAGCTGGTTGCCGGAGAGCGTCGCTGGCGCGCGGCGCAGAAGGCGCAAGTCCATGAAATTCCGGCGCTCGTTCGGGACCTTTCGGACCGCGACGTCATGGCGCTCGCGCTTATCGAGAACCTGCAGCGCGAGGACCTCAATCCGATCGAAGAAGCGCGAGCGTATCATCGTCTGGCGGAACTCGAAGGCCTCACCCAGGCCGAGATCGCCAAGATGGTCGACAAGAGCCGCAGCCATGTCGCCAACTTGCAGCGGCTATTGGCACTTCCCGAGTCAGTGATCGCACTTGTCGAGCGCGGCGAGCTCTCGATGGGTCATGCGCGGGCGTTGATCGGGTCGGCGGATGCCGAAGAGATCGCCCGCACCGCGGTTGACCGTCAGCTTTCCGTCCGCGAGGTCGAGAAACAGGTACGGCGGCCGGCGAAGAGCGAAGCCACGCCGCGCCGTGCACGCACCGCCCGCAATGCCTCGGACAATGCGGATATCGCCGCGGTACAAGGCCATCTCGAGGAGTTTCTCGGTTTGCCGGTGCGGATTCAGGCAGATGCCGACCCCAAGTCCGGCACGGTCACGATCCGCTACGCCACGCTCGACCAACTGGACTTGATCTGCCAACGGCTTACCGGCGGCTCGATATAAGCCTATTTGGTTAATACGCGCTTGTCCGGGACGATCTTCACGCGCTTGTCCCGGATGATCTTCGTCCGGTAGATGGTTCGCTGACGCACGGGCACGTCCTCGTAGACGTACTCGATCGTCTCGGTGCACTCCGGCTTGGACAGCGCAACCGGAACCATCATCACGGGGGCGCTCATGCAGCAACCTCCCGGATACCCATAGCCCGGCGCTGAATAGGGCGCTGCGTAAGCCACTGGATAGCCGCCACCGGCGTAGCCAGGCCCGGAATAGCCGTATGGGTAGACGCCCGGCCCGCCATAGTAGCGCGCCTGGTAGTCATTCAGATAGGCTTCGCACTGATCCGCTGCCGCGCGCGAGTCTTCGGCGCGATCGATCGCGGCGCCTGCGACCGCACCGGCTGCCGCACCGACGATGGTTCCAGTGGTGCGATGATGCCGCCCGGCAATTCGGTTGCCCGCCACGCCGCCGACGACACCGCCGATCACTGCGCCACCTACTCCATCGTCTCGGGCCGAGATACGGTGCCGGCAATCCGCCAGCCAGGCCTCGCGCGCGCGCGGATCGAACTGCGGGCGGGGATCGGCCGGCTCACGCTGCCAGTCAGCGCCCCGCCACTCAGGATCGTCGCGATCGTGCTCGTGGGCGCTGGCATCGGAGACGGGAGCCAACGTCGCCACGGCTGCTACAGCCAAGCCGACGGACAGTACTGGGCGCATGCGGGGTCCCCTCTTCGCGTAACGAGCAGCGATCATGCTCAGTTAACGCGAAATTTAGCATCCCGTCGCGCAGAAATCCGCAATTCTGCTTATCCCTGACGCGCTCGTCCCAGAACGGGTCAGCTTCTGTCGGAGGTGCTCACAGGAAAAGCGCGCAGACTTGCGCGACATCCTCCAGTCCGCGCGCGTCCTCCTCGTCGAAACGGGCTGGTTCGGGGCTATCGAGGTCGAGCACGGCTACCACGCGGCCGGCGCGCACGATCGGCACCACCAGCTCGGACCGAGTCTGCGCATCGCACGCGATGTGACCGGGAAAGGCATGGACATCGGGAACGAGCTGGGCCGTCCCGCTCGCGGCGGCCGTGCCGCAGACGCCTTGACCCAGGGGGATACGGATGCACGCCGGTTTGCCGATGAACGGGCCAAGCACGAGTTCGTCGCCGATGGTGCGGTAGAACCCGGCCCAGTTGAGCCCGGGCAGCGACATCCAGATGAGCGCGGCCACGTTGGCCATGTTGGCGATGGCGTCGCGCTCCCCTTCGACCAGGGCCAGGGCGGACCGGCTGAGCTCGGCGTAGAGGAGGGGTTTGGGCTGATCGGGCACGGGTGCGAAGTCGAACATGGCCGCGCCATAGACCCAAGCCCCATTGCCGCCTAGCGGGAGCGCGCTTATCTCGCGAAGTATGAAAAGCTGGCAGCGCAAAGCCCTCATCACCCTTGCCGTCATCGTCGTGGTGCTCGGGGGCGCGTTCGCCTACCTGAGCTTCGCCCATCGGTCCGACAAGGCGATCGATGCAACGACCGGCAGGACGCCGATGCTTGCCGATCCGGACCCCCAGACATTCCCAAGCGTCGGCCTCGCCAAGCCGATCGGATGGGCCGACAATGCCGCGCCGACCCCGGGGCAGGGGCTGACCGTCACGCGGTTCGCGCAAGGCCTGGCGCATCCGCGCACGATGCTGACTTTGCCCAACGGCGATATCCTGGTTGCCGAGACCAACGCTCCGGGCGGCGGCGACGGTGGGATAACGAGCTTCTTCATGGGTCTGTTCATGAAGCGCGTGGGGGCGGCGGTCCCTTCGCCCAACACCATCGTCTTGTTGCGAGACGCGGACGGCGATGGCAGGGCGGAGCAGCGCTTCGACTTCCGCAAGGCGGATATGCGCTCGCCCTCGGGCATGGCCTACGGCAACGGCAAGCTCTACATCGCCGATCACGACGCGGTTCTCGAGTTTGCCTTCCAGCCCGGCGCCACGAGGCTCGATGGATCACCCAGGAAGCTCATGGACCTGCCGCCGGCCGGCAACCACTGGATGCGCAATCTCCTGCTGAGCCCGGATGGCAAGCGCCTCTACGTCGCCGTGGGCTCCGCAACGAACGTCGCCGACAAGGGCATGGAACAGGAGGCTGGTCGTGCGGCGATCTGGGAGATCGATACCGCGACCGGCAAGCACCGGCTCTATGCGGCCGGCATGCGCAACCCCAATGGCATGGCCTGGAACCCGTCGACGGGAGAGCTGTGGGCGGTGGTGCAGGAGCGCGACATGCTCGGGCCCGATCTGGTGCCGGACTACCTCACCAATGTGCCGGTGGGGGCGCAGTACGGCTGGCCGTGGGTCTATTGGAAAGACAAGTTCGATGACCGCGTGAACTGGCCCATGGAAACCTACATGGTCGAGTACACGCGCAAGCCGGAATATGCGATGGGCGCACACACGGCCGTGCTGGGGCTACAGTTCGCCGGCGCCGGCAATCGCATGGGCGAGCGCTACGGTAACGGCGCCTTCGTGGCGCGGCACGGCTCCTGGAACCGCAAGCCGCTCTCGGGATACGACGTGATCTTCGTGCCCTTCGACGCGAACGGCAACCCGAACGGCAAGCCACTGCCCGTCCTCACGGGCTTCCTCGATCCCGGCCAGTCCGGTGCGCATGGCCGTCCGGTGTGGCTCACCTTCGACAAGTCTGGCGCGCTGCTCGTCAGCGACGACACCGGCGGCGTGGTCTGGCGTGTCATCGCACCCGGAGCGGGGCCCTCGGCCGGACCCAAGCCGGTCGTGACCGAGCACATGGAGCCTTCCAAGGAATTGATCGACCCGACCAAGCCCCCGGGCCTCGGCGGGTTCGGCACTCCGGGCAACTAGGGACGCCCGGTTCGCTCCACGATCCTGGCGCCGATCCTGACGACGATCCTAGACGGCTTGCCCGCTCCTGCCGGCGAGCTCGGCGATATATTGCCACGCGACTCGACCGGACCGGGCGCCGCGCCGCTGCGCCCATTCGATCGCGTCGGCCGCCTGCCATGCGAGGCCGAAGCGAGTCGCGTAACCATCGATGATCGCGAGGTAATCGTCCTGGGTGCAATTGTGAAAACCGATCGACAATCCGAACCGGTCGGCTAGCGCGAGCCTGTCGTCGACCGCATCGCGCGGGTTGATCGGGTCGTCCTGCTCCGACAGCGACCGCGCGACGATCGCGCGGCGGTTCGAGGTAACCGCAAGCCGCACGTTGGCGGGGCGTGCTTCGACGCCGCCCTCAAGCCAGGAGCGCAGCAGGCGCGGACCGGAAAGGTCGTCATCCTCGAATCCCAGGTCGTCTACGAAGACCAGGAAGCGGCGATCATGCCGGCCGAGTTCCACGAACAGGGACGGCACCGTCGACAGCGCTTCCTGCCCGACCTGGACCAAGGCGATCCGCTCGGGCCCGCGCTCCTGCGCATCGCGGACCGCGGCTCGCAGCAAGGCCGACTTGCCCATGCCGCGCGATCCCCAAAGGAGCATGTCGTGCGCAGCCGTACCTGCCGCGAAGCGCGTGACATTGGCGACGACACGCTCCTTCTGGCTGTCGATGCCCCGCAGCAAGTCGAGAGCAGGGGCTTCGAGCCGCTCGACCGCACGCGCGCCCGCAGCCGACCAGACGTATGCGGGCGACGATGCCCAGTTCACCGCCGCAAGGGCCTCTGGCGCGAGCCGCTCCAGTGCACCAGCTACGCGCTCCAGCAGGGTCAGGAGGCGTTCGTTCGCAGGCGGTTCGAAAGGCATCGGGCGTGCGTGTCCTTGGCAATACGAAAGCCGCGGCTATAGCGGCAGCCCATGACCCAGGCCAGCCATACGCCCGTCGTGGCCGCCGATGCGGCCGGCATCGCGCATGCGGTGCAGGTGCTGCGCGACGGCGGCTTGGTCGCCGTTCCGACCGAGACCGTGTACGGCCTCGCCGCCAGGGCGGATCGGGACGAGAGCGCCGCTGCGATTTACAGAGCCAAGGGCCGTCCGAGCTTCAATCCCTTGATCGTGCACGTGCGTGACCTCGCGCAGGCGCGTGAGCTTGCTGACTTCGATGCGCGCGCCGAGGCGCTGGCAGAGACATTCTGGCCGGGGCCACTGACCTTGGTGCTGCCGAGAAAAGCGAGCGCATGCCTGGCCGCGGCGGTCAGCGCCGGGCTGCCGAGCGTGGCGCTGCGCTGTCCCGCGCATCCGGTCATGCAACAAGTGCTGGAGCAGGCGAGGCTTCCACTCGCGGCGCCGTCGGCCAATGCAAGCGGTACCGTCAGCCCGACTTGCGCGGAGCACGTGCTTGCCACTCTCGACGGCAAGCTCGACCTGGTGCTCGACGGCGGACCTTGCGCGGCGGGTGTCGAATCGACGATCGTGGCGGTACGCCAGGGCGGCGGTTGGCAGATCCTGCGCCCAGGCCCGATCGGCGAGGAGGCCATCGCGGCGCTACTCGGCCGGCCTCAAGCCCCGACAAACGGTCCGGCAGCGGTGGAGGCACCGGGGCAGCTCACCAGTCACTACGCGCCGGGCAAGCCAGTGCGGCTCAACGCGGTCGAAGCCGTAGCGGACGAGTTTCACATCGGCTTCGGTCCGATTGCCGGGGAGGTCAATCTCTCGCCCTCCGGCGACCTCGCCGAAGCGGCTGCGCGGCTTTACACATGTCTGCACTTGGCGGCCGCTGCGCCGTCGCCACGGATCGCGATCGCGCCCGTGCCCGAGGCAGGCCTCGGCATTGCCATCAACGATCGCTTGCGGCGCGCCGCAGCCTGAAAGCGCTCAGACGGGACGGGTCGCCGGGTGGATTCCCGCTTCCTGCGCCTCCAGTCCGGCTTGGGCCTGGCCGCTCAGATCGTCGCCAACGTCGCCGTCGCTCAAGCTCTCGACATGCATCCAGCGCTTCACGAGCGGCGACAGGACGAGGACCAGGACGGCGATGCCGATGGTGACCCATCCGATCTTCGAATAGATCGCCAAGGTGAGTTCCTTGTTCATCTCGCCGTTCTCGCCACCGGTCGCCTCACCGATCTTTCCGGCAACGAATTGCCCGACGGCTGTCATGTAGAACCACGCGCCCATGATGAAGCTGCCCAAATGCGCGGGTGAAAGGCGCGTCATGGCGGAAAGGCCGACAGGCGACAGACATAGCTCACCGGTGGTTTGCAGCAGGTAGATCAGGAACACGAAGATGACGGGTGTCATCGCCGCCATCCCCACGCTGTGGGCGCCCCAGACGAACACCAGGAAAGACAGGCCAACCTGGACGAGCGCCCAACCGAACTTCGCCGGAGCGGAAGGCTCGATGCCTTTCCTCCCGAGCCACTGCCACAGCCCGGCAAAGATCGGACCGAGCAGGATGATGTAGATCGGGTTGATCGACTGGAACAAGCTGGTCGGAACGCCGCCGCGATCCACGTACTTGTCAGTATAGAGGTTGAGGCTGCCGCCCGCCTGTTCGTAAAGGCCCCAGAATACGGGATTGAGGGCGATTAGGAACAGGATCGCGAATATGCGCTCGCGCGGCTCCTTGGGCAGCTTGAACGCTTCGTAGAGCGTGTAGAGCAGCAAGAGCACGCCCGATACGATCAGCAGGTTCTGGATTGCACCCTGGTACTGCACCAGCAGCCAGATCACCGCGATCGACGCCACGCCGACGGCGTAAAGCCCCCATTCGCGATTGGTCGGCAGCGCCTTGGGAGGCTCTCCCTGCCCCCTGAGAGCCGGCTTGCCCACCATGAAGATGATCAAGCCCAGGACCATGCCGATGCCGGCGAGGCCGAAACCCCATGACCAGCCCAGTGTCTGGCCGAGATAGCCGACGAGGATCGTGCCGAGCGCCGCCCCGGTGTTCACGCCCATGTAGAAGATCGTGTAGGCCGCGTCGCGCCGAGGATCGGTCATGCGGTAAAGCTGGCCGGCGATGACGGAGATGTTGGCCTTCAGGAAGCCGGAGCCCACCACGATCAAGGCTAGAGCCAGCCAGAAGACATTGATCGCCGGGTCCGCCTGCTTCACCAGCGGATCGGTGACGCCCTGCATGCCTTCGTAGGCCATGCACAGATGCCCGAGGGCAAGGACCACCCCGCCAAATACGACCGCCTTGCGCTGCCCGAGATAACGGTCCGCCAGGTAACCGCCCAACACCGGCGTGACGTATACGAGGCTGTTGTAGCCCCCGTACATCAGGTTGGCCTTGCCGTCGCTGAACAGCCAGAACTGCGTCAGGTAGAGCACCAGCAGCGCGCGCATGCCGTAGTAGGAGAAGCGCTCCCACATCTCGGCATAGAACAGCACGAACAGCCCGCGGGGGTGGCCGGCGAACTCATCGTTCTTGCGGGTGGAGATCACCCCGCCGATGATCAGAACGGCGAACAGGGCGACGGCGGCAATGGCCGCGATCCAGTCACCCTCGTTCCAGCTGGCGATGTTCTTCATGCGACCTGTCGTGTCCTCTCGATTGCCGGCGAGGGTAAAAGCGACACGCTACCCAGCAATGCGATCCTGCGATAGAGTGCTTCAAGGCGTCAGGCGGTCGAGCATGCCACGTACTTGCGCCGCATGTAGACAGATCCTCGCGCCGCAGTGCGGCAACGGGCCATTGCGTGTACGTCGGTATGGTGGCAATCCTAGGCCTTCGGGGAGGGTGCTCGCATGTGTGCGGCGGCCCTGCTTGTTAGGGGTACCGCATGATCCGTTCCGAACTGCTTCAGTCGCTTGCGAGAGAGAACCCTGAACTTCGGCTTGAAGATGTCGAGCGCGCGCTCGACACATTCTTCGAGGAAATCACCGCCACTCTGGCGGTGGGCGGTCGCGTGGAGCTACGCGGGTTCGGCGCATTCTCGACACGCGAGCGCGATGGCCGCAAGGGTCGCAACCCGCGTACCGGCGAGGCGGTGGAGGTGCCGCAAAAGCGAGTGCCTTACTTCAAGCCGGGCAAGGAAATGCGCCAGCGCCTCAATGTGACCTGACGTCCGTGGATCTTTGCTCCTGATCGTCACCGCCGTGGTTCCCATCATCCGGCTGTCGACCACAAGGGTGGCTAGTCGCATCGACACGTGCAGGCTCTCGAACTCGGATGCCTAAGGCATTGCGCCCCTGCCGCCCGAGGTGGAACCTCGCGAGACGCAATCGGATTGCACTGCGCAAGATTGGCGTCTAGGAGCCGAAAACCGCAGAAAACTGCGCCCGCGGACGTGGCGGAATGGTAGACGCAGCGGACTTAAAATCCGCTTGGGTATCCCAGTGCGGGTTCGAGTCCCGCCGTCCGCACCATGTTTGGGTTCATGCCAAACCCACCCCCGAACACGCTGAACGCGCACTAACCAAGGTGGAGCGGTTTTCCATTAGGCCGCCGTGAGCCAGAGATTCATCTGGGAACGCTAGTGCCCCCTAGATCAGGAGCCGTGTGTCGAGGGGCAGATGCGAACGAGCGTTTCCGATGACGAGCACCGGACAAATGCGAGCGACATGCGCAGCACTGAGCGCTTCGCGCTTCTGCTGTTGCGCAGCGCCAAGTTGCTCGCCGATGGCGTGGAGCAGTTGTGCATCGTCCGCGATGTCTCCTCCGGCGGTGTGAACCTGCGCATCTTCCACAGGCTGCCCGCGGCGACCGAGTGGCGCCTGGAGAGCGCCGCCGGCAATCTGATCGCGATGCATCACGTTTGGGAGCGTGACGGGGAAGCCGGCTTCCACTTCGACGAACCCATCGATGTCTCCGCGTTCGTGGCCGCGAAGAGTCCGTTCCCAAAGCGGTCCGTGCGGTTGCGCGTGCAACATCCGGCTACGCTGTTTCGCGGCGGCCAGGAGCTGCAGGCGGTCATCCACGATATCTCAAGGCAGGGAGCTCGGATCGAGACCTCCTCGCGCCTGGCGGTTGGACAGAAAGTGCAGTTGAAGGCACGCGGTCTGCCAGATTTCGAGGCGATCGTCCGCTGGCGGCGGGAGCCTTGCTACGGGCTGGTGTTCGCCCGGCTGATGACCCTGGAGGAACTCGCCCAACGCTGCGCCCGGCTGTCGCGGCCGATATCGACGGAATGGCGGAACAAGGCGTCGCGTTCCTGAGCGTCAGCCAGGACGAAACGTCATCGCCGCGCCGTTCATGCAGTAGCGCTTGCCGGTGGGCGGCGGACCGTCGTCGAAAACATGCCCCAAGTGGCCGCCGCAGCGCTGGCAGTGCACCTCGGTGCGCGGAACGCCGAGCGAGAAATCGTTGGAGAGGCCCACGGCGCCAGGCAGCGGCTTCCAGAAACTGGGCCAGCCGGTTCCGCTGTCGAACTTGGTCGTCGATGAGAACAGCGGGTTGCCGTCCGCCGCGCACAGGAACGTCCCCTTGCGATGCTCGCTGTTCAGGGGCGAGGAGAACGGACGCTCGGTCCCCGCTTCGCGAAGGATGTGGAATTGCGCTGGCGTGAGCCGCTTGCGCCATTCCTCCTTCGTGAAACGGACCGGATAGCTCTTGGCCTCCGCGACACCGCCGCCGCAGCCCGCGACGATCGGAAGACAGGCTCCCACGCCAAGCCATGTCAGAAGCTGGCGGCGCGACGAGCGGGCTGACAGCGGCGCGGCGCTCGCTGAGGCATGGTTCTGCATACTGCACAGATGGGCGCGCCGGGGCGCCTCTACAATGCGGCATTCAGGCAGTGGCTGCGGCAGCCTTGCGGCTCTTGCGGTTACGTTTCGACGTGCCGGGCCCGCTCTTCATCACGCGCTTGCGGAACAGCCTGGAGCCGCCGCGCACCAGCAGGATCACCCACAGCGCCTGCCAGGCCAGCGCCGCCAGATGCTGGCCCAAGCCAGGTTCCTGCGCCGCCCGGGCGACCATGGCGAAGGGCGAACTGAACGGGAAGACGACCGCCCCGATCTCGGTCACGCTGCCCGGTTGGGACATCGCGAAGCTTGCGAGGAAGAAGATGACCAGTTGCAGCATCGTGACCGGCATCGAGAGCGTCTGAACCTCGCGCACGGTCGTCGCGAGCGAGCCGATCGCAAGGAACACCGAGCCGAGCAGCAGATAGGCCATCGCGAAGTAGGCGACGCCCAGCGCGATCATCATCGGCCAGCCTACGGCCGGCGCCGGCAATACGGGCAGCTGCGATCCCGCGAAGGCGATGAACCCGGCGACGGCGGTGCCCCAGACGGCGATGCCGACAAAGGAGATGCCCAGCATGGCGAACAGCTTGCCGAAGAACACCGCGTCCATCGGAATGGCCGCCGCCAGCACTTCGATGACCTTGTTGGCTTTCTCTTCGACCAGGTTGGACAACACCATGCCCGCGAGCACCATGGTCAGCAGGAACAGCAGGGTCTGCGCTGCCTGCGCCGTCGCGACGTGGCCCTGGCGCTCGCTGGCCGTGCTCGAGGCGGTGCCGTGCAGCGCGACCGGGGGGACCGGCCCCGGAACGCCGTGCAGCGCCGCCGCCGCGATCAGTCCGACCGGCCCGCGCCATTCCTCGATCTGTTCGCGCGTACCCGTCAGTTCGGGGTGGGACAGCGATCCGGTAAGCACCGCCGCGATGTTCTCCTTGCGCATCGCGAGCATCTTGCGTGCATCGAAGCCTTCGCCCGGGCGGACGCGCGCGATCACGATCACCGGCGGAACCGCGTCGCCAAGCTGGTCGGCGAACGCTCTGCGCGCTTGCAGGACCGCGTCGACATCGGCGGATGACATCGCGAGGCCTAGCTGAGGGGGCGTCGCCGACTGCTGGATATGGGCGCCCACCCCTCCGGCGAGCACCGCGACGACGATGGGAAAGAGCGGACCCAGCAGGAAAAAGAGGAAGCTGCGGCTGAACAGGATCGCGGTGAAATCGCGGCGGGCCACCACCAAAGCGGCGGCGAGGGTCGACAGTCGATTGCTCATCGCGCCGCCTCCTCGGCTTTCTCGGCCGCCAGGGCCCGGGCTGCCGCCTCGCCGGCGATCGCGACGAAGGCGTCGTGCAGCCCGGCGCGCTCGATAGAAAGCGAGAGGATTCCCGCATCCGCAGCGATCAGCGCCCGTAGCAGCGGCTCGACGCCGGTATCGGGCAGGGTGAAGGACCAGAAGCGGCCGTCCTGCCGGGCATCGGGGGGAAGGGCGCTGCGCCAGTCGCCCCTCCTCTCGCGCGTCTCCAGGCGGACTTGGGGCGCGATCCGGTCTCGTGCCACGTCGACGGGCCCTGCGAACGGCACTTTGCCCCCGGCAATGATCGCCACCTCGTCGCAGAGGCGTTCGGCATGAGCGATGACGTGCGTGGAGAAGATGACGGTGGTGCCATCCTCGGCAAGACCACGGATCAGCTTCTCCAGCTTGCCCTGGTTGAGCGCATCCAAGCCGGAGAAGGGCTCGTCGAGCACCACGAGGCGGGGCCGATGCACCAGCGTGCCCAGGATCTGCACCTGCTGCGCCATGCCTTTGGAGAGCTGGCGGATCTGGCGATCGGCGGCATAGCCAAGGCCGTTCGCTTCCAGCAGCTCACGCCCGCGCCGACGGCCTTCCTTGAGCGGCAGCCCCCGCAGCGCCCCGACGAAGGCGATCGCCTCGGTGGCCTTCATCGCCGGATAAAGGCCGCGCTCCTCGGGCAGGTAGCCGATCTGCCGAGCCACGTCGTGCGGCCGCTCGGCTCCCAGTACGCGGCGATAGCCCTCGTCCGGATCGATGATCCCCAGCAGCATGCGCAAGGTCGTCGTCTTGCCAGCGCCGTTCGGGCCGAGGATTCCATAGATCGTGCCTTGCGGGACGGTGAGATCGACCCCGTCCACGGCGGTGAAGCCATCGAAGCGCTTGATCAGGCCACGCGCCTCTATCGCGGGGGCATTCACCATGGCCGCGCCGTTGCCCGTCACGAGTCCATCTCCTAGATCGGCGAGCATGCAGGCATCCGTCACCCGTGCCACGTCCGCACCTCCATCGGCAAGCGCGGTTAATTCCGGCCTAACCGGGTTTGCCGCGGCGCTTGAGGCACAGGCGCGCGAGCTTGGCTTTGTCGCCATGGGCATTGCGCCGGCCCAAGGCGACGCGGATCGTACGGCCAGGCTTCGCGACTGGCTCGGCGCCGGCATGCACGGATCGATGGAGTGGATGGCCGCCCGCGCGGATCAGCGCCATGCGCCGCAAGCGCTGTGGCCGGCGGCGCGCAGCGTCATCGTGTTGGGCATGAGCTACGCGCCGGGGGACGATCCGCTGACGCTCGCCGGACGGACGGAGGTCGGGCGGATCTCGACGTATGCGCAAGGCGGCGACTACCACGACACCGTCAAGAAGGCGCTGAAGGCGCTCGCGCGCTGGATGGTGGCGGAAGCGGGGCGCCACGGCTTGGAAACACCCGAGGTGAAGGTCTTCACCGACACCGCTCCGGTCATGGAAAAGCCTCTCGGGCAAGGCGCCGGGCTGGGCTGGCAGGGCAAGCACACCAACCTCGTCTCGCGCGAGCACGGCTCCTGGCTGTTCCTGGGCGAGATCTACACGACGCTGGACCTGCCGCTCGGCCAGGAGGGCCGTGATCGTTGTGGCTCGTGCGATGCCTGTCAGCGGGCCTGCCCGACCGCGGCCTTTCCGCGGCCCTACCAACTGGATGCGCGGCGCTGCATCAGCTACCTGACGATCGAGCATGCCGGCCCGGTCGCGGCCGAGTTGCGGCCGCTGCTCGGCAACCGCATCTACGGCTGCGACGATTGCCTGGCGGTCTGCCCTTGGAACAAGTTCGCCGCCGCCGCCCAGCGACATCGTGCCTTCCTGCCGCGCGCGGAGCTTGTCGCGCCGGAACTGGCGGATTTGCTGTCGCTCGACGACGCGGGCTTTCGCAAGCTGTTCAGCGGCTCGCCGATCAAGCGGATCGGGCGCAACCGCTTCGTCCGCAACTGCCTCTATGCCGCGGGCAACAGCGGTCGCCATGAACTGCTCGCTCACGTCGAGCCGCTCACCCGCGATGCCGACCCCGTCGTCGCCGACGCGGCCGAATGGGCGCGGGAGCGGCTGGCTACGCCAGTTCCTTGAGCGGCCTGTCCTTGTCGGCAAGCTCGGCCGGATCGGGCTTCGCGCCCGCTTCGACGAGCTTGCGACCCTGGACGTAGTCCTTGACCATGTTCACGCAGTCGAGCGCCACGACGCGGCCTTCCTTGAGGTAGACCACCGAGAACGAGCGCTCGTTCGGATCGCCGCGCACCACCACTTTGTCGTAGCCCACGTTGATCCCTGCGGTCTGCAGCCGCAGATCGTATTGGTTGGACCAGAACCAGGGGAACGCCTTGTACGGCTTTTCGTCGCCGCAGATCGCCTTGGCGACGCAGCTTGCCATGTCGTTGGCGTTCTGTACCGATTCCACGCGCATGACATTGCCGCCCGCGAAGTCGCACGCGAAGGCGGCGCAATCACCCACCGCGTAGATGTCGGGCAGTGAAGTGCGGCAGTACTCGTCGACGTCTACCCCATTGGCGCCCGAGGCGCCGGCCAGGATCAGCGGTCCGACTGCGGGCACGATGCCGATGCCGACGATCACCGCCTGCGCCGCGATCTCTTCGCCATCGGCGAGCTTCACGCCGGTCACCTTGTGACCATCTCCGACGATGCAATCGACCGCCACTCCCGTGCGCAAGTCGACGCCGTGGTCGCGATGCTCCTTCTGGTAGAAGGCCGAGAGCTCCTCTCCGGCAACGCGGGCGAGAACCCGGGGCAAGGCCTCTAGCAGGGTCACCTTGCAACCCATCTTGCTGAGTACCGCCGCGGCCTCGAGCCCGATGTAGCCGCCGCCGATCACCACGATTTCGTTGGTGCCGGCATCGACCTCCGCCATCAGCGTGTCGCAATCCTGGCGGGTGCGCACCGCGTGGACACCGGCAAGCTCGGCGCCCGAGCACGACAGGCGCCGGGGATCGCCACCCGCGGCCCAGACCAGCTTGCCGTAGCCCATCTTCGTGCCGTTCGAGAGGCTGACCTCGTGCGCCTGGGGATCGACTTTGGTCACCTCGACGCCGAGTTCGAAGTGCACTTCCTTGTCCGCCCAGAACGTCGGAGGACGGATGTAGAGTCGGTCAAACGTCTTCTCGCGCGCGAAGTACTCCTTCGAGAGCGGCGGGCGCTCGTAAGGATAGTCCGGCTCGCGGCCGATCACGACGACGGTGCCGGTGAACCCATTCTGCCTAAGGGCGATGGCGCACTGCGCGCCGGCGTGCCCCGCTCCCACGATGACGACGTCTGCTTTTTCCATGCCGGTCCGATCCGTCAAATGCGCGCGTTCGTCAATAACCTGAGCGCTGCCGGTAGTGCGACTTTGCTTCCAAGCGGGCCGGTTAGGACTGCTGGCCGACCGCTGCCATCGTCAGCTCGACTGACCGAATTTGCGCATCAGGGTCGTACGTGGAACCTGAGATGATGATCTCATCGGCTTGTGTCCGCGCGACAAATGCCACGATGCCTTCGCGCACTGTTTCGGGCGAGCCGATCGCGCTGACCGATCGCATCTGGTCCAGCATTGCAAGAGCAACGTCCGGTAGCGAATCGCGATAATTTCGGATGGGCGGCTTCATCCGCCCGGGCGTGCCTGTGCGCAGGGCCACGAACGCCTGCTCGTTGGTCGAGGCGAGATAGCGCGCTTCGTCGTCGCTCTCGGCGGTGATCACGTTGATCGCGGCCATGAAGTGCGGCTTGTCCAGCGTCTCGGAAGGCTCGAACCGCTCGCGATAGATCGCCGCGGCCTGGTGCAGCAGCGCAGGCGCGAAGTGCGAGGCGAACGCGTACGGCAGGCCCAGCATCGCCGCCAGCTGGGCACCGTAGAGACTGGACCCCAGGATCCACATCTGGACTTGCGCGCCCGCCGCCTGGGGTGCGGCGACACCGGCCGCGGGATCGCCGGCAAACCGGGCGCGCAGCTCGACGACGTCATTGGGGAAGGTCTCCGACGCTTTTACGATATCCTTGCGCAGCGCGTAGGCGAGCCGCCCGTCCGCCCCGGCGGCGCGGCCGAGGCCAAGATCGATTCGCCCGGGAAACAGCGCGTCCAGCGTGCCGAACTGCTCCGCGATGACATAGGGATTGTGGTTGGGCAGCATGATGCCGCCCGCCCCGATCCGGATCGAAGACGTGGCATGGCCAATATGCGCGAGCACGACCGAGGTCGCGCCTCCGGCGATACCCTCCATCCCATGATGCTCGGCGACCCAGTAGCGGTTGTAACCGGCCTTCTCGGCGGCCGCGGCGGTCCGGGCGGAGATGTCGAGCGCTTCGCCGACGCTGCCGCCTTCGCGGACGGGCACCAGGTCGAGGACGGAAAGCGGGATCACGGCTTGGCACTCCCCTGGGCGAGCTGCGCGAGATAAGTCCTGGCGGTTTTCGCAGGTTCGCTGTCGGGCGCGGTGCTCACCACCGATTGCCAGCTCTTGCGCGCCGCTTCCTCCCGGCCGGCCAAGACGGCGATGACCCCCGCCTCCAGCCCGATCTCCGGATCGACCGGATCGAGCTGCGCCGCGCGTTCGATCTGCGTCTGCGCATCGCCGAGCTGGTTCTGCCGGCGGGACAGCGTGGCGGAGAGAAGCCAGGCCTGCGCGTTGTTCGGGATCGCGACGCGAGCGTCGGCGAGCGCGCTGGCCGCCTGCGGAAGCTGGCCTAGCGAGACGAGCGCACGGGCGCGGTCGAGCGCGATAGTGCCGAGCAGGTCGGCGTCGCCCGCCGTCTGCGCGTCGCGTTTCGCAGTGTCCAGGATCGGCAGCGCCGTACCGGCCGTGCCTCCGGCCAGAGCGGCGTTGCCGGCCATCGCGCCCAGCCTCGCCCTGCTGGCGGCATCGGTCGCCGCCGCCGTGTCGCGTGCCTGGAGGAAAGCGGCGCGCGCTTCGTCCCAGCGCTCCATGGCGCCCAGCGCGACGCCCAGGCACAAGCCGGCCCGCACCCGCGCCTCCCCCTTCGCCCGGTCGAGCGCAGCCTGCGCGGCGCGCGCGCCGATGGCGGGATTGGCCTCCATGTCATCGACGCAACCCGCCACTTGCGCGGGGATCTGCGGACCGCTCGAGCCTTGCTGCTGCGCCTGGCGCTGCGCTTCGATCGCCTTGCGGTTCAGGATCTCGGGCGGAAGCTGGCTGACGGTTCCGGCCGGGGCGTTGGCATAAGACCCGATGGTCGTGGCGAGCAGGGGCACAAGCAGCGATGGCGACATGGGAAACTCCGGCGGAACTCAGCGGGGCCAGCGGGCGAGAGCACCCGCCGCTTCGAGAAGGAGGGCGATATCCGCCTCGCGCGAGAGCCGATGGTCGCCGTCCTTGATCAGCGTGACCTGCACATCGGCTGAACGCAGCGCCTCGGCGAGCCGCAGCGAGATCGACCAGGGCACATCGGGATCGGCCTGGCCGTGCAGCAGCCGCACCGGCGCGTCTATGGCGATCCGCGTGTCGAGGAGCCGTTGCCGCTGGCCGTCCGCCCAGAAGCCGGGGTGAGTCGGCGTAGGCTCCGGCCCATAGGGGTTCTCGGCCAGGATCGTCTCGCCGGCCGCGAGCCGGGTCTGCTCGTCGGGGGGCGTGCCCCAATCGGTGAAGTCGGGTGCGGGCGCGACGCCGACGAGGCCGGCGATCCTGTGCGCTGGCAGCGCGAGCGCGACCAGCAGCATCAGCCAGCCTCCCATCGACGAGCCGACCAGCACGACTTCGTCCAGTCCCAAAGCCGCGATCAGGCCGAGCACTTCTTCTCGCCACCGGCTGAGCGTGCCTTGCGCGAAGTCGCCCGAACTCTCGCCGCAGCCCGAGTAATCGAGCAAGAGACATCCGCGTCCAGCCGCGCGTGCGGCCTCGAACAGCGCCGTCGCCTTGCCACCTGCCATGTCCGACTTGTACCCGGGCAGGAAGACCACGCACGGCCCGGCCCCCGGCGCGTAGCGAAACGCGATCCTTCGGCCGTCCGGCATCTCGTGGAAGGCAGTCTGCACCATCTTCAGGTAGTGGCGATGCGATATCGCCGCGACAAGGCCCCCCGCGCTCGGCTCGGCGCGCATCAATGCGATCTTAAGCGACCCCTGCTAGGCGAACCCCATGCAGCAGCCGCGCCGCCGACCTTTGTTCGCCAACTTCGACAGTTCGCCACGCGTCCTGGCGTCGATCTGGGCGCTCTACATCGTGCCGCGCCTGCTGATCCTCCTGATCCCGGTCGCGCCGAGCTCGGACGCCGAGTGGTACGTGTTGCGGGCGGTGAGCCTGGCGGCCGGGCGCGGCTACCTCGACAATGCCGGAGCGCCGACGGCGTTCTGGCCGGCGGGTTGGCCGATCGCCTTGTCGGCGGTGTTCCGGCTGACCGGGCCTTCGCTGCTCCCGCTGGGGCTGTTCAACTTCGCCTGCTCGGTGCTGACCGGCTATCTGGCGCTGCTGCTCGGGCGGCGGCTTTTCGGCAGCGAAGCCGCCGCGCGCTTGGGCCTGCTGCTCCTGGCGGTTTACCCCAATGCCATCGCCTACGTTCCGCTGGGTCTCACGGAAGTGTTCTACACCGCGCTCCTGCTGCTCGGCTGCTGGCTGGTGGTCGCGCGCACCTCTTGGACATGGCTTGCAGGTGCCGGACTCGTCTTCGGCGTCGCGACACTGGTGAAGGCACAGACCCTCGTCGTGGTGCCGCTGCTGTTCGCGATCGATTGGCTGCGCGCCGGCGAGATCTGGCGACGGCTCCCCGTCCTCGTCGGCCAGGGTGCGCTGGTCCTGGTTGTGGCGGGGCTGACCGTCGCTCCCTGGACCCTGCGCAATCATGCGCAACTCGGCCACTGGGTCGCCGTCTCCACGAACGGCGGCTTCACCCTGCTAACCGGCAACAACGACACCGCGACCGGAGACTACACGCCGGGCGACGCCACCGTGACGGCGCTGATGGCGCGCCAGGACCTTGACGAGGTGGCCCGCGACGCGGAAGCCAAGCGGCTCGGCTTGGCGTGGATCGAGGCACACCCCGCGCAGTTCGCCGCGCTCGCGCCCAGGAAACTGATGCGCCTGTGGCTGCCCGACGGCGAGGGCGAGTGGGCCTACCAGGCCGGCGCGCCCTCCTACGCGCGCTTGCAGGTGCTCTACCGTGCCGTGCGAGTCGCGAACCAAGCCTACTACGTCCTGCTGCTTCTGGGCTTCGCTTCGGCTTTCGTGGTGATGACCCTTCGCCGCCGCGCGGAGCGCGAGCGCTGGGTGGACTGGTGGTTGCTACCCTGGGGCATCGCCGCCTATCCCTCCATCATCGCGGTCGTCTTCTCAGGCCAGTCGCGGTTCCACTATCCGGTGATGCCCTTTGTCTGCCTCGCGTGCGGGTGGCTGGTGGCCGAGGCATGGTCGGCCAAAGCCACCAAGCAAGCCGCGCTTTCGCGACGGCGCGTCCGCATTGCGAAGGCCTGAGGTGACATCGATGGGGGCCCAGGCCTGTCTTCAGTGACTCGGCCCGCCCCAAGCTGCTACCTGTCCGGCCATGCTGCGCTATCAAAGGAGCTTCCAGGTCCTCGCGCTCGGCTTCGCTGCGCTTGCGGGCTACGTCGACGCGGTCGGCTTCCTGTCCTCGGGCGGACTGTTCGTGTCGTTCATGACCGGCAACTCCACTCGGCTGGCGATCGGGGCCGCGCAAGGCGGAGGGGTGGCGCTGGCGGCGGGTGCGCTCATCGTGCTGTTCGTCTCGGGCGTCATTCTCATGGCGCTCCTCTCGGGGCTGGCGGGCGAGCGATGGCGCAAGTTGGCGGCGGCAAGCGGGGTTGCGGGCCTGCTCACCACGGCCGCCGTCTTCCAATCGCTGCATTGGACGCTGGGAGAGTTGGCCGTGCTCGCCATGGCGATGGGGGCGGCCAACACGATCTTCCAGCGCGACCGCGACGTGGCGTTCGGCGTCACCTACATGACCGGTACCCTCGTCAAGTTCGGCTTGCGGGTAGCGGCGTCACTGCGGGGCGAGGAACGGTTCGGTTGGGCGCCTTACCTCCTGCTCTGGCTCGGGCTGGTGGCGGGCGGCATCGCCGGAGCGCTCGCGTATGCGTGGTGGGCCGACGGCAGCCTGTGGGGCGCCGTGGCGGTGTCGATCGCGCTGTCGCTTGCCGTTGCTCGGCTAATGCGTCGATCCTCGGCCTGATCCCCGTTGTTAGCCCGTTGTTAGATCGTATGGGTGCCGCTATAGATGGTGCCCATGGCGTTTCTGCGCATCTCGACCGTCACGACTACTACCGGGCATGCCCGGCGGAGTCCGGTCGCGTTCTGATCGCGGCCGTCCCGCCCGGGTTCGGGCGGATGGCGTCTCCCCTCGAACCTTCTGACACTCCGGCGCCGGACCTTCCGCCGCGTGGTCGCTTGTGCCATGGGCGCGCCGCGGATTTGAGAAAGTAGCCTTGCGATGTCCGAGTTATTCAAGATCAGCCTGCCCGACGGTTCGGTGCGCGAGATGCCGGAGGGCTCGACGCCGGCCGATGTCGCGGCCGCGATCGGGCCGGGTCTCGCCAAGGCGGCGCTCGCCGCCAAAGTCGATGGCGAGCTGGTCGATCTGTCGCGTCCGTTCACCGGCGACGCGGCACTCGCGCTGGTGACATCGCGCGACGAGGCGGACGCGCTCGAACTGGCGCGCCACGACTATGCGCACATCCTCGCCGAGGCGGTGCAGGCGCTGTTCCCGGGCACGCAGATCACCTTCGGGCCGTCGACCGACGACGGCTTCTACTACGACTTCGCCCCGAAGGACCGGCCCTTCACCGAAGAGGACCTGCCCGCGATCGAGGCCGAGATGCGCCGCATCATCGCCGCCGACAAGCCGCTGCGCCGCGAGGTCTGGAGCCGCGAGCAACTCATCAGCCGCTGGAAGCAGCAGGGCGAGAGCTTCAAGGCCGAATGGGCCGCCGAACTGCCGGGCAATGAAGACCTCACCGTCTACTGGTCGGGCGAGGATTGGCTCGACATGTGCCGCGGGCCGCACTTGCCTTCCACCGGCAAGCTCGACCCCGCCGCCTTCAAGCTGACGCGCGTCTCGGGCGCCTACTGGCGCGGCGACCAGAAGAACGCGATGCTCAGCCGCATCTACGGCACCGGTTGGCTGAACAAGAAGCAGCTCGACGCGCACCTCACGCGCCTGGAAGAGGCCGCCAAGCGCGACCACCGCAAGCTCGGCAACGAGATGGACTTGTTCCACCTTCAGGCCGAGGCGCACGGATCGGTGTTTTGGCACCCCAAGGGCTATCTGATCTGGCGCGAGCTGGAGGCCTACATGCGCCGCGCCATCGACGGTGCGGGCTATCGCGAGGTCAAGACGCCGCAGGTGATGGACGCGCGCCAGTGGGAGCAGTCCGGCCACTGGGGCAAGTACCGCGAGAACATGTTCGTCATCCCCGACGAGGTGCCCAACGTCGCGGACGAGGGGCCGCTGGTGTCGGACGATGCCGAGTGGATGGCATTGAAGCCGATGAACTGCCCGGCGCACGTGCTGATCTTCCGCCAGGGTATCAAGTCGTACCGCGACCTGCCGCTGCGCATCTACGAGAACGGCTGCTGCCACCGCAACGAGCCGCACGGCGCGCTGCACGGGCTGATGCGGGTGCGCCAGTTCACGCAGGACGACGCGCACATCTTCTGCCGCGAGGACCAGATCGTCGACGAGGTGCAGGCGTTCTGCCGGCTCGCCGACCGCATCTACAAGGACTTCGGCTTCACCTACGCGATCAAGCTGGCGCTGCGGCCCGACAAGCGCTTCGGCACCGAGGCGATGTGGGACCAAGCCGAGGCCGAGCTGCGCGACGCCGTCGTGCGCGCCGGGCTCGCCACGCCCGAGTACGGCTGGGAGGAACTGCCCGGCGAAGGCGCGTTCTATGCGCCCAAGCTGGAGTGGCACCTGACCGATGCGATCGGCCGCACCTGGCAGGTCGGCACGATCCAGTCCGACCGCGTGCTGCCCGAACGGCTCGACGCGCACTACATCGGCGAGGACGGCGAGAAGCACCGTCCGGTCATGCTGCATCGCGCGATCTTCGGCTCGTACGAGCGGTTCATCGGCATCCTGATCGAGCACTTCGCCGGCAAGCTGCCGGTCTGGCTCGCCCCGGTGCAGGCGGTGGTGGCGACGATCGTCTCCGATGCGGACGGCTACGCCGGCGAAGTCGCGGCCAAGCTGAAGGCGGCGGGCGTGCGGGTCGAGACCGACCTGCGCAACGAAAAGATCAACTACAAGGTGCGCGAGCACTCGCTCCAGAAGGTCCCCTTCCTGCTGGTGGTCGGCAAGCGCGAGGCGGAGGAAGGCACCGTCGCATTGCGCACGCTGGGCGAGCAGCAGCAGAAGTTCCTCACGCTCGACGAGGCGATCGCGCTGCTGACGGGTGCCGCGACCGCCCCGGACCTCAAGTGAGCAATCGCGTGCTCTCTTCCCTCCCCCTCGATGGGGGAAGGATAGCGCAGCTTGCTCCGCCAGGAGCTAGCAAAGCTCGGATGGGGGAGCGGGTGCGTCGTGACGCTGCCGTAAATCGAGAGCGCACCCCTATCCAAATCCGGCTGGACGCTTGCAGCGCCAAGCCTTCGTATCCTTCCCCCATCGAGGGGGAAGGGGGGTGCGGCTCATGATCCAGCGCGAACACTTGGCCACCGCGCAAGTCCCGGGCGGCGAAGAGCTCAAGCTCTACCGGCACGACCGCGACCACATGATCGTGCTGGGTCACAACGAGCTGATGAGCACCCGCAAGTGGGGCTCGGAAGAGGCGCTGGCGACGATGGCGTTCGAGCGCGTTCAGGGCGCGCGGCGTCCCAGCTTCCTGATCGGCGGCTACGGCATGGGCTTCACCTTGCGCGCGGCGCTCCGGGTGCTGCCCGAGAACGCCGACGTCACGGTGGTGGAGCTGGTGCCTGAGATCATCGAATGGGCGCGCGGGCCGATGGCCGAACTGACCGCCGGGTGCCTCGACGATCCGCGCGTGCGGCTGGTGATGGCCGATGTCGCCACTTTCATCGACGGAGCCCACGGCGACTACGATGCGATCCTGCTCGACGTCGATAACGGCCCCGATGGGCTGGTACGCCAGGACAACGATGTCCTTTACTCGGCGGCCGGTCTGCGCGCGGCGAAGCGGGCGCTGACTCCGGACGGCGTGCTGGCGATCTGGTCGGCTGGACCGGACCCGGCCTTCACCCGGCGCCTCGAGAGGAGCGATCTCGTCGTCGACCAGGTGACCGTGGCCTCGCGCAGCAACGGCAAGGGCCCCAAGCACGTCATCTGGTTCGCGCGCAAGCGCTGAGAGGCTGGGCTGGAGCCGGCCCTGCTCGAAGCGGCCGGTGCCGATGCCGCTTCGAGCGGACAGACTTTAAGCGCGGGCTTCCGCAACGCCCGTGCTGTTGTGGCGCAGCGCCTTCAGCACGGTATCGACGATCTGCGGCGCGTTGAGGCCGGCCTCATCGTACTGCTTCTCGGGCTTGTCGTGATCCTGGAACACGTCCGGCAAGCGCATCGTGCGGATCTTCAACCCCGCGTCGGTCAAGCCCTCGTCGCTCGCAAGCGTCAGGACATGGGCGCCGAGGCCGCCGATCGATCCTTCCTCGATCGTCACCACGACTTCGTGGCTGAGCATCAGCCGCCGGACCAATTCGGAGTCGAGCGGCTTGGCGAAACGCAAGTCCGCCACCGTGGTCGAGAGGCCCTTGGCCTCAAGCGTCTCCGCGGCGACAAGCGCTTCGGCAAGCCGCGTGCCGAGCGAGAGCAGCGCCACTTTGCTGCCTTCCTTGACGATCCGGCCCTTGCCGATCTCGAGCAGCTCGGGGCTCTGGGGCAGGGCAACACCGACACCGTTGCCGCGCGGATAGCGGAAGGCGATCGGCCCGGCATCGTACTGTGCCGCGGTGTGCACCATGTGCACCAGCTCGGCTTCGTCGGCTGCCGCCATCACGACCATGTTGGGCAGGGTCGCTAGATAAGTCACGTCGAACGAGCCGGCGTGAGTCGCCCCGTCCGCGCCCACCAGGCCTGCGCGATCGATGGCGAAGCGCACCGGGAGGTTCTGGATGGCGACGTCGTGCACGACCTGATCGAACGCCCGCTGCAGGAAGGTCGAGTAGATCGCGCAGAACGGGCGCATGCCTTGCGCCGCCAGTCCGGCGGCGAAGGTGACCGCATGCTGCTCGGCGATGCCGACATCGAACGTGCGGTCGGGGAAGGCTTGCTGGAACTTGTCGAGCCCGGTGCCGCCCGGCATGGCCGCGGTGATGGCACAGACGCGGGCGTCGCTGTGCGCCTCCGCGAGCAACGCCTTGGCGAAGATGTTGGTGTAGCTCGGCGGACCACCCGCACTCTTGACCTGCTCGCCGGTGATCACGTCGAACTTCTGGACGCCGTGGTACTTGTCCGCCGATTCCTCGGCCGGCACGTAGCCCTTGCCCTTCTTGGTGACGACGTGGATCAGGCAAGGCCCTTCGGCCGCATCGCGCACGTTCTCGAGCACCGGGACCAGGGCGTCGAGGTCGTGCCCGTCGATCGGGCCGACGTAGTAGAAGCCAAGTTCCTCGAACAGCGTGCCGCCCATCGCCATGCCGCGGGCGAACTCGTCGGTCTTGCGCGCGGCGATGTGGAGTGGGCGTGGCAGCTTGCGGGCGAACCGGCGGGCGAGCTCGCGCAAGCCGAGGAACTGCCCCGAGGAAACGAGCCGCGCGAGGTATGCCGAAAGTCCCCCAACCGGCGGTGCGATCGACATGTCGTTGTCGTTGAGGATCACGATCAGCCGGTTGCCGGCATCGCGCGCGTTGTTCATCGCCTCGTAGGCCATGCCAGCGCTCATCGCGCCGTCGCCGATCACGGCGATGCCGCGCCCGGGCGTGCCCTGCAGCTTGTTGGCGATGGCGAAGCCGAGCGCCGCCGAGATCGAGGTGGAGCTGTGCGCCGCGCCGAACGGG
>Ga0070669_100000295_pt1 | contig 39075 bp, 23 predicted proteins | sample KBSS53metaG_FD_64680 | JGI IMG/M metagenome (GOLD analysis project Ga0070669, IMG submission 64680) | Switchgrass rhizosphere microbial communities from Kellogg Biological Station, Michigan, USA - KBS S5-3 metaG | ecosystem: Host-associated > Plants > Roots > Rhizosphere > Soil ...
CGAGTGGCGTGTGCAGTTGTGAGGGAACGACTGTGAGCGATGGGCTCACGAGATCCGCTGCCTCTGCGCGTTGCGACCCAGGAGCTCCGCCCGAACGAGACGGAGCTCAGCTATGAACGAGACGGACCAGCAACCGCATCCGTCACGTGGTCAAGCGTTTGACGAACGGTGTGCGAAGGGTCACACAAACAAGCCATCAGCCAGCAGCCAGCAGCCATCGGCTGAACTGCCTAACCGCGCATCTGGTGTCGAGGCGGATAGCGCCGTTTGAGCTGATGGGTGATGGCTGATGGCTGTTAGCCTTTTACTGCGCCCCCGTCTCGCGAATGACCTGCTCGAGCGTCGTGATGCCCTTCAGCACCTTGAGCCAGCCGTCCATGCGCAGGGTCAGCATGCCCTCCTCGATGGCGCCGTCGCGGATCTCTCCCGCACCGAGGTTCTGGAGGATCAGCCGGCGGATGCGCGGTGTCATGAACATCACCTCGTACAAGCCCTGACGTCCCTTGAGCCCCGTCCCGGCACACGTGTCACAGCCCCTGCCCTTGAAGTACGGGAGCTGGCCGATCGTGGTATCGAGGGACAACCCCTCCAGATGCGGGGCCGCCTCGGGCGTCGCCCTCGAACGTGCGTTGTCGAGCGCTTCCTGCGTGAACTTGAGCTCCCCGAGCGTGGTCGCGCGCGTGACCTTCATGCCCGAGATCTCACTGTCATCCGGCGTGTACTTGACCTTGCACTGGGAGCAGATGCGCCTAACGAGTCGCTGCGCCAGCACGAGGTTGAGCGCCGACGCCACGTTGAAGGGCTCGAGGCCCATGTCGAGGAGTCGCGTCACCGTTTCCGGCGCCGAGTTCGTGTGCAGCGTCGAGAGCACGAGGTGACCGGTGAGCGCGGCCTTGATCGCGATGCCGCCCGTCTCCAGGTCTCGAATCTCACCGACCATGATGATGTTCGGGTCCTGGCGCAGGAACGCCTTCAGCGCCGCGGCGAACGTCATCCCGATGTCGGTGCGCACCTGCACCTGGTTGATCCCGAAGAGGTTGTACTCGACGGGATCCTCCGCCGTCATGATGTTGACGTCGATGTTGTTGATCTTGGACAGCGCCGAGTAGAGCGTCGTCGTTTTGCCGGAACCCGTCGGGCCGGTCACCAGCACCATGCCGTACGGATTCTGCACCGCCTCCATCAGCTCGCGCTCGGCGCGCGGCTCGATGCCGAACTTCTCGAGGTCCAGCGTCAGGTTGCCCTTGTCGAGAATTCGGAGCACCACCTTCTCGCCGAACAGCGTCGGGAGCGTGGAGACGCGGTAGTCGATGACCTTGTTGCCGTACTTCAGCTTGATGCGCCCGTCCTGCGGCACACGGCGCTCGGCAATGTTGAGCATGGCCATGATCTTGAAGCGCGAGATCAGCGCCGCCTTGAGCTTGACGGGCGGCTTCATGACCTCGCTGAGCGCACCGTCGATACGGTAGCGCACGCGCAGCTCATGCTCGAAGCACTCGAAGTGAATGTCCGACGCCCCGCGCTTCACGGCATCGGTCATGATCGCGTTGATCAGCTTGACGACCGGCGCATCATCGACTGCGGCCGCCATCGCCGCTGCCGTCACGTCGTCGTCACTGTCCTCCAGGACCTCGATGTCGCCGAGCGCGTCCGCGGCGATGTCCTCGAGCAGCGCCGCCATCTGCACGTCCGACGCCTCGTAATGCCTCTCGACGCAGTTGCGGAGCGTGAATTCCCCGGCGAGGACCGGGAAGATGTCGTACCGCGTGATGAACTTGAGATCGTCGATGACCGCGATGTTGCTCGGATCGGCCATCGCGACGGTGAGCGTGCGACCGTCGCGTTTGAGCGGGAGGATCAGATGCTTCGTCGCGAGCTCGCTCGGGACGAGCTTGATGATCCGCGCATCCACCTCGAAGCGCGTGAGGTCGACCGCCGGCATGCGGTGCTGCCGAGCCACGAGCTTCGTGAGCTCGTTTTCGTCGATGTACCCCAGCTTGACGAGACAGTAGCCGAGCCGGTTGCCGCTCTGCGTCTGCTCCTGCAGGGCGCGCGAGAGCTGGTCCTTCGTGATGAGTCCTTCGCGGACGAGAAGTTCGCCGATTCGATCGGGTGCCGCTACCGGGGCTGCCACGTTAGGCGATGGGCGAGAGAGGTGGGCGTGGAAACGCGGTAGACTTCACTGTCGACACGGGACGCGCGCGCAGTCGGTCCCGGGCTTTCCATCTCGACCGCGTCGACGTGGCTCCGACGTGGGTGAGAGGCTCCTAAGTCGCTGATTGGCAAGCGCATTGCTAGGACGCGCCGTGCCTGAAAACGTCACCCTGGACCCCAGCGACGCGGCGAGCGCCGGTCCGACTCCGCGCACCCGCTCCAGCCCGGCGAGCGAACCGAAGGAACCGTTCGCGGCACGGTCCTCGACAATGCGTCGGGCGAGCACGGGCCCGATCCGCGGGAGCCGTTCTATTTCCTGTTCCGACGCGACGTCGAGATCGACGGGTGGCGTGAGCGACGCTAACGAGTCGCGCGCCGGTCGCGACGCACGATCTCGTGCGCCGCGATGCGACGCGCTCGACGAATCGTTCGTGACGCGCGTTGCAGGCAGCCCGCGACGCTTGCGGGCACCGGTCCCCTTCGTCGCGCGAGCCCCCGACGATCGAGCCGTCGCATCACTCGCGGAATCGACGGCCGCGAGCTGGCGCGACAGCGCCTGACGGGTGGCGACGTCCGGATGCCGATCGTGCCGCGCGGCGCGGACGACACGCACGCTCGCGCCGAGGACGATGACGCCGGCGAGAAATAGAAGTGCCTTACGCTCTGCGGATGTCGGCATGGCGCCAACGTGGCAGCCCGCCCGCGCTATTACGTCATCTGTTTACCGCGAGTCGGCGCGAATCATCGCGGCCGTCCCACGCCCCATACCGGCGGACTATGTTTGAGTCCGACACGCGCGATCAGTGCGCACGTCCCGCCATCGATCCAACCATCGCGCCCTACGGGTGCGGACGGGCGTCGACGACAGCTCGACGTCCACACGGCGGCGCCGCCTCGCGGGCAGGTGCGCCAGACAGTCAAGCCGGTCCGACCCCGATCTTCTGTACACAGCGCCGAGCAGGACACATGAATCGACTTTCGAGTCGCGACGCGACGCGCATCCTCGCCCTCGCCGCGGCTTACGCCGTGACCGCGGCCATCGGCCTGCGGCTGGGCGCGACCCTCCACAATACCCCGCCGCTGTGGCCCGCCGCCGGCGTCGCGCTCGCCGCGTTATGCATCGGCGGGATCCGCCTCTGGCCCGGAGTAGCCCTCGGAACCCTCGCGATCATCGCGCCTCGTGGCAATGGCGCACTCCTTACCGCGGCGATCACGGTGGCCACCACCGTGGAAGCCGTCATCGGCGCGTGGCTCCTGCGCCGCGTGTTCGCATTCCGACCCGACCTGCGTCGCGCGCGCGATGCGTCCGCGCTCGTGATCGCGGGAGGCGTGGCCGCCCCGGCGATCGGTGCAGCGATCGGCGCCGGCGCGTTCGCCGCCTCGGGGGCGCTTCACGCGCCGCTCATCAACGAGTGGTTCGCCTGGTACCTCGGCGACGCCATGGGCGCCCTGCTGTTCGCGCCGGCTGTCCTCGCGTGGCTGGCGCGTGACACCGCCGCCCCGGACCCCCGGCGCCAACCGTTAGAGGTGCTGTCCTTCGTCGTTGGGTTGACCGCGGCGACGTTTGCGGCGCTTGGTGGGCTGGGGCTGATTGTTCGCGAGGACCCGCCCGTGATCTTCATCAGCTTTCCGTTCATCGTGTGGGGCGCCCTCCGACTCGGTCACCGCACCACGATGGGTGCGCTCGCCGTCGTGGCCCTCGCGGCCAGCACCGCCGCGTCAGCGCACGTCGGCGTATTCGCCGGGAGCGCGACGGATGTCGGCGCGCTGCTCCAGGCATACCTCGCGACGGCGGCGGCCACGGCGCTCATCGTGGCGTCGTTCGCGGCCGAGCGTCGTGACGCGAATGCGAGGCTCGCCGAGAGCGAGCGCCGGCTATCACTCGTGCACGAGGCGACGACGGACCAGCTCGCGCTGTTCGCCATCGATCCGGCGGGCGTTGCGCGACTGACGTTTGCGAACTCCGCGTATGTCACCGCGCTCAGAACGTGCGAGCCGTCGATCACCGAGACGGACGTCATCGGCGCGAGCACCTCGGCGATCGCCGATCGCCTTGGTGTCGAGCCGACGGCGATGTCCTTCTATCACGAGAAGTTCGCGGAGGTCGTCCGCACCGGCGCGTCGGTGCACCTCACCGAGCACTCGGCCATCGACGGCGTGCCGGACAACACGGTGCTCAGTCCGGTGCGCGGGGACGACGGCCGCGTCACCCACGTGCTGTGGAAGGCGCACGACGTCGCCGATCGCCTTCGAGCGGAAGCAGCGCTTCGCGAGAGCGAAGCGAGGCTGTCGCTGGTGTTCAACAGCTCATCCGACACGCTTCTGCTGTTTTCCGTGGAGGCAGAGGACCAGTATCGGCTCGTCATGGCCAACCGCGCGTTGCGGGACGTGCTGCACCAACACCGGCCGGAACGCGCGGGCCGCGAGATCGCCGGGCTCATGATGAGCGAGTTCGTGACGGATGTCCTGGGCCTGCCGTCGGACCGCATCGCAAAGAACAACGAGCTCTTTCGGCACGTGATCGAATCGACGGTTCCGTTCACCTACGAGAACAGGGACTGGCACGGATCCGATCTCGTCTCCGAAGTGACCCTCGTCCCCGTGTTCGACTCGACGGGCCGTTGCACCCACATACTGCGGTCATCGCGCGATATCACCACCCGTCGAGCGGCAGAGGACTCGCTTCGGCTCCACGGCTTCATGATGACGCACGCGCCGCTGGGTGTGCTGATGCTCGATGGCGCGCATCGTATCATCTTCGCGAACGAAGCGGCGTGCCAGCTGCTCGCCAGTTCACGCGACGACCTGCTACACAGTCGGGCGACCGAATTGGACGCGCCGGGACTGCCGTCGCAGTGGGCGTCGCTGCTGGCCGATGCGAAGCAGCGCGGTCGCGTCTCGGCGGAGATCGAGAGAGCTGCCCCGGACGGAAGCCGTCACCCGCTCGAGCTCACGATCGCGTGTCTCGACTACGCCGGGCAGGAGATCGCCTGCGTGTTCGTGCGAGACGTCGAAGAGCGCCGGCGGGCCGAGACGACGCGTCGGACGCTCGAGGCGGAGCTGTTTCACGCGCAGAAGATGGAGGCGATCGGCACGCTCGCCGGCGGCATCGCGCACGACTTCAACAACATCCTGGCCGCGATCGTTGGCAACGCGGAAATGGCCCAGAACGACCCGGCGCTTGGCGCCGCGGTCCGACAGGACATCGACGAGGTGCTGCGCGCCACGCGGCGCGCGCGAGATCTCGTGCGGCAGATTCTGACGTTCAGCCGGAAGCAGGATGCGGAACGCCGTCCGGTTCGGGTCGCCGAGGTGATCGAGGACGTCACCCGGTTGATTCGCGCGACGATCCCGTCCACGATCGAGCTTCGGTCCGTGATCGATGACGCCGACGCGACCATCCTCGGCGACTCGACGCAGCTGCATCAGGTGCTCATGAACCTGTGCACGAATGCGGCGCACGCGGTGGGCGACGCGCACGGCACGATCTCGTTAGGCCAGGCGCTGGACACCATCGACCCCGGCGCGCTGCGCGGCGATCTGCTGCCAGGTCGGTACGTGTGCGTCTCGGTGAGCGACACCGGCCATGGAATGGATCGGGCTACGATGGAGCGCGTGTTCGAGCCGTTCTTCACGACCAAGGAGCCCGGTGTCGGCACGGGGCTCGGCCTCGCGGTCGTCCACGGCATCGTGCGGAACCACGACGGCGTCGCGCTGGTGGAGAGTGAGCCGGGCGCGGGCACGACGTTCCGCCTCTACTTCCCACTCCTGGCGCCCGTCGCTGCTCCGTCGGACGGCGAGACGGGGGATGTTCCGCGTGGCGCCGGCGAGCGCGTGCTGTTCGTGGACGACGAGCCTGCACTCGCTGCCGTGACCAGCCGTATCCTCGAGCGGCTCGGCTACAGCGTCCTGGCGCTGCGCTCGGCGACGGAAGCGTTGAGCGTGTTTCGGGCCAACCCATCGGCGTTCGACCTCGTCATAAGCGACCTGACGATGCCTGGCCTCACGGGCGCGCAGCTGACCGTGGAGATGCGACGCCTGCGCGCGAACGTCCCGGTCATTCTCTCGACGGGCTATCTCGACCGCCTGGACGGCGCTACAGCAAGCTCGCTCCAGGTGCGGGAGCTGCTGATGAAGCCGTACACGACGGAAATGCTGGCGACGGCCGTGCAGCGGGCGCTGCGGGACACGGCCGCCTAACGTTTAAGCCTGTCATTCCGAGCGGAGCCGGGCAGCGGCGGAGGCGAGGAATCGCACTCATCCCGGCCGGGAGGCCCCTCTACCGGGAGGATCGCGATTCCTCGCCTCCGCCGCTGCCCGGCTCCGCTCGGAATGACAACGCCCGGCGATTCCTCGCCTCCGCCTGCGCTTCGCGCGGGCTACGCTCGGAATGACACCCGGGATCGACTCAGTCCTGGGCGCCCGTGATCAGGCTGTACGCGACGTCGCCGACGATCTTGAGCGACTGCGCCGAGACCTTGTCGAGCGTATCGTCCGGCGTGTGGTGGTAGTTCGGCTTGCTGCCGCCCGGCGGGCCCAGATAATCGAGATCGATCACGTCGATCACGCGCAGCCCCTTGTTGAGCAGCGGCAGGTGATCGTCCGTGATGCTGCTCCCCACGCGCGGCGGGAAATAGCGTTGGTAGCCAAGCTTCGCCGCGGTCTCCCAGACGCGCGTAACGACCTCCGGTGCGCGCTCCACGGAGTAGCCCTCCTGGGGAATCTGCAGGTCGGCATCGCCGATCATGTCGAACAGCACACCGAAGATGGGCTGATACCCCGTCTCGAGATTCGCCGCGAAGTACGTCGAGCCCAGGAGCACGTCCACGTCCGGCGGCCCGAAGGTGCCGTAGTCCTCGCCGTCCACGAACAGCAGGTCGACACCCACCGTCGGCGGTGTGGCCTTGAGGACGTCGCCGAGCGCGATGAACAACCCGACGCCTGACGCGCCGTCGTTCGCGCCGGGCACAGGCAGCGCCCGCTTCGCCGGATCCTCCGCCTGATCGGACACAGGACGCGAGTCCCAGTGCGTCACGTAGAGAATCCGCGTCGTCGCCTGCGGCCGGAAGCGCGCAAAGATGTTGCGGAGCGGCAGGGTGTCGCCCTTGGCCGTCACGTGGTTCCACCGCTGCTCCATGACCGTGTCCGCGCGCTGACGCATCTGCGCGGTGATCCAGTCGCCGGTCTTTCGGTGGGCCTCGGTGCCCGGCACGCGCGGACCGAAGTCCAGCTGCGCCTTCACGTACTCGCGCGCCTTCTGGCCGTCGAACGGTGTGCCGGCATCCTGGGTGCGGTCGCAGGCGCCTAACGTGAGGAGCGCAGAGAGGAAGACGAGCATTCTCACCTCAGGTCTCCGGCGAAGAACTGCATCTGAAGGACCGCCGTGATCACGGTCTGCGTGAGCCGCCGGTTCAGGTTACGATCGAAGTTCACGATGCGAGAGCCCTGGATGCTGAAGGTCGCGTTCTCTGCCACGTCCGTATCGGCGTTGAGTGTGAAGGCCTGCCGTCCGTTGTCCGTCAACCGGCTGCGGCTTCCGGCGGCGAAGAGGTTCTGAACGTAGCTCTGGGTCTGCGTCTGCTGGAAGCCGAGCCGCGCACGGAGTCCGCTCTTGAGCTCCCACCGGGCCGGCAGCCCGAACGCCCGCCCCACCTCCGCACTCATCTCCCGGGCGCTGCCGTTGGTGACGCTCCCGGGCAATGAGTCCACCTGCGTGCGATAAGAATAGCCTCCCGTCGTCGTGATCTCGCCCGGTCCCCACGTCAGCGACGCATTGAGCGGATAGGTCTTCACGGTCGTTGCACGCTGCTCGCTCCGCGCGCCCGCCATCACCGCGGGAACCTCCAGCGATTGACGCGTGTGCAGCAGGCGCCCATTGGCACCCGCGGCCTTCACCAGTCCTCCGAACAATGGCCCGGCGGGCGCCCATCGCACGTTGAGATCGGGATACACCACCTGGTCGCCATCGATCGTGGTCTGCTCCGACTCGAGCCGCTGTGCCCAGTTGCGCGTCGTCGTCCGCTGCAGACGATTCGTGACCGAGACGTCGAGCGGGAGGTTGAGGCCAGTCGAGAGCGCGACCTGCGAGGTGGCGCCAGCGCTGTTCGCGAGCTGTCCGCCGAGCTCGCGGACGCCGTTGATGCCGCCGATGCCGAGCTGATAGCCCAGCCCCGGCCCCTCGGGAGTCGCGTCGAACGAGCTGAGGATGCCGCGGGTGAAGGACACGTCGATGGGTTGGAGGTACCGCGCCACACGGGCGGACAGCGACGCGGGGCCTCGATACCTCGTCGCGGCCTTCGCCAGATCCATACCCGCACCCGCCGTGATCGTTCGCGTGTTGCCGAGTCGGAGCGCGAGCCGAGGCGGCTCCACCCCGCCTGGGGGCGCGGACGGCGGGCCGTCGCGCGCGGCAAGGGGAGCGTTGGGGTCGCGGAGGAGCGAAAAGCCGGTCGCCACATCGAGCCGCGGGCGCAGCCACTCGGCGATCACGGGCGTGTACGTCAGGGAGCTGGCGAGCTGCCGCTCGCGCTCGAGCCCCGTATCGAGTCCGAGAAACGACTCGCGCTGGTCCGCCGCGGCGGCCCCGTTAGGCGTCGCCGGGTCGTACTCGCGAAGATCCCGGAGCGACACGGCGTCCGCGCGCGCGGTGAGGTGCGCCACCGGCTGGAGCTCGAGCGACCACGCGTTCCGCCACAGATCGCTCTCACCCGTGGCCACGCGCCCGGAGTCGTCCGCGGCGGCGGCGGGTTTGAGAAACGATTCGCGTCGCTCGGAGTCCCGCGTGAGCCCGCTCGTGACGCGAAACGACGTTGGTCGAAGGTTGACCGCGCCCGGCGCCTGCCCGGAGGTCGACAGCCACCCCGGCATCAGGCCGGAGAACCCACGATCGCCATCGCCCGGACCGCTCCCGGCAACCGGCAGCGTCACGAAGTAGTCGCCCGACAGGGTGAACCGATGACGCTGTCCGTCCTGGAACTCCGACCGGTTGCCTAACGTGTTGTACGTCCCGGTGACCCCGAGGTGATTCACGAACGGGGCGTACCACCGGCCCCGGAGCGGCGCCGTGCGATGCGCGGACAGCGCGTAGGTCGTGGCCGAAGACTGCGGCGAGCGGAGCCCCGCGATCTCGTCGCCGAAGACGTCCGACTGCGCGAGGAAGGTCGGATCCACCGTCGCTCTCGTGTGCGCCACCGTGAACGGCAGCGCGATGCCGAGGCGCGGCGGCAGAAACTGATCGAGCCGCACCGTCGTCGCGATCGCGAGGTCGTTGTTCATCGCGAACGACGGCGATTCGCCGAGTTGCCGGAAGTTCGGATCACGCCGCGTGGCCGCAATGCGGAAGGTGCCCAGGTCACCTAACGCGATCGACACACCGAACTGCCCGGCGAACCCGGTCTCGTCCACGACGTCGGTCAAGCGGATGTCGTCGACCCACACCTCCATCGTGTCGGTCGGCGCGAGCGGCGTCGTGCCGGTCGCCGAATCCACACGCACCATCCCGACGGCGAGCTCCTGGACGCTCGCCAGGTTCGGCGGTGCGACGGCGGGGTCCGTCGTGTAGACCATGTAGCCACCGTCGCAGGCGGCGAACCGGTTCACCGCAGAGCCCAACGGCAGGCCGGAACGCGCAATCAGCGCCGAGTCGACGCCGGAGCACGCGAGTGAGTCGGCCGATCCGCGGAGATACGCCCCCTCCAGCGCCGACCGAAGCGCGAAGAACTTCTGAAAAACGACCCGCACCTCGGGCTCCCATGCCGCACGCATCGCGCCTGCGCTCGCCGGCACGCGATACATATAGAAGTTGTTCGGGTCGCGCCCGATCTTGATGAAAAACTGCAGCTCGCCCTCCGGGCCCCAGCCGTTGCCGCGGCCGCGTGCCCACACGCGGAGCTCCTTGTACGACATGAAGCTCTTCTGGCCTTCCGGGAACCGCAGAAACGCCTCGGCACGATCGTACTGCGCGAGACCGCCTGCCTGGAGCCGAAGCGAGCGCTCGTTGATCTGGACGCGCGTGGGAGCGAACGGCGCCTGCAGGTTGTCGGGTGCGTCGGCGATGCCCGGCGGCGGTTCGTAGATCAATCCGCGCGTTGCATCGCGGTGGTCCGTCCCGATCACGCCCGCAATCACGTACCCCCCGCCCGTCTGCTCGCGATCTCCGGCCGCGCCCGTCAAGGGCCGGCTGCTTCGTTTGAGCCAGGGCGCTCCCACGAGACGCAGGCGCGCAATCGCCGTCGTAATGAATGCCGCGTCGCCTGCCCCGCTCGGCGAGATCGCCGTGAATCGCAGCGCCTGCACTCGGCGCACGAGCGGGCCGCCGTTGATCGTGTCGGTCGCCGCGGCGAACGGCAGCCGAATGTGGACCCAGCACAGCGTGCTCTCCGGCGGGCGAGCGCCGTTCGGATCGTTCACGCGCGCGCCGCACTGGCCGCGCCGGTCGTAGATGGTCGAGTCGGTCAGGTCGACGAAGTACCGAAGCAACCGCTCGTCGGAGTCGCTGCGGAGGGCGTTGTCGGTGTCGAGGTCTTCCTCGTCGAGGCGGTTGTTCGCCACCGTGCAGTTCGTGCGCGAGTCGCCTAACGACCGCAGTCGGATGTCCCCGCGCACGCAGACACGGACGCCAGTGTCCGCCCGAGCGATGCCGCCGTTGAACACCACGAGCGTGTCGACCACGTCGCCCGGGAGGCCCGTGTCGTTGACGTCGACGTTGAAGGCCCGGGAAAACGGGTCCCGCTCGGAATCGAGTCTTCCATAGCCCTGGAGCTTCTTCCCCACGTAGGTGCTGTCCGCCGCTCCAGTCCCGACTCCCGCTTCCCGATTCGTGACCGTCAGGGTCTCTGGCGCGAAGGCGACGGAGTTCTCGGAAACGTCGCCGACATCGATCATCAGAATCGGATTCGTGGTGCGCCGGACGGCGCTCGTGTCGATGAGCGTCCAGAACTCGATCGTCTCGACACCCGTGAGGTCCGCGCCCGAAGTGCCCAGTGACGTGCGGATGGAACGCCATCGCTGTCCCGGAAGCGTGTTGGCGACGGTCCAGCGAAACGCACCCGTGACGGGATCGCGCTGCCCACCTACCGAGAGTGGGTAGAGCGTGAGCCAGAGCAGCGTCTCCGGTGTCGAGAACCCACCCTGGATGTTCGTCTCCGGGTCGATCTGGTCGATGGCGAAGCGCACCTCGTTGCTGTTGACGTCCGTTCCGCTCGTTTGCCACGCGAGCGTCGTCGCGCGCGCGAGGTCGAGCGCGCCGGCGCCGATGCCGGCGGGTAATCGCGCGCCCGGCGTTGGGCGGCTGGCGAAATACCAGGCGTTGTCGGTGAGCGCGACGGTGATGCCACCCTCGCCATCGAACGTCTCGATATAGGCCTGTCCCTTCGAGTTCGGGCGCGGGCGACTCACGGCGAACTCACCTTCCAGCGCGATCGTCGCACGGCCGGCGAGGCTGTCGCGAAAAGGCAGCGACCGACCGACGAGACGCCCGAGCGGCGACGCGTCGAACAGGAACGCGCCGCTCACGCCCGCCGTCAGCGACGACGCCGGCTCGTAGCCCAGCACCGGGCGCGTGTACGCCGTCCGTTGGGACTGCGAGATGGCGGTGAAGTTCAGCGCGCCGTGTTCGCCCACGAACTGTGTGGTGAGCCCGAAGATCGACGTCGGGATCGTCGTGAACAGCGGATTCTCCTCGTAGCTCACGCGGACGCGGCGCGGGAACGGGAACAGGGTGTCGGGACGCGTGAAGGTCACGCGCCCGAGCTCGTAGTCGATGTCGTAGTCGAGGCCACGGACGAGCTGACGGCCATCGATCGCGATGCGCTCGGAGCCCTGACGGAGCTGCACGGCGTTCAGCGCGATCGCACCGACCTCCTCGCCCAGGGATTCGTAGTTCACGCGCAGCCGGTAGAAGGACTGCGGATGTCGGCTGGAGTACAGGTACTCGCCCGGCGTACGGTAGATCGTGTCGTTCGCCGGATTCTCCAGCGGTCCCGCGAGTCCCGCGCGCGAGAACGGCTGCAGCGATGGGAAGATGAGGAAGTAGTCGCGAATGACTTGGTCTGCCCCGCCGCCCTGCGCCACGATCTGATTCGGATCGTTAGGCCTCGGCCAGAGCCGGTTGTCGGCGTCGAAGCGTGCGTTGTTCGTCGCTTCGGCGACCCGAAAGTGCTGGATGTACGTGTCGGCGCCGCCGCCGGAGGGCTTCTCCTGATCTGCGCTCCCGCCCGTCACGATGCGGAGCTGGACGCTCTGCCGGCGCACGTCGGTACCTCCGATGCGGTAGACGGAGCGGATCTCTCGGCGGAAGGCCGGATCGTCTGGTGTGAGCCGCGGATCCCAGACGAGGTTCGCGAACTGGTCGCGCTCCGGCACGAACTCGAGGTCCGGGGTGCCACCCGTCGTCGCGATCGTCGTGTCGCGTCCGTTGATCCGCACGTTGTACGCGACGACCAGGCGCTCGCTGTTCTGGCTCAGCGGCGTGACGAGCGCGAACCACAGGAGCGAGGGATCGATGTAATAGTCCACCCGCTCGCGCAGGAGCTCGTACACCTGACCGCGCTGTGACGTCGGGTCGCCGATGATGCGGAACTGCGGCCCATTCGGATTTCGCGGCTGTCCGCCGAGCAGCAGCCGGTACACGAATACTTTCGATGGCCGGACAGAGTCGGGCAGCGCGTCCGCGATCGCGGAGAGCTGCCGTCGATTCAGGATGTCGACGTTGGGGTAGAATGCGCCGAATGCGGCAGGGTCGACCGTGAAGAAGAAACGCCGCGGCTCGATCTGATAGTCTTCGATGTCGCGCGACTGCTGCTGGACCGTGCGGTCACCGACGATGAACTCCCGGTCCTGAACCAGGTTGCCCTTCTGCTGGGCGGCGATGGCGGCGAAGCGCATCGGCCCCACGCGACCGAGCGCCTGCAGCCCGTAGTTGCCGCTCGGAATGCCTGACGTCATGAAGCGCGACGTCGGCGGCGCGAACGAGACGTTACCGACCTCCACGCGTTGAAACAGCTCACTCTCCTTCCCTTCGTAACGGATGGAGATGTTGTTCGATGCGTCGAACTCGCGCTGGGTGTCGTAGTCGACGTCGACGTGGATGCGGTCGGCGACCGTTCCGCGTGTCACGAGGTTGAACTGAAAGTCGAACGCCGGCTGGAACGTCCCGGTACAGCGGAACGCGGTCGCGAACAGCTGGGATGACCCGCACCGATCGTTCGTGACTCGCTCGCCCTTGGCCTCCAGCCGCGAGTTCAGCCGGAGGTCGAGCTTCTCGAAGCCTGGCGGAAACGCCCCGGCCAGGTTCCCGGCTGTATCCGTTGGCGCACGGGCGGAGTCACCAGGGGGGCGCCGGCGGATCGTGTCGCCAGGCAGGCGTATGGTGTCTGCCGGTGCCCGGCGCGTGGTGGTGTCCCGTCTGACGGTGTCCTGGACGGCCGGAACGGCGCCTCTCGTCCCCCTCGCCCACGCGGCCGACGGCACGCACGCGAGGAGGGCGACCAGACCGACCGAGAGGACACGCACCAAATTGGCGAAAGGAGGGTAGCAGCTACGGCGTGCGAGATCTGGAGGGCGGTCGGGCGTGGCACCCGGCCACGCGAACCTTAGATTCACCCTCCGGGCGGGTGGATTATTCTGGCTGCCCTATGCCCTTCTACGACAGGGGCTGAGCCAGGTTCCCGGGGATTCCGAGTCAACCTCAAAGCCAGCTACCCTGAGCTGCGAGCGAGCTGATCGCCTCCGTGAAGATAATCAACAAATATGTGTTGCGAGAGCACGTCGGGCCGCTCCTCTTCGCCCTGACCGCGCTCACATCGCTCCTGCTGCTGAACTACATCGCCAAGCGCTTCGGAGACCTCGTCGGCAAGGGGCTCGGATGGGGCGTCATCGGCGAGTTCTTCATGCTGTCGGTCCCCTTCACGGTCGCCATGACGCTGCCGATGGCGGTGCTCGTGTCGACGCTGTACGCCTTCAGCCGACTGGCCGCGGAGAACGAGATCACGGCGCTCAAGGCGAGCGGCGTCGGGATGACGCGCGTGCTCGTGCCTGTGCTGCTCGGCGGCACGGTGATGGCGGCGTTCATGCTGTTCTTCAACGATCAGGTACTGCCGCGCGCGAACCATCGCCTCAGCACGCTCCAGCAGGACATTGCCCGCAAGAAGCCGACGTTCGCGCTCAAGTCGCAGACGCTCAACGAAGTCGCGCCCGGCCGGTTGCTGTTGAGAGCGGACTACGTGGATCAGTCGACGAGCTGGCTACGGGTCGTCACGATCTACGATCTGTCCGATCCCATTCGGCGCCGGACGATCTTCGCGGACAGCGGCAAGATGGAGCTCGTCGGCGACGACCTGCTGCTGACGCTGTACGATGGGCACATGCTGGAGGTGCCCAAGAACGAGATCACTCAGCTGCAGCGACTGTTCTATGACGTGGACCGCGTACGGGTCCGGAATGTCGCGAACTCGCTCAACCGGTCCGACAGCACGAACACGTACAAGGGCGACCGCGAGATGTCCGTCTGCGAGATGCAGAAGGAGTTCGCGGAGCATGAGCTGGACTTCGAGGTGGCGCGCTACACGCTCGAGACGGCGCTCGTCTCCAAGACCCGCGAGCTGACGACGGGCGCGACTGCGTTGGCGCTCCCGAGCACGTCCAAGATGCCGCCGTCGGCGGGGGTGAATGACGGGAGCTCCCAGGCAGGCTACACGGTCGTCCCGGCGGGGTTCAAGCCGCACTCCACCAAATCGATTGGCGGCGTCTACTGCGCGCTGCTGCACAAGGTCTCGAAGGTCAAGGCGCCACCGCTCGTAAAGTCCGCACGCGCGATGGCGGTGCCCGCGGGAGGCCAGGCGCAGCAGGGCCAGGCGAAACAGCCGGCCCAGTCGTCGCAGCAGCCCGCTCCCAAGCCCGCCGTCCCGGACACCGCACGCCTGTCCCCGACGCGCATTCTGACGGGAGACTCGGCGGTTCCGGCGCCGGTGCCCCCGCAATCGGTTCCGCCCGTGAATGCAGCCCCTGGAAGCGGTGTCGCCGGCGATACGACGCCCCCCGCGGTCGTGCCCCCGGCGATCCCATCCGCGGCCATCGTACCGGGCGCCGTCAGCTACCCGGTGCCACACGTGAGCTCGGCGGTCGGCGGGCTCGACGCGGCCGCCACGATCGAAGCCGCTCGCGGCCGAATGGTCGAGAACCGGACGTCGATGAATCGCTACGACGTCGAGATCCAGAAGAAGTTCGCGCTCTCGGCAGCCTGTATCGTCTTCATCCTCATTGGGGCCCCGATTGCCCTGCGGTTCCCACGTGGGGGCGTTGGGCTCGTGATCGGTGTGAGCCTGGTGGTGTTCGCCATCTACTACATCGGCCTCATCGCCGGCGAGTCGCTCGCGGACCGCGCACTCCTCACGCCGTTTTGGGCCATGTGGGCCGCCAATGTCATCCTCACAGGAGTTGGGCTCGTGCTCCTCGTGCGGATGGGCCGCGAGGGCGCGACCTCTCGTGGCGGCGACCTCTCGGAGTTCATGGATGGCCTGCGCGCCGGTCTGGCGAAGCTGGGCCGACGGTTTGGCATCCACGCCGAACGCCGACACCAGAAACCCTGATGCGCCGACTCTTCCGACCACTCGACCGGTACGTCTTCTCGGAGTTCTGGAAGATCTTCACGATGACGGCGCTGGGATTCCCGGTGCTCATCGTCATCATCGATCTCACGGACAACCTCGATAAGTACCTCAACCGGCAGCTGCCGCGATCGCAGATCGCGCTCAGCTATCTGTATTTCATCCCGGACTCGATGTTTCTCGTGATGCCGGCCGCGGTGCTGTTCGCAACCGTGTTCTCGATCGGTGCCCTGACGCGCCACTCCGAGATCACGGCGGCGAAGGCGTCCGGCATCAGCTTCTACCGCCTAACGGCGTCCATCTACTTTGGTGCGATCGTCGCGTCCGTGCTCGCCATCGGGCTCGGCGAGCTCGTGCCCATCACGAACGCTCGGCGCGCGGACCTGCTGGAGGAGAAGAAATTCAGACCGGGCAGCGACCGTTACAACTTCGCGTTTGCCGCCGAGCGCGGGCGCATCTACAAGATCAGCTCTCTGAACAGCGAGAAGGGCAGGATCGAGGGAGTCGAGATCGAGCGCAAAGGCAAGGGCGCGGACTACCCCACCTACGTCCTGATCGCGGATCAGGGCGCCTGGACGTCGCGGCGCGGGTGGTCGCTGACCAAGGGCGCGATCCACGTGATTCCGTCGGACACGCTCACGAACGTGACGTTCGTCTTCGACTCGCTCCACGACCGATCCATGACCGAGGCGCCGGTCGAGCTGATGGCGACGTCCAAGGCGCCGCAGGAAATGGGATACAGAGCGTTGAGCCGCTACATCACGGCGCTCGAGCGGTCAGGCGGCGATGCGAACGAGCTTCGGGTGGAGCGCGCACTCAAGCTCGCTATTCCGATTACCTGCATCATCATCGCCCTCTTCGGCGCACCCCTTGCGACCAGCACGCAGCGCGGTGGCGCCGCCTACGGCATCGGTGTCAGTCTCGGCACGACGGTGATCTTCCTGATGCTGATTCAGCTGACGAAGGCCGTGGGCGCCAAAGGCCTCATCCCGCCCGAGGTGGCGGCGTGGATGCCGAATGCAGTGTTCGCGTTGATTGGAATGGTGATGCTGGCCAGAGTGAGAACATGACCGGGAACTGGGATCGGGGAACTGGGAACCGAGGCTCCGTGCTGCTTGTTTTCAGCGGGCAGCGAATCGCCCCCGTTCCCGGTACCCGGTTCCCCGTTCCCAGGCAGTCATGACGTTCGGCGCCCATTACGAGCATCGCCCCACCGAAGCGTACCCCGTCATGCAGCGGACGGGGATCAAGTTCTTCAGAAAGGTCGCACAGACGGTAAGCGGGATCTTCGCCGGGATTGGACAGCGCGGATTCTTCATCCGCGACATTGGCCGCGCGTTCTCCGAACCCGCGACGTGGGGCCGCGAGACGATCCGCCAGATGCGAAACATCGGCGTCGACTCCGTGCCGCTCGTCATCATCGTCGCCGGATTCCTTGGCGCCGTCACAGCGTTCCAGGCGTTTTATCAGCTGTTCGCCGGCGTACAGCTCTCGGTGCTCGGTCTTCTCGTTCGCGGCAGCATCGTGCTGGAGCTCGGCCCCTTGCTCACGGCGCTGGTGTTGACCGGCCGCGTCGGCGCACGCATGACCGCGGAGATCGGCACCATGCGAGTGACCGAGCAGATCGATGCGCTCGAGACGCTCGCCTACGACCCGATCGCGTTTCTCGTCGTGCCGCGGCTCCTGGCGGCGCTGCTCATGCTGCCCATCCTGACGGTCATCGCGAACGCCACCGCGATCGTGAGCGCGTGGCTCACGCTCATCACCGCAACGACCGCCACGACGGACGACTACGTCACGGGACTGCGTCTCAGCTTCGCCTCGTTCCAGGTGATCTACAGCATCATCAAGGCCGTGTGCTTCGGAGGAGCGATCGCCGTGGTCTGCTCGTACGAGGGGTACGTGACCGGGGCCGGCGCCGAGGGTGTCGGACGGTCGACGGCGAAAGCGGTGGTGATCTCCTCGACCTCGATCCTCGTGCTCGACGCCATTGTCGCGGCGGTCTTCGCGCAGTTCATCGCAGCCTAACGTGCTCACGATCGTGCTGAACCCAACCCGCAGTTAGGCAATGCGTCTGTCCCAGCCCCGTTCCCTATGAAACGACGTGACGAAGTCCTCGTTGGCGTTCTCGTGACCGTCGGTGTTGTCATCGCCGTGCTCGGCACCATCTGGCTCGTGCGCGGCGGTTTCTCGTCGGGCTACCCGCTCCATGCTCGCTTCAAGTGGGGCGCGGGGGTGAAGCAGGGCCAGCCCGTTCGCCTCGCGGGCGTCCAGATCGGCGTCGTCTCGGACGTCGAGCTCGACCCGAAAGGCACGATCCTCGTGAAGATGACGATCGAGGATGACTACCACGTGCCGCAAAACTCGACGGCTGCTGTACAACCGGTCGGCATCTTCGGCGATCAGGAGATCGCGCTGGTTCCGAAGGAGCCTAGCCCGATCTTTTTCGCGGAGGGCGACAGCGTGCCGGCTGCGGTCCCGAAGCCGGGGCTGCCGGAGCTCACGGCCCGTGCCGACACGATCTCGCAGCGCCTCGACGACGTGGCCAAGGCGGTGCAGCTCGAGCTCGTGCAGGGTGGTGGCGTCGCGGACCTGCGCAAGACGCTCGGCGTGACCCACGACCTCGCCCGCCAGCTCAGCGCGATCGCCGCCGAGCAGTCACGCGAGCTGACACTGACGTTCGGCCAGTTCCGCAAGACGACGGCGGCCATCGACTCCGTGCAACTCGACTCGACGCTGCGCAATCTGCAGCAGACGACGCGGAACCTTGCCGCGTTCACGGACTCGCTTCGGGGAACGGCGCAGCAGATCAACGCGGTGCTCGCGAAGGCCGACCACGGCGACGGTACGTTAGGCAGGCTACTGAACGATCCCGGCCTCTATCACGACCTCCGCCGCCTGACGACCCGTCTCGACTCGCTGACGCTGGACTTCAAGCAGCGGCCGAGGAAGTACATCAACCTCGAGATCTTTTAACGGCCTGAAAACACACTGGTTACTGTTAACTGGAACTGGTTACTGCAGGGTGTAAAGCGAAACCCTCGGGATGCCTCTCTCGCGAGAGAGCGTCCCGAGGGTTCTTACGCTGCAGCAACCAGTTCCAGTTAACAGTAACCAGTGCTGTTCTGCCGTACGTTAGAAGCTGAACCGCGCCGAGAGCTGTGTCCTCCAGAAGTTGCTGACCGTCGAGCCCGGAGCGTATTCGCCACCCGCGGGCGGCGTGAACTGCACGATCGGCACGGCCGTCGCCGCCGTCGCGCTCGAGTACCCCACGTGTGTCACGAGCGGAACGTTGCTGTTCGTCGTCGTTGGGGTGACGAACGCGCGGCCCCAGTCCTTGTTCAGCAGGTTGCCGATGTTGAAGATGTCGAGCTGCACCGACACGCGCTGATCGCCGAACAATGGAATGTTCTGCCGGATCGCGACGTCGACCTGATTCACGAACGGCTGACGGCAGGTGTTGCGCTCGAGAATCTGACCGCGGTGACCCTTGAGGCAGTCGGAGCTGTTGATGAACGCGTCGAAGAGCGTCGCCTGCTCTGCCGCCGTGCTGAGCACCGTCGTCACCCCGCCCGTCGTGCGGGTAATGTTGCGGAACTGAATCTCGTTCTGGTCGGTGGCACTTTTCGGGATGTAGATCAGGTCATTGCCCTGCACGCCGTCGCCGTTCAGGTCGCCCGCGCCACCGGAGCCACCGTAGATGTAATCGTGTGGCGCGCCCGACACGCCCTGATAGAAGACCGAGAAATCGGTCGACAGATTCTTCAGCCAATTCAGCGTGTACGTTCCGGTCGCCAGGATCTTGTGCGGCTGGTCGAAGAGACTCGTCGTCGTGAACGCCTCGTCCTGTCGGCCCGATAGCGTGCGACCGAACTGCCAGTTCGAGATGTGCGTGCTGGATGTGAAGCTCGCGACGTCACGCGACTGCGAGTAGGTGTACGCGAGCAGCCCTTCCCAGTTATTCGCGTACCGCTTCCGGATCTGTGCCGTCAGGTTGTACGAGTAGTCCTTGCTCTGATTCTGCAGGTCGATCGCGGTCGTGAATCGAGCCACTCCGCCGTTCGCCACGACTTTCGGCGGCAGAATCAGGGTACGACTGCCGGTCGCCGGCGCGACGGTCGTGATATAGAGGACGCGCCCACCCTGACCGGCACCCACCGGGTCCTGCACGTTCTTGCTCACGAAGAACAGCTGATTCAACGTCTTCGAGTAGAGTCCCTCGAGCGTCGCGACGAGGTTCCACGGAAGACGCCGATCGTACGCCAACGATCCGCGCAGGGGCTGCGGGAACTTCAGATCGTTGGCCAGGAAGTTCACATCGCCGATGGGCTTCGATCCGGCGCCGTTCCGGCACGTGTTGATGTTGGTGACGTCCACCTGGAACGGCGGAGCGGGCGTGGTCGGCGGAGTGCCGCCGGCAGCGCAGTTCAGGAACGTGATGATGTTGCCGGAGTTCACGTACGCATTCTCGAGCCAGACGTACGGCGGCGTCCCGACGAACAAACCGGCTCCGCCGCGGATCTGGTTGACCTGATCGCCGGTGATGTCCCAGTTGAACCCCACACGCGGCGAGAACTGCAGCGACGTCTCCGGAATGTCATCCGTGCGACGTCCGTACGCCGAGTCGATCGCGGCGTTGTACGCGACGTCCTTGAGGAACGTGCTGAAGTCGAATCGCATCCCCGCGGTGAGCGCGAGCCGCGGCGTTACCTGCCACTGATCCTGCGCGTACACGGCGTTCTGGAGCGCGGAGAAGTAGACGTTGCCGCCGTCGGCGAGGATGATCGCCTTGCGGAACGAGTTTGGATTGCCCGCCGCCAGGCTGTCGAGGTTGCGGAAGCTCCACACGCCGTACGAGCTCTGCGTGAACAGGTTGCGCAGCCACACATACTCGTTGCGCGTGCCGACGGTGAACGTGTGGTTGCCCTTCGGCGCGAACGTGAAGTTCTCGGTCAGCTCGATGGTCTTCGTGTCGAGCTGGTTGCCCTGCGAGAACTGGTCGGCTCCGGCGAGGATCGTCGCGTTCCCGTTCGGGCCGACGACACCGCCCGAATTGATCTGAATCTGCGGGAAGCTGCTCTGCGGATCGCGACGGTTGTACCACTTATTGTATCCGAGGAACAGCTCGTTCGACGATCCGTTGCGGAAGTTCGAGAACAGCTGAAGGACCGGGGCCAGCTTCGTGTTCGAGAAGTCGTGGAAGTTGCTGGAGTAGACGGCCGTGGTGGGGCTGCGATTGTTCTGCTGACGGAGTCGCTCGCCCTTGGCGTAGTTGAAGCGGAACACGAGCCGATGAATGTCGTTCACGCGGAAGTCGAGTCGCCCGAACGCGTTCGAGAGCGGGTTGTCGATGTTGGTGTAGCCCGCGGTCCCCAGGTTCGTCTCGCCGAGGCCAGCCATGATCGACTCGAAGCGCACACGGTCCGCTTCGTTCAGCGGAAATGCCTGCGGTGACCCGGCCGGCTGCCCGGCATACGGTCCCGTGACCGGGGATTGCTCCTTCTGAAATTCCGGGGCGATGAAGAAGTGAAGCCGGTCCTTGATGATCGGGCCGCCGAGCGTGAAGCCGTACTGGGTGCGCTCGAATGGCGTGGCACGAAGAATGTTCGTGTCCGCACCGAACTTTTCGTTGCGATAGAACCAGTATGCGGACCCGGTGAACGTGTTCGTCCCGCTCTTGGTCACCGCGTTCAACAGGAGCCCGCCGAAGTTGCCCTGACGCACGTCGAAGGGCGCGAGCAGCACCTGGAATTCCTTCACCGCATCGATCGACACGTTCTTCGCGTTCACCTCGGCGCCCGGCGCACCGGTCGACCCGAGACCGAACACGTCACGCTCGGACGCGCCATCGATCTGCACGTTGTTCATGCGGTTCGACATGCCGCCGCCCGAATAGCCCGGGCCGGACGTCGCCACCTGCGGCGTGAGCCGAATGAAGTCGGTGAGGTTTCTCGTCAGCGTCGGCAGACGCTGGATCGCCGTGTCCGACACGATGGCCTTCGTGCCCGTGTTCGACGGCGAGAAGTCGGCGGCTGTAACCCCGACGACGGTGACGCCCGCCAGGGTCGCCGCGGCCTGGCCCAGCTTGAAATCGAGGCGCAGCGCCACGCTCAACGCGATGAACTGATTGTCGCGCGTATCCTGCGTGAAGCCGATGCGGCGAGCGATGACCTCGTACGGGCCACCGACCTCGAGCCCCTGAACGAAGTACCGCCCGTCCTCGTGCGTGAGCCCGCCGGTCACGAACCCCGTCGCCTTGTTCCGGATACGAATCTGCACCGCATCCAGCGGCCGGCCAGTGCTATCCGTGACCGTTCCCGTGACAGCCCCGGTCGTGATCCCCTGCGCATCCGCACGGGATAGCACCGCACCGGCCGGCAGCGTCGCAACCAGAGCGAGCACCGACATCCAACGGTGAATATGCATGTGTGGGAAAGAGAAGGTGTGATGCCGACCCGGCGCACTCGATCAACTTCAAGCGCCGGCGATGACGTTCAAATCGAACGCACGTGCTGCCCGAGCCCTCGAGGCGTCCACGGCTGATTCGGCGGGCAACGGGTCAGCCGGTCGAAGGAGCCACGCGAAGCGCGTGGATGGTGCTGGCCTGTGTAACGAACGCGCGGCAAACTAGGCATCCACAACCGACGCGGTCAAGCAAGAATTGTGATGGACCGCGCGCGTTACCGGGATGAGACGCGCCAGCGCGCGCTCAGAAGGCGTAGCGAACGCCGAACTGCATCTGGTACGCCGACCCCAGGTGACGGCGATCGTACTTCTCGGTCGCCGGATCGAACGTGAACACGCCCTGCGAGCCGTTCGCGCCGGTCAGCGCTCCGGAGGTCTGTCCGACGTGCGTGAGCAACGGAACGGACCCGCCGCCAAGCGGTGGCAGCGGCTGTTGTCCCCAACTCGAATTGAGCAGGTTGAGGAAGTTGAACACGTCGAGCTGGAGCAGGATCGACTGCCCTCGAATCGCGGGAAGAGCCTGCCGCAACGAGAGGTTCACCGTATTCGTCCACGGCGACCGGCAGCTGTTGCGCGTCATGAGCCGCCCGCGCTGACGCGTGAGGCAATCGGTGCTGGTGATGAATCGCTCGAGCGCCGACCGCTGCTCGGCAATCCGTTGCTCCTGTGCGGCCGGGGAGTTGTCCGCCCCGGGAATCGGCGAGAACCCGCTGAACCGGATCTCGTCGTCCTTCGCGACGTCCGCCGGGAGGTAGATCAGATCGTTCCCCTGGGCGCCGTCGGCGTTCAGATCGCCGAGCCCACCGCTGCCACCGTACACGAAGTCGTAGTTCGAGCCCGAGCGACCGAGATAGATGATCGACGCATCCGTCCGCGTGCTGAACGTGAACGTTCCGTACGCAGCGATGCGGTGCGGCAGCTCGAATCGGGACCGATCGAGATTCTGCGAGTACTGGTCGCCGACAAGCGCTCGGCCGAACCGCCAGTTCGATGTCGCCGTGCTCGACGTGAGGCTCTGGATGTCCCGCGCCTGCTCGTACGTGTACGACGCATGCGCCTCGAACAAGTTCGTGAAGCGGCGGTTGAGCCCTGCGGTGACGCTGTACGAATAGTCCTTGCTCGCGTTCTGGACGTCGATGACGTTCCGCCGCTCGCCCACGAGCGCGGGACTCGATACGCCACTCGTCGCGATGCTGCCGTACACGACGCGACCGTTCCGGTCGGTCCCCTGCGGTCCGGCGAGCGCCAGATTCGAATAGAAGAACGTCGACATCGCCCGCGTGTACATCGCCTCGACCGACGCGACCCACGCGTGTCCCAGGCGCCGGTCGTACGCGACGGATGCGCGCGCGAACTGCGGAAAGCGAAGGTCGCTGCTCAGAAGCGCGATGTCTCCGGTGGTCGCTGCGGTTGCGCCGTTCGCACACGCTTCAGGCGGTGCCGCCGCGCTGGACGTCGTGAAGCGCGGGACCGATCCGGCGCCCACGCACGTCAACTGCGCGAGGCCGGTGCCCGAGTTCTGGAAGGCATTGCCGATCCAGACGAATGCCGGACGGCCGACGAACACACCGAGCCCGCCGCGCAGCTGTTCGCGGCGATCGCCCTTGCGGTCCCAATTGAAGCCGATGCGTGGCGACCACTGCACGTTGCCCGAAGGAACCTGGTCGGTGTGCCGCCCATATGTCGCCAGCACCGATGGATTTTCCGGGGGTTCGTCGAAGATGAACGGGACATCGAGGCGAAGCCCCGCCGTCAGCACGAACCGGTCGTTCACCTGCCACCGGTCCTGAACGTACAGCCCGAGCTGCGCCGCATCGAACCTCGCGTCGATCGGTCCGCCAAGGCCGACGCCGGCCTGGTATCGCGACGCCGTGCCATTCGCGAGCGAGTCGAGGCTCGAGAACTCCCAGACGCCGTACGAGTTCTGCGCGAACAGATTCCGGATGCGGTAGAACTCGTTCTTCGTGCCGGCGGTCAGCCGGTGACTCCCCACCGGCATGGTGAAGTTGTCCGTGATCTCGACGACGTCCTGATCGACCTCCGTGCCCTGTGACGAGTTTTCGGCACCCGCGCGCAGGCGCGCGGTGCCGCCCGTGACCGAGGGGACGTCCGTCTGGACCTGAGGCGCGAACACCGCAGCGTGCCGCACGTCCCGAATGCGGCTGTAGCCGACGATGAGCTCGTTCCCTGCCCCGCCCTCGAGGCTCGTGTACAGCTGGGCGACCGTGCTGCGCTTCACGGACGTGAACGCATGCGCGTTCGACGTTAGGCGGATGAGCGACGCGTCGCGAGCCAGGACCTCGTCCTCCGCCCGCCCATAGTTGTGCCGCAGCACCAGCCGGTTGTTCACGCTCGGCGCCACGTCCACGCGCGCGAAGATGTTCTGGAGCGGGTTCGCGTTCCGCACCGGACCGGCGGAGCCGGCGGCTATGCCGTATCCCTCCAGCAGCGACGAGAAGCGGTCCACGTCCGACGACGCGACGGGGTACTGCTGCGACGTCTGGCCGAGGTATGGGCCGTCCGCCGGCTGGTAGCGCTGCTGAAACTCGGGCGCGACGAAGAAGTGCACGCGGTCGCGAACGATCGGTCCGCCAATGGAGAACCCGAACTGCGACTGTCGATATTCCTGGTCGCGCACGTAGTCGACGTTCCGCGCCAGTCCTTCGCTTCGCGTCGAGAAGAAGGCGGAGCCATGCACGTCGTTCGTGCCGCCACGCGTAACGGCGTTTACGAGGAGACCGCTGAAGTTCCCCTGCCGAACGTCGAACGGCGCGAGCAGAACCTGATACTCGCGCACCGCCTCGAGCCCGATGGACTTGCCTCGCGCCTGTCCGCCCGGCTGCCCGGTGTCACCGAGCCCGAACAGATCGTTCTCGCCGGCGCCGTCGATCTGGATGTTGTTGTGCCGGTTGTTGACACCCGCACCGGAGAGCCCCGGACCGGCCTCGGACACTTCGGGTGAGAGAACCACGAAGTCCGTGAAGGTGCGGTCGAGCGACGGCAGACGGCGCAGGGCCGAGTCCGAGATGATCGTCGCGGCGCCCGTGCGCTCGGACGACATGATCGGATCGGTCTCGGTCGTCACGGTGACGGTACTCAGAATGAGCGTCTGCCGCTCCAGCCGGAAATCGAGCGTCAGGTTCTGACTCACCGTCATCATCTGGCCGTCGCGCATCTGCGGCACGTAGCCGGGCTTCCGCGCGGTGACCGAATAGGGCCCCCCGACTTCCAGGCCCTGCACGAGATAGCGGCCGTCCCGGGCCACGGTCGCCCGGGATGTGGCGCCGGTTGTCGTATTGACGACGGAGATCGTCGTGCCGGCCACCGGCGCCCCTGTCTCGTCGACGACTCGCCCGCTCACCACGCCGGTCGTCACTCCCTGCGCGCTCGCTGCGGCGAGCGGCGTCGATACGACCCAGAGTGCGAGGACGGCAGCGCGCATCCTCACGCCGTCTCGCCCGCCGCTCTTCGGGCGCCGTCGGGTGGCGCGAGTCGCCTGCCGACGGTTGCGTAATAGACTGGAATCCCGACGAGGATCGCGACGAAGACGCCGAGCGTCGCCCACCGCGTGCCTGGATCGATCACCGCGTTCACGAGCAGATACAACGTCGCGAGGATGAACAGAATCGGAACGATCGGGTAGCCCGGGCATCGAAACACCGGCGAGTATCCGGGCCGCCGGCGGAACACGAAGATGGCCGCGACACCCATGACGTAGAACGGCAGGATCGCCGTCACGAACGCGTCGGCGAGATCCTCGAACCTCCTGAGCAGTACGAACGTGACGCCAAGCAGGGCCGCGAGCACGATCGCGTTCACAGGCGTCTTGAACTTCGGGTGCACGGCGGCCATCGGCCGGAAGAACAGCCCGTCCTCCGCCATCGCGAAGAACACGCGTGGGTTCGCGAGCATCGTGGAGTTTAGCGAGCCGAACGTCGAGAGCATCACCGTGATGGCGACGAACACCACACCTGCCGGCCCCATGACGCGCTGCCCGACGTCCGCCGCCACGAGCTTCGACGTGCGAATCTGGTCGATCGGCAGAACCGCGAGGTAAGCGAGGTTCGCGAGCAGATAGATCACGAGCACCGCGAGCGATCCGAGGATGATCGCGCGCGGCAGGTTCTTCTCGCCGTCCTTCACTTCGCCGCCGGCGAACGTCAGGTCCGCCCAGCCGTCGAACGCCCACAGGACCGACACCAGCGCGAGGCCGAACGGCGCCAGCGAGAACGCGCCTTCGGGAAAGAGCGGCGTGAAATGCCCGCCGGTCTTTGGCAGTTCGATCGAGAACGCAAGCAGCACGACGAACAGCAGCCCGCCGTACTTGGCGAGCGTGGTCGCACCGGTGACGAGCGCGCTCCACCGGATGCCGACGATGTTGAAGATCGACGTCAGCACGATCGCCGCCGCCGCCGTGTATCGCGCGTACGTGTCGTACGGTGCCACCAGCGGGTCGAACCCGAGCACGCGCAGGAAGTATTCGGCGAACGTGATCGCAATGGCGCCAATCGCCGCGGCGCGGATGATGACGAGCTCCGCCCAGCCGAACAGAAACGCGGGCAGCCGGCCCCACCCTTCACGAAGAAAGACGTAGATGCCGCCCGTCTTCGGATACGAGCTCGCGACTTCCGCGAGCGATAGTGCGCCGCACATCGCGAGAATGCCGCCGACGACCCAGACCGCGAGCATCGCGCCGGGGCCGGGCAAACGGTTCGCGATGCCCGCGGGCGAGCGGAAGATTCCCGACCCGATCGTGATCCCGATGACGATGGTGACGGCGCTCCAGAGACCCAGGCGTCTCGGCAGCGCGTCCACTGGTGCGTTGGAAGCTGACATGCGCCTATGGTACAGCAGGATAGGGCGCGGCGCGAGCCGTGCACGTTCGCGGAATGTCCGCGACTTCTTTCGGGCGCACGATCGGTCCGCACAATGCTTCCTGGCGGTTGAATCGAGCGCGTCGGGCGTACACCTTTCGGCGTGTTTCCCACGCTCATTTCCCACGCCCGTCGCGTCCGCTGCGGACCAGTCCATCGGTCCGCCGAGTGACCATCCGATCCGCGTTGTTCTGGATCGCGGCCGCCTGCTGTGTGGTCGCCGAGCTCGCGATTCTGCGATCGCTGTTGTTCGGTAGCGCACGCGACGCCGAGCGGCGGAGCGCTGCCGCTGGGACCCGAGCACCCTCGCGTTCGCCCCGTCCCGTCGAGATCGCCTGGGCGCTGCTTCCCGCGATCGGCCTGATCTTCGTCCTCTATCTGACCTGGCGCGCGCTGGACGCTCGTTTGATTCCGTTGGGGTCAGAGTCCAACAGAAGCCTTCGAGTGCAGCTCGAGTCGGACCGCCTCACGGACGGCCGCGGCGCGAGTGTTCGGAGCCTGACATGACCGCGCTACGCCGTCTCGCTGTTCTCTCACTGGTCCTCGGAGTTGGCCACATAGTGTTCGGCGCGATCGTACGCATCACCGGGTCGGGTATGGGGTGCGGCGATCACTGGCCGACGTGCCAGGGACACTGGTTCCCGCCGCTGGATCGCACCGATCTCATCATCGAGATCACGCATCGATGGTTTGCGGCGACGCTCTCGCTGGCAATTGTCATTCTGCTGATCGTCGCTCTGCTGCGACGACGGACGCCGGGCGTGGGCGGGCCCGGCGGCGTGCTTCGCGCCGCCGCGCTCTCGACGATGCTCGTGCTTACGGCAGCGATCTTCGGCGCCGTCACGGTGAAGCTCGAGCTCGGAAACAAGCTCGTGATCGTCACGCACCTCGCGATCGCGATGGCGTTGCTGGCGGTGCTCGTCTCGTGCGCGATGCGGGCGGGCGGACTGGGTGCGTCGCACGCGTCCGTCGGGACCGCGTCGGCGAAGACGTGGCGCGCGGCACGCGTCGCGCTCGGCATGACGTTCGTCGTGCTCGTGATGGGCGCGTTCACGGCGCATTTGCCCGGCGCCAATTCGTCGTGCACGGGCTTTCCGCTGTGTCGCGGTTCACTTTTCCCCAACGCAACCCAGCACGTCCAGTTCACGCATCGCATTCTCGCGTTCATGTTGTTCTTCCACCTCCTGGGCATGACCATCGCCGTGCGTCGTCGCGGCGAGGCGTCGTTGATCACTCGCGCCGCCGCCGTCGCATTCGCCGCCGTGCTCGCGCAGATCGTCGTCGCAGCAGCGCTCGTCGAGATGCAGTTGCCGCCGCTCTTCCGGTCCCTCCATCAGGCGGTCGGCACGCTGGTCTGGGTGGCGGTCGTGGTGCTCGCGCTGCTCAGCCGTCGCGGTGCGCTGGGTGTCGGCGTTCCGGCGAACGTCACCGCGCCTCGTCCGACGCTGCGTGCGGCCGAGGTCGCGACGTGACGCACACGACGATCGAGCGCGTTCGGGAAACAGGAATCGCGCGCGATCTCCTCTCGCTCACGAAGCCACGCATCATCTCACTTCTGCTCGTGACGACCATCGCGCCGATGTTCGTCGCCGGTACGCCCTCCATCGGGCTCGTGCTGCTCGTGGCCGTTGGTGGGTACCTGATGGCGGGCGGCGCCAACGCGGTGAACATGTATCTCGACCGCGATATCGACGACCGGATGGCGCGCACGCGGCTTCGACCCATCCCGAGCGGACGCATGGCGCCGCCCGCGGTGCTGGCGTTCGGCGTCGCGCTGTCGTGTGCGGCGACGTGGATGCTCGCGCGGTTCGTGAACGTGCTCACCGCGACGCTCGCGCTGGCAGGCTTCTACTTCTACGTATTCATCTATACGCGGTGGCTCAAGCGGTCGACCCCGCACAACATCGTGATCGGTGGGGCCGCTGGAGCGTTCCCTCCGCTCGTCGGCTGGGCGGCGGTGACGAACCAGGTCGACCTCGCGGCGATATATCTGTTCCTTATCATCTTCTACTGGACGCCACCGCACTTCTGGGCACTCGCGCTGCTCAAGCAGCGGGACTACGGCAATGCCGGCGTGCCTATGGCGCCGCTCGTCTGGGGCGAGCGGGAGACAATGGATCAGATGCTGTGGTACACGCTGATCCTCATCCCGCTGACGTTGCTGCCTGTCGCGTTCGGGGCCTTCGGCTGGCTGTATTTCGTGTGCGCAGTCGGACTCGGGATCGCGCTGCTCGTGGGTGTGATTCGGATCCGGACGACGGCGCTGTGGACCAAGGTCGCGTGGAAGGTCTACAAGTTCTCGCTGCTATACCTCGCGCTGCTGTTCGTCGCGATGGTCGTGGACCGCCGGATCTAGCGTGCGACAGCTGCCTTCGCGCGCAGCGTAACCGTCGCGGTCTGGCCGGCCTCGATCGACACGCTCTCCTCGACGGGCCCCAGCCTCGGATGCCAGAGGAGCACCCGATGGCGGCCTGGGGGAACGGAGTCGAGCACGAACGAGCCATCGGTTCCCGTCGTCGCGAAGTACGGGTGATCGAACACCGCAATCCAGCCGTGTGTCCATGAGTGCGCGGTGCAGCTCAGCTCGAGCACACCCGGCTTCGCCAGCACGCGCTCGTCAGGCACGACCTGCCCTTCGTCCGTCTCGCGAATCGTCGCGAGCAGCTCGCCGCCGTCACGCCGCACGACGCGCGTGCGGTGCTCGAGTGCGTCCTGATTGCGCACGTTGAGCGTTCCGCCGGCGATCGCCGTCTGGAGCTCGGGGACGAGCATGCACCGATCGTTCACGACCTCGAACCTGCGGTCGAGCGGCATCGGCTTCCCGCTGCGGATCCCATCGATCCACACGACGACGCCGACGACGCGGTTGCCGCGCGTGTCGATGCCGCGTCGCGTAAACCCGGTGCCGCACACGTCCTGATCGGCTGCGGGCTGGAAGACGGTGTCGGCTGGTGGCGTTCCGTCGATCTCGACGAACCCGGTCAGCCGTCCGATCGACGCGAGGGAGCGCGCGATGTACGGCGCGGTCTGCTGCGGGCCGCCCGGTGTTGCGGCGAGTGCCTCGCTCTTGGCGCCGTCATCGCCATCGGCACGCGACCGCTGTCTTCGATCACACCCCGCGACGGCACACGTGACGGCCAAAGCCGCCGCACAAAGGATCCTGAATCCGATCAACGTTCCGACTCGAAGGAATTGAAGACTGTCCGCTCCGGCACAATGACGCTCGGCTGCGCGCCCGGGGCACGGCGGCGCCAACGCGGAGGGGCAAGCCTCACGCCACGGAAGTCGTCATCGCGAGCAACCGAGGGTCCTCGGCGTCGGGGCGGCTGCCGTTGCCGAAGTCTCGCGGGCGAAGCGGCCAAGCGATGCGCCGCGGAACGTCAGGTCGCCGCCAGCTGCCGACTGCGCCGAGTCGTCCAGTAGAACACCGCCACGCCGACCAGCAGGATGGCCGTGCCTAACAACGACGTGCGCGGCGATGCGATGAACGCGCTCACGATGCCCAGCACCGCCGCGACGACGAACAAGCCCGGCACCACGGGGTACCCCCACGCCCGGTACGGGCGAGGGACGTCGGGGCGCGACCGCCGCAGCGCGAACACGCTCGCCGCTCCGAGACCGAAGAAGATCCAGTCCGCGAAGACGACGCCGCTGAGGAGCGCGCCGATCTCCCCCTGCGTGATCGCCAGCAGGGCGATCGCCCAGCCGCCCATGATGAGCACCGAGATGTGCGGGGACCCGTAGCGCGGGTGAACACGCGCCGCGGCCTGCAGGAACACGCCGTCGCGAGCCATCGCAAAGAAGATGCGCGGGGTCGCCAGGATCACGACGTTCACGAAGCCGAGGATGGAGAGCATCGCCGCCACCGTGATGAACGTCGCGCCGGTCGGCCCAACGAGCCGCGTCGCCGTGTCCGCGGCCACCGCACTGCTCGCCGCGAGGCCGTCGCGGCCTAACGCCCGCAGGTAGACGGCGTTCGCGCCAAGATAACACGCGATGACGATGCCGATGCCGAGAGCCAGTGCCCGCGGGATGGTGCGCGCGGGCTCGCGAATCTCCCCCGCCACCATGTTCATTTGCTGCCACCCGCCGATCGTGAACAGCACCGCGACGAACGCGGTTGCCAGGCCAGCGGCCAGCGACTCCCGCGGCGGTGGGGCGTTCGGCACCGGCGGCGGAGCGCCGAGCCTCGTCCACAACACGAGGCCGCCGAGAATCAGCGCCGCCAGGGCTACGATCTTCGCGACCGTGAAGACGTTCTGAACGATCGCGCCCGGCTTGATCCCGAAATAGTTCGTGGCCGTCAGCACGAGGATCGTTGCCGACGCGACGCCGATCGCCCCGCCGAACGGCGCGATGTCGACGAAACGGCCGGCGTACCCCGCGAAGCCTAACGCGACCGCCGCGAGGGCCCCGGTCCCGATGCTCAGCAGCGCCATCCAGCCGTACAGAAATGCAGGGAGCTTGCCGAACCCTTCGCGGATGTACACATAAGCGCCGCCCGCGTCGGGCATCATCGCGCCGAGCTCCGCGTATGTCAGGGCACCGGCGAGCGCGACGACGCCGCCGACTGCCCAGACGAGAAACACCAGTCCCGACGTCGGCAGGGCGCGCGCCGTCTCCGCCGGCGTGAAGAAGATCCCGCTCCCGATGATCCCGCCGACGACGAGCAGTGCGGCCGAGAAGAGTCCGAGCTCTCGGCGCAGCGACGGCTGCGGTCCAGCGGCTGCGGAGTCGTCGTTTGGCAGTTTAGCTGATGGCTGATAGCTGATAGCTGATAGCCGCTCTCCTACACCACCATCATGTCGCGCTGGTAGTTCGTGGGCGTCACCACGAGCTCCCCGTCGCCGACGTATGCATTCACCTCGCTTCGCACCCCGATCTCGCCGGGGATGTACACGCCCGGCTCGATCGAGAACGCGACGCCGGGAACGAGCAGCCGCTCCTCGCGCGTCTCCAGATTGTCGAGGTGCGGGCCCGAGCCGTGCAGATCGCGCGAGTCAATCGAGTGGCCGGTGCGGTGCGTGAAGCGATCGCCGAACCCCGCGGTCGTGATGACTGTCCGCGCGGCGTCATCGGCCTCGCCGCCCCGCACCGTCACGCGCCCTGTCACGCGCTCGCGCAGCAGCGCAATGGCGGCGTCGCGCGCGTCGCGCACGGCGGTCCACACCTGCACGGCACGCGGCGTCGGCTCGCCCACCGATGCCATCCACGTCTGGTCGGCCCAGATGCCGCCACGCTCACGCGCCCACAGGTCGAGCAGAACCAGGTCGCCTTCCTGGATGCTGACCGGGTTGTCCGCACGCGGCTCGTAATGCGGATTCGCCGCGTTAGGCCCCACTGCGACGACCGGCGGCTCGATGGTCTCGAGGGACGCGTTCCGGAACTCCGCGAGGATGTGCTGCTGCAGCCCGTGCTCCGTCATCGGTCGGCCAGCGTGCGCCTCGGCGCCCGCATGGCGCAGCGCCTGCTGCGCGATTTCCGCCACTTTCTCGGCGGTGCGACGGTGTGTCGCCAGCTCGTCGTCGGTCCACGTCGCGTAGAACTGCGTTACGAGCTCCGCCGAGGACACCACCTCGGCGCCCGCAGCGCGGACCATCTCGAGCACCCCAGCAGGCACGCGATCGAGATACGGCACCGCGTCGCCCGGCGAGTATTCCATCGCGATACGCTTCCCCCGCACGAGCGCGGCGACATACGACTCGAGCGACCGCCACGAGCTGTAAACCTCCTTCCGCCAGGCGGCCGGCCAGCGATGCCAGGGTCCCTGCTCGATGGCATGCGTGATGGCCGTCGGCGTGCCGGTAGCGGGTATCAGCGCGAAGATGCGTCGCGTCACCATGCCTTCGAGCCCAAGCATCGCCGCCGCGACGGGATTCAACCCTCGGAAATCGTAGATCAGCCAGCCGTCGAGGCCAGCCTCGGTCAACGCGCGCTGGATACGCGCGAGCGAGCGGTCGTCGAGCATGGCCTCGGTCTCCGGGTGACTCAGGAAAGCGGGCGCCACTCGGCACGCCAGCTGCACGTGCCTTCCCCGCGCGCGATGCAGCGCACGTGGTCAACGGCACCACCACCGTTGATGAGCAAACGCAATAGCTCGGCGAGTCCAGCCTCGTAGTACGCGCACCCGATCGATCGGGGCGCCGAATCGATCGTGACCGATGCCGGCACGTCGAGCAGAACCGAGTGGCCGACGCGCGAGACCGTGCCGTTGAAATAGCGCGTCACGATCCGGCTCGCATGCCGCAGCGCGATGGGCCGCGCGACGAGCGACGGCAACGTGAGCATCACGCGCCGAGTCATTGGCGAGATGCCCTGATAGGCCTCGTTCGCGAGAAAGCGACCGGCGGCACGGAAGACGGCCTCCGCGTCGGGACGACGCCCGATCAGACGAGCCAACGCCACCGCTTCGTCGCGAACGGTCCGCTGACTACGTTTCACCGCGTCGGAATAACGACGGATCTGCGCGTAGACGGTGTCGCTCAAGCCGAGGCGCTTGTTTCGCAGCTCGGCAACGAGTTCGGTGTCGGGGTCGTCGTCAGGCGTGTCGACGTTACGGACGGCTTCCAGAAAACTGAGCGGAAGGAGCGAGTCGACCGTCGGTGACATGGATCACTAAAGAAGTGGAAGCGAAGCTAACGGCGCGCAGAAGGACGTTCAAGCGGCTTGCGCTCGGCCAGATCCGCACTATGGAGTCGCTATGATCGATCGTGCGCTCGCCGGTTTTCTGCTGGCGGGCGCGCTCGCATTGGGCGCGCGGGCGGTGCGGTCGTTGTCACGTGGCGGGGCGGTGGCGGCACTTCTGGTCGGGACGGCGGCCGCGATGGCGGGATGGCCATGGGCTTTCGTGCTCATCACGTTCTTTTTGACATCGTCGGGCCTTTCCAGGTTCCGACGGACGGCCCGGGAAGCACGAATCGCCGGTATCGTCGAGAAAAGCGACGAGCGAGACGCCATTCAGGTACTGGCCAACGGTGGACTGTTCGCCGCGATGGCCCTCGCCTCCACGCTCACGGGGCAGCCCCTGCTGGCCACAGCCGCGCTCGGCGCACTCGCGGCGGCCGCTGCCGATACCTGGGCCACGGAGGTCGGTACGCTGGCCGGCGGTGTTCCGCGCTCGGTAGTTTCCCTCGAGCCGCTCGCTCCGGGAACATCCGGCGGCGTTACCGTGGCGGGCACCATCGCTTCGGTTGCGGGCGCGGCACTGGTCGCCGTTGTGGCCTGGCTCACCGGTGCCGCATCCATGCCGGTGGCAGTGTTCGTCGGCGGCATCGTCGGCTCGGCAGCGGATTCGCTCGTCGGTGCCACCGTGCAGGAGCGCCGCTGGTGCGACCGTTGCGCGAAAGCGACCGAGCGACGCGTGCATACCTGCGGCGCGGCGACGCGGATCACGGGCGGGATCCCCGGGGTTCGAAATGACTTCGTGAACGTGGTCTGCACGGTGGCCGGGGCGACTGCCGCCATGCTCGTGGCACGATGATCGGGATGCACATTTGCGGAGGCCAAGGATGATCCGACGCTGCGCGCTCATCGTAACGACGTTGACGCTGGTCGCGTGCGACAGCGGCCGGCTCGGTGCACCGCGCGACGCAACCCTGGGCGGCCTCGCAGGAACGAGCAGCGCGCCCGGGATCGTCGGCACCTGGCGGCGCATTCTGTATTTCCTCGCGGACGATGGCTCGGCGAGCTCCAGCGAGACGACGTGGCGCTTCAACGCCGATGGAAGCGCGAGCCGTCTCTCGGTCACACGGAACTTCACCGCCGGGCTGGCGGACGCGCAGACGGTGGACGCGCGCTGGGAGGCGCTCACTCAGTCCGTCCGCATCACATTCCTGCCTCCAAGCTCGGGCACGTTCGAGTACTCGTATCGCGTCAACCGGGACACGTTGTACTTGGCTTCCCAAGCATACGGGCGGTTGGCGCCGTGAGCCTCGAGATCCGGGTTCTTTCGTGAGCGCGCTCGCATGACCGGGTCGCGCGCCCAGGTGGTGATTGTGGGCGGAGGTCCCGCCGGCGCTTCGACGGCATTCGTCCTCGCGCGGGCCGGCATCGACGTCGTCGTGCTCGACCGGGCTCGGTTCCCGCGCGACAAGCCCTGTTCGGAGTATATGAGTCCGCAGGCGTCGCGCATCCTCGCCGACATGGGCGTGCTCACGCAGGTCGAGGATGCCGGGGCCGCGCACCTTGCCGGGATGCGTGTTCGCGCGCCCAACGGAACGACGTTTCACGGCCGGTATGCCGACGTCGTCGGCCATCGCGGGTTCCGCGACCGTGGACTCGCCCTGCGTCGCATCATCCTCGACGGTCTGCTGGTTGCGAGCGCGCGCGAGGCTGGCGCCGACATCCGTGAGGGAAAGCGCGTCACCTCGCTCGCCCATGACGCGAGCGGCCGCGTCATCGGCGTCGAGGTGCTGGACGGTGCGGGAGCGACCGGCACGCTGCACGCCTCCGTCGTCATCGGCGCTGACGGCTTACGCTCGATCGTGAGCCGTCGGTTGGGCCTCGCGGCAACCCGACGGGCCCAACGTCGACTCGCGCTCGTGACGCATTACGTGGGCATCGAAGGTATCGGCGACAGCGGGGAGATGCACGTCGAGTGGGACGGATACCTTGGCCTCGCCGATGTCGGTGGTGGCGTGACGAACGTCGCCGTCGTTGTGCCGGCCTCGCGGGCGCGCGGCGCCGCGGGTGATCCGGCTGCATTCGTCGACGACTGGATCCGCCGACGGCCGCACGTGGCGCATCGGTTCGCGCGCGCGATTCGCATCTCGCGGGTGCTCGCGACAGGGCCGTTCGCGTCGGCCGCTCGCCGCGGCTGGGCGCCAGGGGCCGCGCTCGTAGGTGACGCGGCGGATTTCTTCGATCCGTTCACGGGCGAGGGGATCTACGCGGCGCTGCGCGGCGGCGAGCTCCTCGCGCCTCACGTGATCGCCGCGCTCGCGTCCCGCAACGCAGCCGACGCAGACGGTGCGCTTGCCGCGTACGATCGCGACCGCGTGCGCGAGTTCCGAGGCAAGTGGGCGGTCGAGCGAATCATCGGGGCGGCCGTTAGCTTCCCTGCTCTGATGAACGTCGCCGCTCGCTCGCTCGCGCTTCGGCCCCAGCTCGCGCACACGATCGTCGGCGTCACCGGCGACTTCGTACCGGCACGCGAAGTCCTTCGCGTCGGCTTTCTCGCGCGGTTGATGATCCCGTTCTCGCTGGGCACCGCGCAGGTGCCGTCCGCGCTCACGAGCTCGAAGTCGTCGTGAGCCTCGACCCCGACACGTTCCGCAGCGTTCTCGGACGGTTCGCGTCGGGCGTCACCGTCATCACGGCACGCGACGAGGCCGGACGCGACTACGGCATGACGGTGAGCGCGTTCTGCTCGGTGAGCCTCGTGCCCCCGCTCGTGCTCATTTGCGTCGACCATGTGGCGTCCTCGCACGACGCTCTGCTCGCGATTCCGTACTTCGCCGTGAACGTCCTCGCCGCCCATCAGGAGTCCATCTCGCGCCGCTTTTCCGGCCTGGATGAGCACGTGCGGTTCGATGGCGTCGGGTACTCCCGCGGACTCACCGGCTCGGCCCTGCTCGACGACGCGCTCGCGCACATTGAGTGTCGGCGGGTTGCCGAGCACCTCGCCGGCGACCACACGATCGTCGTCGGTGAAGTGGAAGCGGCCGTGGCGCACTCGGATCGTCCGCTCCTGTACTACCGTGGTGGCTACGCGCAGCTCGAGCGCTGAGGCGTCCCGCGCCGGAGCCCCCACGTGGCGACGCTGATCACGCCGCCTCGGCGGCGCGGGGTGGAATATCTCGACGCGCCCGACGTCGACCCGCGTCTCGTTCGTCGGTCTCTCGCGGACGTGGCGCTCGCGAACACGCTCTTCGGCGGGACGCGCGCGGTGCTCCTCGAGATCGAAGCAGTGCTGCCGGAGCTTGGCCCCGCCGCGACGCTGCTCGACGTGGGCAGCGGCGTCGGTGACATCGCGGCCCGCGGGCGCCAGCTCGCACGCACGCACGGGACGGAGCTTTCGCTCCTGACCATCGACATAGCCGAAACGCTCGCGGCAGCGAGCCGTGCCCGGACGGGCAACGCCGTGCGCGGTGATGCGACGGCATTGCCATTCGCGGATCGTTCGGTCGACCTCGTCATGTGTTCGCAGACGCTGCACCACTTCGACGATACCACAGCGTCCTCGGTGCTCCGAGAGCTCGACCGCGTCGCGCGTGTCCGCGTCATCGTGAGTGATCTCCGGCGCAGCTGGCTCGCGGCCGCCGGATTGTGGATGGCGTCCTTTCCCCTCGGCTTTCACCCGGTCAGCCGGCACGACGGCGTGGTCTCGATCATGCGAGGGTATGCGGGCGACGAGCTGCGACGTCTCATCACCGCATCGATTGGGCGAGCGCCAGACGTTAGGCGGCGGATGGGTTGGCGGGTCACGGCCACCTGGCGCCCCGGCACTCGTAAACCAGGCACCTCGTGAGCCCATGACGGACACCCGCACCCGACGGCCATCGCTGCGGCCGCCCTTTCCGCTTGGGCCCATGCCGGCCGGGCGACCGATGGAGACGCTGGACGAGCAGCTCGTGCAGGCGTCGGTCCGCACTATGTTCGAGGTCGTTCGGCACGTCGAGGAATGGCCAGCCCACCTCGCGCACTACCGCTTCGTGCGGGTCCGCGAAGCTGCGAGCGATGGTGGCGGGCTCGTCGAGATGTCGGCGTACCGTCCGTTCGGGCTCCTGGGCTGGCCGACGTGGTGGCTGTCCGAGATGGAAGTCGACCACGCGACACCTGCAATCCGGTTCCGGCACGTCGAGGGTATCACAACCGGGATGGACGTCGAGTGGAGCTTCACGCCGGCCGAGGGCGGGACGCACGTTCGCGTCCTGCACGTGTGGGGTGGGCCACCTTGGCCACTCATCGGGATCTTGGCCGCCACGACCCTGATCGGGCCTGTATTCATTCATGGTATCGCGTCGCGTACGCTCGCCGGCCTGGCGCGCGTAGCGGAGCGTGAGGGTGGCGGCAACCGCCACCCTCGTCGTTGATCGCTTACCGCTCATTGCCATCATGCGTCGTCGAGTCGTCGTCACGGGAATTGGCGCCATCACTCCAATCGGTATCACAGGGCGCCAGCTCTGGGACGGCGTGCGCGCCGAACGCTCGGCCGTGCGGTCGCTCACGCGCTTCGATCCGTCCGTCTTCCGCAGTCATAACGCGGCCGAGGTGAACGAGTTCGTTCCCACCGATCATCTCGAGGCGAAGCGCGCGAAGCGCCTCGATCGATTCGGACAGTTCTCGGTCGTCGCCGCCAGGCAGGCGCTCGAAGACGCCCGCATCGACCTCGCCTCCGAGGATCGTGACCGCATCGGCTCGATGATGGGAACCGCGCTCGGGGGCGTGGCTTACGCGGAGGACCAGCTCGGCGCGTTCCTCGCGCAGGGCATTCGCGGCGTGGACCCGACGCTCGCGCTCACGGTGTTCGGCGGCGCGTCGAGCTGCAACATCGCTATCGAATTCGGTGTCACCGGGCCGAACTCGACGAACTCGATGAGCTGCGCGTCCGGCACCATCGCGATCGGTGACGCGTTCCGGCAGGTCCGCGATGGCTACGCCGACGTGATGATCGCCGGAGGCGCCGAAGCGCCGCTCGCGCCGCTCTGCTTCGGCGCATTCGCGCTGATCCGCGCCATGTCGACGCGCAACGATGACCCGGCGTCCGCGTCGCGACCGTTCGATCGCGATCGCGATGGCTTCGTCATGGGCGAGGGTGCAGCGGTGCTGATCCTCGAGGAGCGGTCGCGCGCGGTCGCCCGCGGGGCATCGATCTATGCCGAAGTGCTCGGCTACGGCGTGACGAACGACGCGCACCACATGACGGCACCGCTGCCGGACGGTTCACAGGCGGCGCGCTCGATCTCGATCGCGCTCGCCGATGCGAAGGTCGCCGCCGGCGAGATCAGCTATGTCAACGCGCATGGGAGCTCGACGCC
>Ga0070669_100000302_pt1 | contig 38805 bp, 37 predicted proteins | sample KBSS53metaG_FD_64680 | JGI IMG/M metagenome (GOLD analysis project Ga0070669, IMG submission 64680) | Switchgrass rhizosphere microbial communities from Kellogg Biological Station, Michigan, USA - KBS S5-3 metaG | ecosystem: Host-associated > Plants > Roots > Rhizosphere > Soil ...
GCGGTCGCCCATGTCGATCGTGACGAGCGAGCCGCCGCCGGGCGCAGGGACGGCATCGAGCAGGCGCACGTCGGCATGATCCGCGCGGCCGAAGGAGACGACCTCGGCCTGGAGGAGCAGGGCGGCGGCGCGCAGGCGGGCGAAATGGGGGCTGTCGGCCGGGATGATGGCCGTGCCGCCCGGCTCGAGCCCGCGGAAAATCTCGGCCTTGGCATCGGCGATGGCTTCCTCGGAGCCGAGGTTCTCGATGTGGGCCGGGGCGATGGTGGTGATCAGGGCGATGTGGGGGCGGACCTGCCGGGTCAGGCCGTCGATCTCGCCGGCGTGGTTCATGCCCATCTCGAACACGCCGAACTGGGTGCCCGCGGGCATGCGCGAGAGGCTGAGCGGCACGCCGACGTGGTTGTTGTAGCTCTTGACCGAGCGGTGGGCCCGGCCATGGCTGGCGCGGTCGAGCGCGGCGAAGAGGGCTTCCTTGACGCTGGTCTTGCCGACCGAGCCGGTGACGCCGAGCACGACGCTGGTGGAAGCGATGCGCGCGCGCGCGGCCTGGGCGAGCCGTTCGAGGGCGACCGAGGTATCTGCGACAAGGATATGGTTGCCGGGTATTTCCCGGTCGACCACCGCCGCCGCCGCGCCTTTGGCGAAAGCGCCTTCGAGGAAGCGGTGGCCGTCCATCGTCTCGCCTTTCAGCGCGAAGAACAGATCCCCTTCCACGACGTCGCGGCTGTCGATCTCCACGCCGGAGACCTGGAACGGACCGCTGGCGACGCCACCACAAGCTTCGGCCAGTTCGTCGGAGGTCCACAGGGCGAGCGGCCAGTCGTCGAAGGAGTCCTCGGGCCACTGGATCAAGGCAACGGCAGCGTTCATGACAGCGCGTATTCCCTGGCTACGGCAACATCGTCGAACGGCAGGACGCGCGTGTCCGCGCCTCGCCCGACGATCTGCCCCTGTTCGTGTCCCTTGCCGGCGACGAGGACGATATCGTCCCCCGTCGCTTCCCCGATGGCCGTGGCGATGGCTTCCCGCCGCTCGCCGATCTCACGCGCTCCCGGACATCCGGCGAGCACTGACTTGCGGATCTCCGCCGGATCTTCGCCGCGCGGATTATCGTCGGTAACGATCGCGAGATCGGCCCGAGCCGCGGCGACGCGCCCCATGTCGGGTCGCTTGCCGGAATCGCGATCCCCGCCCGCACCGAATACCACGATCAGCCGCCCTTTCACATGGGGACGCAGCGCGGCGATGGCTGCTTCGAGCGCATCGGGGGTGTGGGCATAGTCGACATAGACCGGCGCGCCCGAGCGGGCGATGGCGGCGCGCTCCAGCCGGCCGCGCACCGGCTGCAGCCGCTCCAGGGCGGCGAGGGTCTGAGCCGCCTCGCCGCCCGTGGCGAGCACCAGACCGGCCGAAACCATCGCATTGGCGGCCTGGTAGGCCCCGATCAGCGGCAGGTTGACCGTGTGCTCCGCCCCTTCATGAGAAATCCGAAGAACCTGTCCCAACTGGCTGGGGGAGCGGGCGAGAAGGCGGAGCGTGTCCCCCTTCTCGCCCACCGTGAGCAGGCGTAACCCCCGCGTCCGCGCCCGCTCGATCGCCGCTGCCGACCATTCGTCGTCGGCCCAGAGGACAGCGGCGCCATCCCCATCCACCACTTCGTCGAACAGGCGCATCTTGGCGGCAAAGTAATCCGCCATGGTGGCATGGTAGTCGAGGTGGTCGCGGCTCAGATTGGTGAAGGCGCCCGCCGCCACGCGCAGTCCTTCGCTGCGATATTGAGACAGGCCGTGGCTGCTCGCCTCGTAGGCGACATGGGTGACGCCCTCGCGGGCGAGCCCGGCCATGTTGGCTAGGAAGGTGACGATGTCGGGCGTGGTCAGCCCGGTGGACAGGCTGCCGTCAGGCGTGGTGACGCCGAGCGTGCCGATCGAGGCCGCGGAAAACCCGGCCATGCGCCACAATTGGCGGGTCAGCTCGACGCAGGAGGTCTTGCCGTTGGTGCCGGTGACGGCAACCACCGTTTCGGGCACGGGCGCGAAGAACGGCGCGGCAAGGCGGGCGAAGAGCCGGCGCGGATTGGCATCGGCAATGTGGACCGCGCCGCTGACCGTGGCTTCCGGGCGGGCGACGATGGCGACGGCCCCGGCCTGAATTGCCGCGGAAATGAAATCCTCACCGTTGACCGTGGCGCCCTGGAAGGCCCCGAAGACGGTGCCGGGCGCGACCTTGCGATTGTCGATGGCGAAGCCGGTGACGTTGATTCCGGTGGGAGTCCCGGCAGGGGTTCCGGCGGCGCCGGCGGGCAGCGGAATCCCCGCCGCCTCGGCCAGCGCGCCGAGGTTCATTCCCCGTCTCCATTGCCGATCAGCGGGGCGAGATCGGAAATGTCCACATCGCGCGTGGCGTCGGGCATGATCCCGAGCAGCGGCCCGATCCGCGGAACAACCCGGCCGACCACCGGCGCCGCGTTCCATGCGGCAGTGCGCTGGCCCGAGGTGGCGACCGTGCCCTGCGGCTCGTCCATCATGGCGATGATCACGTAGCGCGGCTTGTCCATCGGGAAGGCCGCAGCGAAGGTGGTGATCAGGCTGGACTTGGCATAGCCGTGTCCGGTCGCTTTTTCCGCCGAGCCGGTCTTGCCGCCAACCCGGTAGCCGGCAGCATCAGCCTTGCGGCCCGTGCCGACCGAGACGATCATCCGCAGCAACTGGCGCATGCGGGCCGAGGTGCTGGCCTGCCAGATGCGCTTGCCGGCGGGCACCTCATTCGGGGCGAGCCGCCGCAGGGTAGCCGGACGCCAGATCCCACCGTTGACCAGCGCGGCATAGGCCGAGGCCAGATGCATCGGGGTGAGCGCGAGGCCATGACCATAGGACACGGTCATCGTCGTGATGCGCGGCCATTCCCCCTTGCGCCAGATCGGGAACCCGGCCGGCAGTTCGATATCGGGGCGCCGGTTGAAGCCGAGCGCCTCCATCGTCGCCTTGAGCCTGGGGCCGCCGAGCTGGTCCGCAACCTGGGCCGTCACGATGTTCGACGAGTGGATCAGGGCTTCGGGGACGTTGAGCGAGGCCCCGAAATTGTGGCTGTCATGAATGGTGAAGCCGCCGATCTGCAACGGCCCTGCGGGATAGCGCTTGGCCATGTCGGTGATCACCCCCGCTTCGATCGCGCTGGCGACGGTGATCGGCTTCATCACCGAGCCGAGTTCGTAAACCTGGTTGGTGACCCGGTTGAAGATGTTGGGGACCGAAGCCGGATCGATCAGGTTGGGGTTGTAGGAGGGCAGCGACGCCAGCGCCAGCACTTCGCCGGTATCGACATCGAGCACGATCCCGCCCGCGCCCTTGGAATTGGAAAGATGCATGCCCTTGAGCAGTTCATCCTCGAGCGCGCCCTGGACCCGGCTGTCGAGCGAAAGCACGGCGGGTGCACCGCGCGCCGCGGGATCGGTCAACTGCTTGTCGAGCACCGCCTCCATGCCGAGCCGGCCATGCCCGTTCGACCCGATCAGGCCGAGCACGTGGGCGGCCATCGAGCCTTGCGGATAGTAGCGTTCGCTCTCGCGCGGGAATTCGAGCGCCGGTTCGCCAAGCAGGTGAATGCGGTTGGCATCTTCCGGCATGATCCGGCGGCGCAGGTATTGCGGCTTGCCCGAGGCGAGCCTGGCCTTGAGCTTGGCGTAGTCCTCGTCCGGGAAGATGGCGACGAGCGCGGCGGCGACTTCGGCCGGGCTCTTCACCAGGGCCGGGCCATCGCCGAGCGCCTTGGGGTTGTACCACAGCGAATAGGCCGGGAAGGCGCGGGCCAGCGGCACCCCGTTGCGATCGACGATCTCGCCGCGCGGCGGTAGGCCGACCATGCCGCGGCTATCGGTCCCGTCGCCCGAGACGCCGAGCCACGCGATCCGGAACAGGGCGACCACGCCGATGAAGGTGAAGGCCGCGACAACGAACCACACCCTGAGCTTGGCGACCAGCAGGGTATACTGGCGCACGTTGACGAGCTGCACCCGTCCCGATGAGATCGCGGTCGAGACGGTGAGCGAAGTCATTATTCGATGGCCACCCGGTCAGACTTGCCGGGATGCGCCTTGGCGGGCGCCTTGAGGGCGACCTTGATCACGGGCTTTGCGGCGGATTTGGGCGCGGCGGATTTGGGCGCGGCGGCCTTGGCGAGCCTGGAGGCCGGCTTGGGTTCGGCGGCCTTGGCCTTGGCCGGGGCCGGCTTGACCTCGGCCTTGGCGAGCTTCGGAGCGGCCTTGGCCTTGGGATCAGCCTTGGCGGCCAGCCTCGGGGCCAGGCCGGGGACCTTGCGGTCGATCACCTTGGGCGACTTTTCCATGTGCGAGAGCTGCTCGACCCGCGACAGGCGTTCGACCAGGGTGGCGGAGCCGCGTTCGGCGAGGCGGGCTTCAGCCGGTTTGGCGGCAGCTTTCGGTTCAGCCTTGTCGGCCTTGGGCTGGTCGGCGCCGAGGGCCTTGCCGGTCAAGGGATTGACCATGGCGGGCAGGACCGACGTTCCGGCGGGCGGCGCATCGTTTGCCGCCACGCGGATCATCGGCGGAGCATCGGGGCCGCGCGGCTTGCCGAGATCGGCCAATTGGCGCTCGCTCTCGAAATACTGGGCCGGCGTGGGTGCCTGGTAGCCGAAATCGACTTCGTTGAGCGCGGTCAGCTGCTGCTGGTTGGCGCGGGTTTCGAACTCGGTCTCGAGCAGGCCGTTCTCGACCTGGAGCTGGGCGATCCGGCGTTCGGTAAGGCGCACCTGGCTTTTCACGGCATTGACCCTGAACGAGAGAGCCACGGTCAGCGCGAAGCACACCGCGAGGATCGCGGCCCAGCCGATTGATCGTGCGTGGGAACGGGTGAGCATCATGCCGCCCTCCTTGCCGGCGTGCCGGTTCGCGTGGCGCCCCGCAAAGTGGCGGAGCGGGCGCGGGGATTGAAGTTCAGTTCCTGTTCCGAGGGGCGTATCCCCTTGGTAACCTGTGCAAAAGTCGGCGACTGGGCGCTCTGCTGGAGCGGCAGGTGGCGGGAACCCGCCGGATTCGCCCCGCTGGCCTCGCGCAGGAACTGCTTGACGATGCGATCTTCCAGGCTGTGGAAACTAACCACGGCGAGCTTGCCGCCTTCGCGCAGGAGCCGTTCGGCGGCGGCAAGGGCCTCGCGCAGTTCATCGAGTTCGGCGTTCACGTGGATGCGGATGGCCTGGAACGAGCGGGTCGCCGGGTCCTTCGGCTGGCCGGGCTTGTAGCCGAGCGCGCGGCGCACGACGGCGGCGAGCTGCCCGGTCGTGCCCAGCGGACGGGCGGCAACGATGGCGCGGGCGACGCGGCGCGACTGGCGCTCTTCGCCATAGGTGTAGAGCACGTCGGCGATCTCGCCCTCGTCCGCCGTGTTGAGGAAATCGGCGGCGCTGGGTCCGTCCTGGGCCATGCGCATGTCGAGCGGGCCGTCGGCGGCGAAGGCGAAGCCGCGGTGGGGCTGGTCGAGCTGCATCGAGGAGACGCCGATGTCCATCACGACGCCATCGACGCTGGCCACCCCGGCTTCGGCGAGGGCGGCGACCATTTCGGAAAAGCGGCGCGGGTGGAGCACGAGGCGGGGCGGCTGCTCCTGCGTTTCGGGCCAGAGGCGCCCGGCGGCGATGGCATCGGGATCGCGGTCGAAGGCGTGGACGGTCGCCCCGGCGTCGAGCAGGCGGCGGGTGTAGCCGCCGGCGCCGAAGGTGGCATCGACGATGAGGCTGCCCGGGGTGGGCGCGAGCACGGCGATCACCTCGTCGAGCAGGACCGGGACGTGGGGTGCAGCGCCCATCACTTCTTCGCCTTGGCGAGCGCCTGCTCGGCAAGATCTTCGCAGGCGAGCTGGGCGTGGCGCCAATCGGCTTCGGGCAGCTTCATCAGTTCGGCCGGGTTGAAGATGAGGAATTCCGCGCCGGCGCCCTGGAAATAGAGCTGCTCGGCAATCTGGGCGCCCTTCACGAAGCGGGGCGGGAGGACGAAGCGGCCCGAATCGTCGAACGGGACCTTGAGGAAGCCGAACAGCTGCGAGGAGCGGACCTGGCGGTTGAACGGCGCGCCGCGGCGCAGGGCGTTTTCCTCTTCGCGGTCAAGCAGATCGTCGAGCTCGGCTTCGCGGCCGAGGCCGAAGGCGATGAGGCAGGGAAAGTCCGGGTGGAGCTGGAGGCAAAGCTCCTTGCGGACCGCCCCGGTCTCATCGGTTCCGGATTCGCGGAGGGCCTTGCGGAAGTCGGGCGGCAGGACGAACCGGTCCTTCTCGCCTTTCAGCGAGAAGCCCTGTCCGTTGAACCTGACACGCCTGCCCTCCAAGTCCCCGCCCCCGCCCAGGGTTGCCGAAACCGGAATTGCAAAAGCCCCTTCCGACCGCCGCAAGGGCGACCGGATGCTGCGCCCGCACATGGGCGGGCCTTTCGCCTTTCCGATGGAGGAGAGATGTAACCCGGGTTGAGCCGGGAGGGAAGGGAATTTTACGGGAAATCGCGGGAAAATGCGTTCAACCGGGCCGTTTGGTGCAGGGATTTGGGGAAAAACTGCCGGGGAGGGCACAGGGCACGGGCCCCGCGAGGCCCCAGGGCGGCCTCGCGGGGAAGGGGGGGAATGGCGGATTTGTGGGGTTTACGACGCGCCGGCGGGCCCCTTCCCCCGATTTCCCCGGAGGGAGACCGGGAAGCCGACGGTTTGGGGAAAGCGCGGGAGCTTAGCGCGGGGCGGCGGTGGCGCGGACCGGATCGGGGGAGGGAATCACCCCCATGTCGGCCAGAGGATCGCTCTTCGGGCTGGCGGCAGCGGTGGGGACGCCGACCACGACGGGCATGGTGCTTTCCGCCATGCGGGCGCGCTCCATGATGATCGAGGCGAGGCCCACCAGCAGCAGCATGGCGGCAAGGCCCATCAGCCCGACCTGCAGCCGATGCACCGCCTGCGCACGCAGTTCGCGCGCCGACGGGCCGACGAAATGCTGCGGGGCGTTACCTCCGTGCTGACCCGGAAGGCTCATGTTAGGCTTGGTTGCCATTGTGTAGCCAAATAGTCACATTCGCGACCAATCGCAAGCGGCATGCGACGAATGCTTGACAAGACCGGCCTGCGAATCAGTCGAGCCAGGGGAAAACCGGCAGTCCCTTGGCGCGCAGCCACTCCGCATTCCACAGGCTGGAGAGATAGCGGAAGCCGGTATCGCACAGGATCGTGGCGACGCGCTTACCCGGGCCCAACTGGCGGCCAAGGGCGACCGCGCCGGCGACGTTGATCCCCGAACTGAGGCCCAGGCACAGCCCTTCCTCCCGCAGCAGGCGGGCGACCCATTCGAGGCCCTCCTCATCCGAGATGCGGAACTGGGTATCGACGGGGGCGCCTTCGAGATTGGCGGTGATCCGGCCCTGGCCGATGCCTTCGGCGACCGAGTTGCCCTCGGCCCGAAGCTCGCCATGGGCGTAGTAGTTGTAGAGGGCCGCGCCGTGGGGATCGGTCAAGGCGATGGTCACGGCGGGATCGAAGGCCTTGAGGCCCATGCCCACCCCGGCAATGGTCCCGCCGGTTCCGGCAGCGCAGGTGAAGCCGTCGACCCGGTGATCCATCTGCTCCCAGATCTCCGGCGCGGTGCTTTCGATGTGGGCCTTGCGGTTGGCGGTATTATCGAACTGGTTGGCCCAGATCGCGCCTTCGGTTTCCTCGGCCAGGCGGCGCGAGGTGTGGACGAAGTGGCCGGGATTGGAGAAGGGCGCGGCGGGGACGAGGACCAGTTCGGCACCGAGGGCCCGCAGGGTGTCCATCTTCTCGCGCGACTGGGTTTCGGGCATGACGATGATCGTCTTGTAGCCCAGCGCATTGGCGACCAGCGCCAGACCGATGCCGGTGTTGCCCGCCGTACCCTCGACGATGGTGCCGCCGGGCTGGAGCACGCCGCGCGCCTCGGCATCACGCACGATCCACAGCGCCGCGCGGTCCTTGACCGAGGCGCCGGGGTTGGCAAATTCGCACTTGCCCCAGATCTCGCACCCGGCGGCCTCGCTCGGCCCCTTGAGCAGGACGAGCGGGGTGTTGCCGATGAGATCGAGGGTGGAAGAAACGGCCGGTGCAGTCATAACCGAGAGCTAGGCGCTACAGGCCGCGCCCGCAATATCAGTCTTCCGGAGCGATGGTGACGCGCAGGCCTTCGACCGCGTCGGTCACGTGCAGCTGGCACGACAGGCGCGAGGTATCGTTGCGGTGATCCGAGCTGTCGAGCAGGTCGTTCTCATCGGCGCTGAGACCCGGGAGCTTGTCGGCGAAGGCCGGATCGACATAGACGTGGCAGGTGGCGCAGGAGCAGCAGCCGCCGCACAGGGCGAGCAGTTCGTCAAACCCGTTGTCACGGATTGCTTCCATCACGGACACGCCGTTGGCAACGTCGATCTCGCGCTCAGAACCACCCCGATCGACGACTACAAGCTTGGTCATTGCCTCATCCCTGCAAAAGAAACACGCCCCTGCGGGCACACGGCGCGGCTGCTATAGTGTACGATCCGGTTTGGCAAGAAAGGCGATGCAGGATTCGGCATGGGTATTGGGGCAGACGAGCTGAATGCGGCGCTGGACGCGCTGGCGCTGCGCGAGGCGCGGCTTGCCGAGGCGCTCGCCCGCACGGGCTATCCTGAGCCCCGAATCAGGGAGCGCGGCTGGCGCACGATGCTGCGCACGATCGTCGGCCAGCAGGTCAGCGTCGCGGCGGCGAATTCGATCTGGCGCAAGCTGGAGGGGACGCTGGGCGAGGACCTTTCGCCGGAGGAACTGCTGGCGGCGGAGTTCGACGCGCTGCGTGCCTGCGGCCTTTCACGCCAGAAGCAGGACTATGCCCGCTCGCTCTGCGCGCTGGTGAGCGCGGAGGAGCTGGATTTCGACGCCCTGCCGGCGGATGACGAAGAAGCCATCGCGCAGCTGACCCGGATCAAGGGGATCGGCCGGTGGTCGGCCGAGATCTACCTGCTGTTTGCCGAGGGGCGGCCAGATATCTGGCCAGCCGGGGACCTGGCCGTGCAGGCCGGGATCGGGCGGATTCTGGGATTGGCGGAGCGGCCGAGCGAGAAGCAGACGCGGACGCTCGCGGAAGGCTGGCGGCCCTATCGGGGGGCGGCGGCGATCTTCACCTGGCATTGCTATAACAACGCAGCGCTCTGATTGGTGCAATCCTCCCCACTTGTGGGGAGGATTGCACCAATCAGAAGCGGCCCCGGACGTCGACGGAGACGTTTTTCACGCGCGGCGCGGCGCTTGCCTCCGCGCGCCCTCCATCAGCCTGCGGCTGCCACCTCCCCGTGAATGGGGAGGATTTAGTAGCGGCCCCAGACGAATTTGCTGCTGAGCGCGAAATTCCAGACCGATCCGAGGACGATGCCGATGATCACGGCGACGACGTCGTGGAAGCCCATGGCCTTGAGCGCGGCCGCCGAGCCGATGTTGGTGAGCAGGCCGAGCGAGCAGGTCATCGCGAACTTGGCCCAGCCGCGCAGCAGCGGGGCGAAGCCGCGCAGGCGCTTGTCGGAATAGGTCAGTTCGTTGTTGAGGACGAAGTTGAAGGTCATCGCAACGATCGCGGCCAGGGTATTGGCGACGTTGAAGGTCGTCTCCCCGGTCCAGTGGCCGTAGACGAAGCGTTCGCCGAAGACGAGGTGGAGCAGGACCCACAGCGCCCCGAGCTGGACGAAGACGCCCATCGCGCCAACCGTGCCGAACAGGGCGAAACGGGTCGGGATGATGCGGCCCAGCCACTTGTCATAGAGGCCGACGAGGAATTCGAAGACCACCGTCTGGTCGAGCTTGGACTCGCCCTCCGCCCGGGCGGCGAAGTGCATCGGGAATTCCTTGATGCGCAGCGGCTGATCGACCGTGGCGAGGATATCGAGCAGGATCTTGAAGCCGACGCCGGAGAGGCGGTGGGCATCCTTGCGCAGGGCATCGGTGCGCAGCATGAAATAGCCGCTCATCGGATCGGACAGGGTGACGCCGGTGACCTTGCGGGCGATCGTGTTGGCCATGCCGGAAGCCTTGACGCGATCGGGCCGGCCCCAGGCATCGGTGCTGGCGCCTTCGGCGAAGCGGCTGGCGTAGGACAGGTCGTAGTCCCCGCCCTCGATGGCGGCGAGCATGCCGGGAAGCAGGGCCGGATCGTGCTGGTGATCGGCATCCATGACCGCGACGACGGGCGCCGAGGTGGCGCACATGCCCTCGATCGCCGCCGATGAAAGCCCGCGCCGGCCGATCCGCTGGAGCACGCGGACGCGGCGGTCTTCCGCGGCGAGGCTGCGGGCTTCGTCGGCCGTGCCGTCAGGGCTGTTATCGTCGACGACGATGACTTCCCAGGCGATGCCGGCGAGCGCGGCATCGAGCCGTTCGACCATGGTGCGGATGTTGCCGCGTTCGTTGTAGGTCGGCAGGACGATGCCGAGCCGGATGGCATTACCGTTCATCACCAATCCCCCCCGGGCATGGTTGTTCAGAGCCGTTCAAGCACGGCATCGCCGATGGCGGCGGTGCCATGGGTGCCACCAAGATCGCCCCCGAGAATGCCATCGGCCAGGACCTTCGCCACGGCTGCCTCGATCCGCGCAGCCTCGGCCTCGCGGGCGAAGGAGTGGCGCAGGAGCATGGCCGCCGACAGGATCATGGCCATCGGGTTGGCCTTGCCCTGCCCGGCGATATCGGGCGCGGACCCGTGAATCGGCTCGTACAGCCCCTTGGTGCCCACGGCCATCGAGGCCGAGGCGAGCAGGCCGATCGAGCCGACGCACATCGAGGCCTGATCGGACAGGATATCGCCGAACAGGTTGCCGGTCACGACCACGTCGAACGCGCCGGGGTTCTTCACCAGCTGCATGGCGGCATTATCGACATACATGTGGGTGAGTTCGACATCGGGATATTCCTTGCCGACCTCGATCACAGTGTCGCGCCAGACCTGCGAGGTCTCCAGCACGTTGGCCTTGTCCACCGAGCAGAGGCGGCCGTCGCGGCCCTGCGCGGCCTTGAAGCCGACGTGGGCGATGCGGCGCACTTCATCGTCGGTGTAGCACATCATGTCCCAGCCGCGGCGGTGGCCATTGCCCAGATCGTCGATGCCCTTGTCGCCGAAATAGACGTCGCCGTTGAGCTCGCGCACGATCAGGAGATCGATCGCGCCGGCGATTTCGGGGCGCAGGGCCGAATGGCTTTCGAGCCCGGCGAAGACCTTGGCGGGACGCAGGTTGGCAAAGAGGCCGAGTTCCTTGCGCAGGCCGAGCACGGCCTGTTCGGGGCGCAGGTGGCGCTCAAGATGATCGCAGGAGAAATCGCCCACGGCGCCGAACAGGATCGCTTCGGCCGCCCGGGCGACATCGAGCGTGACCGGGGGCAGCGGGTGGCCGTGCTTGCGCCAGGCGGCGGCGCCGACATCGCCATAGGTCAATTCCAGCCCCGGCAGATCAAGCGCCTGCAGCACGCGCACGGCTTCGTGCGTGACTTCCGGGCCGATGCCGTCACCGGCGAACACCGCAATTTTCATCAATCCGTCCTGCTAACCGATCCTGCCGAGCCGATCCCTGAGGATCGCGCGCGCCGCCATAACATCCGAATGGCGATGGGCAAGCGCATAGCGCGCCAACCGGTCGCCCAGCCGATCGAGCAGGGCGAGGTTTGCGGGGATATCCTGCGCATCGGGCAGGCTGGCGGGGGCGCCGTAGCCGAGTTCGCGCAGGGTAAGCACCTCGTAGGCGACGAGGGCGGGCAGCCAGCCGCGCGCGGACGGGGCCGCGCAGACGGCATCGAGCAGGGCGGTGAGCGCGCTGTGGAGCGCCGGGAACGGCTGGTGTTCCGGCAGGGCGGCGGCGGCCAGCGCCGTGGCCCAGACGATAGCGGCGGCGGGCAGCGGCTCGCCCAGCCAGGGGCCGCGGCTGCGGACCAGTTCGAGGCGGGCGAAGGGCAGCTGGCTCTCGGCGCGCGCGCGGACCTCGCCCGCGACGAGATTGCCGGGGATCAGCACGGGGCGCAGCTGCCGCCCGCGGCCGCCGGCGACATAGGCCCCGACAAGCCCGGCCTCGAGCGTGAGCAGGCGCGCGATCACCGCCGTCTCGCCATGAGGGACCACGGCGCAGACGATGGCCGGATCGGCGATGGTGAGAACCAGCTGCATCCACCGAACTGTGGCGCAGGGGCTTGGCGGGGGCAAGCGGGCCGCGCTATCGGACGCGCCATGGCAAGCTTGTTCACCAGATCGCGGGCAAGAGCGCGGACAGGAACGCGGGGGCCCGCCCGCGGGGGCTGGGGCCGGCGCGTGGCGACATGGGCGGCGAAGGGGATCCTTGGCTTCGTGGCGCTGAGCCTGCTCCTGGTGGTGCTCTACAAGTGGGTGCCGGTGCCCATTACGCCGACCATGATCGTGGACCCCAACGGCTTCACCAAGGACTGGACCAGCCTGTCAGAGATCGACCGCAGCATGGTCGCCGCGGTGATCGCGGGCGAGGACTCCAAGTTCTGCAGCCACAACGGCTTCGACACCGCAGCGATGGAGAAGGCGTGGGAACGCAACCAGCGCGGCGGGCGTATTCGCGGCGGCTCGACGATCAGCCAGCAGACCGCGAAGAACGTGTTCCTGTGGCAGAACGGCGGCTATTTCCGCAAGGCGCTGGAGGCCTGGTTCACCGTGCTGATCGAGCATATCTGGGGCAAGCGGCGGATCATGGAGGTTTACCTCAACGTCGCCGAGACGGGGATCGGCACTTATGGCGTGGAGGCCGGGGCGCAGCGCTACTACGGCCATTCGGCGGCGCGGCTCTCCACCGTGGAGGCGGCCCGGATCGCGGCGGCCCTGCCCGCCCCCAAGAAGCGCGAAGTGATCGGCGCCAGCGGTTTCACCCGGCGGCACGGCAATGTGATCGCGGCCCGCAGCACGGTGGTGCGCCGTTCGGAATACGACGGCTGTGTCTACGACTGAGTTGGCCGCTAATCTTGCCGGTGGCCTCGCACTAATCCCTAAGCCTGCGCTGACCGGGGGGAAAGGCGCCCCGGCTATGACAGGGCTGTCCGGCGCCGCGCCAGCCGCCTCGCCCGTTCCCCCCTGCCCCGGCAGCGGTGACGGCGCCGGACAGCCCCGTCGCCGATGGACCGACCCCCGATGATCCGAACCCTGTCTTGCCGCCGCCTTGCCCCGCTCGCGCTCGGCGTGGCCGCGCTTCCGGGCGCCGCGCTGGCCGCGGATGCGCCGCGCACGCTGGACTTGTCGGCCAGCTATGTGGTCGACACCGTGGGCGTGACCGATGGGCCGCAGACCGGCGTGCGCTTCGTCGACCTGCTGCGGGTTGACGCCGGGGCAGACCTCGACCGGGCGATCGGCTGGCATGGCGCGCGGGCGAAGTTCACCTTCGAGGCGGGGACGGGGGCACAGCCCAATGTTCTCGCCGGAACGCTGGAGGGGATCGACAACGCCGAGACGGTGCTCAACCGCCCGCGCCTGTTCCAGGCCTATCTCGAGCAGGACCTCGGGCCGCGCGCGCGGGTGCAAGTTGGGTTCATCGATCTCAACAGCGCGTTCTATGCCAGCGACTCTGCCGCCCTGCTGCTTGCCCCGCCCTTCGGGATCGGCAGCGAGCTGGGGGCGAGCGGGCCGAACGGGCCTTCGATCTTCCCCTCGACTTCGCCGGCCGTGACCCTGCGGCTGGAGCCGGCCAAGGATCTCTACCTGCTGGCCGGGGGCTTCAACGGCGAGGCGCGGGTGATCGGCGATCCGGGCGGACCGGCCCCGTTGCTGCGCCAGGGCGCGCTGCTGATCGGTGAGGCGGGGTGGACCGGCAACCACGGCAAGCTGGCGCTTGGCGGCTGGGCCTATACCCGGCGGCAGGACGACCAGCGCGACACGGACCAGTCGGGCGCGCCGGTGCGGCGGACGGCCTGGGGCGTCTATGGGCTGGTCGAGCAACCGGTCAGCCCGCGGATCACCGTGTTCCTGCGCGGGGGGATCTCCGATGCGGATACCACGCCGTTTGCCGGGAGCCTGCAGGCCGGCCTGCGGATCGGGCAGGTGATTGCCGGACGCCCGGATTCGGAGCTTTCGGCCGGTTTCCATGCGGGCTTCCTGGCCGGCAAGTACCGCGCCAACCTGGCCGACGCGGACGAGCCGCAGCGGGCGGTGGAGACGGGCTGGGAGCTGACCTATTCGGACCAGCTGGCGCCCTGGCTGGCGGTCCAGCCGGACGTGCAGTACATCCGCAACGCCCCCCGCCTGACCGGCAGCGGCGATGCGGTAATTGTCGCTTTGCGCCTGACCTTTACGCCGCCCGGGCAGGACTGAACCCGCCCGTTGCCGCCACGCCCCGCATGTGCGACAGGGCCGCGCGAAGGAGTCGCGCGTGGGCCTGCATCATCATCATGACCACGGGCACGGGCACGGGCACGGCCATCACGACCATGGCCCTTCGAGCCACGGCCGGGCCTTTGCCATCGGGGTAGTGCTGAACGCCGCCTTCGTCGTGGTCGAAGCCGTATTCGGTTTCCTCTCCGGTTCGATGGCGCTGGTGGCCGATGCCGGGCACAACCTGTCGGACGTGCTGGGCCTGGTGATTGCCTGGGGCGCCAGCGTTCTGGCCGCGCGGCCGCCCTCGGCGCGGTTTACCTACGGGTTCAAGTCCAGCTCCATTCTTGCCGCCCTCGCCAATGCCGCCCTGCTGCTCATGGCGCTGGGGGCGATCACGGTGGAATCGGTGCGCCGGCTCATGGCACCCGAGCCGGTGGCGGGTGGCACGGTCGTGGCCGTTGCCCTTGTCGGCATCGTCATCAACACGGCGACCGCCCTGCTCTTTGCCAAGGGGCGCCACAGCGACATCAACCTGCGCGGAGCCTTCCTGCACATGGCGGGCGACGCGGCTGTTTCCGCGGGCGTGGTCATCGCCGGGCTGGTGATCGAACGCACCGGCGCCCTGTGGATCGACCCGGTGACCAGCCTCGTCATCGTCGCCGTGATCGCCTGGGGCACATGGGGGCTGCTCAAGGATGCGGTCAAGCTGGGCCTTGCCGGAGTGCCGCCGGGGATCAACGAGGGGGCCGTGCGAAAATTCATCACGGAGCAGCCGGGCGTCACGGCGGTTCACGACCTGCACATCTGGGCCATGAGCACGACCGAGACCGCGCTGACCGCGCATCTCGTCATGCCGGGCGGTTTCCCCGGCGACGGCTTCCTCCACGAACTGGCCCACGAGCTGGAGCACGACTTCGGCATCGGCCATGCCACGGTGCAGGTGGAAACCAGTGCCAATGCGAACTGCGCGCTGGAGAGCGACCGGGTCGTCTAGACGTCCCAAGAGCCCCCTTGCGCAGCCGCCAACGGCAAGACAAAGTGTTGGGCAGGAACGCGTTTCCGCCGTTCCTGCAGCGGGGGGTTGCATGGCTGCCGATGAAATCGCCGATTCCTGGTCGATCCTCCCGTTCGGCTTGGCGGGCGCGCGACGGCGGCAGCGCGATCATCCGGTAGCCTGCTGGGTCGCCACCGCCCTTATGGTGAGCCTGGCGGCGATGCTGCGCCTCGCCATGGGCCGTGCCCTGCCCGCGCCGTTCCTGCCATCCTATCCCGCAATCATGGGCGCCGCACTGTTGGGGGGGCGGCCCACCGGCTATGCGGCCGTCATCGCCAGTGGCGGGTTTGCCGCCTATCTGTTCGTCCATCCCCTGCAGAACTTGGCCATCACCTACAGCGCAACCCTGGCGCTGGCTCTGTTCCTGGCGGTTGGCTGCGTCGTCGTTGAAATCCTTTCCTACCTGGGCCGGCGCGCCGACCTGCTGGTCGAACGCCAGGTAGCGCTGACCGTCCGCTCCGCCGACCTGGCCCGGCGCGAAGCAGAGACAGCCGCCTCGCTGAGCGAACTGGAGGCTCTTTATGACCGCGCGCCGGTCGGTCTCGGTTTTCTCGACCGCGATCTGCGGTTCGTGCGCGTCAATCAGACCCTGGCCGACATGAACGGCTCCAGCCCGGCCGAACACATCGGCCGCTGCGTCTGGGAGATCGTCCCCGACCTTCAGGCCTCCGCCGAGCCGAGCCTGCGCCGCGTGCTCGACACCGGCGAGACGCTGACCGGCATCGAACTGATCGGCGAGACACCGGCCCGGCCGGGCGAGAAGCGCCACTGGATTGAAATGTTCTACCCGGTCTACGGGGGAAAGGGCGAAATTCACGGCGTGGGCATTTGCTGCAGCGATGTGACGGACTTTCGCCAAGCCCAGGAGCGCGAGCGCCTGCTGACCCGCGAGGTCGATCACCGGGCCAAGAACCTGCTGACAGTGGTGCAATCGGTGCTCCACCTGACCCGCTCGGCCGAAACCATCGAGGAATACAAGGCGGCTGTGACCGGCCGCATCCAGGCGCTGGGCCGGGTCCACACCATTCTTGCCGACAATCGCTGGGACGGAATTCCCCTGGCCGATCTCGCCCGTCAGGAGCTGGCGCCCTATGGGACGGCGGTGGCGATTACCGGACCGGGGCGGGAAATTATCCTGGCCCCCTCCCCCGGCCAGGCGCTGAGCATGATCCTGCACGAACTGGCCACCAATTCGGCCAAGCACGGGGCGCTGTCCGGGGACGGGCGGGTGACGCTCGACCTTTCGGCGAGCGATGACCGGCTAACCCTGCGCTGGGCCGAACACGGCGGGCCCGCAGTCGAACCGCAGGGGCGCAATGGCTTCGGCACGTCGCTGATCCAGACCGCAGTCAAGCGGCTGCTCGGCGGCACGCTGGATTTCCGGCTGGAGGCAAAGGGGCTGATCTGCGAGATCGCATTTCCGCTGCCACCCGCCCGGGAGCGCACCGAGGCGCGCTAGCCGCGGCGGGTGACCGAACGGCAGCGGCGTTCGGCATCGAGCGCCAGGGTGAGATCGGCGCGGGAGGGCATGACGGCGATCATATGCCTGGTGAGCCGCTCATAAAGGGCGATAAACCGGCGCAGCGCCGCCTCGTCCATCAGTTCGGGCGCATCGGGGCGGGCGGCGCGCAGGGCTTCCTCCTGCTGGCGGCGCCAGGCGAACACCGTCTCGAACGAGGGCGCCTGAAGGTAGGCTATCAGGTCCATCCGTTCGAACAGGGCCCGGTAGGGCCCGGCGAGCTGCGCATTGACGCATCCGCGCCAGATGCCTTGCGGGTCTTCTTCCCGTTCGCGCGCATTGACCGGCGCGGCGAGTGCCTCGTCAGTCTGCGGAGGAGCGCCCAGACACCAGCCTTCCCACACCAGGAGATCGCAACCTCGGGGCAGGAGCGGCCAATCGCCTTCCGGCGCGCGCTCATCCCTCCCCTTGTCGAAGCGCGGCAAGCGGGCCGCAGTACCGCGGAGGAAGGCATCGAGAATGGAAGTGCCGAGCGCGACGTCGTGGGTGCCGGGTACGCCGCGAGTGGCAAACAGGGGGTGCACCTCCCGCGCGAGCCGGGCGCGCTCGGCCTTGGTCAGGTAGAGATCGTCGAGCGACAGTGTGGCTGCCCCAGGGAACCGGCTGACCAGATTGGCGGCAAGGGTCGACTTGCCGCTACCCTGGGCGCCGGCGATGCCGACGATTAGCGGCCGGCCAGGCGCTTCGCGGCGCGCGGCCGCGATTGTCGCGGCGAGGAGTTCGACCGGAGCCGCCTCGGCGCTCAGATCAGGCCGCCTTGTTCGAGCCCGGCCAGTTCCTCCGCCGAAAACCCGGCGGCGGCAAGCACTGCCGCGGTATCCGCGCCGACCGTGGTGGGAGGAATCGGGGACGTATGCTCGGGCACCGAGGCAAGCCGCACGGGGCTGGCGGGCACCGCGCTCCCGGCGATTTCGACTACCCCGCCGCGCGCCCTGACCTGGGGATCGCCGGCAAGATCCTCGCCCCGGTTCACCACCGTGACGGCCGCGCCGGCCGGGGCCAGCCGGTCCGCCCACTCCGCCGCCGGGCGCGTGACGAACACGGCGGCGAGCCGCCTGGTTACCGCATCTGGATCGTCCCACTTGCCGAGCGCGGGCTTGAGATCGGGCAGGCCAAGCCCGTCGCACAGGGCTTCCCAGGTACGTTTTTCCGCCGAGGCCACCGCGACGAAGCGGCCATCGGCGCATTCGTAGAGCCGCCGGTCGGGCGTGGCGGTGATGTACCAGGGGCTGGCGGTCAACGGGTTGATGCCCGCGCCGTTGAACCACAGCGCCGCTTCAGCGAGGCTGATGTCGACATGATCGCCCATCCCGCCGCGGGCGACGCGCAGCAGGGCCGCCTGGATGCCCATGACGGCGGCGGCGGCGCCGGCCTGAAGCGACAGGCTGGTGCCCGGATGCCATGGCAGCTGTCCGCCGGCGAGCGCGGCGAGCAGGCCCGAGTGGGCGAGGTAGGACAGGTCATGGCCGGCATGATCGGCGTAGGGACCATCCTGGCCGAACCCGGTGAGCGAGCACCAGACGATCTTGGGGTTCACCGCCCGGGCCTGAGCATAGCCGAAGCCGCGTGCCTCCATGCTGCCGGGGCGGGCATTTTCCACCACGACGTCGACGCTGGCGGCGAGCCGCGCGAGGACCGCGTTGGCGCCCGGATTGCGCTGGTCGAGGGTGAGCGACTTCTTGCCCCGGCTCATCGCCACCTGGCCGAAGATCAGGCTGGGCTGGCCCTTCAGGGCCGGGCTTTCGACCCGGATCACCTCCGCCCCGAGATCGGCCAGCATGACCGTTGCCATTCCGCCAGGCGGCAGGGCGGTGAAATCGAGGACGCGAATTCCGGAGAGTGGCTTGGTGGACATGGGATTCCCGGACTGAGGGCGAATGCCTGGCCGGCTGTGGCGCAAAACGGGGGGCAGGTCCAGCAGGCCCCTGCCAAAGAAAACCGCCCCGGAAGCGAACTTCCGGGGCGGTTTTGATCTACGGGCCTGACTGGATCAGGCCGCTTCTTCCTTGCCCTTGTGGACGCGCACCGGCTCCTTGCGGCCTTCGACCACGTCCTTGTCGACCACGACTTCGGAAATGCCTTCCTCGGTCGGGATATCGAACATGGTGTCGAGCAGCAGGCCTTCGACGATCGAGCGCAGGCCGCGGGCGCCGGTCTTGCGTTCGATGGCCTTCTTGGCGATCGCCTCGAGGGCATCATCGGTGAAAGTCAGGGTCACGTCTTCCAGCTCGAACAGCTTGGCGTACTGCTTGACCAGCGCGTTCTTCGGTTCGCGCAGGATCTTGACCAGGGCCTCGATATCGAGATCGTTGAGCGTTGCGATCACCGGCAGGCGGCCGACGAATTCGGGGATCAGGCCGAACTTGAGGAGATCTTCCGGCTCCGCCTTCTGGAGCAGTTCGCCCACGCGGCGCTTGTCCGGATCGGCGACATGGGCGCCGAAGCCGATCGAGCGCTTCTGCAGGCGATCGGCGATGATCTTTTCGAGGCCGGCGAAGGCGCCGCCGCAGATGAACAGGATGTTGGTCGTATCCACCTGCAGGAATTCCTGCTGCGGATGCTTGCGGCCGCCCTGCGGCGGGACGGAGGCTGTGGTGCCTTCCATCAGCTTGAGCAGGGCCTGCTGCACGCCCTCGCCCGACACGTCACGCGTGATCGAGGGGTTTTCGGCCTTGCGGCTGATCTTGTCGATCTCGTCGATGTAGACGATGCCGTGCTGGGCCTTCTCGACGTTGTAATCGGAGGCCTGGAGCAGCTTGAGGATGATGTTCTCGACATCCTCACCAACATAGCCCGCTTCGGTAAGCGTGGTGGCATCGGCCATGGTGAAGGGCACGTCGAACGTCTTCGCCAGGGTCTGCGCGAGCAGGGTCTTGCCCGACCCGGTGGGGCCCACGAGCAGGATGTTGCTCTTCGACAGTTCGACCTCGCCGCCCTTACCGCTGTGCTTGAGGCGCTTGTAGTGGTTGTGCACGGCGACGGAGAGCACGCGCTTGGCGCGGTCCTGGCCGATCACATAGTCGTTCAGGGTCTCGAAGATGTCCTTCGGCGTGGGGACGCCGCCATCCTTCTTGCCGGCGATCCCGGCCTTGGTTTCCTCGCGGATGATGTCGTTGCACAGCTCGACGCATTCATCGCAGATGAACACCGTGGGGCCGGCGATCAGCTTGCGCACTTCGTGCTGCGACTTCCCGCAGAAGCTGCAGTAGAGGGTGCTCTTGGCGTCGGATCCGCTCAGTTTGGTCATGCCTTATCCTGTTGCCCGCCTCGTGGCGGGGACTCGCCGAGTCTAACCCGGCGAGAACGATAATCAATCCTGCGCTTTTAGACAGAGTTCCTTGCGGATGCCTGAAGCGCCCCGCCTGACCAAATGCCTGAAACGCATAATGGTTTTCACCTATCAGCTTATTCGGGAGTAGCCTCGCCGACAGCGTCGGTGGCGGGCCTGCTCTCGAACACCTTGTCGACCAGTCCGAAGGCCAGCGCTTCTTCCGCTTCGAGGAAGGTATCGCGGTCCATCGCCTTCTCGATCTCGTCGAGCGACTTGCCGGTGTACTTGACGTAGAGATCGTTGAGCCGCTTGCGCATGCGCAGGATCTCGCGGGCCTGGATCTCGATGTCCGAGGCCATGCCGCGGGCGCCGCCCGAGGGCTGGTGGACCATGATCCGCGCGTTCGGCAGGGCGATGCGCATGCCGGGTTCGCCGGCGGCAAGCAGGAAGCTCCCCATGGAGGCGGCCTGGCCGATGCACACGGTGGACACGCGCGGGCGGATGTACTGCATGGTGTCGTGGATCGCCATGCCCGCCGTCACCACGCCGCCGGGCGAGTTGATGTACATCGAGATGTCCTTGGAGGGATTCTCGCTTTCCAGGAACAGCAGCTGGGCGACGATGACCGAGGCCATGTGATCCTCGACCTCGCCGGTGACGAAGATGATCCGTTCGCGCAGCAGGCGCGAATAGATGTCGAAGCTGCGTTCCCCGCGGCTGGACTGTTCGACGACGACCGGGATCAGGGCGCCGGTGACGGGATCGGTGGTGAACTTTCCTTGCGCACTGGTGGCGCCGAACAGATCGAGCATGGAGGTCCTCATTCGGTTGCGGGGCCTATGTCGCGCGCAGGGCCGCGATGTTCAAGGGCATTAACTTCGAAAAACGGGTATGGTCCGAAACGCGAAAACGGCGGCCCGCCAGGGGACCGCCGTTTTCCCAGGGAGCCGCGCCCCCCGTTATCCGGTGCGGATCAGCCCTCGGCCTTCTTCTTGGCCGGCGCCTTCTTCTTGGGAGCGGCCTCGGCGGCGGGAGCCTCGTCAGCCTTGGCAGCAGCCTTCTTGGCCGGAGCCTTCTTGGCGGGCTTCACCTCGTCGGCGGTCTCGGCTGCCTCGGCGGCGGGAGCTTCCTCCTTGGCCTTCTTGGCCGGAGCCTTCTTGGCGGCGGGCTTGGCGTCGTGGTCGTGGTTGCAGTCCGGACCGTGGACGTGGCCTGCCCCGGCGCCCTCTTCGGCCTCGATCGCGGCCTGGAGTTCGTCGCGGGTCACCTGACGCTCGGTCACCTCGGCCTTGTCGAACAGGAAGTCGACGACCTTGTCCTCATAGAGCGGCGCGCGCAGCTGGGCGGCGGCGAGCGGCTCGGAGCGGATGTAGTCGATGAAGCGCTGGCGGTCTTCCGGGCGATACTGCTGGGCGGCCTGCTGGAGCAGCATGGACATTTCCTGCTGGCTCACTTCCACGCCATTGGCCTGGCCGATTTCCGAAAGCAGCAAGCCGAGGCGCACGCGGCGCTCGGCGATGCGGCGATAGTCGTCCTGCTCGGCTTCCAGTTCCGCCTTGGCGGCTTCCGGATCGGCTTCGTTCTGGGCTTCCTGGAGCAGCTGCTGCCAGATCTGGTCGAACTCGGCCTGGACCATCGAGGGCGGCACGGCGAAATCGTGGCCGGCGGCGAGCTGGTCAAGCAGCTGGCGCTTCATCTGGGTGCGTGTGAGCCCGGCGGTTTCCTGCTCGAGCTGGCCGCGCAGCAGGCCCTGCAGCTGCTCGAGGCTTTCGAGGCCGAGGTTCTTGGCGAAATCGTCGTCGAGCTTGGTCTCGCCGGCGATCTTCACGGCCTTCACCTTGACGTCGAACGTGGCGTCCTTGCCCTTGAGGTTCTCGGCCGGATAGTCGGCCGGGAAGGTGACCTTGAGCTGCTTCTCGTCGCCTTCCTTCACGCCGACGAGCTGTTCCTCGAAGCCGGGAATGAAGCGGCCGGCGCCCAGTTCGAGCGCGACGTCCTCGGCGCTGCCGCCTTCGAACGCCTCATCGCCGACCTTGCCGACGAAATCGATGGTGACCTGATCGCCGTTCTCGGCCTTCTTGCCCTTCTTGGCGTCGACGAAGGTCTTGGCGCCCGAGGCGATGCGGGTGATCGCTTCGGTGACTTGCTCATCGCTGACGGGGACGACCAGCTTTTCGAGCTTGAGGCCTTCGAGCGATGGCGCGGCGATGGCGGGGAGGACTTCGAGGGTGACGGTCAGCACCGCGTCCTGGCCGAGGTCATAGCCCTCACCCAGGGTGACGGCCGGCTGCATCGCCGGACGCAGCGCATTGTCGGCCACCAGCTTGTCCATCGCCTCGCGGATCGCGGCCTGGAGGGCGTCGTTGTGGAGCGCCGGGCCGTGCATCTTCTTGACCAGATTGGCCGGGACCTTGCCGGGGCGGAAGCCGGGCATGCGCACCTGCGGGGCGATCTTGGCGACCTCGCCCTCGATCCGCTCGGCAATCAGGGTGGCGGCGATGGTAACCGTATAGCCGCGCTTCAAACCCTCGTTCGTGGTCTCGACAATCTGCATGATGATAAATGCCTTCTCAACAACGCGTTGCGGCTTCGTCGGGGGTGCGGGAGGGTGTCCGGACTGGTGCGGGCGAAGGGACTCGAACCCCCACATCTTGCGATGGCAGGACCTAAACCTGCTGCGTCTACCAGTTCCGCCACGCCCGCATGTCGACGAAGCCCGAAATCCAAGAGCCGTGGCCCGTAGCGACCTCGCGCGAAAAGGGCAAGCGCTGGCGGATGGGAGGAACTATATTGGGGCCAACGCGCTGGAGTCGTCCGGCGTTTCCGCGACTTCAGGAGAAGACCATGGCTACCCAGCCCCCGCCCCGGCCCGACCAGGCGGACCCGATCGATCCCTCCATTCCGGGCGAACTGCCGCCGGTGATCACGCCGGACGAGCTGCCGAACGAGCCGCAGGGCGTGCCCGAGGTGGCGCCGGACTTCGATCAGCCGGACACCGGGCCGAGCGAGGTGCCGGAGTATTGACAGGCGTCGTCCCGGGCTTGACCCGGGACTGGTGGCGCCTGCGGAGCTGTGGGCTTGCCTGTCAGCGCTGATGCGCTTGAATGCTGCCGTTCCAGCTTCGCATTGGCCAGCGGTCCCGGGTCAAGCCCGGGACGACGCTATTTCGCCAGTTCTACCAGCGCCTGCCACCAGCCCAGCTTTGGCGCGGGTTGCGGCGTCGGCATGGCCGGGCAGGCCAGGCACAGCGCCTGGGCGCCGTGCGCGCCCATCAGGTGGTCCGCCATGGCGAGGGCGGCGAACAGGCGGGCCTGCTGGCGCTGGGCAAGGCGGGCGAAGACATCGGCTTCGGGGGCCTCGCTGTCATCCGGGCCGGAGAGCTTTTCCAGCAGGGAAGCATAGGGATTGGCGTTCTGGCCGAGGTAGACCGGGTGCCATTCCCCCTGCCCCAGCCTGGCCTGCCCGGCGACCCAGCCGAGCGCATCGTCGAGCGTGCCGAACTGATCGACGAGGCCAAGCTGGCGGGCGGTTCCGCCGTCCCAGACACGGCCCTGCGCGATCCGGTCGACGTCGGCGAAAGTCTTGCCGCGTGACTTGGCAACCAGGCCGACGAAGCGGGCGTAGCCGGCCTCGATCCCCGATTGCAGCATGGCGCTTATCTCGGGGGTGAAGCCGCCGAGCACGTCGGGCTGTCCGGACAGCGGCGTGGTGCGCACCCCGTCGGACTTGACCCCGATGGCGGCGAGCGATTTCTCGAACGAGGGGAGCACGGCGAAGATGCCAATCGAACCGGTAACCGTGCCGGGTTCCGCGAAGATGCGGTTGGCGGGCGTGGAGACCCAGTAACCGCCGCTGGCCGCATAGTTGGCCATGGAGACCGCCACCGGAACGCCCCGCGCCTTGGCCCGGGTGATCGCCTTGCGAATCTGTTCGGAGGCCATGACCGAACCGCCCGGCGAATCGACCCGGACGACGAGGCCGGCGAGGTCCTTGGCATCCTTGCCGTGGATCAGGGCGGCAATGCGGTCTCCCCCGGCAGCGCCGGGCCCGGCGGAACCATCGACGATATCGCCGGCAATGGTCAGCACGCCGATCTTCTTGCCAGCGGTGGACTGGGGGTGAGCGGCAAGCAGGGCCGCGCCGCTGGAGTGAGCAAAGGCGCCGGGGCGATCGTCGCCCTGATCCTTGCCGGCGAGCTGGGCAACGCGCTGGCCGAACTCGATTCGATCGCCGATGCGGTCAACCAGCCCCGAGGCGAGCGCGGCGCGGGCCGGATCGCCCTGGGCGGCCTTCATCCAGCCGACCGGGTCCTTGAGGACGACATCGAGGTTCGCCCTCGGCCGGGCGGCGCGGACATTCGCCTGCCACTGGGCGAAGACGGCCTGGATCACGGCGGTGCGGGCCTGGCGCGAGGCATCGGACATCGAATCGCGGTCCCACGGCTCGATCGCGTCCTTGAACGTGCCGACCTTGTAGACGTGGATGGTGACCTTGAGCTTGTCGAGCAGGGCCTTGAAATACTGCTGCTGGCCGCCCGGGCCGAGCACGTAGAGCGCGCCCATCGGGTTGATCCACGCCTCGGTGGAATGAGCGGCGAGCAGGGTGGCATCGTCGTCGTAGCCGAGGGAATAGGTCAGCACCGGCTTCTTCGCCGCGCGCACCCGGTCCATCGCCGCGCCAAGTTCGGCCATGTGGACGAAGCCGCCGCCGGTGAATTCGGAGAGGTCCAGCACCACGGCCTTGATCCGGCCGTCCGCCGCCGCCGCATCGAGCGCGCGGACGAGATCGCGGGCGCGGTATTGCGGGGCGGGCAGGCTGCCGGAGGATAGCACGGCCAGCGGCTGCGGCGCGGCGGGTTCTTCCACGACGGGGCCCTTGAGCCGCAGCAGCAGCGCGCCATCGCGCACCGCGCCGGGGCCGGGCCGCATCGCCAGAACGCCGTAGAGCAGGCCGAAGAACAGCAGCATGAACAGGAGGACGAGGCCGTCCTTGATGGCCACCAGGAGGTGCCAGACCTTGCGCGCGAATATCATTGCCGGGGTGATAGGGGGTTTGGGGGATCGGGGGAAGGCGACGTTTGAAGGGGGCGCCTTCGACATCCGTCGAAGGCTTGCGGCACCAGCCCACTCCCCCGGCCCGACCACCCACGGAAGCATACTTGATGGGTGGTCGGGCCGGGGGAGTGGGCTGGTGCCGCGCAAAGGCCATGCGGTCTTTGTCGCGAGCAAAGCGAGCCTCAGCAAAGACAATCGTGGACATCGCGCGCGCGCCCCCTTGAGCCGCGCGCCGCCCTTCCCTAAGGCATGGTCTTCAATGACAGCTGTGCAAACCCCGGCGGGGACAAGCTCGGGCCGCTATCCGGCCGGGAGCCTGGCCTTCCCGCATCGCAACCTGCTGGGCCTCGCCGGCCTGGCGCCCCACGAATTGCTGTTCCTGCTCGACGAGGCCGAGCAATGGGTCGAGCTGAACCGCCAGCCCAAGAAGCGGGCGGACCTGCTGCGCGGGCTCACCATCATCAACGCCTTCTTCGAGAATTCCACCCGCACGCTGCTGAGCTTCGAGATCGCCGGCAAACGGCTCGGGGCCGACGTGGTCAACATGCATGCGGCGACCTCCAGCGTGAAGAAGGGCGAAACGCTGATCGACACGGCGCTGACGCTCAACGCGATGCGGGCCGACGCGATCGTGATCCGGCATGCGAGTTCCGGCGCGGTGCGGCTGATTGCCGACAAGGTGGACTGTCCGGTGCTCAATGCCGGCGACGGGCAGCACGAACACCCGACGCAGGGCCTGCTCGACGCGCTGACGATCCGCCGGGCGCTGCGGGCGCGGGGCGAGACGGAAGAAACCTTCAGCGGGCTGAAGGTCGTCATCTGCGGTGATATTCTGCACAGCCGGGTCGCCCGCTCCAACATTCATGCGCTGACCACGCTGGGCGCGGAAGTACGCGTCTGCGCCCCGCCGGCGCTGATGCCGGCGGAGATCGAGCAGCTGAAGGTGACCGCCTATTCCGATTTCGGTGCGGCGCTGGCCGGGGCCGACGTGGTGATGATGCTGCGCCTCCAGCTGGAGCGGATGCAGGGCCAGTTCGTGCCCTCCCCGCGCGAATACCGGCATCTCTATGGCCTGACGCTGGACCGCCTCGCCAGGGCCGCGCCGGGGGCGCTGGTGATGCATCCCGGCCCGATGAACCGGGGCATCGAGATCGACAGCAACGTGGCCGACCATGCCGAACGCTCGCTGATCACCACCCAGGTGGAAATGGGCGTGGCCATGCGGATGACCTGCCTTGATGTGCTGACCCGGCGGGCGCGCGGGCTGGAGGGCTGGGCATGATTTCCGCGCCGCTGACCATCGTCAATGCACGGCTGGTGCTGCCCGGGTGCAAGCCCGTTGCGGGCGCGCTGCGCAGCGAAGGGGACCGGATCGTCGCCGTGGGGCCGGATGTTGCCGCGCAGTCGGGCGACCGGGTTCATGATGCCAAGGGCCTGCTGGTCACTCCGGGGCTGGTCGATCTCGGCGTGTTCGCGGTCGACAAGCCGGCGTTTCATTTCGGCGGGATCACCCGGGCGGCGTTGATGCCCGACCAGGGGCCGCCGCTCGACCATCCGGCGCGGGTGCGGTTTGCCGCGCAGTCGGGTAAGCCGGGGCTGTGGGTCCATCCGCTGGCGGCGGCAACGCGCGGGCTGGAAGGCAGCGAGATCGCCGAGATCGCGCTGATGCGCGAGGCGGGCGCGCGCGCCGTGAGCACCGGGCGCGGGTGGATCGCCGATTCGGGCACGATGCTGCGGCTGCTGCGCTACTGCGCGATGCTGGACATGGTGGTGGTCAGCCATGCCGAAGACTCTGGCCTCGCCGGTAGCGCCGTGGCGACAGCGGGCGAGATGGCGACGCGCCTCGGCCTGCCGAGCGCCCCGGCCGAGGCCGAGGCGCTGGCCGTGGCGCGCGACATTGCTCTGGCCGAAATCGCCGGGGCGCGGCTGCACCTGCGGCAGGTGACGACCGCCGCCGGACTGGACCTGGTGCGCGCGGCCAAGCGGCGCGGCGTGGCGGTGACCGCGGGGGTGACGCCGGCGCACTTCATGCTTTCGGACACGGCGCTGGGCGATTTCCGCACGTTCCTGCGCCTGTCTCCGCCGCTGCGCAGCGAGGCCGACCGCAAGGCGGTGATCACGGCGATCGGCGATGGGACCATCGACGTCATCGCCTCGGGCCACGATCCGCGCGGGCCGGAAGACAAGCGCCGCCCCTTTGCCGATGCCGAACCGGGCATGGCCGGGGCGGAAACGCTGCTCGCCACCAGCCTCTCGCTGGTGCGCGACGGCGTGATCGACGTGACGCGGCTGATCGAGCTGCTGGCCGAAACCCCGGCGCGGCTGCTGGGGGTGAAGGCCGGTCGGCTCGAGGCGGGCTACGAGGCCGACGTCGCGGTGATCGACGCCGAGCGGCCGTGGATCGTCAATTCGGACAAGATGGCGGCGAGCGCGGGCAATACGCCGTTCGACCGGCAGGGCGTGCAGGGCCGCTGCGTGGCGCTGTTCAAGGGCGCGGCGCAGGTTTCCTGAGGCACCGGCCGCGCGGCCAAAAGGCCGGGCGACCGGTTTCAGGCAGGCTTACCAGCGGCGCCCGTCGCCGTGGGCTTCGTTCTCCATCCAGCCCTGGATGCGGTCGAAGCGCTGGGCGATGTTCCAGATGGCGCGGCGATCGCCTTCGGCGCATTCGTTGCGCGAACGGTCTTCCAGCCGGTCGATGGCCTCGTGGATCCGGTCGGCCGTGCCTGGATCGATCTCGCCCTCGCGCTCTTCATGATTCAGCCGGCCTTCAAGGCCGCGCGCCCGCTCACCGGAGCAGACCGCCCGCACGGCCCATCCGCCGCCGCCGTCGCCATAGCCGTATTGCTGGCCGGAGCCGACCCAGACGCCCCAGCCTTGCGCATGGGCGCCGGTTGCCGTTGCCAGGGCTGCTGCGGCGAGTGCCACGGCCATCGTCTTCTTGTGCATGCCAAACCTCCATCGCTTCCCGGATGTTCAGGAGGTTGCAGGCTATGCCGGTGGCCTTGGAGCGAGGCTGAACGGTTCGGTTGGCCGGCGTTCAGCTTGGCGCCGCTTGCCTTCACTTGAGCGCACGAGAAAAAACCCCGCCGGTTGCCCGGCGGGGTCAGGGAGAGGCTGTTTCATGCAGGCGCGATGATGCGCCGGCATAGTCAAAAAAAGGTTAACGGCGTGCGCGCTGCGGGGCGCCGAGATCGTGGCCCGGTGCGGCCGGCGCCGGGGTGGCGCGGGTCGGCAGGGCATAGGCGAAGCAGGCCGATCCATGCGAGCGCAGCTGGCTGCACAGGCCATTGGCGGCGAACCGGCCGGTAAAGCCGCCGGCGGCGACGCGCCACAGCTGCCGGCCCTTGATCACGGCGGGGACGATCACCGGGCGATAGGCCGCAAGCTTCGGGTTCTCGCGGGTGTAGATCCCCCAGGCGCGGCGGGCGTTCTTTTCGCTGGCGAAGGCACCGAGCTGGACGACATGGGTGCCCTGTCCAGCGACCGGGCGGGCCATGGCGGCGGCAATGGCGCGGGTGCGGGCGGGCACTGCCGGCTCGGTCGGGCGGAACTTGATTGCCTTGAATTCACGCGCGCCAAAGGCCTGGGCCACGCTGGCGAGGGTCGGCGTACGGTGAACGGCAACGGCGGGCTCGGCAGGCGCAACCGCAGCCGATTGGGCCGCGAGGTTCGTGGCGACGGTGGTCTGCGGCGCGGCGGCAACCGCCGGCAGTTCGGCGGCTGGCAGTTCGGTGGCCGGCTCGGGCGCGACGACCGGCGTGGCATCGGCCATCCGGGGAGCGGCGGCTTCGGTTTGCAGGGCCAGGGCGGCGGGCTGGCCCGGGTCCATCCGAACCGGCGCGCCGAGCAGGCCGGCAACACGGTCACGGCTGCGGTCGGGCAGCGCGGAAAGGGCCCAGATCGCCAGGCGGCGGTCGAGCTGGTCGGCCGGAACGTCCTGCGCGGCCATGACCTTGGCCTCGGCCCAGCGCCCGTCGAGCGCATAGGCATAGGCCAGGTTCTGGCGCAGCTTGGGGGTATTTTCCCCGCCGCGCACTGCATCGGCGAGGATCGCGACCCCGCGCGAGCTTTCGCCGGCAAGTGCAAGGGCAAGGCCGAGATCGCCGGCGGGAATGTCGCCGCGGCGTTCATCAAGCAGGGCGACCGCTTCGCGGAACTGGCCCGCGCCGATCTGGGCAAGGGCGAGCGAGAGCGCGGTGCGGCCGGTCTGGTCGCCGAGCGTTATCGCGTCGTTGAGCGCGGTGCGGGCGGATTCGAAGCGTCCGGCGGCAAGATAGGCCCGGCCGAGATCGGCACGGGCGGCAGCCTCCTGCGGGGTGCGGGCAACCACGGCTTCGGCCTTGGCGACGGCGCGTTCCGACTTTGCTGCTTCGGCGGCGAAAGCCCCGTCCGCCGAGGCAGCGCTGGCGGAGTGGATCGCACCCTGCCCGGTGCAGCCCGCGAGCAGCGAAAAGGCCAGGGCCGAGCCGACGGCCAGCGGCAGGCGCACGCCGGACTGGCGATCGCGCAGGATGCGGTTGCCGCCTTCGCGGTGCAGGACGAGGTGGAAATCGGTCGAGGCCATAGAGATAACTCCTCGCAAAAATCAGGCTTTGGCCGGGCGACGCTTGCCGCGCAGGGCGGCAGCGTCGTGGGTCAGGAGATCGAGGTCGGGCATGGCCTCGAGCAGGCGGTCGAGCGCGTCGGTCACCAGCGCCTGGGCGCTGCGGGCATCGAGCGCGCAGGCGAGGCGCAGCTTGAGGTGCCGCTCGGGATCGAGCCGCAGGGTGAAGGCCGCCTTGCGCGCGCCTGCGGCCGCGGGAGCGGCGCGTTCCGGGCGTCCGGGGCGGGCACGGGTGATCGGGACGATGCGATCGGGGGCATCGGCCTCGGGACCGAAATCGTTCCAGCCTAGATCCTCGGGGCCTAGATCGTCCGGAATGGGCCCATAGGCCGCCTCAAGGGCGGCGAATTGCGGGCGCATGGCGGGCTTGGCCCCGCCCTTGCGGGCGAGCAGAGCCGGCTTCAGCGAGGCGAAGCGGTTCTCCTCCACCGAGCGGCCCATCACGAGCCTGCCACGCGGCGGCCGAAGCCGCCGACCGGACGAGCCTGGGCCTGGGCCTGGGCCGGGTTCTGCGGCACGGCGGCGAAGACGGTGCGGCGGAAGTTCTTTTCCAGCCGGTCCGCGATGTAGCCCCACAGCGCGGCGACTTCCATGGACGAGCGGCCGTTGGGATCGACTTCCATGACCGTGCGCCCATCGATCATCGAGGCGGCGAAATCGGTCCGGTGATGCAGGGTGACCGGGGCGACGGTGCCATGCTGCGAGAGCGCGACGGCGGCCTCGCTGGTGATCCGCGCCTTGGGGGTGGCGCCGTTGACCACGAACAGCAGCGGCTTGCCCGCGCGTTCGCACAGATCGACCGTTGCGCCGACGGCCCGCAGGTCGTGCGGGCTCGGCCGGGTCGGCACGACGATCAGTTCGGCCACGCCGATGACCGACTGGATCGCCATGGTGATCGCCGGGGGGGTATCGATGACCGCGAGCTTGAAGCCCTGCTGGCGCAACACCTGGAGATCGGCCGCGAGGCGGGCGACGGTGGTCTGGGCGAAGGCGGGGAAATCGTCCGCGCGTTCGTTCCACCAATCGGCCAGCGAGCCCTGCGGATCGATATCGATCAGCACGACCGGACCGGCCCCGGCGCGCTGCGCCTGGACCGCCAGATGCCCGGAGAGCGTGGTCTTGCCCGAGCCGCCCTTCTGCGATGCAATTGCCAAAACCCGCAAAGTTCATACCCCCGACTTGAATGCGGTGCTGGCGATCCGCCGAACGGGAGAATATCCCCCAAGCAAACGCATCACCTCACGCGAACCAAAGCATGGGGTCCCTAAGATCAGGTTAACGCGGCTGCCGCGAAGGGATCGGGGGGAGGCACCGAAATGGCGGGAAATCCGGGCGTGGGGGCTTGTTCCGCGTAGCCCGTGTGGCACAAGCATACCGATTGAAACCGTCGCGGGGCAGGCGGACGCATGACGCTTGAGGGGGAGCCATGAGGGGAATCCGGATTTGGCCGGCCGCTGCATTGGTGGCCATGGCGGCCCTGCCCGCTCAGGCCGACGTCAAGGCGGGGGCCGATGCGTGGAGCCGGGGTGACTATGCCGGGGCCGTGGCCCAGTGGCAGGAGCCGGCCAGGTCCGGCGATCCCGATGCCGAGTTCAACCTGGGCCAGGCCTACCGGCTCGGCCGGGGCGTGCCGCGCGATCTGGGCCGGGCCGAGGAGCTGTTCGGCAAGGCCGCCGCACAGGGCCACGTGCAGGCGGCGGACAACTATGGCCTGCTGATGTTCGATCGCGGGGCCCGGGCCCAGGCCATGCCCTATGTCAAGGCGGCGTCGGACCGGGGCGATCCGCGCGCGCAGTATCTGATGGCGATTGCCCATTTCAACGGGGACCTTGCGGCCAAGGACTGGGTGCGCGCCTATGCGCTGATGACGCTGGCCCGCTCGGCCGGGCTGCCGCAGGCCGCTCCGGCGATCCAGCAGATGGACAGCTTCATCCCGCTGGCCGAGCGCCAGCAGGGCGCCAGCCTTGCGCCGCAGCTGGCGCAGCAGGCGGAGACCACCCGCAATACCCAGATCGCCAGCAACGAACTTGGCGAGGCACCGGCGGCGGCAAAGCCGCTGGCTGCGGCTGCGCCGCCGCCGGTGGCTGTGCCGGAACCGGGCGGCGCCGCAACGGCCGGGGCGGACTATGCCCGGCCCGCCGGGGCGCAGGCCCCGCCCCTGCCCGTGCCCGGAGCCAAGCCCGCGGCGGTGCGGCCGGTGGTGGGCGCGGCGCCCAAGCCGGTGGGGGCCGCAGCTCCCGCGCTCAAGCCGGCGCCTGCCAAGCCTGCGGCGGCGGTGGCGCTCGCGCCGAAACCAAGGCCCGCCGCTGCCGTGACCGGCGGCATCTGGCGGGTGCAGCTCGGCGCCTTCGGGGTGGCCGCCAATGCCGATGCGCTGTGGGCCAGGGCATCGGCCCGGCCGGAGCTGGCCGGGCACCGCCGGATCGACGTGCGCGCCGGCAAGGTCAGCAAGCTGCAGGCGGGCGGCTTTGCCTCGCCCGGCGCGGCAGCTTCGGCCTGTGCGGGGCTGACCCGGGCGGGCTTCACCTGCCTCGTGACGCAGGACTGATCACTTGGACGCGGCCCCCGGGCTGCTGCCTCACGCTGGCGAGAAGGGCCGCCTCGCCAGCCTGGACCTGTTGCGCGGGGTCGCCGTGCTCGGCATTCTCGCCATCAACATCGGCGGCTTTGCCGGGCCGATCGCGGCGACGCTTTCGCCAAACCAGCTGGAGCCGGGGACATTTGCGGACGAAGCGGCCTGGGCCTTCGCCCTCGTGGTGTTCGAGGGCAAGATGCGGGCGCTGTTCACCCTGCTGTTCGGCGCCTCGCTGGTCCTGTTCATGGAGCGGGCCGACCGGCGCGGGCTGAACGGCGAGCGGCTGCAGTTTCGCCGCCTCGGCTGGCTGGCGCTGGCGGGATACCTGCACTTCCTGCTACTGTGGTGGGGCGACATCCTGTTCACCTATGCGCTGGCCGGGTTTGCCGCCCTCGCCTTCCGCCAGGCGCCCCCGCGCGCGCTGGGCGCGGCGGCGCTGGCGCTGTTTGCGGGGTGGCACCTGCTGCTGGCGGTTGCCTCCGGCCCCGACGTTGCGCGCGAGGAGCGGGTGCTGTCCGGCCATGCCTCGCCGAGCGAGGCGGTGGCCTATACCTTGGTGCGCGACGAGGTTCGCGCAGACACGGCCCGCGAAGTGGCGCGCGACCGGATGGGCTTTGCCGCGCAGGTTGCCGCCAAGTGGCGCGAAGAGCCGGGCGAGCCGGTGAGCTCGGCGCTGGCCGGGATGGGCGAGACCCTGCCGCTGATGCTGCTGGGCATGGCGCTTTATCGCGGCGGCTTCTTTTCGGGGCAGGTGCGGCGGCGCACCCTGCGGCGGCTGGCGGTGGGCGGCATAGCGGGCGGCGGCGCGGCGACGCTTGCCTTCCTCGGCTGGGCCTGGCCGTGTCAATTCCCGCCGGACCTGATGCAGGCCGCCCTCGCCTATGGCCTGGCGCTGCCACACCTGGCCATGGCGCTGGGCTACGGCGCCGCGCTGCTGCTGGCCGTGCCCCGGTTTGCGCCGACATGGCTGGGGCAGCGGCTGAGCGCGGCGGGGCGGATGGCCTTCACCAACTACATCGCCATGACTGCCGTGATGTGCGCCCTGTTCCAGGGCTGGGGGCTGGGCCTGATCGGCACCATGCCGGAACGCTGGCAATGGCTGCTGGTGCTGGCCGGCTGGGTGCTGATGCTGGGGTGGAGCCAGCCGTGGCTCGCCCGGTTTCGCCACGGTCCGCTTGAGTGGCTGTGGCGCTCGGCCACCTGGGGCCGGTGGCAGCCCTTGCGGCGGCAAGTGCGCGTTGCGGTGTCGCAAGAGAACCTATCTCGACAATCTCCATCGAATTGGTAGAGTTTACCTATCGTGCCGGTTTCCGGATGCGATCGCGGCTTTTGATCCTGTCAGCTTGCTCCGCGTCACCAACGGCTAAAGCGCACGAAGCCTTCGCGACCGCGCGTGATTTCGTGTTCCCTCATGGAGAAGACGAAATGGCCAATTCTATCCGTTCCGCTCCCGTCCGCCTGCTGCGCCGCCGGCCTCAGCCCGACAGCCTGCGCCTGCCCCACCCCTCGTGGCGGCTGGCCCTGGGCAGCGCGCCCGGAGGCGAAGACCAGCGCCTCGCCAGCGCCAGCGAGTTCTGGGCACGGCTGGGGATCTAGGGAGCGATCGGCGCTACTTCTTGGCGAAGGGGTTCTTCGGGCTGCGCAGGGTCAGCCGGATCGGCACCGCATCGAAACCCAGTTCGCGGCGGATGCCGTTGACGAGATAGCGCCGGTAGGATTCGGGAAGCTGATCGAGCCGGGTGCCGAACAGGACGAAGCCGGGCGGGCGGGTTTTCGCCTGGGTGATGTAGCGCAGCTTGATCCGCCGTCCGCCCGGCGCGGGCGGCGGGTTTGCAGCCAGCGCATCGTCGAACCAGCGGTTGAGCGCAGCCGTGGGCACGCGCTTCGACCAGGCATCGCGGATATCGAAGGCGGCCTGGATCAGGGTATCGAGCCCCTTGCCGGTGCGCGCGGAGACCGACAGCAGGGGCACGCCGCGCACCTGGGCAAGGCCTTCATCGAGCGCGGCGCGCACGCCGTTGAACAGGCCCGAGGCATCCTCGGCCACGTCCCACTTGTTGATCGCGATGATCAGGGCCCGGCCCTCTTCCAGCACCATCGAGGCGATCTTGAGATCCTGGTGCTCGAGCCCGCGGGTAGCATCGAGCAGGAGGACGACGACTTCGGCAAAGTCGATCGCATGGCGCGCATCGGCGACCGACAGCTTTTCGAGCTTCTCCACGACCTGCGCCTTCTTGCGCATGCCGGCCGTGTCGATCAGGCGCACGGGGCGCTCGGCCTTCGTTTTCGGATCGGTCCAGGTCCAGTCCACCGCGATCGAATCGCGGGTGATCCCGGCTTCCGGCCCGGTCAGCAGCCGGTCTTCCCGAAGCAGGGCATTGATCAGGGTGGACTTGCCGGCATTCGGCCGGCCGACGATGGCCAGCTTGAGAATGGCCTGGGGATCATAATCGTCCTCGGCCTCGTCGGCGGCGACCTGCTCCTCGTGTTCGCGCTGCTTGTCGTCCACATGGGGCAGCAGGGCCTCGAACAGATCGGCCAGCCCCTGTCCGTGCTCGGCCGAAAAGGCGATGGGTTCGCCGAAGCCGAGCGAGAAGGCTTCATAGAGCCCGGGATCGCCGGCCCGGCCTTCGGCCTTGTTGGCCAGCAGCACGATCGGCACCGTGCTGGAGCGCAGGTGGCGGGCGATTTCCTCGTCCAGCGGGGTGATCCCGGCGCGGGCGTCGACCACGAAGAGGGCGACATCGGCGCCCTTCAGCGCGGCCTCGGTCTGCTGGCGCATGCGGCCCGGCAGGCTGGCGGCATCCTCGTCCTCCCAGCCGGCCGTATCGACGATGGTGAAATCGAGGCCGAGCAGGTGCGCCTCGCCGAAACGGCGATCGCGGGTGACGCCGGGCTGGTCGTCGACCAGGGCGAGCTTCTTGCCGACGAGCCGGTTGAACAGGGTCGACTTGCCGACGTTGGGACGCCCGATGATGATTACCTGGGGGAGCATGATCCCGGGCCAGTGCCGGTTTTCCGCCTCCGGCGCAAGCGCGGGGGCACTATGGCAGCGGCCACGAACACGGCGCCAACCAATTGTTAACCCTGTTTGGCGAGACTGGATTACCGGAAACTGGCCAGTGAGTTGCCGTATGTGGGGCAAAACCGCAATCCTGATCGCCGTGGCGCTGGGCGCCGCCGCCGCGCCGGCGCGAGCCGACACGGTGGTCGACAGCGACCACGTTCTGGGCGGCGGCAGCGCGAACCTGCCCCCCTATCTCCAGTGCGTGCCTTATGCGCGGGCCGTTTCCGGCGTGCAGATCTTTGGCGACGCGCGGACCTGGTGGGACCAGGCCGATGGCCGCTACGCGCGCGGAACAACGCCCAAAGTCGGCGCCGTCATGACCTTCAAGCCCTATGGTCAGATGACGCTGGGTCACGTGGCCGCGGTGAGCCGCATCATCGATTCGCGCACGGTCCTGCTGCGCCACGCCAACTGGAGCCCGATCAACGGCCGGCGCGGCCAGATCGAGGATAATGTCGAGGCGGTCGACGTTTCGCCCGAAAACGACTGGAGCGAAGTGCGGGTGTGGTTCGACCCGATCCAGAACCTGGGCACCACGCACTGGCCAGTGCAGGGGTTCATCTATCCCAAGAAGGTGAAGGCGCCCGGTGTGACGGCGAAGGTCCAATTGGCGGGTGCGGACGATCCGATCGGCGCGATCATCGCGGCGCGGCTGCGGATGCGGTGACATTTGATCCTCCCCGCTCGCGGGGAGGTGGCAGCGGCGCAGCCGCTGACGGAGGGGGTTCTCCTCCGCACCCGCCAGGTTCTGCCGAACGCCCCCTCCACCACCCGCTGCGCGGGCGGTCCCCCTCCCCACGAGTGGGGAGGATTGTTCAGGCCTTGGCGACCGGCGCGTCCTCGCCGAGATCTTCGTACCAGGCCTCGACCGGGCCAGTGAGCTTGATGGTCAGCGGCTGGCCCTTGCGGTCCATGGTCTTGCCGGCCTGGACGCGGACCCAGCCTTCCGAAATGCAGTATTCCTCGACGTTGGTGCGGACCACGCCCTTGAAGCGGATCCCGACGCCGCGCCGCAGCTTGTCCCCATCGAAGAACGGGCTGCGCGGGTTGATCGCGAGGTGATCGGGGGGGACGTCCGGTCCGGCGCCTGCGGTCTCTGGAATTTCTTCGCTCATGGCCGCGCCTCTAGGGTGCTTTGCCCGCTTGTCAACGCGCGCGAACGCCTCTAAGGGCGCCTCTCCCGACGGAATGGGCGCGTAGCTCAGCGGTAGAGCACACCCTTCACACGGGTGGGGTCACAGGTTCAATCCCTGTCGCGCCCACCATTCCCCGGCCCTTCACCATACACTGTTCGTGACATCCGCCGATGCCTCGGCGGATCGGCATGTGGATTGACGATGGTCAATGCAGCCCGGCCGATCCGCGTCCATGCCATGCCTGCCGCCATCGCGCGGATGCATGGAGGGGAACGATCATGTTCAAGACGAATGTCGGCGGCATCGACCGCGTTCTGCGCATCGTCGTCGGGCTGGTGCTGATTGCGCTGGTATTCATCGGACCGAAGACGCCGTGGGGCTGGATCGGGGTCATTCCGATTGCGACTGGTTTCCTGCGGACCTGCCCGCTCTACTCACTGATTGGCGTAAATACCTGTTCGCGTGAATAGATTTTCGTTTGTTTTCCAATATATCGGTATAACGTCGGGACATATTCCAGCGATTGCAGGCGAAAGTTTCATCGTTAACCATTTCCACAAGTATACGCGGTATCCCTTAGACCCGCCAATTCCAGAAACCTGCGGCGTGAGGCCGCTGCCGGTATCCGGAGGGCTGTTGGGGACTTTCCGGGGGTATCGTGATGACCTTTGAAAACAATGTAGGCGGCACCGAGCGCACCGTGCGCATCGTTGTCGGCGCGACGCTGATGCTGTTGACGTTTATCGGACCGAAAACGCCGCTCGGCTGGCTGGGCATGATCCCGCTGGCGACCGGCTTCCTTTCGTTCTGCCCGCTCTACCACCTGCTGGGCAAGACGTCGGTTCCGGCTGAGGCGGGTTCCGACCAGGGCGACGCTGCCGAATAAAGCCATGATCCGCCGGTTCGCCTGACCAGGGCGGGCCAACGGACGGCTGCACCGGCCCATTCCCCCGACCAGACCATCCGCGCGCTGGACCGGCGCGGGTGGTCTGGTCGGGGGAGCGGGCCGGTGTCGTCGTTTTCGGCGCTGCCGCCTGCCCCCGCGCGCTTGCGCTGGCACGGGCTCTGCGGCATGGCGCGGCCATGCACGACATCAAGCTGATCCGCGATAATCCCGAGGCTTTCGACGCCGGCCTGGCCCGGCGGGGGGTGGAGCCGATGAGCGGGGCCATCCTGGCGCTCGACAGCGCCCGCCGCGCGGTCGCCACGACCATGCAGGAGGCCCAGGGACGCCGCAACGAGGCCTCCAAGGCGATCGGCGCGGCGATGGGCCGGGGCGACAAGGACACGGCCGAGGCGCTCAAGGCGGAAGTCGCCAAGCTCAAGGACACCTTGCCCCAGCTGGAGCAGGAAGAGCGCGAGCTGACCGTGCAATTGCAGGACGCGCTGGCGCGCTATCCCAACCTGCCCGAGGCCGAAGTGCCCGATGGCGAGGATGAGGCTGGCAACGTTGAGGTTTCCCGCTGGGGCACGCCGCGGGAGTTCGGTTTCTCGCCCAAGGAACATGCCGATCTCGGCCCGGCGCTGGGGCTGGACTTCGAGACCGGCGCGCTGATTTCCGGCGCGCGGTTCACCTTCCTGCGCGGGCAGATGGCGCGGCTGCAGCGGGCTCTGGCCCAGTTCATGCTGGATACGCAGACGCTGGAAGGCGGCTACACCGAGTGTGCGGTGCCCCTGCTCGTGAAGGACGAGGCGGTGTTCGGTACCGGGCAGCTGCCCAAGTTCGCCGAGGACCTGTTTCGCACCACCGACGGCCGCTGGCTGATCCCCACGGCCGAGGTTTCGCTGACCAACGCGGTGCAGGGGCAGATCCTTGCCGAAGGCGCCCTGCCCCTCAGGATGACGGCGCTGACCCCGTGCTTCCGCTCGGAAGCGGGCGCGGCGGGCAAGGATACGCGCGGTTATATCCGCCAGCACCAGTTCGAGAAGGTTGAGCTGGTGACGATCTGCCGGCCCGAGGACAGCGCGGCCGAGCACGAGAAGATGACGGCGGCGGCCGAGGCGATCCTGCAGAAGCTGGGGCTGCCCTATCGCAAGGTCCTGCTCTGCGCCGGGGACATGGGCTTCACCGCGAGGAAGACCTTCGATCTCGAGGTGTGGCTGCCCGGGCAGGCGGCTTACCGCGAGATTTCGTCGATCTCCAATTGCGGCGATTTCCAGGCGCGGCGGATGAATGCGCGGTTCCGGCCCGAGGGCGCA
>Ga0070669_100000308_pt1 | contig 38483 bp, 32 predicted proteins | sample KBSS53metaG_FD_64680 | JGI IMG/M metagenome (GOLD analysis project Ga0070669, IMG submission 64680) | Switchgrass rhizosphere microbial communities from Kellogg Biological Station, Michigan, USA - KBS S5-3 metaG | ecosystem: Host-associated > Plants > Roots > Rhizosphere > Soil ...
TGGATGGGGAACCATGAACACTACTTTAAGTACCGCCTATAACTACAAGGTGGTCCGCCAATTCGCCATTATGACGGTGGTGTGGGGCATCGTCGGCATGGGGCTCGGGGTTTTTCTCGCGGCCCAATTGGTGTGGCCTGCACTCAACTTCGACTTGCCCTGGACCAGCTTCGGCCGCCTGCGCCCGCTGCACACCAACGCGGTGATCTTCGCCTTCGGTGGCTGCGCGCTGTTCGCCAGCTCCTTCTACTCGGTGCAGCGTACCTGCCAGACGCAGCTGTTCGCGCCTAAAATCGCCGCGTTCTGCTTCTGGGGCTGGCAGTTGGTCATCCTGCTGGCAGCGATCTCCCTGCCGCTGGGCTACACCAGCTCCAAGGAATACGCCGAGCTGGAATGGCCGATCGACATCCTGATCACCATTGTCTGGGTGGCCTATGCCATCGTGTTCTTTGGCACCGTGGCCAAGCGCAACACCAAGCACATCTACGTCGGCAACTGGTTCTTCGGTGCGTTCATCATCACCGTGGCCATCCTGCATATCGTCAACAACCTGGAAATCCCGGTCAGCCTGACCAAGTCCTACTCCCTCTATGGCGGTGCGACAGATGCCATGGTGCAGTGGTGGTATGGGCATAACGCGGTAGGCTTTTTCCTCACCGCCGGTTTCCTCGGCATGATGTATTACTTCGTGCCCAAGCAGGCCGAGCGTCCGGTGTATTCCTATCGCTTGTCCATCGTGCACTTCTGGGCGCTGATCACCCTTTACATCTGGGCCGGCCCGCACCACTTGCACTACACCGCGCTGCCGGACTGGGCACAGTCCCTGGGCATGGTGATGTCCCTGGTGCTGCTGGCACCGAGCTGGGGCGGCATGATCAACGGCATGATGACCCTGTCGGGCGCCTGGCATAAGTTGCGCAGCGACCCGATCCTGCGCTTCCTCGTGGTGTCCCTGGCGTTCTACGGCATGTCGACGTTCGAAGGCCCGATGATGGCAATCAAGACCGTCAACGCCCTCTCCCACTACACCGACTGGACCATCGGCCACGTACACGCCGGCGCCCTCGGCTGGGTGGCGATGATCTCCATCGGCGCGTTGTACCACATGATCCCGAAAGTCTTCGGCCGCGAGCAGATGTACAGCCTCGGCCTGATCAACGCGCACTTCTGGCTGGCCACCATCGGCACCGTGCTCTATATCGCTTCGATGTGGGTCAACGGTATCGCCCAGGGCCTGATGTGGCGGGCGGTCAACGAAGACGGCACTTTGACCTACTCCTTCGTCGAAACCCTGGTGGCCAGCCACCCTGGCTTCATCGTGCGGCTGGTGGGCGGTGCGATCTTCCTCAGCGGCATGTTCCTGATGGCTTACAACACCTGGCGCACCGTGCGTTCGGCGCAGCCTGTCGAAGCCGCCACCACTGCGCAGTTGGCCTGAGGAGTCTGTGATGAAACACGAAACGATTGAAAAGAACGTCGGCCTGCTGATGCTGCTCATGGTGCTTGCCGTGAGCATCGGTGGCCTGACCCAGATCGTCCCGCTGTTCTTCCAGGACGTGACCAACAAGCCGGTGGAGGGCATGAAACCCTACACCGCGCTGCAACTGGAAGGCCGCGACATCTACATCCGCGAAGGCTGCGTACAGTGCCACTCGCAGATGATCCGCCCCTTCCGTGCCGAAACCGAACGCTACGGCCATTACTCGGTCGCCGGTGAAAGTGTGTGGGACCACCCGTTCCTGTGGGGCTCCAAGCGCACCGGTCCGGACCTGGCGCGCGTCGGCGCACGCTACTCGGACGACTGGCACCGCGCGCACCTGTATAACCCGCGCAACGTGGTGCCCGAGTCGAAAATGCCGGCCTATCCATGGCTGGTCACCGCCGCCGTCGACAGCAGCCACACCGAGACCAAGTTGAAAGTGATGCGCACCCTCGGCGTGCCGTACACCGACGACGACATCAGTGGCGCCGTGGCCAGCCTCAAGGGCAAGACCGAGATGGACGCGCTGGTCTCGTACCTGCAAGTGCTCGGCACCGCCATCAAGAGCAAGAGGTGAGCCATGGGATTTGAATTCGATGCAGGCACCATCCGCGGCCTCGGCACGCTGGTGGTTGCCATCGCCTTTATCGGCCTGTCGCTGTGGGTGTTCAACAACCGGCGCAATGCGGAATTCGAGCAGGCGCGCCTGCTGCCCTTCGCCGATGAACCCTCTCCATCCGACGCTCAAGAAGAGCCTGCAATAAGGAGCACCCGGCCATGACCCTATTCTGGAGTACATGGATCTGCGTACTGACCCTCGGCAGCCTGATCGGCTTGACCTGGCTGCTGGTCGGCACCCGCAAGGGCGAGACCAAGGGCAGCGTCGACCAGACCATGGGCCACGCCTTCGACGGTATCGAGGAATACGACAACCCGCTGCCCCAGTGGTGGTTCATGCTGTTCGCCGGCACCCTGGTGTTCGCGGTCGGCTACCTGATCCTCTACCCGGGCCTGGGCAACTGGAAAGGCGTGTTGCCGGGCTATGAAGACGGCTGGACCCAGGCCAAGGAATGGGACAAGGAAATGGCCAAGGCCGACGCCAAGTTCGGGCCGATCTTCGCCAAATTCTCGGCCATGCCCGTGGAAGAAGTGGCCAAAGACCCGCAAGCGCTGAAAATGGGCGGTCGCCTGTTCGCCTCCAACTGCGCGGTGTGCCACGGCTCGGACGCCAAGGGCGCGTTTGGCTTCCCGAACCTGGCGGACAACATCTGGCGCTGGGGCGGTTCGGCCGAGGCGATCAAGACCACCATCCTCAACGGTCGCCACGCGGCGATGCCGGCCTGGGGTGACATGCTCGGCGATGAGGGTGTGAAAAACGTTGCGGCCTTTGTTCGCCACGACCTGGCCAAGTTGCCCCTGCCCGCCGACAGCAGCGCCGATGTGGCTGCCGGCCAGGCAGCCTTCAACACCACCTGTGTCGCCTGCCACGGGCCGGAAGGCCACGGCATGGAAGCCATGGGCGCGCCCGACCTGACCAAACCGGCCGGCTACATCTACGGCACCAGCCTCGCGCAGTTGCAGCAGACCATCCGCCACGGCCGCCAGGGCCAGATGCCGGCGCAGGAAGTGCTGCAAGGCAATGACAAGGTGCATCTGCTGGCCGCCTACGTTTACAGCCTGTCCCACAACGCTGATGGCGCAACGCCAGAAAGCCAGGCGCAATAACCTCTGATCGCCGCCCCATTTTGGGGCGGCAACCCTGGCGCTGTACGCGACCAAGTGTCACACCCCTCCAAAGCACAACTTTCCCCTCCTCACTTTCGGGTCTACGCTTGTTCCCACAGCGGACCGATCCTGGCGTACGCAACGACATTCGTTGCGACCCTCGAATTTTCCTGTCCACTCGATCAGCTTTCGATTTCCGATTTTGTCCTTACACCAAACATGGAAAGGGCGCAGAATCTGGCGTGGAACGCATTGATACAGGTCAGTCATTGCGTTGCAATGACCCCTCGCTTTCTACATACTTGCGGCCGATTTTACCTATAAAAAAACCTAAACCGTGGAACCTTAGAATGAGCACAGCAATCAGTCCGACTGCTTATAACTATAAGGTAGTCCGCCAGTTCGCCATCATGACGGTGGTCTGGGGGATCCTTGGCATGGGGCTCGGGGTGTTCATCGCCTCGCAACTGGTCTGGCCGGAATTGAATTTCGGTTTGCCATGGACGACCTTTGGCCGCCTGCGCCCGCTGCACACCAACCTGGTGATCTTCGCCTTCGGCGGATGTGCATTGTTTGCCACCTCCTACTATGTCGTGCAGCGAACCTGCCAGACGCGACTGATCTCCGACAGCCTTGCGGCCTTCACCTTCTGGGGTTGGCAAGCAGTCATCGTTGGCGCCATCGTCACCCTGCCACTGGGCTACACCACCACCAAGGAATACGCCGAGCTGGAATGGCCCATCGCCATTTTGCTCGCCATCGTGTGGGTGACCTACGCCGTGGTGTTCTTCGGCACCATCGTCAAGCGCAAGACCAAGCACATCTACGTGGGCAACTGGTTCTACGGCGCGTTCATCCTGGTGACGGCGATGCTGCACATCGTCAACCACGCCTCGTTGCCGGTGAGCCTGTTCAAGTCCTACTCGGCCTACGCCGGGGCCACGGACGCGATGATCCAGTGGTGGTACGGCCACAACGCCGTGGGTTTCTTCCTGACCACCGGTTTCCTGGGGATGATGTACTACTTCGTGCCGAAACAGGCCGAACGTCCCATTTACTCGTACCGCCTGTCCATCGTGCATTTCTGGGCGCTGATCACCCTGTACATCTGGGCCGGCCCGCACCACTTGCACTACACCGCGTTGCCGGACTGGGCACAGTCCCTGGGCATGGCGATGTCGATCATCCTGCTGGCCCCGAGCTGGGGCGGCATGATCAACGGCATGATGACCCTGTCCGGCGCCTGGCATAAATTGCGCACCGACCCGATCCTGCGCTTCCTGGTGGTGTCGCTGGCGTTCTACGGCATGTCGACCTTCGAAGGGCCGATGATGGCGATCAAGACCGTCAACTCGCTGTCCCACTACACCGACTGGACCATCGGCCACGTACACGCCGGCGCCCTCGGTTGGGTGGCGATGATCTCCATCGGCGCGCTGTACCACATGATCCCCAAACTGTTCGGCCGTCCGCAGATGCACAGCGTTGGCCTGATCAACGCGCACTTCTGGCTGGCCACCATCGGCACCGTGCTCTACATCGCCTCGATGTGGGTCAACGGCATCACCCAGGGCCTGATGTGGCGAGCCATCAACGATGACGGCACCCTCACCTACTCCTTCGTCGAAGCGCTGCAAGCCAGCCATCCGGGTTACATCGTGCGCGCCCTGGGCGGTGCATTCTTTGCCTCCGGCATGTTCCTGATGGCCTACAACGTCTGGCGCACCGTGCGTGCCGCCGACCCGGCAGAAGCCGAAGCCGCCGCCAAGATCGCCGTTGTGGGAGCTCACTGATGAAGCATGAAGTAGTCGAGAAGAATATCGGCCTGCTGGCCTTCTTCATGGTCATCGCCGTGAGTATCGGCGGCCTGACCCAGATCGTTCCGCTGTTTTTCCAGGACGTGACCAACAAGCCGGTGGAAGGCATGAAGCCGCGCACCGCCCTTGAACTGGAAGGCCGCGACGTCTACATCGCCAACGGCTGTGTCGGCTGCCACTCGCAGATGATCCGCCCGTTCCGTGCCGAAACCGAACGCTACGGCCACTACTCGGTCGCCGGTGAAAGCGTGTGGGACCACCCGTTCCTGTGGGGTTCCAAGCGTACCGGCCCGGACCTGGCCCGTGTCGGCGGGCGTTACTCCGATGACTGGCAGCGTGCGCACCTGTACAACCCGCGCAATGTGGTGCCTGAGTCGAAAATGCCGGCGTACCCGTTCCTCGTGGAAAACAAGCTCGACGGCAAGGACACCGCGAAGAAGATGGAGGTCTTGCGCACCCTGGGCGTGCCCTACACCGACGAAGACATCGCCGGTGCAGCGGCCGCCGTGAAGGGCAAGACCGAAATGGACGCACTGGTGGCCTACCTGCAGGGCCTGGGCACCATCATCAAAAGCAAACGGTGATCTATGGATATCGGGATGATTCGTGGCCTGGGCACCGTTGTGGTGATGGTGGCCTTTATCGGCCTGGCGTTGTGGGTGTTCAGCCCCAAGCGCAAGTCGGAGTTTGAAGACGCGACCTTGCTGCCCTTTGCGGATGATCCCGAAGCCATCAAGCACGTCGAGCAAGCTTCTAGGAGTAACAAAGAATGACTACGTTCTGGAGTCTGTACGTCACAGTCCTCAGTCTGGGTACAATCTTCGCCCTGACCTGGCTGCTGCTGTCGACCCGCAAGGGCCAGCGCGCCGAGCAAACCGACGAGACCGTCGGCCACTCGTTCGACGGCATCGAGGAATACGACAACCCGCTGCCCAAGTGGTGGTTCATGCTGTTCGTCGGCACCATCGTCTTCGCCCTCGGCTACCTGGCGCTGTACCCCGGCCTGGGCAACTGGAAAGGCCTGCTGCCGGGCTACAACTACCTCGACACCGACAAGCAAACCCCCTTCGCCAATGGCCAGACTGGCTGGACCGGCGTGCACGAATGGGAAAAGGAAATGGCCAGGTCGGACGCCAAGTTCGGGCCGATCTTCGCCAAATTCGCGTCGATGCCGATTGAAGAAGTGGCCAAGGATCCGCAAGCCTTGAAGATGGGGGGGCGCCTGTTCGCCTCCAACTGCTCGGTGTGCCACGGTTCCGATGCCAAGGGCGCCTATGGCTTCCCCAACCTGACCGACGCCGACTGGCGCTGGGGCGGCGAGCCGGCCACCATCAAGGAAACCATCATGAAGGGTCGTCATGCGGTGATGCCGGCCTGGTTGGATATCCTCAAGGAGCAAGGCGTCAGCGATGTGGCTGCGTTCGTGCTCACCAACCTCGACGGGCGAAAACTGCCCGAAGGCGTAAAAGCCGATGTGGCCAACGGCGAGAAACTCTTCGCCGCCAACTGCGTGGCCTGCCACGGCCCGGCCGGTAAAGGCACTCCTGCCATGGGCGCGCCCGACCTGACCCACCCGGGCGCCTTCATCTACGGCTCGAGCTTCGCCCAACTGCAACAAACCATCCGTTGGGGCCGCCAGGGCCAGATGCCGGCGCAGGAACAGCTGCAAGGCAATGACAAGGTGCACTTGCTGGCGGCGTATGTGTACAGCTTGTCCCATGGGGATAAGAAGGCTGAAGAGCAATAAAAGCCGCTGCAATACCAATGTGGGAGGGGGCTCGCCCCCGATAGCGGTGGATCAGTGACAGATGCACTGATTGACACACTGCAATCGGGGGCAAGCCCCCCCTACATTGGATCCGCGGTGTTTCATAGAACCGGGTCAGCCAAAACCGGCCATACTTGCCAGATCAATTGATCCAGATCACTTAGGTCGCCCCCTTTCAGCACCACCGGGGGCGTATCATTACACCACTGCAACACCCCTAATTTGACCCCGGCTGGCACGTACTGGCCAAGGCAAATCTCCACCGCCGTGGGATGCAATGATGAGTAACCAGATACCGGTACATGACGTTACCCCGCCTGCCAAAACCGTCGACCTCTACGCCTCGCGAGAGAAAATCTACACGCGCGCCTTCACCGGCCTGTTCCGCAACTTGCGCATGCTCGGCGGGGCCGGTCTGTTCCTGCTGTACTTCGGCACGGTGTGGCTGAACTGGGGTGGCCACCAGGCCGTGTGGTGGAACCTGCCCGAGCGCAAGTTCTTCATTTTCGGGGCAACTTTCTGGCCCCAGGACTTCATCCTGCTCTCGGGCATTCTCATCGTTGCCGCGTTTGGCCTGTTCTTCATCACGGTGTACGCCGGTCGCGTGTGGTGCGGCTACACCTGCCCGCAGAGCGTGTGGACGTGGATCTTCATGTGGTGTGAGAAGGTCACCGAAGGCGACCGCAACCAGCGCATCAAGCTCGACAAGGCACCGATGGGCGCCAACAAATTCCTGCGCAAATTCAGCAAGCACACCCTGTGGCTGTTGATCGGCTTTGTCACCGGCATGACCTTTGTCGGCTACTTCTCGCCGATCCGCGAACTGGTGTTCGACTTTTTCACCGGCCAGGCGGATGGCTGGTCGTATTTCTGGGTGGGTTTCTTCACCCTTGCCACCTACGGCAACGCCGGCTGGCTGCGCGAACAGGTGTGCATCTACATGTGCCCGTACGCGCGCTTCCAGAGCGTGATGTTCGACAAGGACACCCTGATCGTTTCCTACGACCCACGCCGCGGCGAACTGCGTGGCCCGCGTAAAAAAGGTACCGACTACAAGGCACAGGGCCTGGGCGATTGCATCGATTGCACGATGTGCGTGCAGGTGTGCCCCACCGGTATCGACATCCGCGACGGCCTGCAGATCGAGTGCATCGGCTGCGCCGCCTGTATCGATGCCTGCGACAACATCATGGACAAGATGGAGTACCCGCGCGGCCTGATCAGCTACACCACCGAGCACAACCTGTCCGGGCAGAAAACCCACAAGCTGCGCCCGCGCCTGATCGGCTACGCCCTGGTGTTGCTGGCGATGATCAGCCTGCTGGTGGCGGCATTCTTCATGCGCTCGCTGGTGGGTTTCGACGTGAGCAAGGACCGCGTGCTGTACCGCGAGAACGCCGAAGGCCGCATCGAAAACGTCTACAGCCTGAAGATCATGAACAAGGACCAACGCGACCACACCTACGTGCTCGATGCCGCCGGCCTGCCCGACCTCAAGCTGCAAGGCCGCCGGGAGATCAAGGTGGCGGCCGGCGATATCGTCAGCATGCCGGTGGAGCTGTCGAGTGCGCCGGAACAATTGCCGTCGAGCACCAACGAGGTGAAATTCATCCTCACCGATGCCGATGACGCCAGCGTCCATATTGAAGCCAAGAGCCGATTCATCGGCCCTCAAGTCCGCTAACAGGGAACCGAACAATGTCCGTAGCAACCGCCGCAAGCCCTTGGTACAAGCACCTCTGGCCGTGGATCATCATCGGCATCCTGGCCTGTTCGGTGACCTTGACCCTGTCCATGGTGACCATCGCGGTGAACAACCCGGACAACCTGGTCAACGACAACTACTACGAGGCCGGCAAAGGCATCAACCGCTCCCTGGACCGCGAGCTGCTGGCCCAGACCTTGCAACTGCGCGCCAAGGTGCACTTGGATGAGCTGACCGGTGAAGTCGAGGTCAACCTCACCGGCTACAGCAACCCGAAAACCCTGGAATTGAACCTGATTTCCCCGACCCAGCCGGAGAAAGACCGCAAGATCAACCTGGCCCGCAGCGACAGCGAGCCCGGCCGCTACATCGGCCAGGTCACCGACAAGGTCGAAGGCCGGCGGTTCGTCGAGTTGCTCGGCGTGGAAGGCGAGCGGACCTGGCGCATGTTCGAGGAAGAACAAGTCAGCCACGACAAGGACTTGCTGCTGGGTGATGAACCGTTGCAGGGTGCCGAAGACCTGAAAAAGTAAAAAGCCTGCGCTTCGCGCATCGGGGGCAAGCCCCCTCCCACACTGGATTGGGTTTACACATATCTATTGGTGAAATCAGTCAAATGTGGGAGGGGGCTTGCCCCCGATGAGGCCCTACCAGCCACCATAGATTCCCAAGCCATGACCACCCCCTGCTACCACTGCGCCCTCCCCGTCCCCTCCGGTAGCCGTTTCACCACGGTCATCCTCGGTGAGCGCCGCGAACTCTGCTGCCCCGGCTGCCAGGCCGTGGCCGAAGCCATCGTGGCCGGCGGCCTGGAAAGTTATTACCAGCACCGCAGCGAAGCCTCGGCCAACCCTGAGGCGTTGCCGGTGCAACTGCTGGACGAATTGGCGCTGTATGACCGCGCCGACGTGCAGAAACCCTTCGTGCGCCACGAGGGCGAGCTGGCCGAAACCACCCTGCTGATGGAGGGCATCAGTTGCGCCGCCTGCGGCTGGCTGATCGAGAAACACCTGCGCAGCCTGCCCGCCGTGGCCGAGGCGCGGTTGAACCTGTCCAACCATCGCCTGCACGTTCGTTGGACCGATGGGCAACTGCCATTGAGCCAACTGCTCAGTGAACTGCGCCATATCGGCTACGCCGCTCACCCCTATCAGGCCGATCGCGCTGCCGAGCAGCTGGCCGGCGAAAATCGCCTGGCCCTGCGCCAATTGGGCGTGGCAGGCTTGCTGTGGTTCCAGGCAATGATGGCAACCATGGCTACCTGGCCGGAATTCAACATCGACCTGAGCCCCGAGCTGCATGTGATCCTGCGCTGGGTGGCGATGTTTCTTACAACACCCATCGTGTTCTACAGCTGCGCACCGTTTTTCAAGGGCGCCTTGCGCGACTTGCGCACGCGCCACCTGACCATGGATGTCTCGGTGTCCCTGGCCATCGGCGGGGCTTACCTAGCGGGCATCTGGACGGCAATCACCGGCGTGGGCGAGTTGTACTTCGATGCGGTGGGCATGTTTGCGTTGTTCCTGCTGGCCGGCCGTTACCTGGAGCGCCGCGCCAGGGAGCGCACGGCCGCCGCGACGGCGCAATTGGTGAACCTGCTGCCCGCCTCGTGCCTGCGACTCAAGGCCGACGGCCAGAGCGAGCGCATCCTGCTCCCCGAACTGACCCTGGGCGACCGCGTGCTGGTGCACCCCGGCGCCGTGCTGCCGGCGGATGGCGTGATCCTCGACGGGCAATCGAGCATCGATGAATCCCTGCTCACCGGTGAGTACCTGCCGCAACCGCGCCAAAGCGGCGATGCGGTCACGGCGGGCACGCTGAATGTCGAGGGGGCATTGACCGTCGAAGTACGTGCCCTGGGCCATGACACGCGCCTGTCCGCCATCGTGCGCCTGCTGGAGCGCGCCCAGGCCGATAAACCACGCCTCGCGCAGATCGCCGACCGCGCCGCACAGTGGTTCCTGTTGTGCTCGCTGATCGCCGCCGCGCTGATCGGCTTGCTGTGGTGGGAGCTGGATGCGTCGCGGGCGTTCTGGATTGTGCTGGCGATGCTGGTAGCAACCTGCCCCTGTGCGCTGTCCCTGGCCACTCCCACCGCCCTCACTGCCGCCACCGGCACCTTGCACAAACTCGGGCTGCTGTTGACGCGCGGCCATGTGCTGGAAGGGCTCAACCAGATCGACACGGTGATCTTCGACAAGACCGGCACCCTCACCGAAGGACGCCTGGCGTTGAGAGCCATACGCCCGCTGGGCACCTTGAGTACCGACCTGTGCCTGAGCCTCGCCGCCGCCCTGGAAAACCGCTCCGAACACCCGATTGCCCGCGCCTTTGGGCGTGCACCAGTGGCCGCCGATGAGGTCGTCAGTTCGCCAGGACTGGGCCTTGAAGGTCGCGTCGGCGAGCGCGTATTGCGCATTGGCCAGCCGGGTTTTGTCTGCGAACTCAGTGGTTGCCCGATCCCGGCAGCGCCGGAGGTTTGCGGCCAATGGCTGCTGCTCGGCGACCGCGACGGCGCCCTGGCCTGGTTCGTGCTCGACGACCGCCTGCGCAGTGATGCGCCTGCATTGCTGGCCGCGTGCAAGGCGCGGGGTTGGCGCACGCTATTGCTGTCCGGTGACAGTTCGCCGATGGTCGCCAGCGTCGCCGCCGAGCTGGGTATCGACGAGGCCCACGGCGGCCTGCGCCCGGATGACAAGCTGCAAGTCCTTCAGCAACTGCACAAGCAAGGCCGCAAAGTGCTGATGCTTGGCGACGGTGTCAACGATGTGCCGGTACTCGCCGCCGCGGACATCAGCGTGGCGATGGGCACGGCCACCGACCTGGCCAAGACCAGCGCCGATGCGGTGTTGCTGTCCAACCGCCTGGACGCCCTGGTGCAAGCCTTTACTCTGGCGCGGCGCACCCGCCGGGTAATCATTGAAAACCTGCTGTGGGCCGGGTTGTACAATGGCCTTATGCTGCCGTTTGCCGCCCTGGGCTGGATCACTCCCATCTGGGCGGCGATCGGCATGTCCCTCAGTTCGTTGACCGTGGTGCTCAATGCCCTGCGCCTGACTCGCCTGCCGAGCGCGCCGGCCGCCCGAGCCCCCTCAGTAACCCGCCCGTTGCCAGTGTGAGCCGCGTGGGCATGGAGTGCAGATGCCAGCTTTATACGTAATGATCCCGGCGGCGCTGCTGTTAGTGGGCGTGGCCATCTACATCTTCTTCTGGGCGGTGGACAGCGGCCAGTACGACGACCTCGACGGCCCGGCCCATAGCGTGCTGTTCGACGACCAGGACCCGAACCACCTGGCCGGCGTCGAAGAGGCCAACCACCCCGAACAACCACCAAAAGACCCGCCTCATGCTTGAGCTGGCGCCGCTGCTGGTCTCTGCACTGATCCTCGGCCTGCTCGGTGGAGGCCATTGTCTGGGCATGTGCGGCGGGTTGATGGGCGCGCTGACCCTGGCGATCCCCAAGGAGCAACGCGGTCGCCGGTTTCAACTGCTGCTGGCCTACAACCTGGGACGCATCCTCAGCTATGCCGCGGCCGGCGTGTTGATCGGCCTCGCCGGCTGGGCGGTGGCGAACAGCCCCGCGGCGATGTTCATGCGCGTGCTCGCCGGCCTGCTGTTGATCAGCATGGGCCTGTACCTGGCGGGCTGGTGGAGCGGTCTCACCCGTATCGAAAGCCTCGGACGCGGCCTATGGCGCTATATACAGCCGGTCGCCAACCGTTTGCTGCCCGTGTCCAACGTACCGCGTGCATTGCTGCTGGGCGCGTTGTGGGGATGGTTGCCGTGCGGATTGGTCTACAGCACGTTGCTGTGGGCGGCGAGCCAGGGCAATGCGCTGGACAGCGGGTTGCTGATGCTGGCATTCGGCTTGGGGACTTGGCCGGTGCTGTTGGCCACTGGACTGGCGGCGGAACGGGTGACGGCACTGTTGCGCAAGCGCAGCGTGAGGATGGCCGGTGGCTTGCTGGTAATTCTATTCGGAATTTGGACGTTGCCCGGTCCGCATCAGCACTGGCTAATGGGCCATTGAAAGGCCATGTGGCATAGCGCCGCTCCCTGTTGATGCAAATCAAGGTGGCCTCCCCGGCCAGCCCCTAGACTCGGCCCACTAGCCTATCCGGGGGAACGCCCGCATGCTCGACGCCATTCGTTGGGATACCGATCTGATTCACCGCTACGACCTGGCGGGACCGCGCTACACGTCCTACCCCACCGCCGTACAATTCGACAGCCAGGTCGGCACCTTCGACCTGCTCCACGCCCTGCGCGACAGCCGCAAGGCGGTGCGGCCGCTGTCGTTGTATGTGCATGTGCCGTTCTGCGCGAACATCTGCTACTACTGCGCCTGCAACAAGGTCATCACCAAGGACCGTGGCCGCGCCCAGGCCTACCTGCAACGCCTGGAGCAGGAAATCCAGCTGGTGGCGTGCCACCTCGACCCCAGACAGCCGGTGGAACAGCTGCACTTCGGCGGCGGCACCCCGACCTTTCTCAGCCACGACGAATTGCGCCAGGTGATGAGCTGCCTGCGCCAGCACTTCAATTTGCTGGATGACGATTCGGGCGACTACGGCATCGAGATCGACCCACGCGAAGCGGATTGGGCCACCATGGGCCTGCTGCGCGAACTGGGTTTCAACCGCGTGAGTATCGGCCTGCAAGACCTCGACCCCGAGGTACAACGGGCAGTCAACCGCCTGCAAAGCCTGGAAGAAACCCGCGCGGTGATCGATGCCGCACGCACCCTGCAATTTCGCTCGATCAATGTCGACCTGATCTACGGCCTGCCCAAGCAAACGCCGATCAATTTTGCGCGCACCGTGGAGGAGGTGATCAGGCTGCAACCCGACCGCTTGTCGGTGTTCAACTACGCTCACCTGCCCGAACGTTTCATGCCCCAGCGGCGCATCAACACCGATGAACTGCCGTCCCCGGCGTCAAAGCTGCTGATGCTGCAAACCACCATCGAGCAACTGACCCAGGCCGGCTACCGTTACATCGGCATGGACCACTTCGCCCTGCCCGACGACGAGTTGGCCATCGCCCAGGAAGAAGGCACCCTGCAGCGCAATTTCCAGGGCTATACCACCCACGGTCATTGCGACTTGATCGGGCTCGGGGTGTCAGCGATCAGCCAGATCGGCGACCTGTACTGCCAGAACAGCAGTGACCTCAACGCCTACCAGAACACCCTGGCCGGCGCGCAACTGGCCACCAGCCGGGGTCTGGTCTGCACCACGGACGATCGCTTGCGCCGGGAGGTGATTCAGCAGTTGATCTGCAATTTCAGCCTGGCCTTCGACGAGATCGAGCAGGCGTTCACTATTGATTTTCGCGGGTATTTCGACGACATCTGGCCGCAACTGACGGCGATGGCCGAGGATGGCCTGATCGAACTCGACGCCCAGGGCATTCGGGTACTGCCCGCCGGGCGCCTGCTGGTGCGTTCGGTGTGCATGGTGTTCGATGCCTACCTGGAGCACCAGAACAGGCAGCGGTTTTCGCGGGTGATCTGAAACACCCTACGCCATAGCGAGGGAGCCGGCCTTCAACGCGTCTTCCCCGCTGAGGCCTTTCATGGCCTTGGCCAGGGAGGTTTGTGCAGTCATCAGGCTCGCTTGCAACTGGGCAAGCGCCCCTTGCAGATTGCTGACCTTGATCCGTGCCTCGTCGGGGCTGAGGCTCTTGTCCGCCATCACGGCTTGCAGTTCGGCCTGCTTCTCGGCGATCTGCTCCTTGAGCTTGCGAATCATCTTGAGAACCTGCTGGACGTTATCCGGCAGACCGCTGTCTTCGATGTCGTTGCTGGGTTTCTTGGCCTCCGTCAGGGCTTTCAAGGCAGCTCCGGAAAAGGTCACCTTCACCCCCTCCTCGTCCTTTTTTTCCCGCAGCGGCGCCTCAGTGGCGTCCTTGAGCGCTTTGGCAGCCTTGGTGAGCTTGGCTTCTGCCACCAAGTCTTTCGGCTCCGCAAAGGACTGCACCTGAGTGCGTGCAGCGTTCGTTGCACCGATGGAAATCATGATATCGAGCCTCCAAGCTCAAGGGTTCGTGACTTTGTATCGGCGGCGACACAAAACTCTTTATACCGTTGCTGGTTTTTTGTACACGCTGGCCTCACCAGCCCACAGTGCGTTACCCTTACGTCTTATGTGTGTTTTCCCACAAGGATTTAAGAAATGTCCGAGCCAGTTAAACTGCGCGCTCACAGCCAGGCTCATTGCAAGGATTGCAGCCTGGCGCCCCTCTGCTTGCCACTTTCGTTGAATCTGGAAGACATGGATGCGCTGGACGAGATCGTTAAACGCGGTCGCCCGCTGAAAAAAGGCGAGTTCCTGTTTCGCCAGGGCGATAAGTTCGATTCCGTTTATGCAGTACGCTCGGGTGCGTTGAAGACATTCAGCCTGAGCGACAGCGGCGAAGAACAGCTCACCGGTTTCCACCTGCCCAGCGAACTGGTGGGCTTGTCGGGCATGGACACCGAGATCCACCCGGTGTCGGCCCAGGCGCTGGAGACAACCTCGGTGTGCGAAATCCCCTTCGAGCGCCTTGACGAGCTGGCCCTGCAATTGCCGCAACTGCGCCGCCAGTTGATGCGCGTAATGAGCCGCGAGATTCGTGACGACCAGCAAATGATGCTGCTGTTGTCGAAGAAAACCGCCGACGAGCGCATCGCGACTTTCCTGGTCAACCTGTCGGCGCGGTTCCGTGCCCGGGGTTTCTCGGCCAACCAGTTCCGCCTGAGCATGTCACGCAACGAAATCGGCAACTACCTGGGCCTGGCGGTGGAAACCGTGTCCCGCGTATTTACCCGTTTCCAGCAGAACGAGCTGATCGCCGCCGAAGGCAAGGAAGTGCATATCCTCGACCCGATCCAGTTGTGCGCGCTGGCCGGTGGTTCGTTAGACGGTTGACGCAGACACTTGCGGCCGCGCCAACCGGCGAGGCCGCAGGTATACTTCGAGTCCGTTTCCAGCCCCAGGACTCTTCGACGATGACCTTCGATTCGTTCGACATCAAATCCCTGATCCGTCCCGTCATCGACTTCCCCAAGCCAGGGGTGATCTTTCGTGACATCACGCCGCTGTTCCAATCGCCCCGAGCCCTGCGCCTGGTGGCCGACACCTTTGCCCACCGCTACGTCGAGACCGATTTCACCCATATCGGCGCCATGGATGCGCGGGGTTTCCTGATCGGTTCGATCATCGCCTACCAACTGAACAAACCGCTGATCCTGTTCCGCAAGCAGGGCAAGCTGCCCGCTGACGTGCTGGCCGAGGGTTACCAGACCGAGTACGGCGAGGCCTTCCTCGAAGTGCACGCCGACAGCTTGTGCGAAGGGGATTCGGTGTTGATGTTCGATGACCTGATCGCCACCGGCGGCACCCTGATCGCGGCGGCGAACCTGGTACGCCGCATGGGCGCGAAGATCTTCGAGGCCGCGGCAATCATTGATTTGCCGGAGCTGGGGGGGTCGCAACGTTTGGAGGACATGGGGATTGCGACGTTCTGCCTGACGCAGTTTGCGCTGACTGAACAATAACGGTTGCCTGGGCTGACGCCATCGGGGGCAAGCCCCCCACATTTTGATCTGTGAACCGGTCAAGTGTGGGAGGGGGCTTGCCCCCGATGAGGCGCTGAAAGGCACTAAAGATCAGAAGCCCATCTGCTTACTGATGATTTCATTCATCACCTCGCGGGTACCGCCACCGATGGAGAGGATGCGGTTGTCGCGATACAGCCGCTCCACCAGGCTGCCACGCATATAACCCTGGCCCCCGAGGATCTGCACCGCGTCGTAGGTGACGCGGTCGGCGGTGTCGGTGGCAAGGTTCTTGGCCATGGATATCTCCTTGATCACGCTGATACCGGCGGCCATCTTTGCTGCCTGCCGATAAGTGAACTCCCGAGAGACCTCCACGGCGGTGGCCATTTCCGCCAGGCGATGCTTGATCACCTGGAATTTGCCGATGGGTCTGCCGAAGGCTTCGCGCTCGGCGGCCCATTTGAGGCTTTCCTCCAGGGCCAGTTGCGCGGTCATGTTGGCCATGAGCGCCAGGGCCAGGCGCTCGCTCTGGAAGTTGCCCATGATGCAGGCAAAGCCCATGTTTTCGGCGCCGATCAGGTTGCCTACGGGCACCCGACAATCGTCGAAGAACAATTCAGCCGTGTCCGACGCCCACCAGCCCATTTTCTTCAGGGGCTGGCCGACGGTAAAACCGGGGGTGTCTTTTTCGATCAGCAGCAGGCTGATCCCGGCAAAGCCCGGCCCGCCAGTGCGGACGGCGACGGTGTAGAAATCGGCGCGGATGCCGCTGGTAATGAAGGTCTTGCTGCCGCTGACGCGGTAATGGTCGCCGTCACGAATGGCCCGGGTTTGCAGGCTGGCCACATCAGAACCGCCACCCGGTTCGGTGACTGCCAGGGCGATGATCTTTTCGCCGGCCAGCACCTGGGGCACCACCCGTTCGCGGACCTCGGCCCTGGCCCATTTGACCACCGGCGGCAAACCGATATCGAGCGACCCCAAGCCTGCCACCACGCCACCGGAGCCACAGCGCATCAGTTCCTCGCTGGCCGCGACCTTGGCAAACAGATCACCTTCGTGGCTGCCGCCGAAAGCTTCGGGATAACCGATACCGAGGATGCCCGCCGCTCCGGCCTTGAGGTACAACTCCCGGGGAAAGCTTTCCGTCTCTTCCCATTGCTCGATACCCGGCAGCATCTCGCGCTCGACAAAGCGACGCACGCTGTCGCGGACCAATTGGTGGCTGGGGTCGAAGTAGTCCTGATAGGCAGACATCGGCAAGCTCCACGGTGAGGTGGAGCGAAATTACCAAGCGCTTGCTTGGTTATCAACCCATCGAGTCAGAGCGCGATAGGTTTGCGGCCGGCGAATGAATGCGCCAGCGTGCCGCCATCGACCAATTCCAACTCGCCACCCAGTGGCACGCCATGGGCAATGCGCGAGGTGATCAGGCCTTTGTTGGTGAGCAGTTGGGCAATGTAATGCGCGGTTGCCTCGCCTTCCACCGTCGGGTTGGTGGCCAGGATCACTTCGGTAAAGGTGCCCTGCTCTTCGATGCGCGCCACCAGTTGCGGAATGCCGATGGCTTCCGGGCCAAGGCCGTCCAGGGGCGACAGGTGGCCCTTGAGCACGAAGTAGCGCCCGCGATAGCCGGTCTGCTCCACCGCGTATACATCCATCGGCCCTTCCACCACGCACAGCAGCGTGTCGTCGCGGCGCGGGTCGGCGCATTGCGGGCAGAGTTCTTCTTCGGTGAGGGTGCGACATTGGCGACAGTGACCCACGCCGGTCATGGCCTGGCTCAAGGCCTGGGCCAATCGGGTGCCGCCGCTGCGATCACGCTCCAGCAGTTGCAGCGCCATACGCTGGGCGGTTTTCTGGCCGACACCCGGTAATGTGCGCAGGGCGTCGATCAGTTGGCGAATCAGGGGGCTGAAGCTCATGGGCATGGGTCCGACAAAACAACGAGACGCGGTTTATACCCGCGCCCCGGATTAGCGTCAAATACTCAATCCTGCGCGACGCGTACCACCAACTTGCCGAAATTGCGCCCTTCCAGCAAACCGATAAAGGCTTCGGGCGCCCGCTCCAGACCGTCGACCACATCCTCGCGGAACTTGATCTTGCCGTCGCGCACCCACGGCGCCATGGCGCTGAGGAATTCAGGCTGGCGGTCGCCGTAGTCATCGAACACGATAAAGCCCTGGATGCGCACGCGCTTGGTCAGCAAGGTACGTTGCAGCGCCGGCAAACGATCAGGCCCGCTGGGGGCTTCATGGGCGTTGTAGCCGGCGATCAGCCCGCACAGCGGGATGCGAGCCTTCGGATTCAACAACGGCACCACCGCATCGAACACCTTGCCGCCGACGTTTTCAAAATAGATGTCGACGCCCTTGAAGCACGTCTGCGCCAGGTCATCGGCAAAGGTCGCGCTCTTGTGATCGACGCAGGCATCAAAGCCCAGCTCATCCACTACATAGCGGCACTTTTCTGCGCCCCCCGCGATCCCGACCACACGCAAGCCCTTGAGCTTGGCTACCTGCCCCACCACCGAGCCCACCGCGCCGGACGCGGCCGCCACCACCAGAGTTTCTCCGGCCTTGGGCTGGCCGATGTCCATCAGGCCCATGTAGGCCGTCATGCCCGGCATACCCAGCACACCCAGTGCCATCGACGGGCTGGCCAGGCCCTTGGGCACCGGCATCAGGTTGCGACCATCGGAAATGCTGTGACTCTGCCAACCGGTAGCACCCACCACCAGGTCGCCCACTTCGAATTTCGGATTACGCGACTGCTCGATACGACTGACAGCGCCACCGGTCATCACTTCGTCGATTTCTACCGGCGCCGCGTAGGACGGTGCATCGCTCATGCGGCCGCGCATGTAGGGGTCGAGGGACAGGTACAGGGTTTTCAGCAGGACCTGGCCGTCTGCCAGCTCCGGCAGGTTCACCCGTTCCAGGCGGAAATTTTCCGGGGTGGGTGCGCCCTGGGGGCGTGAGACCAGGACGATGCGCTGGTTCAGGGTCGGTTCTTGAGGCATGAAGGGGCTCCTTTATCGAATCCATCGGTATAGGGTGCAGACCATGCGTGGCGTGCCCGGGTTCGATCCAATTGGCACAAACAAAAATGCCAGGCACAAGGCCTGGCATTGGAGTCTAGCTAAAGCACGCCGATCAGAACGGCAGCTTCATGCCCGGAGGCAGTTGCATGCCCGCGGTCACGCCGGACATTTTGTCCTGGCTGTTGGCTTCGATCTTGCGCACAGCGTCGTTGACGGCCGCGGCGAACAAGTCTTCCAGCACTTCGCGGTCATCATCGCTGACGCCTTCGAGCAGGCTCGGGTCGATGCTCACGCGCTTGATGTCGTGACGACCAGTCATCACCACGCTGACCATATCGCCACCGGCTTTACCGGTGACTTCGGCGTTGGCCAGTTCTTCCTGCATCTTGGCCATCTTTTCCTGCATCTGCTGCGCCTGCTTCATCAGGCCGGCCATGCCACCTTTCATCATGGGAATCACCTCAAAAGTACGTGGATCAATAAGTAGCCCGGTTTTATGACGCTTGGGGCACCGGGGCTTCGACAGGTTCAATAGTATCGTGACGCACGACCGCACCGAACTGTTGCATCATTTGCTGGATGAGCGGATCGGCATGGATCGAATCCTCGGCCTCACGCTGGCGGTTGATGCGCCGACGAGTCGCGGCCTGGGCCGGGGTTTCCTGCTCGGGCTTGATCAGCTCTATGGCGATGGTCAGCGTGCGCCCATGGTACTGGTTCAGCGCATCGTTGAGACGGCGCTGCTGGGTCGCGTTGAACAGGGCGCTGTGGGCCGGGTCCAGATGCAACAGCCAGTGGTCGCCTTCGATGGAGATCAATGTGCAGTTGGCGGCGATGCTCCCGGTCATGCCGGAGATCGGCAGTTTCGGGAACAGCTCCAGCCATTGCAGGGCCAGGCCGGTGGCGGGGGCCGCAGCGGGTTCCGCTTCGGGCTCGGGGGCCGGTTCGGCGGTGTGCTCGCTGGCCAGGTCGTCCAGGTAGCTGTAGGCCGAATCCATGTCCGGCTCGATGTAGTCTTCGTCCAGCGGGGGTTCGTCGTCGAGGTCGATACCCGGCGTGGCGGCTTCCACCTGGGCCACGGTCGGCTCGGGGACGGGGGCAGACACCCATTCGGGGGCATCCGGCACCACGCTATCCGGAGTCGGCGTGGGCATCGGTGTCAGTTCGGGCTGCTCGCCGCTGGTTTCCAGCACGGGCTCCACGGCGGGCGCTTGCTCGGCCTCGGCGTCTGCTTCGACCGGATCATTCCAGGGCAGGTCGACGACCGGCTCGGGCTCGACAACGGGTGCCGGCTCGACCACTGGCGCAGCTGCCACAGGTTCAGGCACCGGTGCAGGTGCAGGTGCAGCAACCACTGGTGCGACCTGCGCCGCGCCAGCCACTGGTTTGGCGGAATCAACTGTGGCCTGGCTGATCCCCACTGGCTTTAGCGGCTGTCTCGGCGCGTCTGCCGAATCAGCGGGCCGGAACGCCAGCATTCGCAGCAACACCATTTCAAAGCCGCCGCGCGGGTCGGGCGCCAGGGGCAAGTCGCGGCGGCCGATCAGGCCCATCTGGTAGTAGAACTGCACATCTTCAGCCGGCAGCGCCTGGGCCAGCGCCAGCACACGGTCGCGGTCGCCATGGCCGTTGTCGACGCCTTCGGGCAGCGCCTGGGCGATGGCGACACGGTGCAGCACATTGAGAATTTCCGAGAGCACGCCGTTCCAGTCCGGGCCTTGCTCCGACAGGTGGCGCACGGCTTCGAGCAGCGCTTTGGCGTCGCCTTCGATCAGCGCGTGCAGCACGTCGAAGACCTGGCCGTGATCGAGGGTGCCGAGCATGGCGCGCACGTCGGCGGCCATGACCTTGCCTTCACCAAAGGCGATGGCCTGGTCGGTGAGGCTCATGGCATCGCGCATCGAACCATCGGCGGCGCGACCGAGCAACCACAGCGCGTCGTCTTCGAACGGTACGTTCTCGACGCCCAGCACATGGGTCAAATGCTCGACCACCCGCTCGGGGGTCATGTTTTTCAGGGAGAACTGCAGGCACCGCGACAGAATCGTTGCAGGAAGTTTCTGCGGATCGGTGGTGGCCAGGATGAATTTGACGTAGGGCGGCGGCTCTTCCAGGGTTTTCAACAGGGCGTTGAAGGAATGGCTGGACAGCATGTGCACTTCGTCGATCAGGTAGACCTTGAAGCGGCCACGGCTGGGCGCGTACTGCACGTTGTCGAGCAACTCGCGGGTGTCTTCGACCTTGGTGCGGCTCGCGGCGTCGATCTCGATCAGGTCGACGAAACGCCCTTCGTCGATTTCCTTGCACACCGAGCAGGTGCCGCAGGGCGTCGAAGTGATACCGGTTTCACAGTTCAGACATTTGGCGATGATGCGCGCAATGGTGGTCTTGCCCACCCCACGGGTACCGGTGAACAGGTAGGCGTGGTGCAGCCGTTGGCTGTCCAAGGCATTGATCAGAGCCTTGAGCACATGGGTCTGGCCGACCATTTCGCGGAACGAGCGCGGACGCCATTTACGTGCAAGAACCTGATAACTCATCGAAAACCGTCGCAACTGGGAAGCGGAAGCCGGTAATGCTAGCGGAGCAAGGGGGAAATTGCATCCGGCACGCTCGCCTAATCTGACTAAGCTTGCCTGGTTGGCCCCAAAAAGGCCTGAACCCGGAGTGTGTATGCGCGTAGTCCTGGGCGCTTTATGGATGATCACCACGGCTTGCCTGGCAGCGCCCGCACCGTTGCGTTTCTCGGTTTCCGACAGCTGGGCGATGCCCATGGTGCAACTGGACAACGACCGGCCCACCCAGGGCATTTTGTATGACCTGATGTTGAGCCTGGCTACCCAGGTCGGACGGCCGGCCGAATTCCATGTGTTGGCACGGGCGCGTATCTCAAGCGCCATGGAGCATGGCGATATCGATGTGCGCTGTTATGTCACCCAGGCCTGGGTCGACGAAGCGTCCGGCGATTACGTCTGGAGCGTGCCGCTGATGGTGCAGCGCAACCTGTTGGTGAGCACCCACATCCCCCCGAAGCCGATACAGCTGGACACACTCGCACCGCAGGCCATCGGCACTGTGCTCAACTACCGCTAGGCGTCCCTCGACCCTCTGTTCGCCAAAGGCCAGCTCAGCCGCGACGACGCGCGCAGCGAAGAGCAGGTGCTGCACAAACTGGTGGCCGGGCGCTTCAAGTTTGCGGTGAGCAACGAATGGATACTCGAGCGGTTCAACCAACGCATGCCGGTCGGCAAGCGGCTGCACAAGGTTGCGGTGATTGATGAGCAGCGCCTGGGCTGCATCGTGCGCAACGACCCGAATGTGCCGGTGCAGCTGATCCTGCGCACCTTGCTGCGCATGCAGCAGTCGGGCGAGATCGAGCAGATCATCCGGCTCTACACCGGTGAGACTCCTGACAGAAACTGACAATGCCGCCTTATAGACTTGGCTCCATCGAATCGAACACGCATTCCCAAGGAGCCTGCATGAACACCCTCGCCCATTACTTCCTGCTGTACGTCGACAGCCCGGCCACCAGCGCCAACTTCTATAGCCGCCTGCTGGACAAGCCGCCCGTGGAACTCAACCCGACCTTCGCGCTGTTCATTCTCGACAATGGCGTAAAGCTGGGGCTGTGGTCGCGTCATACCGTGGAACCGGCGGCCCGGCTCACCGGGGGTGGCGGCGAAGTGGGCCTGTCCCTGGCTGACCAGGCCGCGGTGGACGCGCTGCATGATCAATGGGTAGAGCGCGGCGCAACCATCATCCAGTCACCGACCACCCTGGATTTCGGCTACACCTTCGTCGCCCAGGACCTCGATGGCCACCGGCTGCGCGCGTTTTGCCTGAGCGGCTGACCGCCAGCGCTCCTCCAGGCTGATGGCGGCCACGCTGGCCAGCACGATCACGCCGCCCAGCACCACTTGCAGGGCGATGTGCTCACCGAGCAGCGTGGCCGCCATCGTCATCGCCACCGGGGGGATCAGGTACATCGCTACCGAGGCGCGGCTGACCTCGACATGTTTCAACACATAGCCCCAGGCCAGGTACGCCAGGGCGCTGGGGAAAACCCCGAGCACCAGCACCGCGAGGTTCTCGGGCAACGGCGCCTGCACCACCGCAGCCGGCAGGCCCGGCAGGTTCACGCAGAGCATCAAGGTGCCGGCCCAGACCATGTAGCACGCCATCGCCAGCGGGCTGTAGCGATGGGCGTAGTGTTTCTGGATGGCGAAGTACAGGCTCCATGAGACCGCCGCCAGCAGAATCAGCAAGCCGCGCGGGTCAATATCACCCACGCCGTGATCGCCCCAGATCACCACCAGCACGCCGAGCAACCCCAGCAGCACGCAGCTCCAGCGCCAGAGGCTGACCCGCTCCTTCAAGCAGAAGAACGCGATCAACACGCTGAACAGCGGCGCCGATTGTGCCAGCACACTGGACGCCGCCGCCGTCACGAATTGCTGCCCATAATTGAGGCTGGTGTGGTGCAGGAACACGCCGAAAAAACTCAACACCAACAGCCACGGCAGATCCCGCAGGCGTGGCCGACCGATGCCGAGCACCAGCGCCACGCCGGCCATGAACAGCGAGGCGATCAGAAACCGCAACAGCGCAAGCTGGCCAGGGCTGTAGCTGTGCAGGCCCATGTGCACGCCAATCGGCGAATAGGCCCAACAGAGGATGACGCTGGCGATGACTAGCGTAAGCTTCAGGGGTGACGGGGTGTTCATCGACGGCATCCGAAAACGGGGAAGGAATGCCGTCAGTCTTCGCCCGAGCAACGCGCAGGACAATTAACCGTTTCTGACTTCTGAAATCACTGGAACTGAGCAATGGAACTGGCCCAACTGAAAATGGTGCGCGCCGTGGCACAAACCGGCAGCGTGGCCCAGGCCGCCGTGCAATTGCATTGTGTGCCGTCCAACATCACCACGCGCATCAAGCAGCTGGAAAGCGAGTTGGGCACACCGCTGTTTATCCGTGCCGGACGCGGGCTGGCGATCAGTGCGGCCGGTGAGATCTTCCTGGAATATTGCGAACGGATCCTGGCCCTGGTGGACGAATCCAAACGCGCCGTCGATGCCAATGCCATCCCCCGTGGCACCCTGCGTATCGGTGCTGTGGAGTCCAGCGCCAGCGGACGCCTGCCGCCGTTGCTGGCCGAATACCATCGGCGCTACCCGGATGTCAGCCTGGAGCTGGTGACCGGCGCCTGGGGCGAACTGCTCGATGACCTGCAACACCACCGCCTGGACGTGGCGCTGGTGGCCGCGGGCAACAAACGCGCAAAGCTCGAACACAGCGTGGTCTACAGTGAACGCCTGGTGCTGATCGCCAGCGCCACCAGCGACCCGATCCACGGCGCCGAAGACCTGGCCGGCCGCACCCTGCTGGTATGGCCGCCCGGCTGCCCTTATCGGGCAGCGCTGGAGAACTGGGTCAAGCCCCACGCGTTCAAGCCGGCCATTGCCAGCTATGCCAGCTGGGGCACGATCATCGGTTGTGTCAGTGCGGGAATTGGCGTGGCACTGGCGCCGGAGGGCATCCTGGCCCGCTATGAGCAGGCCAACCAATTGGCGTCGTACCGATTCGAGGAACTGCAGGCGGTGGACAACCTGCTGTTCTGGCACAAGGACACCCAGCGGCACCTGGCACGGGATGCGTTTGCCGGGTTGTTGCGCGAAACCTTCGGCTGATCAGCTTTTGGGTGCCGCCAGGCGGCTGTACTGATCCTGACTGATCCACCCGGTAAACGAACGGTCATCGGCATTGATGAACTCGACCTGGGCCCAGCCATCCTTGAAGGCCAGCACCCCCACTACGTCATTCTTGACGATGTACGGACGCTTGGCGGCCTTGGCGCTTGGGTTTTTCAGCAGGTAAGCCTTGTCGGCGGACACCTTCACCAAGCCGATCCATTTCGTGTTGGCGGTCTGGCTCAGGTCCAGGCCGGTGGCGATCTCCGGCATCAGCACATTGAGGCAACCCGGATGCTGGCGGCCTTCTGCCACGGTCAGGGTCACGCCATCGGACGAGGGTGCCACGCTGCCGGGGTAGGTGGCGTCGGCCCAGGTGGTCAACGCCGCGGGTTTGCCTTGCAGGTAGAACGCGCAACTGCGGGTCACGCCTTCGCCCATCTCCTCCGAGTAGTAACCTTCCACCTGATGCTCAGGCGTCACCGCCAGCATCAGCCCTTCGTACTTGCCCGAATGCAACGCGGGCGAACCGGCAAACGCAGGGGCTACGGCGCACAACGACAACACACCCATCGCTAGAAAACGGATCATCTTATTTCTTCCCTTCAAGTTTCTCGTAGGCTTTCTGCATAAGGACGTCATAGTTGCCATAGTCCTCGCCATTATAGTTACGCGCCATGCCGGTAAAATCCTTGGCTTTCATGGCCTTCATCAACGCCGGGCTCTTGCTGCAAAAACCGAGGAAGGCCTTTAGTTGGTTACCGGCATTCACTTTCAATGCCGCAGAGAATTCAAATACCGTCTTGTAGCCGCAGGACGCGTAGTTGAAGCCCATGATCTGAAACATGCCCCAGGACGCCGACATCAACGCGGCTTCCTGATCCAGCGCAAACGCGGTGGCCATGGTTTCCCAGGCCTTGGTCTGGTCCTTGTTATTGGTCTGCCACTGCGGCCCGGCTTTTTTCTTGTAGGGGTAGGACAGCAGCGGATGCGCCTGGTCGTAGATGTGCTTGGTGTACTTGCGAAACAGGTGCCCTTCGAACGCGATTACCGGCAACTTGGCCGGGCCGAAACCCGAACGGCCGCCGGATTCTACCGTGGCGAAGGCCTTGATGATGTTCACCGAAATACCGCCACCCAACTGCGTAGCGGCATTCTGGAAATCCGTCTCGCTGAGGGTCATTCCCCCGTCGCACGTGGCCTGCAGCATCAATTGGCGGTTGCGCTTCTCGGCCTCGATCATCGCGCGCATGCGGTCCAGGTACACATTCACCGTGGCCTGCACTGCGTCGCCCTGATTGTTGCCGAACACATTCAGAAAGCTCGGGATACGCATACTCGGGAACGCCTTCACCGGCACTTTCACCGCTTCTTCGATCAGGCTGTTGAAGGTTTTACCAGTCGGGTCGATCACGCCATCAGGGTGGGCATATTTGAGATGACGGAATTGATACTGGCTGATGCATTGCACCAATTGGCCATCGCACTTGCCGTTTTCGGCCAGCGGGAAACCCATTTTCGGAATGATCAGATTGAATAAATACTGGACGCACTGCACATCGGCGGGCAAGTTGCGGGCTTTGCCGGGCGCGCCTACCGAAGCACTGATAAGACGGGGCAACCCTTGCAGGCTTTTCATCACAGACATCCTTGTTAGTTAAAGAAGTGATGGCACTTCAATATCAACCGCGCGTACTTGTCACACTCTGAAACAAGTAGCTGGCGGAAACTAGCAAGGTGGTTTTGGGTTGTCCAGAGCGACCTGCAAAAGTTGTGAAACAGCCGAATTAAATCAATCAGTAACCGTGGAACTCCCGGGTTTTCTGATACGTGTGGAAATCAATCCACTCGACCACGTCGTAAGGCAGGTAAAGCTGCATCCGCGCGCGGGAAATGGCGATATACACCTCGCACAGCCGCTGGTCGAACGCGTAGGCGTCCTTGAACTTCACGTTGGTCAGCAACTCGGGCGTCAGTAGCACCCGGTCAAACTCCATGCCGCCCGCCTCTGCCGCCAGCATCAGCAGGCAACGTTTGCCGGGCACGCCGCCCAGCCGGTTCAAGCGCGTGATGTCGGCGACATTGAAGCCTTTTTCCAGCTCACTCTCGACCCACAGAAACGCCTCATCGAACTGGCTGGCGTCGCGCACCTGTTGCCAGTCTTGCATATCACTGAAATAGGCGTGAGGGCCGTTGTCGTTGTGCTCGTTGCTGTAGAACTCCGGCTTGAACAAGGCAATGACGCTGATCATGAAGCGCTGCAGATCCTGCTGCGCCGCAGTGTCGAAGAACCCGAACGGGCAGTTGGCCTGCTGCAACTGGATGGCCCATTTCATGGTGTCCCAATGGGAGGCGGTCAACACCACGCAGCCTTCCGGCGGTACGAAGCCCTGGGGGTAATGTTCGATGCCGACGTCCGCATCCCGTGCGCCTTCGAAGGGGGTCTTGCACTTTTGTGAGTGCACACTGATCAATGGGTTGACCAGGCGCTCGACGTTGCGACCCGAGCGCACCGAATAATTGATGTCGGTGTGTCGGACTTCGCGCTTTCTTCGCACCATCACACCGCTGGCCAATTGGTATTCATCGCCGAGGGTGATCAAGACTTGGCGGCCACGCTCGATGATCTGCAGCAACGAAGGCGGGATGTCCTGGCTTTCATCGATCAACACATGGGTATAGCGAGGCGGCACCACACAGCCTTCGAGACTCGCACGCTTGATCAGCCATAGCGCCGCGAAAGCAGTCTGGCCGGCCCACTGTGGGTTGGCCTCCAGGTACGTCCACAACCGGCTGGAATACTCCAGCAACGCCTGGGTATCCACGCTGGACAACGGGTGCTTGAAATGCGGCAGGTGCCTGGCCGACAGGCTGTGATGGCTGGAGTGGCAATAGCTTTCGAGCACCTTCAGACAGATATCCAGCGTCGCCACGCCCTCGTGCCCTCGCCAGCCGTGGATATTCAGGGCCTCAGACACTTCATGTTTGCCGGGCAACCTGACCGGCGTGCCCTGCACGGAAGGGCGTGGCCCCTGCAGCAGCGCCTTGGCGAACGCAGCGAAGGTCGAACCCGCCTTGCTGTCCTTCCCCAGCCCCATGCGCTCACGCAGGGTCGCCAGTTTTGCCCCCGTGCGGGCCAGCACCAGGGTCTGAGCGGGGCGCAGGCACTCCATCAAGGCGCCGAGCAGGTGGCTCTTGCCGATGCCAGCGTAGCCTTGGACGTGCAAATCTTCGTTGAGGTTGGCGCGGAAGGTACGCACCAGTTTGTCCTGGGCCGGGCTGAGCCAGCGCTCACGCTGGCGGGGCGTGATCATCTGCTGGCTGAAGGGGTCATTGCTGCGCAGGTGGCGGACCTTGTAGCCGATATCCCATTTTCCCGTAGGCAGCAGGTAATCCCGCGCGGCGACCTCTTCCGCCGACAACAGGCGCAGGTTGACACTTTTCAGCGCGTTGAAACCGAAGTAGAGCTTGCGCGGGTCGAACAGTCGCTGGGCTTCGGACAGCAGCGTCGCGGCGCCCCCTGCCTGCGTGTCCACCGACCAGTCGAGCAATTTGGACAGGATGCGCTCGGCGCCCGCGCAGGTCAGGTCTTTTTCCGCGGCCTGGGCCAGGTTCTGGATGACCAGTACGGCGGCCAGCTCCGGATTCGTCAGGCCGACCAGGGCCTGGGCGCCGTCCGAGCCTAGCAGGGCCGTGCAGGTTTGCTCCGTGACAGGCAGGAAGACCGGGCTGGATAAATCGAAGTGTTCAGGTTGCATAGTGCCTCGCCGCCAGGGAGTCAGGCATTGCCCTGACCGCCCAGTTCAAACCGATACTCGCCCAGCGAGCCCGACATACCGCCGCAATGAGGGCCTGCGCCAGCCGCAGACGCCATCGCATTGATCTGTTGCTGGAGTTCGAACACAGCCATATCGAGCAAGCGACGCAAGTCTTCGGCGCTCTGCGCGACCACGTTCAATTGCAGCGTGCAAGCGCCCGCCAGCGGTGGCTGCGCGGGCTCATCAGCCACTTGCGCAGAGCGGATCATTTCCGCCTGGCTGAGAATTTCCGCATGTTCGTCGTCCATGAGGTCCAGCACCCTCGACAATTCCAGGGTCTGCTCAGGGTGGGATTGAATGCGGTCCTTGATCTCCAGGCGGCGCATCTGCCATTCCCGCAGTTTTTCGCGAGTGAGGTCGTCGACTTTTTCCACGTGTGCTGTCTCCGGATGCCAGGCACTGGAGTATGCCGCCATGGACTGCCCGATGGCAGATGGCGTGAAAGCATTTTTGATTTGAATTTGAACAGGTACTGCAAGGAAGAGCGTTATGGAGGCAACCCCACCAGCCACACCCCGGCACACAATGTTCCCGCTGTGGCTGCTGCCTTCCGGCTCTGACCAGGTTCACGGGTAATCGTTGCGGGGGGACCGATGGGGTCACCATAACGACGCCTGCCTCTCGGCAAGCGGGGCCATTGTACCGATCTCATCGGAAGTTACAACCGTTGGGGACGGATTAAAAATATGAAGGGGTTCAAGTACTTGTCACCGCCAACAGCATCTGTGGGAGGGGGCTTGCCCCCGATGACGGTACATCAGCCAATAAACAGGTGACTGACCCAGCGCCATCGGGGGCAAGCCCCCTCCCACAGTGCTCATCATTGTGCCAGTACCACCTCATCTGCCCGGCCGCCTTCTTCCTGGATCACCAGGTGAATGAAATGCAGCTTGGCGATCACCGCCGGTGGCAGCACGAAGGGGTAGAAATCCGGCTGGCCCATGCTGCGCGACAGTTCGTTGAGCATGCCGGCCAGTTCGATCCAGGCGTTGACGAATGACAGGAATGCCGCGCCGCCAGGGTGTTCGGGATCATAGAGCGTGCTGAGGGGAAATGGCTGGTAATCCAGGTCCATCTCGCGGGCGCTCATGCCAAAGCCGAGGGCGGTGTCGACGGCGTCCATCATATGCAGGTAGTGCGCCCAGGTTTCTGCCCAGTCTTCCCAGGGGTGCATGGTGGCGTAGGCGCTGACGCAGGTTTGCTGCCAGTCGGCACGTGGACCGTGCTGGTAGTGCTGGTCGAGGGCGTCGGCATAACTGGCACGTTCGTCGCCGAACAGGTTGCGAAACGGTTCTAGCCAATGGGTATTGGCGATCAGGCGATCCCAGTAGTAATGGCCGACCTCATGGCGAAAGTGACCGAGCAGCGTGCGGTAGGGTTCGCGCATCTGGACGCGGACCTTTTCACGGTGGGCGTCGTCGGCCTCCTTGATGTCGAGGGTGATCAGGCCGTTCGCGTGGCCGGTCATGGGCGCGTTGCCTTCCAGGTCGATACCGACAAAATCGAAGGCTAGGCCGGTGTCTTCGTCGACGCTTTTGGGCACCACTTGCAAACCCAGGCTGATCAATTGCGCGACCAACCGGCGCTTGGCGGTTTCGACTTTTCGCCAGCGTTCATGGTTTTCCGGGATCGACAGGTCAGGAATGGTGCGGTTCAGGCTACAGGCCACGCACAGCGGCGCGGTGCTGTGGGCCGGGATCAGCCAGTTGCAGGCGGCCGGAGTGTCGAGGTTGGCGCAGCGACGGAAGGCGCCGGCGTCGAGGTTGCCGTCCTGCAGCCAGGTGCCTTCGACCGGGCCGGGCTGCAGGGAGTCCAGCCGGGCTTGCTGGGGTTGGTAGCCCAGCAGCGCCTGGCAGGCCAGGCACTGGCTGTTGCGAAAGAACAGGGATTGGCCGCAGCGGCACTGCCACACCTTGCTGTCGCGAGATGTACCGGCTACAAAGGGGGCAGCGATGCGAGAACTGAGTTGCTCGAAGTAGCGGAACATGGTGATCTCTCCCTGGGTGACTGAGACTAGATCACTTTCTGTTCAGGATCGTTCCACTTTAGTGATGGTTGGGAGGGGGCTGCTGCGCAGCCCGACGCGGGGCAAGCCCGCTCGCCACAAAGCCCGGATCAGACCGTGATGTTGTGCTTGGCCAGGAAGGCGACGAAGGCTTCTTCATCCAGTACCTTCAGGCCCAACTCGCTCGCCTTCGCCAGCTTGGAACCGGCACCCGGCCCCGCCACCACGCAGTGGGTTTTCGCCGAGACGGAACCCGCTACCTTGGCGCCGAGGCTTTCGAGTTTTTCCTTGGCCACGTCGCGGCTCATCAGTTCCAGGGAACCGGTGAGCACCCAGGTGTGCCCCGCTTCGGGCAAACCTTCGACGACCTTCTTCTCGCTCAACCAGTGCATGCCGAAGTCCTTGAGCTGCTGCTCGATGGCCAGGGCATGGTTGGCGTTGTCTGCGTTATCGAAGAACTCACGCACAGCCTTGGCCTGCTTTTCGGGCAGCGCCTGGCGCATATCCAGCCAGTCGGCCTTGATCACGCCTTCCAAGGTGCCGAATTTGTCCGCAAGTTTCTGCGCGGCGCCGGGGCCGACGCTTGGCACATGCAACTTGTCGAGCAAGCCGCCCAGCGTGGTACTGGCGGCGAATTCGGCACTCAGGTCGCCCTGGTCCTGCAATTGCAGGCCGCATTCGTCTGGCGACAGCAGCGCACCGATCACGTCCTGGTTATGGCTGTCTTCAAAGAAGCTGTGGATCTCGTGCGCCACTTCCAGGCCCACGTCCGGCAGGTACGTCAGCACTGCCGGCAAGGCTTTCTGCACGCGCTCCAGGGATGCCAGCGAACGCGCCAACACCTTGGCGGTCTCCTCGCCCACGTCGGGAATGCCCAGGGCATAGATAAACCGCGCCAGGGTCGGGGTCTTGCTGTTTTCGATAGCGGTGATCAGCTTCTTGCTGGAAATATCGGCAAAGCCTTCGAGGTCGATGATCTGCTCGTACTTGAGCTTGTAGAGGTCGGCCGGTGAGCCAATCAGTTTTTCATCCACCAGTTGCTCGATGGTCTTGTCACCCAGGCCATCGATGTCCATGGCGCGGCGCGAGACGAAATGAATGATCGCCTGCTTGAGCTGCGCGCCACAGGCCAGGCGCCCGACGCAACGGTACACCGCGCCTTCGCTGACGGTTTCCTTGCCCTTGCTGCGCTTGACCAGTTGCGTGCGCTCCACATGGGAGCCGCACACCGGGCAGCTTTCGGGGATCTGCACGGCGCGTGCATTTTCCGGGCGGCGCTCGGTGACCACCGAAACCACTTGCGGGATCACATCCCCGGCGCGGCGGATGATCACGGTATCGCCGATCATCAGGCCCAGGCGCGCGACTTCATCCATGTTGTGCAAGGTGGCGTTGGACACGGTCACGCCCGCAACCTTGACCGGCTTCAAGCGCGCCACAGGCGTCACGGCGCCGGTGCGGCCAACCTGGAATTCCACGTCGAGCAGTTCGGTCAGCTCTTCCATGGCCGGGAATTTATGCGCGATGGCCCAGCGCGGTTCGCGGGCGCGGAAGCCCAGTTCACGCTGGGAGGCGATGCTATTGACCTTGAACACCACGCCGTCGATTTCATAGGGCAGGCTGTTACGCCGCTCACCGATGTCGCGATAGTACTCCAGGCAATCCTGAATGCCCTTGGCCAGCTTCAGCTCATGACTGATGGGCATGCCCCACTTCTTCAACTGTTGCAGGTTGCCGATGTGGGTATCACTGATGTCGGTGGTCACGCCGTAGCAGCAGAACTCCAGCGGGCGGCTGGCGGTGATCTTCGAGTCCAACTGCCGCAGGCTGCCGGCGGCGGCGTTGCGCGGGTTGGCGAAGGTCTTGCCGCCGACTTCCAGTTGCGCGGCGTTGAGTCGCTCGAAACCGGCCTTGGACATGAACACTTCGCCGCGCACTTCCAGGGTTGCCGGCCAGCCGCTGCCGTGCAGTTTCAGCGGGATATTGCGCACGGTGCGCACGTTGACGCTGATGTCCTCGCCGGTGGTGCCGTCGCCCCGGGTGGCGCCGCGAACCAGCTCGCCATCCTGGTACAGCAGGCTGACCGCCAAGCCGTCCAGCTTCGGTTCGCAGCTGTATTCCACCGCTGCGCCGCCGCCGAACAGGTCGCCCACCGGCAGGTCGAGGCCTTCGGTGACCCGGCGATCAAACTCGAGCATGGTGGTTTCATCGAACGCGTTGCCCAGGCTGAGCATCGGGATCTCATGCTTGACCTGGGTGAACGCCGACAGCGCCGCACTGCCGACTCGCTGCGTCGGTGAATCCCGCGTGACCAGTTCCGGGTGCTCGGCCTCCAGGGCCTTGAGCTCGTGGAACAAGCGGTCGTACTCGGCGTCCGGAATGCTCGGCTCGTCGAGGACATGGTAGCGGTAGTTGTGCTGATCCAGTTCAGCGCGCAGTTCGAGGATGCGGGTGTGGGCGGCGGTCATGGGTGTTCTCTCATAAAGCAAAAGAGCAGCCGAAGCTGCTCAATATGTTAGTGCACGGATTCTACAGGCAACGCTTAAGATCGGACCTCAGCGCTTCTGTGTCAGGGCGCGACGCTCGAACTCGACGATGCGCTGGCGGTAGTGCTCGATGGTCTGGGCGGTCAGCACGCTGCGCTGGTCGTCCTTGAGCTCGCCATTGAGTTCCTGGGACAGCTTGCGGGCCGCGGCCACCATCACGTCGAACGCCTGTTTCGGGTGACGCGGGCCTGGCAGGCCGAGGAAGAAGCTCACGGCCGGGGTGCTGAACAGGTCGATATCGTCCAGGTCGAAGGTGCCCGGCTTGACCGCATTGGCCATGGAGAACAGCACTTCGCCGTTGCCGGCCATGCTTTCGTGACGGTGGAAGATATCCATCTCGCCAAACCGCAGGCCGCTTTCGAGGATGTTCTGCAACAGGGCCGGGCCTTTGAAGCCAGCAGCGTCGCGGCAGATCACGCTGATCACCAGCACTTCTTCGGCGGCCGGCTGGTCGTTCACGGATTGGCGCGGCGCGTTCTTGCCGGCGTTCTCGTCCGGGAAATCATCATCGCGGCTGCTGAAGCTCGGGCCGTCATTGACGTCCAGGTCCAGGTCGGCCTGGCGCGGTTCCGCGACCACCGGAGCGGTGCGCTTGCCACGCTTGGGCGACGGCTCGCGGGCTTCACGCACCGGCGCGCTCATCGACGGCAAGTCGTGCTCGTCCAATTGCGGTTCTTTATGGGTGTCCAGCACACGGGGCGGCCCCAGCAGCTCGGCGCTGCCGTCGTCGTCAGGCAAGTTGGACAGGTTGCGGTCCAGACGGAATTTGAGCTTGCCCTTGCCACCGCGCATCCGGCGCCAGCCATCAAAAAGAATACCGGCAATGACAATAATGCCGATGACGATCAGCCACTCGCGCAGACCGATTTCCATGTAATCCCGTGCCTCTAATAAAAAATGCTGAAAAATAAGGGGTTTAGCAACGTGCAAACCGCTTTAAAACGTGGCGCCAACTCTATGTTCTGACTGACGTTTTGCCCACGCATACGAAAATTTGACATTAAACTAGCACGACCAAAGATAACTTTACACCGTCTGTCAAAATGCCTTGAACAAATATGTCCATTTGCCACTTTCGCCAGGCCGTTAAAGCCTCTTACCGCACGCTACAAAAATTCTTTGCCGACATGGGTCAAGACTCCACCATTGCCATCGCTTCTTCGACATCCACCGCCACCAAACGCGAACAGCCCGGTTCGTGCATCGTGACCCCCATCAACTGATCCGCCATTTCCATGGCGATCTTGTTGTGGGTGATATAGATGAACTGCACGGTCTGGGACATCTCTTTCACCAACCGCGCGTAGCGTCCAACGTTAGCGTCATCCAGCGGCGCGTCAACTTCGTCGAGCATGCAGAACGGCGCCGGGTTCAACTTGAAGATGGCAAATACCAGGGCCAATGCGGTCAGGGCTTTCTCGCCGCCGGACAACAAATGGATGGTGCTGTTCTTCTTGCCCGGAGGCCGCGCCATGATCGTCACCCCTGTATCGAGTAGATCTTCGCCCGTCAGTTCCAAGTAAGCGCTGCCACCGCCGAAAACTTTTGGGAATAACGCCTGTAAACCGCCATTAATCTGATCAAAGGTATCCTTGAAACGGTTACGGGTTTCCTTGTCGATCTTGCGAATCACGTTTTCCAGGGTGTCCAGGGCTTCCACCAGATCGGCGTCCTGGGCATCCAGATAACGTTTACGTTCGGATTGCTGCTGGTACTCGTCGATGGCCGCCAGGTTGATCGCGCCCAGGCGCTGGATACGTGCGGCAATGCGCTCCAGTTCTTCTTCGGCTTCTTTCTCGTTGGCCTGGGCGGTCAGGGTGTTGAGTACGCCGTGCAGGTCGTAGCCGTCCTCCAGCAATTGGTCTTGCAGGGTCTTGCGGCGCACGGTCAGGGCTTGCCACTCCATGCGCTGCTGTTCGAGCTGGCCACGGATCAGTTGGGATTGCTGCTCGGCCTGGGTCCGGCGCTTTTCGGCGTCGCGCAGTTCGCGGTCGGCGTCTTCGAGGGCGATCTGCGCGGTCTTGAGCTCTTCGTCGACGGTCATACGCTTGTCGAGCAACTCTTCGAGCTTCAGGCGCAGCTCTTCCAGTGGGGCTTCGCCCTCCTCCAGGTTGAGGCTCAGTTGCTCGCGCTTTTCCGTCAGGCGTTCGGACTGCATCTCCAGGCGCTCAAGGGCCTGGGCGGTGGACGCGTGCTGGGCCTTGAGCGACCCCAGGCGCACGGCCAACTGGTGGGCGTGGTCCTTGTGCTGGCGCGCCTCCTGGCGCACACGGTCGAGGCGTTCGCGCAGGCTGTCGCGCTGGGCCAGCAACAGTTCGCGCTGCTCGGTGTCGAGGGCCATGCTGTCGAGGGCTTCCTGCAACTGCAGGCGCGCTTCGCCGATCTGTTCGTGTTCCAGGGCGCGCTGCTCGCCCATTTCCGCGACTTCTTCGTCGAGGCGGGTGCGGCGCAGGGTCAGTTGCTCGACCTTGGCTTTGCTCGCGGAGAGCTGGGCCTTGAGTTCGCCTTGCTGGCGCGCTTCGTCCTGCAACAGGCGGCGCAGGTGCTCGCGGCCGGTCTCCTGCTGGCGCTGGGTGGCACGCAGGGTTTGCAGTTCGGTTTCCAGGCTTTCCAGGGTGGCTTCGCGCTCTTCGCGCTCGGCGATCAGGTTGACGATTTCCTGGCCACGGGCCAACACGCCGCTTTCCGCTTCACTGGCGCGGCGCACGCGCAGGAAGTGGCGGCCGACCCAATAGCCGTCACGGCTGATCAGGCTTTCGCTGGCGCCCAACTGACCGCGCTGGGCCAGGGCCTGCTCCAGGGAATCCACCGGCTTGACCTGGCCCAGCCACGGCGACAGATCAATCGCCGCTTCAACTTTATCCAGCAAACTGCCCGGCACCCGCGTGCCATCGGCGGCAGGGCTGAGCAAACGCAGGTCGCCCTGGGCAAAACCGGCCAGGTCGAAGCCGCCAAAGTCATCCACCAACACCGCTTGCAGATCGGCACCCAGGACGGTTTCCACCGCCAGTTCCCAACCGGCTTCTACCTTCAAACCTTCGGCCAAGCGCGGGCGTTCGGCCAGATGTTGATCACGCAGCCACTCGGCGGTGCCGGTGCCCGGGTCCAATGCAGCCTGCTGCAACGCTTCAAGGGAGGCGAGCCGGCCATTGAGCCGCTGCAAATCACCCTGGGCCTGTTGCTGTGCCTGGGTCGCCTGCTGCAACTGCTGACGCAATTGCTCCAGGCGCTCCACTTGTTGTTCTTCGCTGGCTTCCAGCTCTTCCAGCGTCATTTCGCTTTCGGCCAGTTGCTCGCTCAGTTCCATGATCGCCGCGTCTTCCGGGTCGGCGGACAGCAACGCGCGCTCTTCCTGCATGCGGCGCTGGCGCTCGGCCAGGCGCTCCATGCTGGTTTCCAGTTGCTGGATGCGTGACTGCTGCACTTCGGCCTGGCGCCGGGGTTCGGCAGACTTCAGGTTGAAGGTGTCCCACTGCTCCTGCCAGCCGTGCATGGTGGCTTCGGCTTCTTCCAGGGCGGCGGCGGCCTCTTCGGCGGCGGCACTGGTGACTTCCTGCTCGGGGGTGAGCATGTCCAGCTCTTCGCCCAGGGTCAGCAGCAAGGTACGGTCGTGGCCCAGGTGGGATTCGGTCTCCAGGCGCGCGCGCTCGGCTTCCTTGAGGTCATCCTGCAACTGGCGCAGGCGCTGCTGGCCGTGCTGGATGCTCTGCTCGACGCGGGCGATATCGCCACCCACCGAATAGAAGCGGCCCTGCACCAGATTGAAGCGCTCGGACAGGTCATGGTGACCGTCACGCAGGCGTTCGATACTGGCGTCGGCATTGCGCTGCTCGGCCACCAGGGCTTCAAAGCTGATTTCCTGGGTGCCGATGATCGCTTCGCGCTGGCCCACCTGGTCGTTCAGCGCCTGCCAGCGCAGGGCCGACAGTTGTGCCTTGAGCTGGCGCTCCTCGCCCTTGTATTCCTGATACTTCTCGGCGGCCTGGGCCTGGCGGTGCAGGCGCTCCAACTGGCGCTCCAGCTCTTCGCGCAGGTCGGTCAGGCGGGCGAGGTTCTCGTGGGTGCGGCGGATACGGTTTTCGGTCTCGCGGCGGCGCTCTTTGTACTTGGAAATGCCAGCCGCTTCTTCGATGAAGTTACGCAGGTCTTCGGGCTTGGCTTCGATCAGCTTGGAGATCATGCCCTGCTCGATGATCGAGTAGCTGCGTGGGCCCAGGCCGGTGCCGAGGAAAATATCGGTGATGTCGCGACGGCGACACTTGGTACCGTTGAGGAAGTAGCTGTTCTGGCTGTCGCGGGTCACTTTGCGGCGAATGGAGATCTCCGCGTAGGCTGCGTACTCGCCGATCAGGGTGCCGTCGGAGTTGTCGAACACCAGTTCGATGCTGGCCTGACTCACCGGCTTGCGGCTGGTGGAGCCGTTGAAGATGACGTCGGTCATCGACTCGCCGCGCAGATTCTTGGCCGAGCTCTCGCCCATCACCCAGCGGACGGCGTCGATGATGTTCGACTTGCCGCAACCATTGGGCCCGACCACCGCCGCCATGTTACTGGGGAAGTTCACCGTGGTCGGGTCGACGAAGGATTTGAACCCCGCCAGTTTGATGCACTTGAGCCGCACGTTTAGGCGTCCGCCAACGCAGCAATGACCAGCGAGCAACTGCGCTCGCCGTAGGCCGAGAGCACTTGGCGGATCTGCGGCAAGTCACGGGCAAGTACGGCGGCGAGCAGTTGCTCGAACAACGCCAGGTATTCGCTCATGGACGCCTTGCGCTGATCCAGGGCTAGGTAATAGGCGCGGTTCATCGCCGGCTGCAGGTTCTCGACGGTTTCCTGCAAGTACGGGTTATTGGCGAAGGGGTACGCGGCGCGCATCACGTTGAAGCTTTCTTCAACGAAAGCGCGGATGTCCTCGCGCTCGTAACTGGTCACCAGGCGCTGCTGGATCTGCAGGAACGGCGCCATGTCGGCCTGCACCTGCCAGCCCTGGGCGACCGCATTGCCGAGCAGGATGTACAGCTCGCCCATCAAGGTGCACAGGCTCTGCACCTTGTGCGTGGTCAACTCGGTGACATGGGCGCCACGGCGCGGCAGGATCGCGATCAGGTGGCGGCGTTCGAGGATCAGCAAGGCTTCGCGCACGGAACCACGGCTGACATTGAGCGCCAGCGTGACCTTCTGTTCCTGGATCCGCTCCCCAGGCTTGAGATCGCCGCGAATGATGCGTTCGGCGAGGTGGTGAGCAATTTGCTCGGCGAGACTGTCCGGCGCCTTGAACGTCATGTTTTCCCTTCAAAATCTTCTATCGGTACAAGCGCGGCAGTGTAGCGCATTGGC
>Ga0070669_100000309_pt1 | contig 38458 bp, 27 predicted proteins | sample KBSS53metaG_FD_64680 | JGI IMG/M metagenome (GOLD analysis project Ga0070669, IMG submission 64680) | Switchgrass rhizosphere microbial communities from Kellogg Biological Station, Michigan, USA - KBS S5-3 metaG | ecosystem: Host-associated > Plants > Roots > Rhizosphere > Soil ...
GTCTTCACGCTCACCGTTGAAGAGAAATTCGCCGGATAAAGATTAGCCGCGGATTCACGCGGATGAACGCCGATATGAAATAGAAAGAACAAAAATCTTTACGTCTAATTCTAATCCGCGTTCATCCGCGCAAATCCGCGGCTAATAACCCCGTTTCCCAAAATTTGTAGTAGTATGTGGTCGCGGTCGAGCCCCCCAAGACTATGCCGCAAGGGTTGTGTTAATGCGTCATCCCCTGGCTCGAACCACGTTTGCGCTCCTGCTGACCTTCCAGGTCTTCGCTCCCGCCGTCACTTTCAGCCAAAAAGATCTGGGCCGTCCGCGCACCGTGTCGGCGCCGCCGAAACCTGCAAGCAACGATTCAGCTGGTGAATGGAAAACCGGCGGCTCGCAAACAACTTTCGACGAACGCGTTGCCAACGAACGCGCCGCTGATTCGCTCTCGCATCAGGAGCCGACTATTCGAGTCGCCCTGGCTACCGACGTGCGCTCAGCAACGATTTCAACCAGCGGCCACTTGCTGAACGGAAACGAAGAAGCGACGTCGTTTGTCCCGCTGGACGTGGCCCGCGTTCGCCTCGAGCCTCATCTGCTTTCGCCGTTGCCGCCCGTCGAAAATGTTGACGCAGTGCAAATTCAAATCGCGGGATTATCGGCGAAGGATGACGCGCAACAGAAAGCTAAGGAAGTCCGCGACGCGATAGGGGAAGATTCGCAAATTGTCTACGACGCTGAAACAACCACCTGGCGTTTGTTAATTGGCGGCAAGCGTTCTGCGGTCGAAGCGGAAGAATTGCGGGCACGACTCGAAAGCGCGGGTTTGGATGCAACGGTCGAGTCTCCTTCAGGAAACGCAACGTCACGACAAGACACTCGAGCCGCACAAGCTACGCCACCGGTCGCGCGCTTTCCGGCAGTTGAAGGCAATACCACTGCGAGACCGCAAGCAGCCGGAACGGTTCGGGCCGCGGCGCGTTTTAGTTTGCCGACGCGCGAGGTGGTGGCGTCTGCGCCCGGCGCAGGTCGACTCTTCAGCTCGAGCGCGCCGGTAACTTTCGCTTCCGATAGTGAAACCACGCCGGTGCGCTTTGAGGAACGTCCTTATCGCGGTCGCATTGAAGTTTTCACCAACACGCGCGGCGCGCTCACCGTTGTTAATGTCCTCGGCCTTGAAGACTACGTGAAGGGCGTGGTCCCGAATGAACTATCCTCCGGCGGCTTTCCTGCCCTCGAAGCGCACAAAGCACAGGCGATTGCAGCGCGAACTTACGCCCTCAGAAACCGCGGGCAGTTTATGTCGCAGGGTTACGACCTCTTACCGACCACGCGCTCGCAGGTCTATCGCGGGTTGTCTTCGGAAAATGCTCTTTCGACCCGCGCGGTCGACGAAACGCGCGGAGTGATTGCCACCTACAACGGCGAACCCATCAACGCCCTCTACACTTCCACTTGCGGCGGTCGGACCGAAGACGCGGAGAATATTTTTAACAACGCGGTTCCTTATTTGAAGGGACGCGAGTGTGCGGCTGAAGGAAGGGCCGCGCTGGCGAATTTCATTGTCAGGACCAGACGCGATCCGGCGGAGCTGAAGGAAGCGCAGAACGTCCCGCTCGCTCGCGATGTTGCCTTGCTCGCAATTCAAAATTTCGCGCTGCTGCGCGATAAGGTCTCTGATTCCTGGTTGAAAGATGACGCGGAGCTTTCTGAAGTTCGCAGTTGGCTGGCTTCGGTGGCGCGACTGGCCCATCAGGCCGCGCCGGCGGTAACCGAAGAAGTAATCAAACCACCTGCGTTTGCAACCGCGCTCAGCGTGGCTGCGTTTGGGGAAAGCCGCGGCTCGACTCTGCTCAACAGCGCTGACGTCGAGTATTTCCTGGCCATGCGCGACGCCGGTGACGTGCCGCAGCCCAATCGAGCCGATGTGGCAATGCTGATCCGTGACGGCTATCTCGCAGTGCTGCCTGACGGTTCGCTCAGCCCTCGCGAGCCACTCTCGCGTGGCCGCGCCCTTCACACGATCTCGCGCTTGCTCGAGGCCAGAGGTCTATTGCAACTGCAGCGCGCCACCGCCCGACCGACCGCTGACGACAATTTGATTCTTCGCAGCACCAAAGGCAAAGATCAGCTAATCAAGGTTAGCGACGAAGCTTTTCTCTTTCGACAAATCGGCGAACTAACCTTTCCGGTTCGCTCAGTTGCGCTCGTCGGCGGCGAACCGGTCGTATTTCATGTCAACGCGGCCGGTGAAGTTGATTACCTCGAAGTGAGGCCGGCGCCAAACGGAGCGGCGGCCGATCGTTTCTCACCTTTTACAAACTGGACGACTGAACTGTCGCTTGGTCAGACCCAGGCACGACTCGGACGCTTCGCGCGCGGCATCGGATCGCTCGTGGATTTGCGTGTGGTGTCGCGCGGACGTTCCCGGCGCGTTACCGATCTGGAAGTTGTTGGTTCAGATGGAAGGCGGCAAGTTCTAGGGGGACGCATTCGCTCGGCGCTCGGTCTGCGTGAACAACTGTTTGTAATCGAGCGCAAGTACGACGAAAGCGGACGCGTGGTCGGCTTTGCTTTTCTGGGCCGCGGTTGGGGACACGGCGTTGGCATGTGCCAGGTCGGCGCATACGGTCTGGCGAAGCAGGGTTTCACCTACGAACAAATCCTGAAGGCTTATTACACCGGCATCGAACTCACCCGGATGTACTAACCAAGCCAGAACAACCCCGGCTCACAAACATCGAGCGCTTCGATTCGTGAGGCACTGGGGGCCGGGGCAGTAGCCCGACCGTGAGGGAGGGCTTAGACTGACCCGAATAGATTACAAGCCCTCCCTCACGGTCGGGCTACTGCCCCCGGCATGCCGTGCCCCTACACAAGAACCCTTGCATCCTAATTTTACGTGCGCTTCCCACGACAGCATACTGACACGCACGTGTTTGTGATAAATTCGCCTCCCAACCTTCCGCTTTTTGCCAAAGGACTCTGTATGGCCTCGATGTCTCTGTGGTGGTTGTTTCCGGAGGAGGGTTCACCACAGAGACACAGAGAACACAGAGGGGGCACAAGAAAGCTGAACAGGGTCGCCGGTTGAGATGGCAAATAAATCACCCACGCTCGTCACGCTTTACGTTGTTCCCGATTGTCCGTTGTGCGCTCGCGCGCGTCATTGGCTGACTGAAAACCGCATCATCTTCATCGAACGTGACGTAGCGCAAAACTTCGGTGCGTTGCGTTCCATGTATCGGTTGACCAAACAGCGCCTGGTTCCGGTATTCGAAGCGAAAGGCCAGGCTCTGGTGCGGCCCACCGACAAGCAATTGGCCGATTTTCTTTTGTAGTGCCTCGATGCGCTTCTCCCGCAACCAAATAATCGGCGCCCTCCTGCTGCTCGCACTGCTCTGGATGCTCGTCGTCTTTCGCATGCTATCCTCTCGCGCGTGAGCGCAGACCGAGACAAACAACCAGGGCCGCTGATTGCTGTCGTTGGCCCAACCGCGTCCGGCAAGAGCGCGTTGGGAATTGAACTGGCGCTGGCTCTGGACGGCGAGATAATCAACTGCGACTCGGTCCAGGTCTATCAGGACATACAAATTGCCACCGCCAAGGTTCCGCTCGAGGAGCGTCGCGGTGTGCCCCATCATTTAATCGATTTCGTGTCGCCGCACGTCAACTACACTGCCGGCGACTGGGCCCGCGACGCCACTGCGATCATCGAAGACGTTCAACGACGAAATCGCCTGCCGATCCTCGTGGGTGGTACCGGACTTTATCTGCGCGCGCTACGCAATCCTTTCTTCCCGAGCCCGCAAACGAATGAAGAGCTTCGCCGGCGGCTTAATCGTTCGCGCGAACGTCGTGGAGTTGAGCACCTGCATCGTTTGTTGCGACGGCTTGACCCAGACAGTGCCGGCGAACTCTATCCACGCGACTGGCCGCGCGTGCAACGCGCCATCGAGGTCTACTTTCAAACCGGCCGGGCAATGTCGCAGCAGAAAGCCAGGCGACCGCAGCCGCACCCGCAGGCGGAAAATCTGTGTCTGATCGTTTTGAATCCTCCGCGAGAAGCGCTTTACCAACGTATTAATGGACGCACCGAAATGCACTTCGCCGCCGGACTGGTTGAGGAAGTCAGCACGCTGCTAGCCCGAGGCGTGCCGCCTGCTTCCAACGCGCTCGGGGCCCACGGTTACCGTCGAGTCGTCGAATATTTGCAGGGCAAACGCACTCGCGAAAGCGCCGTCGAGCAAACGAAACTCGACGTGCGTCATTACGCAAAGCGGCAACTGACCTGGTTTCGGCGCGAGCCCGGTGGCCACTGGTTCGAGGGTTTTGGCGAGTCTGAGGCGGTGCAAACTGCGGTGCAGCGAATGTTAGTGGACCAGATACCATCGTAATGAGGTCAGTACCATAGCGCTAGCGGATGGGTTCCTGGTACGCCACCTGACTCCGACACAAACCCACGCGCTACCGCGCTGTGGTTACTGACCTCATCCCCAACCAAATTAATGCCGGCAGGGGCCCAAAGACCGCCATTGGCCTAGTGGAGATAAAAATGTGACATAGTCTGCCTTCAATTCTCTTGTCACTACCTAAGCGCTGCGGTACTCTGAATTCAGCCCCCGCCCTCCGTTTTAAAAAGCTTCTAGGTGAAATCATGTCCGACGGAAAGCCTGCCCCGCAGAATATTCAGGATGCGTTTCTAAACACCGTGCGTCGCGAAAAGGCGACGGTCACGATTTATCTCGTAAACGGCGCCAAGTTAACCGGGCGAATCCGAAGTTTTGACAAGTTTTCCATCTTGCTGGAATCAGGATCGCAGGACCAACTGATCTTCAAACACGCGATCTCGACTGTTACCCAAAACAGACGCGTCAGCGGCGACCTGCGAACCCAACCAGCTTCAGAGGTTTCCGCGAGCGAAGCTTCGCCACAGCTCGCAACTCCGGTCCCGCAAGCGGCCTCCCAAACCTTCGAGCCGCGCGACTCGCTCGAATCCTGACATTCAATTAAACTCGTGCACTGCAAAATTGGAGTGCGCTGCACCGTCAGCGCTTTAGTCTGTATTAATATCAGAACCGAGAGCGGTAGCGACCGGCCCAAATAGTCTTCTCGAAGCGTGTTGGCAAACTCTTCGTTCCGAGTTGACTGTTTGGCCGGTCGCTAACGCTCGCGGTTCTGATGTAACAGCAATAGCAACAGAAAACCTAATGCCAGGAACTTTCATAACTTTCGAAGGCATCGACGGCAGCGGCAAGTCGACGCAGTTGCGTCTGCTCGCAAACTTTCTTAGGCAGTCCGGCTGCGAAGTTTTGTTGACCCGCGAACCGGGAGGCACGCCGGTGGGCAATCGTCTTCGCGCGGCCCTGCTTGATGCGGAGGAAGAAGTCGATCCATTAACCGAGCTACTCGTCTTCGCCGCCGATCGCGCGCAACACGTGCGACGCGTGCTGCGCCCAGCCCTCGAGTTGGGCCAGGTAGTCTTCTCGGATCGATATGCCGATGCCACGTCCGCCTATCAGGGCGCAGGCCGCGGTTTTGCACCGGCACTGATTTCTGAAATCATCGAGCTGGCCACCGAAGGATTGAAGCCGGACCTGACGCTGTTGTTTGATCTTTCAGTAGACGACTCGACCACGCGCACGCGGCGACGATTACATACGCAACCGGGCGACCGGCTCGACTCTGAAAACGCTGAGTTTCATCAGCGAGTTCGCAACGCTTACCTGGCATTGGCGGAGGCGGAACCGAAACGAATTAAAGTCGTAAAAACGAACCAACCGCTGGAGATGACGCACGAGCGGGTGAAGGAAATTGTGCTTCCATTCCTTCGCAGCCGCGGTCACATTTGCGGGTAGGGCATGGTGCCCGTACGTTGAACCGTTTAGAGGCGGGCACCGCCTGCCGTTTCAACGGGCGATGAAAACTTTTCTCCTTAGATTGAGACGGCGGACGGTGCCCGCCGCTAAACGAGAGTGTGAGAGATCGACGAGAGCGTGAGAATTCTATGTTGGATCAACTAATCGGCAACGAACACGTCAAGTCGCTGTTGCGCCGCATACTCAAAACCAGCCGCGTGCCGGGAGCGATGCTCTTCACCGGCGAAGACGGAATCGGCAAGAAGTTGTTCGCCCTTGAAATCGCGAAAGCTCTCAACTGCCGTACGCCGGCCGGCTCCGAAGGCTGCGGTAAATGTCCTTCGTGCGTGCGTATCGCAAAATTCAACTACCCGCAAAGCAGCGACTCGGATGATTGGAAAGGAATCGTCTGGACAGATCATCCGGACGTGGGAATGGTGGTGGCGCCCAAGCGCATACTGCTCGTCGAGCAGATGCGTCTAATTGAGCGCGAAGCAAACTATCGTCCTTACGAAGGCAAGGCCCGCGTCTTCCTGATTGAAGATGCCGACAAGCTCAACGAGGCATCAGCGAACGCGCTTTTGAAAGTGCTGGAAGAACCGCCGCACACTTCCCACATTATTCTGCTGACGTCGCGGCCGGCAATGTTGTTGCCGACCATTCGCTCGCGCTGCCAGATGGTGCGGTTTTCTCCGGTCTCGGCCGAAGAGATCGAAAGCTACCTGCTCAATAACAAAATCGTGACAGCCGCAGACGCCCGCATACGCGCGCGCGTGGCCCGCGGCAGTCTAGGGCGCGCCATCGCGGATGAATTTGAAGATTACGTCGACCAGAGAAAGTCGATGCTGGCAGTGTTGCAGGCGCTGGCATTGAACGACGATCGAGTTCAATTGCTGCGCTCCGCCGAGGAATTCAACGACGCGCGGCACAAGGATGAGTATGAATCCCGCCTGGACATACTCGAAGCGCTCATTCGCGATGCCTGGCTGCTCGCGCTCAACGCGCCGGCGGAAGGTGTAATCAATGAAGACCTTTTGCCGGAGCTGAGAAAGATCAGCGCCCACGTTGACAGCCAGCGCCCCGCTGATTGGATTTCGCAGATTGAAGAAATGCGCGAACAGCTCGTGGTCAACATCAATCGCAAAGCCGCCACGGATGCGTTGCTGCTGACAATGGCCGCAGCCGCACCACCGCTCGAACGCCGGCGCTTTGTCCCGAAGTAAAAAATGGCCTCGGATCTACGCGGATGTTCGCGAATCTGATCTGAAGTTCTCGAGTTATTCAGATCGGCGCACATCCGCGAGAATTCGCGGCCAATTCCTTGTCGCGTTAGCTGATCGTGACGAGTTGAGGTTCTTCAATCGCAGGCGCAATGGATTTCTTCGATTCGATTTCGGCGAGCAGCTTTTCAGTTTCCATTACAAACGCTTCGACAATGTCTTCGCCCGCAACTTTGCGCATTGGCACGCCATCCTTGAAGATCATGCCAACGCCGCGTCCGAAAGTGACGCCGAGTTGTGAGTCGTGAGCTTCGCCGGGTCCGTTGACGGCGCAACCCATGATGGAAAGATGCAGCGGCTCCTCCACGTGGGCCAGCCGCCGTTCAATCTCGGTGACGATCTCGACGAAGTTATCGACGTCGAGGCGTCCGCACGTGGGACAGGCGACCACAGTCACTCCGCGCGTGCGCAATCCCAGCGACTTCAAAATCTCCCAGGCGACCCGGACTTCTTCCTGCGGCTCGGCAGCAAGCGAAACGCGAATCGTGTCGCCAATACCTTCGTGCAACAAAATTCCCAAGCCGATTGACGATTTGATCGTGCCGCCGAAAGCCGTGCCTGCTTCAGTTACACCGAGGTGAAACGGGTAGTCGACCTTCTGGGCCAGCAGTCGATAGGCAGCAACTGTGCGGTGAACGTCGGAGGCTTTGAGCGAGATGATCGTGTCGGTAAATCCCAAATCTTCGAGAATCTGAATGTGACGCATCGCCGACTCAACCATGGCTTCCGGCGTGGCGGTGCCATACTTCTTCAACAGATCTTTTTCGAGCGAGCCGCCGTTCACGCCGATGCGAATCGGCACCTTTTGCGCCTGGGCCGCGCGCACTACTTCGACAATTCGTTCATGCTTGCCAATGTTCCCGGGATTGAGCCGCAGCTTGTCGATGCCGGCGTCCAAAGCCATCAGGGCGAGCTTGTAGTGGAAGTGAATATCCGCGACGAGGGGTACGTCAGGGACACGCTTGCGAATCTCTTTCAGGGCGATCGCCGCGTCATTATCAGGAACGGCGAGACGCACAACTTCGCAACCCGCGCGCACCATTTCCTCGATCTGGGCGACCGTGCCGGCAACGTCTGCCGTGTCGGTCTTGGTCATTGACTGCACCACGACCGGCGCGCCGCCGCCGATTTGCACATCCTTAACTTTTACTGCTTTTGTTTGACGCATAAAAACTAGTCCAATTCCAACGTCCAAGGTACAAGATCCAACGTCTGGACATTGGACCTTGCATTGGACTTATTTGGCCGGCGTTGCCGCCGCGGGTGGAGTGGTCCCGCTTCTCCAGATCGATGCCTGCTTCAGCAGGTCGTTAGTGATTACAAAAACCATCAGCAGCAACACCATCACAAAGCCCACTTGCTGAATTCGATCGCGCACGCGCATTGACAGTTTCATTCCTACCGCTGCCAGCACGCCTTCAATCAACAACAGAAAAATCGCGCCACCATCCAGCACCGGAATCGGCAACAGGTTAAAGATGCCGAGGTTCAAACTCAGGAAGCCAAGCGTGGTGAAAAATCCGCCCCAGCCAAACTTCTCCACCGCTGAGCCGGCCGCCTTATAAATTCCCACTGGACCAGACAGCGTGTTTCGCGCCGAACGCTGTCCGGTGAAAAATTGGCCCAGCGCCTTGCCGGTCAAACGCAAAATTTCCACATTATTGTCGACCGCGTAGCTCGTAGCGCCGGCAAGTCCCACCGGAATCAAAGGAATATCTTCGGCCGGACTAAATCCCAAACGCTCCCTGCCATCGGGCAGCTTTCGCGCGGTCGCTGTGATGTCTTTCTGGCCGCCGCTGCGCTTAACGGTAAGCGTGATGGGTTGGCCCTTATGCTCGCTGATGAATTGCGTGACCTGTTCTGAGCTGTGAACCGGTTGACCAGCCACCGACAGAATTTGATCGTCGACTTGCAGCCCGGCCTCGGATGCGGGCGAATTCGGCGTGACTTCCCTGACGACGACCGGAACATCGCCATAGTCAGGAACGAAGTCAAGAAAGCCCGCGGTTTCGCCATCCTCGGTTCGCGAAACAGGCGTAATCGTCAAGGGTACCCGCTCGCCGTTGCGTTCCACCACCACCGGCAAAGGTTGACCCGGAGACAGCAACGCGTCGCCGCGGATCGTGTCCCACTTCGGATGCTCGATGCCATTGAAGGCCACGATGCGATCGCCGCGTCGCAGTCCAGCTGTCTCCGCAGCGCCGCCGCTGGCCAGATTGCTGATGACCGGAGCGGGCGTCGCGGGCACGCCATACATCAAGGCGCCGACGAGGGGAATCGTCAGCGCGGTGATGACATTCATCACCGGTCCGGCCAGTGCCACCAGAATCCGCTGCCAGCGCGGGCGCAGATCGAATCGCTCGCGCGCCGGGATGTCCGCCGCGCCTTCGCCTTCAAGCGGCGCATTCGACTCGTCGCCACCGAGTTTTACGTAGCCGCCGAGCGGAATCGCAGACAAGCGATAGTCAGTGTGGCCCCACTTTTTTCCGAACAGTCGCGGCCCAAAGCCGACGGAAAACGTCTCGACGCGAATCTTGAAGAGCTTGGCGACGATGAAGTGTCCAAACTCATGGATAACTACAGCGGATCCGAGGATAAAAATGAAGGCCAGCGGATAAATCAAATAATTCATCTAAAAGGTCTCTTTCTTCCGCAGTAAAAATAAATGCAACGACGATTTTCGCCGGCAATCCTCGAGCAGAGGTCGCCGTAGTCGAGTTTACGCGGACGCTCCGAGCGCGTCAAACTTCGTGTTCGTCTCTCTTTTTGTTCGTGTGACTTCGTGGTTACTCGATTTGCTCAATAAAAATGCCAACCACGAAATCACACGAATAGAAATTAAAGAACACGAACCCCGAAAGTGAAGGCCTTGTAAGTTACAGAAATGTCCAGCAATTACTGTCGACTAGGCGGTCAAGGGCGCGGGTTTGGCGAATCTGTGGATTTCGTGAGTGGCTGCGAGGCGGGCCGACTGATCCGCCTCGAGAATCGCGGCAAGTTCCGTCGCCGGCTGCGTGTCGTGGCTGTCCATCACTGCTTCGATGACACGCGGAATATCGGTCAGACAGATCCGCTCATCGATAAACGCCTGCACGGCTTCCTCGTTTGCTGCATTCATCGCTGCCGGAAGCGTGCCGCCGGTCCGGAGCGCCCGGTAAGCAAGAGCGATGCAGGGAAAACGATCGATGTCAGGCGGTTCGAAATGGAGCGCCGACAAAGCGGTGAGATCCAGCGGCGGCAATTGGCAGCCACGCCGGTCCGGGTAAGTGAGCGCATATTGGATTGCGTGTCGCATGTCGGTGACGCCCATCTGCGCGATGACCGAACCGTCAACCAGCTCGATCATCGAATGAACCACCGACTCGGGATGAACGACGATGTCGATCTGTTCCGGCCCAAAGCCGAAAAGCCAGTGCGCCTCGATCACCTCCAGACCTTTATTCATCAGCGTCGCCGAGTCAATCGTTATTTTTGCACCCATGTTCCAGGTCGGATGAAGCAGCGCTTCGGAAACGGTCGACTCCTGCATTTGCACTTTTGACTTGGTGCGAAACGGACCTCCCGACGCGGTAAGAATTATCCGGCGCACTTCCGAGTGCTTCTCCCCGCGCAGGCACTGATGCAGCGCATTGTGTTCTGAGTCCACCGGCAACAACTCAGCTCCCGATTTGCTCGCCGCCCGGGTCATCAACTCGCCGGCCATCACGAGGGTTTCTTTATTGGCGAGGGCCACGCGCTTCCCTGCTTCGAGCGCGCGCAAAGTTGGCACGAACCCGACCGCGCCCACGGTCGCCGACACCACGCAGCCGGCCTGAGCATGCGTCGCTACTTCAACCAATCCTGCTTCACCGATGATGATTCGCGGCAGATCGATGTTGCGTTCGAAAAGTTGCGCCCGCAGATCATGCGCAGCGTCCTCTGTTTCAACTGAGACCAGCTCGGGCAAGTGGGCCGCTATCTGATCGGCAAGCACTTGCACATTGTGTCCCGCCCCCAACGCCACGACGCGAAAATGCTCGCCACCAAGCGATTCGATCACGCGCAGGGTGTTGCAACCAATCGACCCGGTTGAACCGAGTATTGCCACGCCGATCGGTTTTGAATTTACAGGCATTGATTTTGTGTCAACCAACGGAACATACGGCTGCGCCTAAAAAGAGCTTAGCATCAGAACCGCGAGCGGTAGCGACCGGCCAACTCGCTGCTCGCGTGGTATGTATTTGCCAAACTCGTCATTCCTATCGTTGACGCTTCGGCCGTTGCTACCGCTCGCGGTTCTGATGTTGCGTAACGTCGCGCGCAGGGCTCAATCATGTAAATCTTGTTCATCCTGTCAATCTCGATTCGAGATTCGTAAGGGTTGAGCAGGTCGATAGTCTCGCCGGCTTCGTTTTTGTATGAGGCTGCAGTGACACGCCATTGATGTCCGCTGCGAAACACAAGTTCGACCGCGGCGTTTACCTCTTTTCGTTCGCCAATAACTTTCAGATTCAATTGAGCCGTGCCGTCGCCGTTATTGAAGTTGATGTTGCCGGTGATGAACTTGCCGAAGTCTTTTACCTCGCCGATATCCTGTTTGAGCCGTTCGTTGCTGCGCAAGAAATCCTTCGCTACCTGCGCGGCGTCGCTATTACTAATGCCGTAAAAGACCATGCCGATGATGCCGCCGACAAAAAGCACTACTATCAAAGCCAGCACAATCACTACCGACACGACGATGATGACTATTTTTTTCGTAGTCATGATTAGAACGGACGCGCGCTGAAATAGAAGTGGGCAAAATAGTAGATGAGCGGCGCGTTGAAGAGCAAGCTATCCAAACGATCGAGTGCGCCGCCATGTCCCGGCAAAATTTTTGCGGCGTCCTTCGCTCCCGCCCCTCGCTTCAGCGCGCTCTCGGTGAGGTCGCCGAGTATGCCGAGCACTGTCATCACGCCGGCGAGCGGCAGGGCCCACTTCAACGGCAGTTCCCTGAAGAACCAGAAATGCGCGGCGGTTGCCAGGGCCAGCGCGGCGATGATTCCGCCAATTACGCCTTCCCAGGTTTTGCCGGGACTAATCTTCGGCGCGAGTTTGCGTTTACCGATTGCGCGGCCGGTGTAGTAGGCGCCGGTGTCCGCGCCCATCAGCACGAGGAAGAAGAACGACAACAAATGCGCCGCGAGCTTTTGCTCGAAACCGTTTCGCACCGCAACCAGGTGGCCTCCGAGGAGGGCTACGTAAAGCACGCCGAGGATCGTGGCGCCCGTGGTCGCGATCATTTTGTCAAACGGCGCGCCCCGCAACATGGCAGCGACGAGCGTGCCGATAGTCAGGACAATCAAAGCCAGCAGGATCGTCTGGACATCAAGTCGCGATTGTTGCGGATCGGGCGTGGCGAAATAGAAGATGGTGAAGAGCGCGGCCGCGCCAAGAAAGCCGGCTGCGACGTCGGGCTTCATGTCTTTCTTGCGCGCGAGCACGTAAAACTCGTAAAGCCCAAAAATCAGAGCCGCAGCGGCGATGGCGACAAACAACGGCTGCAGCCAGGGAACAAGTATCGACGCGATCAGGATCGGAAGGGCAACTGCTGCAGTGATTAATCTAGACATATGTTGGCTTCAGAAGTACCAAATCAATCTTTCATTTGGCATTTCTCATTTCTCATTTTTCATTGGACCAGGCGCTTCGCAGCGTGCCGTTTAGTTTTGGGGCACTTGTGCCCCGGCTGCGCATGGCGGACAAGTCCGCTTTCTAAACGACCGTTCGCCCGGGACTCTGGCGATGACAATTGAGAAATTTGAGAAATGACAAATTGAAAAATCAGGGCTTTGGCACTTTTCAAAGCGTGCCTTCATTTGTTAGCCACCAGTTTCAGCCCACCAAACCGCCGGTCGCGCCGTTGGTAATCAACCACTGCCTCGAGCAAATGCAGCCGGCGAAAATCCGGCCACAACGTGTCAGTCACATAAATCTCGCTGTAGGCTGCCTGCCAAAGCAAAAAGTTTGAGATGCGCATCTCCCCACTGGTGCGCACGAGCAAATCCAGATCCGGCATCTTGCGTGTGTAAAGCTCGTTGGCGATGCGCTCCTCGGTCAATTCGTCAGGCGCGCTGCCTTCGTCGAGCAGTCGCCGCACCGCCGCCTTGGTAGCGTCGACAATCTCTGCGCGTCCGCCATAGTTGAGCGCGACCGCCAGGATCATCCCGGTGTTTTTCGCAGTGCGTTCGGTGGCTCTATCGATTTCACTGCGAACATTTTTCGCGAGGGCGCCGGTGCGCCCAATGGTTTGAAACTTGATATTTTGTTTGTCGATCTCGTCCAACTCCAGACGCAAGTAACGACGCAGCATGCGCATCAGCGCATCAATCTCGTAGCGTGGTCGCTTCCAGTTTTCCGTAGAGAAGGCATACAGCGTGAGCGCGCCGAGACCAAGCCGCGCTCCGGTGTCGACGGCCGCGCGCACCGCCTCGACGCCGGCGCGATGACCCGCGATGCGCGGCTGGCTGCGTTGCGCGGCCCAGCGCCCGTTGCCGTCCATGATGATGGCGACGTGACGCGGCAAACGCTCCCAGTCAATCGAAGCGAGCAGACGCTCCTCGTGCGTGCCGGTTTGAATGATTCCTGTGAAATCAGCAAGCATATTTACTGCGCTTATCTTAACAGCAAAGACTAGTCATAGCGCACGGAAACGAGGGTTAGGCCGCAGGCCGGCGCGGTCGCCGCTGCCAGTGAGCGCTCGCCCTTGTCGATCGCACGGCTCAACGCGTCGTCGTCGAGTTCGCCGCGGCCGGCAGCCATAACAGCGCCGGCGATCGAGCGCACCATGTAGCGAAGGAACCCGTCGGCGCTGACGCTCATTTCGATGAGGATACAACGACCGCGATCATCCCAACGGCTGTTGACGTTGAAACTCGTGATGGTTCGAGTCTTCGTTTCGCTGTCAGACTGCGCGGATGAAAACGCGGTCCAATCATGCGTGCCCATGAACAGCTTCGCACAACGCTTCATGCATTCAACATCGAAGGCGCGCGCATCGTGATGCGCGTAACGAAGCCAGAAGGGAGACATTGTTGGACCAGTAACGACGCGGTAAACGTACGTCTTCTCCAGTGCTGAATAACGCGCGTGGAATTCGTCGTCGACTACCTGAGCCTCCAATACGCGCACGTCTTTCCCTACATTCCCATTGATCGCCGCGCGCAGTTTGTCCGGTGCGATCTCTCGTTGCAGATAAACGTTCGCCACCTGGCCCTCGGCATGAACGCCTGCATCCGTGCGGCCCGAGCCGTGTACGACGACTGGCACGCCCTCGATTAAGGACAGCGCACGCGTGAGCTCGCCCTGCACGGTCCGTTTTTCGCCCTGCATCTGCCAGCCGTGAAAGTCGGTTCCGTCGTACTGAATTGTCAGCTTGAAGTTCATGGGTAGGAATTAACCGCCAAGGCGCCAAAAGCGCCAAGACGAAATGGCATAACGCTTTCTGCTTGGCGTCCTTGCCGTCTTGGCGGTTAACTTTTCTGCACTTTCCTGCTTCCAGGCTTAATCGCCGGCGTGCCTTGTTGGCAAAGTTCGCAAACCGCCGGGTCAACAGCGGCGACGGCGAGCGTCGCGAGTGCGATGCGCGGCACGCCGACCATTGCTTGTCCGCCCGAGCGATCGATGATTGAAGCCGCACCAACCACTTCCGCGCCGCTAGCCTGCAAAGCGGCCACCGTCTCGCGCGTCGAACCGCCGGTGGTTATCACGTCCTCAACAACTAGAATTTTCTCGCCCGGCGAAACGGTGAACCCGCGTCGCAAAACCATGGCGCCGTCCTGACGTTCCGTCCATATGAAGCGCGCGTCGAGCGCGCGAGCCACTTCATGGCCAATGACGATGCCGCCGATCGCGGGCGACGCGACGGTCGAAATGTTTTGCGTTCGGAATTGATCGGCAATCGCGCGCGCAAACTCTGCCGCTACATGCGGATGTTGCAGCACGAGCGCGCACTGCAAATAGACGGCGCTGTGCAAGCCGCTCGTCAGGACAAAGTGGCCTTCAAGCAGCGCACCTGTTTCTCTGAACTTCTGAATTACTTCATCAGCTTGCAGATGAATGTCCTCCCGAATGTAAGCACAAGATGGAAAGTCTCAGGGTCGGGAAGGGGCGGTTTCCCCCGTTGAAGACTTCCGGTTCCTCTGTGCCACCTTTGTGTACTCTGTGCCTTTGGGGTGGATCAGGTCTAAATACTCACCACAAAGACACAGAGGATCACAGAGGACGCACAGAGATTTTCAATTTAGGTCAATCCCTAAACACTAATCCTCGATGCGCTGTCGTGTTACAATCCCACGCGAATGCCGCCCTTTAGTAATCTGGTTTCTGATTCAAGCCTGGTCCAGGAAACAATCGATCTGCTGCGCATCAGCGGCGGCCGGGCCAACGCCTCACAAATCGTCGACGCCGTCTTCAAAGTATCACACATCGATGAGGAGCTGGCCGGGCTGCTGGTTGGCGATCTCGTTCGCGACGATCGACGCTTCAAAATCATTGACGGCAACATCGTCGAGCTACAGTCGTACGACTGCGAATCACGATTGTTGCAGGAGCTGAATTTCGTCGTCGTTGACGTCGAAGCGACGGGCGCGAAGATGCCGCCCAACCGGATTATCGAACTGGGCGCCTATCGCATCAGCGGCGGCCGCATCGTCGACAAGTTTGTGACCCTCGTCAATCCGGAGCTTCCGATTCCGCGTTTCGTGGTCGCCTTAACCGGCATCACCAACGAGATGGTGAAGCAAGCGCCGCTCTTTGCAGAAGTAGCGCCGCGCTGGCTGGAGTTCGTGGAAGACGCCGTGCTGATCGCGCACAACGCGCCTTTCGACACGAATTTTATCAATCACGAAATCTCGCGCGTTTATCCCGGCCACCGGATGATTAATCCGCATCTTTGCACCGTAACCTTGTCGCGACGCGCCGTACCCGGCCTCGCAAATTATCGCCTGGAAACTGTAGCCGACCATTTCGCCATCGACATCGCCGAGCGCCATCGGGCGGGCAGCGATGCTCTCGCCACCGCGGAAGTTTTCATCAGGATACTGGCGCAACTTGAAGAGCACGGCGTTCGCGATCTCGCGGCGGCGCGGATTTTCGAGTCGCCACTGCTCGAGCCGCCGGCTGAGAAAACCACCAGTTCGCGAATGCAGTTTCTTCCGTTACTCCCCCGGTTCTAGACCATCCATTTCAGCGAGCCGTCGCGACCTCCCTCTCAAGAAATTTCGCGTCAGAAAAAACGCCAGCACCAAAAGCGCGAGGCCCAGCCCAATCCAGGGATAGTATTTCGCCAGCAAGAGCTTCGCCTGCGCGCCGTAGCGAATGGCGAAATATCCTTCGAGCAGAAACCTGAACATGCGACCGGCAATGATCGCGATAGTGAAACGCGTCAGACTAAAACGAAATACTCCGGCGGTGATCACGAACACCTTGAACGGAAACGGCGGCGGCATCAGCGAAGCAACCAGCACCGACAACACGTCGTAGCGATCGATCCAATCCTTCACTCGTTTCTGTTTCGCGGCGGAAAATCTGCGCAAGGCGCCGCTGCCGGCGCGTCGTGAAATGTAGTAGAGGATTACGCAACCGATTGCCGAGCCGGCAGTCGCGAGCGCTGCGTACAGAATCATCAGGTGCGGATGCGCAGTGGTGAGAATCAGCATCAGCGCGTCGGCACTGCTGGGCAGCGGGACGAAAGCCGAGTCGAGTAGCGCGACTGCAAACAGGCCAAACGGACCCAGAGCGATAAACCACTCTGACAGACGCGTCAGGCTGTGTGTGATCTTGGGAAACAGTTTCAAATGAGAGCGCCTTTCGGCTTAGGAAATCTTGTTAAATGCCTTCGACGCGTAGCGTCGGCATGAGTTTAGCCCGGCGTTTTAACGCCGGGATTAGGTCATGGCTCTTTCTCGTCGCGTAGCGACGATTGAACTTCGCAGTTTCAGGCGTCGCTACGCGACGCGACTGATTCTCGCGACTCTTTCCCCGGCCTTGAAAGACCGGGCTAAACTCACACCGCCGCTACGCGGCGACATGCTGAAGTACTCAACCGCCGCTTGTCGGTTCGTTGGCTGATTTCCGGCGGTTGGCAAACGTGTAGACAACTAATATCAAGAGCGCTGCGCCTCCGACGATACTAAGAACAACCAAACCGTTGTCTTTCATGAACGAGAGTACGCGTCTGCCGTAGATCACTGCCAGCACCGCCTCAACGTAATAACGAACCGAACGCGCGATCATCACGGTGATCAGAAACTTCCAACGCGGATACTCGAGCGTCCCGGCAGTCGCCACAAAAATCTTGAACGGCATCGGCGGCGGCAGCACGGCCGGAACTGCGATCGCCAGAAAGCCATAGCGCGCGTAGGCGCGTTCCACTCGTTCGATGTTCTCTCGCTTGAAGCGCCGCTTCAACACGGCCTGCCCGCCCCGGCGCATTATCGTGTAAAGCAGAAGACAGCCGAGCACCGATCCGATCGCCGCAAACAGAGGAAAATAAAACGCGGCGCTGGGCTGCTTGATGCAACGCCCGACGACCAGGTAGTCATTGATTTCCGGCAGCGAGAGGAGAGACGAATCGAGCGCGCCGATAACGATCATGGCCGGCGCGGCGTAGTAAATTGGCAACGCAATCACATAACGCTCAAGCCAATGCCCTATGGTTCGCAGCCAGTCAAACATGGGAAGTGATCAGTGGTCAGTGGTCAGTGGTCAGTCGTCAATCGGCAGTCGGCAGTGTTCGGTACTGGCCACTGGTCACTGATCACTGTTCACTATTTCTTGTTACTTCGCGGGGGCAAAAATGGAAGGTGTATCGTAGGTGACGCCGACGGTAAAGCCGCTGTCGTGCGTGAAGCGAGTCAGTCCTTTAATGCCGGCAAAATCAAAGCGCAGACCCGAAGCGCGAATTTGCATTCCCAACCGGGCCTCTGATTGCGATTCAGTTCCGAGTGGACCATCGCCGGGCCGAGTGTTGGCGCGGCCATTCACTTCCCCGGCAAGACTGAATTGTTTGTTCAAACGAAAGATGCCCGCGGCGCCATAGGTCAACACGTCGTTTTGCGAAAACAACTGCGTGGGTGCCGTTAGAATGGCGATTCCCAGATTGCCAAACGTATTGAGACGTCCGTCACGTCCAAACTTCTTGCCTACCAGTATCGAGCCGTAAGCGTTGGTCTGATTCAACCCAATGCCGCGAGCCTGATTGGAGTTTGGCAAGCCGACGCCGACGCGAAAACCGAGGGATGGCCCGCGCCGGGACTCGCTGCGCAACTTGAGCTTGGTCCAGAGAATAAAATCTCCGGTGTCGTTGGTGGAATTTGCGCCCGGCGCTAAGGACAGCGGAATAGCTGACGGGCCGCGCGTATTGATGCTCAAGAAATTCTGGGCCACGCCTTCGATCTGAAATTCAACGTTGGGGGCAAAACCGATGCTGACTCCGATCACCCCGACGCGCGTGACGTCGCCGGTCAATCCTGAAGCGGGAAACTTCGCGCCCTGAAGAAAGTCGATGCCCGTTTCCAGACGAACCGTGCCCGGCGGAATGATGTCAACGTCTTCAGTGATTAAGGGACGTTGTTGCGCTGAAGCTGACTGGGCCAACCCGAACAGAAACAGCGCGATTAGGGCGTAAAGAAATTTATGTTTTCCGGAAGGCATCGTTTTGGTTTTCGTCTGCGGCTGATTGTAGTGTGCGACTAATCTTAACGCAACCATGTTCCAGCCCGGTATTCCCGTCCCGTAGGGACGCAATGTTTATAGAGCGCACCGAGCTCGAAAAGATTCCTCCTCGCTCCAGCGGAGCGAAAGCAACTCCACTTTGCGTACATGCTAAACATTGCGCTCCGCTGGAGCGCAGGTCGTGCTTGCAATGGGTTTCTATAAACGTTCGGCTCCGCTGGAGCCATGCTTCTGCTTAGTTGCGGCCGAAGCCACGGTGTGTTTCTGTGGTGATGTGCTCGCTACAATGCGGAGACACGGAGACTTTCAAGCCTATTACTTCACCTGAAACGAATCGAAATATTTCGCCACTCGGGCCGCCACGTCACTCTCCATTGCCTTCGGGAAAAACGCTTGCAGAATGTAAATGCGCTTGTCCGCTTCATACACTCTCATGCGATCCACATAATCAATTTGTCGCTCCGGCTCGCCTTCCGCGGCTGGCACACTGAGTTTCAAGGCTACATTCAGGTCGCGCCCGGGAATTGCACCAAGGGTTATCCCCCTTTCGCTTATTAAATTGCCGGCGACTTTCTTTACCATGGCATCGCGCGCCAAGTCTCCCGAAAAAATACTGCCCGGCGCAACGTCAAAGTATCCCACCAGGAAAGTTATCTGCGCGTCGGAGGCGAGGGCCAGATACTGGGGAAACTTTTCGCCGTCGGCCGTGGCTGACTCCTGCGTTTTTAGCTTTGGCTGCTCCGGGAAGGAAACGCTGTAACGACCCTCTGGTGATGTGTAATTGATCCACTTATCGGGTTGCTGAGCTGTTTGCTGGGCATTGGCGAGGAGCGACGCGGTCAACAAAACCAACAGCATGCCGGTGAAAACTTTTTTCATCTAGTTAGTCTCAGCAGGAAAGTGCTTGCACAGGGTCAGACTCCGTGACGGCGGCGATTCTAAGGCGCGACTAAAACGTGGTCAACGAATATCTGCGGGTGCTCTTGTGATGCAGTTTGGGAATGAAGTGAGTACCACCTCACGGTAGCGGGTGGGTTCTTGTATCTGCGATTGCCTATTGGCGATTGCAGATTTTCGATTCGTCATTTCCCCGACCGAGCAATTCGGCAATGACAATCGCAAATCGAAACCTCGGAACCACCCGCGACCGCGTGGTGGTACTGACCTCATTCCCAAACTACATCGGTATCTCCCTATGCTACTATCTCGCAGTTTTTCACACCCGAGCGAGGTCCGCTAAATGAAAAAGCAAATAGTGACGCTGTCCATTCAAGTTCTCTTTCTGTCTGTGTGTCTCACATCGGCGCACCGAGTTGCCGCGCAACCAGCGCCGGCAACCAGCATCACCGTAGCCGGCTTGCGCGACCAGGTCACCATCAGGCGCGATGAGCGTGGCATTCCTTACATCGAAGCGAAGAACGATGAGGACTTGTATTTCGCACAGGGCTACGTGACGGCCAGCGATCGACTGTGGCAGATGGATTTGCTGCGGCGCACTGAACGCGGAGAACTTGCCGAAGTTTTGGGTAGCGCTGCGCTCGAGCAGGACAAACAGCATCGCACGCTCGGCTTCTCGCACGTGGTCGACGCTGAACTCACCAAGGCGCTGCCTCAGGTGCGTACCATGCTCGAAGCCTACGCGCGCGGAGTCAACGCCTACATCGCAACGCTTAACAACAAAACGCTGCCTCCGGAGTTTCAAATTCTTCAGTATCAGCCCAAGCCCTGGACGCCGGCCGACTCGATGTTGGTTGGGAAGCTTTTTGCCGAAGCCCTTTCCAATACCTGGCGGCTCGACATCATGCGCGCCGCTTTGGCCGGACTGCCTGGGGAGAAACGCGACGGCCTGATGCCGGAAGTTTCGCCGCTCGACGTGTTGTTGGTTGGTCAGGATTCGCCTGGCAAAAAGAGCTCAAACGCAATTAATCATAGCGATGTTTCGAGTCGCGAGTTGTTGGCCGCACTCGTTCACGATGAAGAGGTGTCGAGGGAGGCGTTGGCGCGCGTTGGTCTTTACGTTGAAGGTTTGGCCGCCAGCAACAACTGGGTCGTCAGCGGCAAACACACCGCCACCGGCAAACCGCTGCTCGCGAATGATCCGCATCTGCCGGCGTCGGCGCCGTCGATTTGGTATCTGGTCCATCTCAGCGCTCCGGGTTTGCGGGTGGCCGGGGTGGCAGCGCCGGGCGGTCCGGGAGTAGTGATTGGACACAACGATCGCATCGCCTGGGGAATGACTAATGTTAATCCGGACGTTCAGGATCTGTATGAAGAGAAATTTGATTCAGACAATCCTAAGCGGTATCTGACGCCGGTGGGTTGGCGCGTGCTCGACGTGCGTCACGAAGAGATAAAGGTACGCAAAGGCTTTATTGATTCAGCGACTGACACGGTTGCATTCAACGTGAACATGACCCGGCATGGCCCGATCGTTTTTGAAAGGGCGGGCAAGCGTTACGCGCTGCGCTGGACCGCGCTCGACCCGATGCTGAACACCGCCGATTCGACCTATGGGATCAACCGTGCGCGCAACTGGAAAGAGTTTTCCAAAGCACTCGAATCGTTTACCGCGCCGACGCAGAACATTGTCTATGCCGACACGGCCGGCCACATCGGCTATCACGCCGCCGGCATCGTTCCGATTAGAAAATCCGGTGATGGCAGTCTGCCTTACGACGGGTCTACGGACGCGGGCGATTGGGTCGACTTCATTCCGATCAATAAACTGCCGACGCTTTACGATCCGCCCTCCGGGATAATCGTTACTGCAAACCAGCGCATTGTCGGCAGTAGTTATCCTTATTTTCTGACGCATTCGTGGGCCCAGCCCTATCGCGCGCGGCGTATACTCGATCTGCTCAACCAGAAACCGAAGTTAACGACCGACGACTTCCGGCGCATACAGGGCGACGTCTATTCGATCGGCAACGTTTTGTTTGCGCATGAAGCGTCGAAGATATTGCGCCCGCGGCTCAGGCCTGAAGAGACGAAGCTCGCTCAACTGATTGATAGCTTCGATCGCTGGGACGGATTGATTAATTCAGACTCGACCGTGGCCCCGCTCGTGGCGCAAATGCGGATCGCGTTTCGTTCGCGAATCCTGACCGCCGCACTCGGCGATGAGCTGGTAAAAAGTTTCCAGTGGTCCAACTTCGATACCACGATCGATCGGGTGATAGCCGAACAACCGAAAGACTGGTTGCCAAAAGAATTCATAAGCTACGCCGACCTGCTGCGCGTTTGTTACGACGACGCTCGCAAGGCGTTGACGAAGAACATTGGCGCGGATGAGTCGAAATGGAGTTGGGGTGAAATGGTGAAGGTGAATTTCCGTCACCCCCTCGCGGCGGCGCCATTGATTGGTTTGCAGTTTACGATTCCGCCGGTTCCGCAAAACGGCAGCGGCGGATTGGCCGCAACGGTGAATGTCGGCGCCAACGTCTCGATGCGTTTGATTGCGGACGCGAGCAACTGGGACAACACGCAACACGGAATAACGCTGGGGGAGTCAGGCATACCAAACACGCCGCATTGGACCGATCAACTCGCCGACTGGCGCGCCGTCACGCCACGAGTATTTCCCTTCAGCGAAGCCGCGGTGGCGAAAGCAACGAAGGAAACTTTGGTTTTGACTACCGGGAAGTAGCGCGAACAAGTAGACTGGAGCGCAACATTCGCTGCGAGCGCAGACATCCTGTCTGCTATGAGCGCGCAGCGCGAACAACCCTCACGCTACACGCTACCTCCGCTTCCGCCACCCCGCGCTACTCAACGCAAGCAAACTGATCCTTCATTTTCTCGCTTGCAAAAGACCTTGTATATGAATCAGACGCACCTTAAGCTGGGAGCGCAGAAATCCCTGTCTGCAATGAGCGCGAAGCGCGAAAATCGAAGGTAAAAAGCGACGCTTGCGTGATGTCGACTTCGACAGCAACATGGCGCATCTTCTGCGCGATCGAATTGCCCGCGTCAGTTCGCGCAGTCGTTCTTCGTCACATCGCCGATTTGAAAGACGCTGTACCCGGCGCGCGGGCAAGCTGGGCGCGGGAAGAGACGCTGCATCTCACGCTAAAATTTCTCGGCGAAATCCCCACAACCTCTGTTCCGAGTTTTTCAAGTGCCGTCGCCCGCGCCGCTGCGGGCGTCAGCCCTTTCTCAGTTCACCTGAATGAGACCGGCGCTTTTCCCAAACACGGGCAGCCAAAAGTGTTATGGATTGGAGTCGACGATGGATCTCGGAGACTGGCAGATTTGCAGTCGCGTTTAGAAGCAGAGTCGGAGGCGGCGGGCTACCCGAAGGAGCAACGTCCGTTTCATCCGCACTTAACTATCGCCAGATTGCGTGACCCGCGAGTTGCCAGGGCGCTAGCCAGCGCACATAAGGAAATCCAGTTTGAGCCAGTGATGATTCCCGTATCGGAGCTGGTAGTTATTCGAAGTGAATTAAGCAGCGCAGGATCAAAGTATACCGCCGTGTCGCGACATGCGCTCGATTAGCCGACGAAGGGGAAGCAGAAAGAGCGGGGGCAAGCCCACCTTCCTGACCGCGAGATCATTCACTGCCTCATTCAGACTGAATGTGAAAGCCTCTCAATCAATGATCTGCAACTCAATTTTATTCAGCTCGGGGTCAGGAAGGCGGGCTTGCCCCCGCTATGCTCACTAGCGCAGTTCGCGCGGCCGCGGTGGCGGCGGGGGTGGATCTTTCTCGCCGCTGCTCTGTCCCGTTTGCGACAGCACTTCTTTTATCGCCCCCAGGCTCGACAGCATCGCGGAAGTCTCCACCGGCATGAAAATAACTTTCGAGTTATTTGTTCGCGTCATGTCGCGCAGGCTTTCGATGTAGCGCGTCGTTATTAGATACTCCGCGGGATTGCCGTGTTCGTGCATCGCTTCCGCGACGAGCGCAATCGCCTCTGCTTCGCCTCGAGCGTTTCGTTGTCGAGCCTCAGCCGCGCCCTCAGCCGCCAGTATCGCCGACTGCTTTTCGCCTTCGGCACGCGTTACTGCCGCCTGTTTTTCACCTTCCGCGCGCGTGATCGCTGCCTGCCGATCGCCTTCCGCCTGCAACACGAGCGCGCGGCGATTGCGTTCCGCAGTCATCTGTTTCTCCATCGTGATGCGCACGTCTTCGGGCGGATTGATATTCTTCACGTCGACGCGCGTAACCTTCACACCCCACTTGTCCGTCGCTTCGTCGAGAATTATTCGTAGCTTCGCGTTGATCTGATCGCGTTGCGAGAGCGTGTGGTCCAGGTCCATGTCGCCCATCACCGCGCGCATGCCGGTGATCGTCAGTTGCACAATGCCGCCGACCAGGTCGTTCATTTCGTAAACTGCTTTGACGGGATCGGTGATTTGCCAGTAGACCACTGAGTCGACATGAATCGTTACATTGTCGCGGGTGATGACTGGTTGCGGCGGCAGGTCGATATACTGCTCGCGCAAGTCGATCGACGTGATGCCCGGCCGGGTGTTGGTCCAATAGACCGCGCGCGGCCGATCAAGAAATGGCCACAACAGGTTTAGGCCGCTGTTCGCGACTTTATCGAACCGGCCCAAACGCTCAACGAGCATCACGGTTGCCTGGGGAACGATGCGAATCGTCTTGGCGGCGATGACCAGCAGCACAATCGCGATGAAGCCGAAGAAAAGGAACGCAAGCAGGGTAGGCAGTGGATCCATTGTTGAACTCCTTGGGGTCGCGGCAGCGGCGCAGCGAAGGTAGCCAGACGTGGAGCGTCTGGATCAGACAAGATGTATTTTGATACGCGCTGGAGGCGCGTTAAGAATATTCTGGGCGCACTTCCAGTGCGCAAATTTATAACACAGAGGCCCAGAGGTTTCACCTCTGGCTACCTTCGTCGCGCGCCCTCTGCGCGCAAATCCCACCTAACGAAAACCCAAAATTTATCGCGTATACACCGGCGGCTGCCAGCCTCCCACCGTTGCTTCTATTATCGCAGCTGAATCCAGCACATCCGCTTCCGCAAACGGTCGACCGACAATCTGTACTCCGATTGGCAAGCCGTCGTTACTGTTTGCGACCGGAATCACAACTACCGGAAGATCGAAGACGTTGAATGTCTGGCAGTAACTAAAGGCGCGGAAGGTGCTCATCGTCCGCTCGCCAACACGTAGCTTGAGTGTTCCATGTTCATAAGCCGGCGTCGCGCCGACCGGCGCAATTATTAGGGGCGTGCCATTCATCGAATCGACCAACGTCTCGCGCAGGCGATCGCGTTCCAACCAAACGTTTATGTAATCGTCCAGCGAAGGCGGCGGAGTGTCGTCGGCAGTTGCGAGGCGCCAGCGCACAAAGTCGCCTCCCTGTTCTTCGTGCCCCTGGTAAACATTGCGCAGTTGGACCACCGAGGCGCGCGAAAATAATTTCAACCAAAGCTCGTGCCCGCGTTCCACGCCGGGTGGTCGAACTTCCTCCGTAACGAAGCCTGCATCAGATAACGCTCGGGCCGCGGTTTCTACTGCCTGCCGAGTTTCTGCTGTGACCGGTGAAACACCATCGTCTGTATAAAAGGCGACGCGCGAACCATGCTGCCGGTTGAGCGCTGCGTTTCCTTCCGTTTCGAGTCCGGCAAGCACCGTAAACAAAAGCTTCAGGTCACCGGCGTTGCGGGCCAGCGGCCCAATTACCGCCCCCAATGAATAAGGCCCGGCGCTCGGCGGAAACTGTCCGTCGCCAGGTACGCGACCGACAGTCGGTTTCAACCCGGCGACGCCGCAGAAGTGAGACGGGATGCGAATCGATCCGGCGAGGTCGCTGCCGAGGCCACCGGCTGACATGCAAGTGGCGATTGCCGCAGCTTCGCCGCCGCTTGATCCGCCGGGCGTCAGCAGCGGGTTATGCGGATTGTTAGTCCGGCCAAAGACGGGATTGTCGGCCGTGTAGTCCATCGCCATCTCCGCAGCGTTTGTTTTGCCGAGAATGATCGCGCCCGCCGCTTTTAGTCGGGCGACGGCCTGCGCGTCGCGGGTCGGCACAAAATCGGCGCGCATCATTGAGCCGCTGGTGGTTCGCAGTCCGGCAGTCTCGATTGTGTCTTTGATTGTTAACGGCACGCCGTGTAGAAGGCCAAGCTTGTCGCCGCGCATCACTGCAGACTCGGCTTCTCTCGCGTGCTCGAGGAGGTTTGGGGCGAGCGTGACGAGAGCGTTCAGGGTCGGATTAATCTGTTCGATGCGATCGAGGTGGGCTTGCATGATCTCAATGGGCGACGCCTGGTGAGTGCGAACGAGTTCAGCCAGTTCTGTAATCGACTTTGCGTTTAGGTTATTCATTCGTCTAGCGCGATTCATGGAGCGGAACGAGTTGATGCGGCGCATCGGAGATGCGCGCAGAAGGTAGCCAGAGGTGAAACCTCTGGATCCCGCATCCGTCAAATTCGGCGCACTGAAGGTGCGCCGAGATTATCTTTGCGCACCTTCAGCGCGCGGCTCCGATCACGTTCGTATGTCCAGACGTTTCACGTCTGGCTACCTTCGCTGCGCCGCTCCGCGGCTAATCGTTGCGCCCCTCCGCGGCTAATCGTTGCGCCCCTCCGCGGCTAATCGTTGCGCCCCTCCGCGGGCTAATCGTTACGTCGCTCCGCGGCGAATCATTGTTCCGCCGTTGCCGCGCCGTATTCGCGTTTTGCTTTTCAGAAAGCAGCTCACTATAATTTACTCGTTCTGAAAAATCTCAATTACAACATGCTCGAGTCTGGCCCAACGGCTTTGGCGTTGTTCCCTTGCGGCATAGGAGCGTGCGCGTGGGCGTAACTTTGAGCCGGACTTTCGTCCTGCGCAAACTTCATCAGCTTTCCGGAATCGTGCCGCTCGGCCTCTTCCTGTTGGAACATTTTTATACAAACTCGAAGGCGCTTAACGGAGCCGCCTCTTTTAATGATGCCGTCAAAGATCTGCAGTCGATTCCATATATCTTGTTCGTAGAAATTGGCGGAATCTTTATACCGCTCATCTATCACGCCGTCTACGGACTCGTGATTACCATTGAAGCGCGCCCGAATAATTTAAACTATCCGTATCCGCGAAACTGGTTTTATCTAATTCAACGCATCACGGGCCTGATTTTGTTCCTGTTCATCGCTTTCCACGTCATGAACTTCCGTTTTGGATTAGTGCCCGGACTCAACACGATCTCAGTTGCCCACAGGCCGGATCTGGCTTTCGACATCGTCTCGCGCGAATTTCGCATGATACCGATTTTCATCGTCTACGTGATTGGCATCACTGCGACTGTCTGGCATCTGGCAAACGGCATTTGGTTGTTTTTAGTCGATTGGGGCATCGCGATCGGTGAACGCGCGCAACGTCTGACCGGTTATGCCTGCATCGGTTTTGGCGTTCTCATGCTGCTGGTTGGCCTGAACGCGGCAATCGCTTTTATCCGGCCCGGCGGGCTGCTGGGAGGAATTTTGTAAGAGATGGCGAGTAACGGAATCAAGATCGCGATCGTTGGCGGCGGTCTCGCTGGACTGGCCGCGGCCATGCGTATTGCCGAGGGTGGACACGCGGTCGATCTTTTTTCAGTCGTTCCGGTGAAGCGCTCGCATTCTGTTTGCGCGCAAGGCGGCATTAACGGCGCGGTCAACACCAAGGGCGAAGGCGATTCCACCTGGGAACATTTCGACGACACCGTCTACGGCGGCGATTTTCTTGCGAACCAGCCGCCCGCCAAAGCGATGTGCGAGATGGCGCCCTCGATTATTTTCCTGTTCGACCGCATGGGCGTTCCCTTCTCGCGCACCAAAGAAGGCTTGCTCGACTTCCGTCGCTTTGGCGGCACCAAACATCACCGCACCGCATTTGCCGGCGCTTCCACCGGACAACAATTGCTCTACGCGCTTGACGAACAGGTGCGGCGTTATGAAGCCGCCGGCAAAGTACGCAAATTTGAGCATTGGGAGATGACGTCGTTAGTGCTTGACGACGCCCAGGTTTGCCGTGGACTCGTCGCGATGAACCTGCAGACGCTCGAACTGAAAGCCTTTCCGGCTGACGCCGTGATCATGGCGACTGGTGGTCCAGGTCTGATCTACGGCAAGTCAACCAATTCGATGGTGTGCACCGGAAGCGCCGTCTCCGCGTGTTATCAGCAGGGCGCGAAATATGCTAACGGCGAGTTTATCCAGGTGCATCCGACCTCGATTCCCGGTGAAGACAAGCTGCGGCTGATGTCGGAATCCGCGCGCGGCGAAGGTGGACGTGTTTGGGTGCCGCGCAAGACCGGCGACGAAAGGGCGCCGTCGTCGATACCTGAAAACGAACGCTGGTATTTCCTCGAAGAGAAGTTTCCAGCTTACGGCAATCTCGTTCCGCGCGACATTGCCACGCGCGAAATTTTCCAGGTGTGCATCGAGGGCAAAGGTGTGGGTGCGCAGAATCAGGTCTATCTCGATCTCACGCACATACCCGCCGAGATGTTGGATCGCAAGCTCGGCGCGATTCTGGAAATCTACGAAATGTTTGTGGGCGACGATCCGCGCCATGTGCCGATGCGCATTTTCCCCGGCGTGCACTATTCGATGGGCGGACTTTGGGTGGACTACGATCAGCGCACCAACATTCCGGGTCTGCTCGCGGCCGGCGAATGCGACTATTCAATCCACGGCGCCAACCGTCTCGGCGCGAATTCGCTGGTAAGTTGTGTCTACGGCGGATTTGTCGCCGCGCCCGCGGCCATTACCTATGCGAAAAACGTGGAGCGCAATGGCGCCTCCCGGACCAACTCCTCGCGCATTTACGATCAGGAGCTCCGCAAGCAGCAGGAAATCAACGACGCGTTGATAAAGCAGAGTGGCACGGAAAACCAGTACGTGCTGCATCAAGAGATGGGCAAGTGGATGACTGACAACGTGACCGTCGTCCGCTACAACGACAAACTCAAGGCGACGGACAACAAGTTGCTCGAGTTGATGGATCGTTATAAACGGATTTCGATCAACGACTCGAATCTCTGGGCGACCATGGCGCTGCCGCATGCGCGTCACCTGGACAACATGCTCGAGCTGGCGCGCGTGATCACGCTCGGCGCACTCAATCGCAATGAGTCGCGCGGCGCGCATTACAAGCCGGAGTTTCCTGACCGCGATGATGAAAAGTTTTTGAAGACGACGATTGCCGAGTATTCCGGTGAAGGGCCGGTGATTTCCTACGAACCGGTAGACATTTCGTTGATACCGCCGCGGAAGCGCGACTACAGCAAGGCGAAGCAGGAACCCAAACACGATCCGGCAGCCGCGCGGCCGGAAGCGCCCGCGAATGTATAAAAGAGTAAACTGCCACAGAGGCACAGATACACGGAGGAATGATTCAAGATAAAGAATCTCGAGGTGAGGAAGGGCGGCTGGCCCCCGCTGGCGTTGAATGCCATTCAATTAGCGGGGGCACGCCCGCCTTCCTGACCTTGAGACTTTCTATATTGATCTTTTCTCCGCGTCTCTGTGCCTCTGTGGCAGCAAACTGATCGACCATGTCCAGCTTACAAACATCGAAGCGTGATCGCGTGCCGCCGAAGACGGTCGAGATACACATTCGCCGGCGCGCAAATCCCGACTCGCCGCCGTACTGGGAGCGTTTCGAGCTGCCCTATCGCCCGAACCTCAACATCATTTCCTGTCTGATGGAAATCCAGAAAAATCCGGTAACGATGGAAGGCACGCGCACCACGCCGCCGGTTTGGCAGATGAATTGTCTCGAGCAGGTGTGCGGCATTTGCACGATGGTCATCAACGGCCGCGCGCGCCAATCATGTTCCGCGCTCATCGACAATCTGGACCAGCCGATCAAGCTCGAGCCGATGCAGAAGTTTCCGAACATTCGCGATCTCGTCGTCGATCGTTCGCAGATGTTCAATCACCTGAAGCGCGTCAACGCCTGGATCGAACTTGACGGCACTTACGATCTTGGTCCCGGACCGCGCATGGACCAGGACGACGTGCAGGAGCGTTACGCTTATTCGCGTTGCATGACCTGCGGTTGTTGTTTGGAAGCCTGTCCGCAGTACGACGGCGACAACTACATCGGCCCACAGGCGATCGCCCAGGTGCGCCTATTCAACATGCACCCCAACGGCGAGGCCACGCGCGACGCGCGCCTGGAGGGCATCATGGGCGACGACGGCATCACCAACTGCGGCAACGCACAAAACTGCGTCAAGGCCTGCCCGATGGGCATTCCGCTTACCCGCGCGATCTACGAAGAAAACCGCGAGACGATCGTCCACGGTCTGTTCGGCTGGCTGAAGAAGTAGCCACCATAAATTTTGCCGCGGATTTACGCGGATAGGCGCAGATCCGAAAAAGCACCAACCGAGTTCGTTCAAGTAAACCGCCTACCCGCTTTTCTGATCCGCGTTTATCTGCGTACGTCTGCGGCTAATTCTATTCTGGTCGCACCTGAGGAGGTACAAACACTGCCTTGATGAAGTGATTACGCCGCTTCCAATCACTCCGCGTCATTCTTTCCGCACTCGCTTCAAAGATGCGCGCACGATGCCTAGATTGTGTGGGTCGTCAAGTCTGGCCATCAACGCTTCCGCTTGTTCATATAAGATTATTGCTTCCGCATAATGTTGTTGCTCTTCCTCAATCCTTCCTAACTGGTGCAGCGTGCCGGCCTGTCCGTGCTCATCGCCTAAGCGCTGCTCAATCCCCAGACTCTGCCGATACCATCGCTTCGCCTCATCGAACTGGCGCCGCTCTTGGGCAATCGTTCCCAACTGGTGCAGGCTGGTGGCTTGTTTATACTCATCACCGATGCGCTCATTGATGGCCAAGCTCTGCCGATACCATCGCTCCGCTTCGATGAGCTGTCGCCGCTCTTGGGCAATCGTTCCCAACTGGTGCAGGCTTATGGCTTGTCCCTGCTCATTGCCGATGCGCTCCTTGATGGCTAAGCTCTGCCGATACCACCGCTCCGCCTCCTCGAACTGCCGCCGTTCCCCGGCAATCCGACCCAACTGGTGAAGGGTGGTGGCTTGACCGCCCTCATCGCCGAGGCCTTCAGTGATCACCAGGCTCCGTCGATACCATCGCTCAGCCTCATCGAGCTGCCGCCTCTCTTGGGCAATCCTCCCCAACTGGTGCAGGCAAGCGGCCTGTCCCTGTTCATCACCGATGCGCTCCCTGATGGCCAAGCTCTGCCGATAGCACCGCTCCGCCTCGTCAAACTGTCGGCGCTCCTGTGCAATCATTCCCAACCGATTAAGTGCGACACCGTGATTTCGGTCATCGCCGGCCTGCTTGTAGTGCTTCTCAAGACTCATATAAACAGCCTGTGAGGTATCAAAATCACGGCGGTAGTCAGCAATCTCGGAACGATGTCCGAGCAATGCAATCCATAGGTCTGCTCGTCCCTCGAGAGGCTCACCGTTGGCACCTGTTACTTCAGCTTGCATCTGGGTGATGAGACGTTCCCATTCGATCCACCGCCCTTGCGTTGTGAAGAGTTGATTCAGTCCGTAGAGCACACCGCTAACCTCAGTCCAAAGTTCGCGCCGCCGGGCGATACGCAGGGCATGAGTTAGGTTTCCCTCCTCGGCTGAAAGCAACGACATCGCCGTCTGGGCCTGACGCTTAAAGAGTGACATCAGGTAGTGACCATATGCTCCATATGCAGAAGCGAAGGCATTCTCAAGCCAATCGAAATGCTTCGGAAAGCCCTCGCGAAGCAGATCGTGGAAGAACCAGGGAAGTGCGGGATGAACCCCGTAACAACCTTCACCCAATCGCCGAAGCAAACCAACTTCAGTAGCGCTCTCGAGTATGGAAATCCACTCAGCCCTACCAAGCCCGTTAATCGGCTCCGGTGCGCCATCCACTTTGCACATGTACCCCAGCACATCGGCATCAACGAATCCTTGAAACATGGCGAGCACTCCAAGGCGCTGCCGAAGCGTGACGCCGAGCGCGTCGAGGCGGTAGGTTAATGAAGCTGAGAGCGAGCGTTCGCGGCCCTGCGCCGGATCGTCTTCGCTTAGCTTTACCTCACCCCCCTGCAACGATCGAAGCAAGCCGTCAGGCGCTGTCCGCTTTAACTCTGGCAGTATGGCTTGAATTGCCAGCGGGTTGCCGCGCAGGTATTTCAGCAGGTCGTTGTATTGGGGCAGTGACTTGATCTGTTGGGCATTCAAGCCTGCTCGCTGCAAGACGCGCACAGCTAGTTCCTGTGCTTCACCCAGCTTCAGGCCGCCCAACTCCACTCGCCGATAAATATTTCCCAGCCACGGTTCATTGCGGCGACTGCTGAGCAATACTTTGGTTTTGCCGCCGCGTAGATCGCGCAGGAAGTCGCGCAGTTCTTTCTGCTCATGCTCTTTCCACACAGATTCTGTGCCGGACGGAAAACCAGCGACCGGTTCAAAGTTATCCCAGATCAACATGCAGGGAAGTTGTTTCAAGACTGACAGTGCAACCTCGCGCCGTTGAGCGGGATCGAGCAGTTGCCATTCGATTTGCAACTGTTGCTTGATCTCAGCGCCGAAAACCTGGCCCACTCGATCACAGACTTGGGCGAGCGGCAGGTAATGCTCGAAGCGGAAAAAGAAGATTGGTCCGCCAAGGCCGCTGGTCTCCGCACGCCAGCGTGCGAACCCGGTCGCCGTCTCCGTCTTGCCAACTCCGGCCATTCCTTCGAGCAAGATAATTTCTTCTTTCTGAAGAGCTCGTTCTAAGTCGAGGATTACTCCGTCACGTCCAACAAAACCGAACGCCGGCGGCTCGGGACAATCAATCTCAGCACCTGCGGTGGCTTGTTGGTCCTGCAAGAAAATCGGGTTGAGTCGTAGCTCAGCCAGTGAAGCGGTAACAGCGCTGACCGGAGCGGCTTCAAACAAAATCGGCACCATCCAGTCCCGCAACGGTACTTCACCAATGGGAGACAAGCGCTGCGGATGCGACCGCAAATCCTCGCGCCCAAGCGCGACGGCGCGGGCCAACTCATCGCCTTTGATTAAGCTTTCATAAAGTCGCGCCATGAAGCGCACCGCCGATTGGACGTAAACCGAATACGCCATCGCCACCACACCGCGCGTGCCAGCCTTAAGCAGCTCATTGCCAACTGACTGATAGATTGTTTCCGGATGTGTCATTCCCGATTGACAGGCGTTGAGAAGCACGACCGGCACATTCTTCCCGGCGAGCAGGCCGCCGAGTTCAGCGCCTGTCACTGGCCGCGGCTGATCATCCTCGCCTTCAAACAACAGCAGTCCGTTGGCGCCAGCAGCTTGCGGGAAGGCGCCATGACCGTCGAAATGCAGCACGTGATAAAAGTTTGGTTTGTCACTGAGCACGCGCGAGAGTTGTTCGAAAGTTGGCGGGCGCAGAATCTCAAGGCGTATGCGATCGCGATGCGGGCGAAACAACTCAAGCAAAGGACGCGCGACCGATTGGAACGGCACATCGCCTTCCGGTCCACCGGGCCGGCAGATAACCATCAGGATGTTGAAAGTCTTATCGTCAGAAGGTGCCGGCGGCGGCTGGAAGATCAGATCGGGTTGGCTGCGAACAAAGGCGTGTGCCAGGCGCGCCAGATCGCCGTATTCCCCGCGCGTGGGATCGCGCATTAACTCCCACGGCAGAGCGATGCCTTCAGGCTCGCCGGCGTGAATCACGATCCGGCTGTCCGGGAGATCGTCGGCAACGTGCGCGTAAAGCGCTGCGGTTTCCCGGTTATCGAAAACAGCCTGGAAAAGTTCTTCACCCAGTTGGGTCATCAACTCTTCTACGCGTGAGGCTCGTTGGCGAAGTTCACCCCAGGGATAGAGCAAATACTCTTCCAGATACCATTGGATCAAACGCCGTTGCTCTTCAGTAACCGCGAAAGTAAATTCAGTTTCTCGCTCCTGCGCCTGAGCACCTTCCTGCGGTCGGTAGCTAACTCGCACACGAGCACTCAAGGTCTCTTCGGACGCGATGTGATGAATCGTGAGTTCCTTCAAGGGCGAGCATCTCCCGTAGAGTTGAGTTTGAACTGCGAGGACTCTAACTATAACGCACTGGCGAGAGCAAGTAAGAAAATCGCCGCGGATTTACGTGGATGCGCGCGGATTAGAAAACAACTTATGGCTACGATCGAGTAAACCGACGATCGCCTTTTTCTGATCGGCCTTTATCTGCGTTCATCCGCGGCTAATCTTTCTTGCGCATTCCCAGCGCGGCGAGCGCTTAGCGTCTTGACAGACTACTAGCGGACGCCGTACTCTCCCCGCACTTTCAATCGTTCAAGCCGGAAAGCGATAGCCAGTTCCAACGGCATATCCGCTCGGACGTTCGCTGATCCTAATCAATCAAAAGGTCGGAGTTGATCTTGTTGTAGATCAACGTGCGCGCTCCACCTACGCCCGAAGCGTGTCGGTACGCTTCTTCAATTCGTCATCGCGTTCGTCCTTTGTAAGCACCTTTGTAACCAATAGTCAGCTACAGTCTGCAATCCCGGGACTACAACCCCCATGACATTCCAGGAGCATAATCAATGAACAGAGCTACCAGAACCGCTTTGCTAGTAAGTTTCGTCGCCATAGTTTTTGCGCTAGCTTGGGATTTCACCCCCAGGTCTGCGGCAGGCCGTAATGCAAAAGTTGACAACGCGACTCGCGTTATTGGATCAGCACCTCGCTCAAACAAGTTCGCCAACAGCAGCCTCCCCATACCTGAGCCTACCGTCACGGCCGACGATATCGCTCCCAGCGACGACGACGATCCTGATTTACCGCCGGGTATGTCCGGCCTGATCGACAAGGAAGCTTACCTGCGCGCCCGCGGCGACTACTTCGACATGTTGCGCGGCCGCGACACCGCAGCAAACGTCGACGAGCTGCGCGCCAAAGCTATCCAGCAAATGGACAAACAGGAGAGCCTGTTGAAGCGAACGCGCTCGAGCGCTAGCTCGCTCATTAATACGACCGACTGGGTCTTCCTGGGCCCGAATCCAATTCCGCTTGGACAAACGACTACGACCAGAGTGCCGGTGAGCGGTCGCACGATTGCGATTGCCGTTCATCCAACCGATCCGGACACGGTCTACGTCGGCACTGCGCAAGGCGGTCTTTATAAGTCAACGAACGGCGGCACGAACTGGACCAAGCTGTTTGAGTTTCAGTTGGAATCACTGGCCATCGGCGCTATCACTATTGACCCGACCGACAGCAGCATCGTTTACGTGGGTACCGGCGAAAACGGCCAGTCTGCCGACAGCGCCATGGGCCGTGGCATGTACATCATTCGCAACGCCAACTCGGCGACGCCGACCTTGAACGGACCTTTCCGGCTCGATGGCCTCGGCAATGACGTGATGAGCGGCCGCGCAATTGGTCGCATCCTTGTGAATCCCTCCAACAACAATACGATTTTCGTTTGCACTTCTTCGGCGACCGGGGGTAACCCGAACACCGGCGTAGTTCTGGTGCCGCGACGCGGTCTCTATCGTTCGCTGAACGCGCAGAGCGCCACGCCGACTTTCGAGCAGGTTCAGATTACCGGTATCGCGACTCCAAACGATCGCACGGCGATTGACCTGGCGATGGACCCTGCCAATCCCAACCTCCTGCTCGTCACCGTGATTGGAGTTGGCACCCCGGGCGACGGCGGCATCTATCGCACTGCTAACGCGCTTGACCCCACGCCGACATTTACGCGCACGCTGTCTCTGCCCGCCGGCGCAACCAATGGCCGCGCCGAATTAACGGTCACCCGCAGCGCAGCTCCAGCAACCACTTTCTATGCCGCGACAGGCGAGATTTCTACAGCGGCGTTGGGCGGACCCGCTTGCTCCGCCACCACCGCCGGCTTGTTGCGTCGTTCCACGGACGGCGGCTTGACCTGGTCCAACCCAATTGCCGGCTCAACCGGATTTTGCGGCGGTCAGTGTTTCTACGACATCGCCGTCGCCGTAACGCCCGACAATCAAACCATCCACCTCGGCGGCGCGGCGGGAACCGGATCTGCCAACTGCACGACTTCGGTGATGAAGCGTTCGACGAATGGCGGAACTTCGTTCACGAGTCTCCCGAACGGCGCTACTCTTCACGCCGATGAACATGCCCTCGCGATTGCGCCGTCAAACCCGCTGGTGGTTTACACCGGCAGCGATGGCGGTATTTGGCGATCGATCAACAACGGCACCAACTGGACCAGTCTCAACAACGTAGACTACAGCTCCACGCAGTTTCAGGGCGTTGCGGTTCACCCGTTTGATCGAAACTACCTGCTTGGCGGCACACAGGATAACGGCACGATTTGCCGCGCTGCCGACGGCACCTGGTCACACTGTCAGGATGGTGACGGCGGCTATGCGCTCATCGATGACAACGCCGCCGATGCCACCAACATGACGCTCTATCACACGTTCTTTAATCAGACCGGTTCACAGCTGCGCTTTGAGCGGGCCGCCAATACCACGGCAAACGCTAACGGGATTTACGGCTGGACCAGCCGCGGCTGCTCAGGCACGGCCACCACGAACGGCATCAATTGCAACAACAACGTGCTGTTTTATGCGCCGATGGCCCTGGGACCCGGCAAGCCGAATACTGTTTACTACGGCAGCGACCGCTTGTATCGCTCAGCTGACCAGGGCGATAACAACGTTATCGTCAGCCAGTCACCACTCGTGCCCATCAACGCCACGCAGGGCGTAGTCATCACTTCGATCGGCATCTCGCCCCAGGATGACAACGTCAGGATCGTGGGCATGCGCGACGGGCATGTGTTTGCGACCGTCAACGGTTCATCGACGTTGACCGACGTTACCGGCGCTAATTTCCCGGCGCCGAATCCACTCGATACGACGCGGAATTCGATCGGCAAAGCAGTCATCGATCCGAACAACAAGTTTACGGCCTACGTAAGTTTCACCAGCTTTTCACCACCTGCCGGTCAGCAAATTTTCAAGACGACAAACTTGAATGACCCCGTGCCCACCTGGACGCCGTCAAGCAACGGAATTCCTCAGGTGCCGGTCAGTTCGCTGGCCATCGATCCGCAGGACTCCAATTCGATTTATGCCGCCACCGAAATCGGCGTCTATCATTCGAGTGATGGCGGCGCCAACTGGGCGCCCTACGGCGTTGGCTTGCCGCGCGTGGCTGTCTTCGACGTGAAGATTTCCAACGTGCAGCGTTACCTGCGCATTGCCACGCACGGCCGCGGCATTTGGGAGATCGGCATTGACGGCCGGCAGTCGTCAGTGCTTCGCAATGGTGCTGCGACCGTCATCGCGGAGGGATGTGTTCCCGGCAACGGCGTGATCGATCCGGGTGAAGACGTTACGGTGAGATTCGACATCACGAATATCGCCGCCGCGCCTGCAGCTACCGACGATCTCGTCGTCACCTTGTTGCCGACCGGAGGGGTTACCTTCCCCAGCGCGCCGGTACACTATGCCGACATCAGCCCTGGCTCGACAGGCTCCGGCAACTTCCACTTCTCCAACAATGGCACCTGCGGCGGCACGATAACGCTCACCTTCCATCTTCAGGACGGGGTGCAGGATCTGGGTAACGTCAGTCTTACTTTTACCCTGGGCCTGTTGGTGAATTCTGCTCCGGCGTTCACAGAAAACTTCGACGGCGTTGGTGCTCCAGCCCTTCCGACCGGTTGGACCACCGCGCGAAGTGCGACCGCAACTGGAGCAGCGGCGCTCTGGGTTACTACAACCACAACTGTCAATACCGCACCGAACGCAGCTTTCGGCGCCGGCGGCACCATCCCGACAGACACAAACCTGACGTCGCCCTCGATTGCGATTCCGGTAGCACCAGTTGGCGGAACAAATCCTGGCGTGCGTTTGACCTTTAGAAACAACTACAACACCGAAGCTGGTTTTGACGGCGGCGTATTGGAAATCAGCATTAATGGCGGACCGTTCGTCGACGTCATCACTGCCGGTGGTTCATGGGTTGAAGGCGGATACAACGCCGCCATCGGAGTAACTGACAGTGTTCTGACGGGACGACCGGCATGGACCGGAACATCTAATGGCTATATCACCAGCACGGTGGTCCTACCGCCGGCTTCATATGGCCAGAACGCGCAACTCCGCTGGCGTACGGCCTACGACACCGGCACCAATCCCGGCGGCATGCGTGTAGACACGATTTCGATCTATGCGAGCACGCGCGTCTGTTGCAGCGGCGCTTGTTCATTAACCTGCCCGCCGAATATCACGACGGCAAACGATCCGGGTGTCTGCGGCGCGGTAGTTACCTACGCCATGCCAACTGAAACCGGCAACTGCGGCGGCGTGATCACTTCGGATCATCCTTCGGGAAGCACTTTCCCGGTAGGTACCACCACGGTCACGTTAACCGACACGAAGCTGGACGGCTCGACCGCTACCTGCACGTTTACGGTAACGGTAAACGACACGGAGTTCCCGGTGGTCAGTCAGCCGACTACCAGCCCGAACATTCTGTGGCCACCCAACCATCAGATGGTTGACGTTACCGTCAATTACACTGCGACCGATAACTGTCCCGGTCTCAACTGCGTCCTGACTGTTACCAGCAACGAGCCCATCAACGGACTCGGCGACGGCGATACCGCGCCTGACTGGCAAGTAGTCAACTCGCATCACGTGTTCCTGCGTTCGGAACGCTCGGGCAAGGGCCAGGGT
>Ga0070669_100000311_pt1 | contig 38331 bp, 26 predicted proteins | sample KBSS53metaG_FD_64680 | JGI IMG/M metagenome (GOLD analysis project Ga0070669, IMG submission 64680) | Switchgrass rhizosphere microbial communities from Kellogg Biological Station, Michigan, USA - KBS S5-3 metaG | ecosystem: Host-associated > Plants > Roots > Rhizosphere > Soil ...
CCATTGCCAGACTCAGCAAAGTCAAAACGACGAACGTTATGAGAAGGATCACAGCAAACGTTTTCATAGTCGTATCGCAGGGTGAAGCCTTTGCGGAGTAGATTGCGATTAGCGGTGGGCGCCGATTAGCGGTAAATCAACGAGGGTGATCGTTTAGGGAAGTCGGAAACGACGCGAATTACGCGCGCCAGAGTAACTGAACAGCTCGATTTAGGAAATCGAACGCGTTAACTGGAGATTTTGAAACAATGAAAGAAATCTTTTATCCGCGCGAAGCGCTGCGGCGGCGCAGGGCGGCGGCGCGCGTCATGGGAACGAGCGCGTCGGTAGTGCCTTCGGCGGGAGGCTCGACGAAGTTGGTTAGTTCATCCGCGTGAGACTGTAAATACTGGAAGAAGCGTTCGAACTCGGCCTGCATCGCATCCATCTTCTCGCGCATGTTGAGAATGATCTCGACGCCGGCGAGGTTTACTCCGAGGTCGCGCGTGAGAGACAAAATTAACTCCAGCCGCGCCAGATCCGGATCGGTGTAGAGACGCGTGTTCCCCTCGGACCGCGAAGGCTTTAGCAGTCCCTCGCGTTCATACATGCGCAGCGTCTGCGGATGTAGTTCGTATTGCTCCGCCACCGCGCTGATGGTGTATGTCTTTGGTTTGCGCTTCATAACTCATGAATCGTAAATCGTGAATCGTAAATAGCTAAAACAAATGCTTTTTCTATTTACGATTTACGATTCACGATTTACTCCAGTCCCATCTCCACTCGCGGATTTTCGTCGTTTAATTTCGAATATTGCCGCAACAGTTCTTTTGTCTCCTCCGAAATTACTTTCGGCAACGTCACTTGCACTTCAACGAACTGATCGCCGCGCGCGCCGGGATTTCGCAGAGACGGCGCGCCGCGTTGGCGCAAGCGAAACTTCTGGCCCGACTGCGTGCCCGGCGGTATGCGCAGCTGTGCTTTGCCTTCAACGGTCGGTACTTCAATCTTCGCTCCCAGCGCGCCTTCCGGCACCGTCACCGGAACCGTCACGTAAATGTTGTCGCCCTTGCGCGTGAAATATTTGTGCGTGCCGACGTTGGTAATGATATGCAGGTCGCCCGGCGGCGCGCCCAATCGTCCACCGTGGCCCTTGCCGGGAATGCGCACACGCGATCCCGTTTCAACACCGGCGGGAATACGCACCTTCACAGTCTCAGTCTTCGGCACAGTGCCTTTGCCCTTGCACAACGAACAGGGTGAACGCCGGCGACCGGTGCCGCCGCAATCCGGGCATTCCTGGGCAAATCGTAAACGACCGCCGGCGCGCTGAACTTGTCCCGAGCCTTTGCAGGTCGGACACACCATCACTGGCCCACCGATGTCGCCGGCGCCGTTGCAGCGCGAACACTGTTCCGATCGATTGACCGTCAGGTTGGTAGTCATGCCCTGGATTGCTTCTTCAAAAGAGAGCGCGAGCGGCATCTCGATATCGGCGCCGCGCTTGGGCTGCGGCCGCGGTGGCTCTTCCTGTTTCGCCGAACCGCCGCCGAAAAGATCCGCGAAGATGTCGCGGAAGCTCGAACCGCTGCCGCTGGCGCCGCCTGGCGTCGAGCTCGTGCTCCAATCAAAGCCGCTAAAATCGAACCCGGGTGAAGGTTGACCGCTGGAAGGACGAGCGCCGCGCTCGGCTGCGTCAGCAAGATTGTCGGAGTATTGGCCAAACTGATCGTAGACTTTTCGCTTCTTGGGATCAGACAACACGTCGTGCGCTTCAGTGGTTAACTTGAAGCGTTCCTCCGAGGCCTTGTCGCCCGGATTCACGTCCGGGTGATACTTGCGCGCGAGCCGCCGGTAAGCCTTTTTGATCTCCTCCGGCTTCGCGTCGCGCTTGATGCCCAGAACTTCGTAGTAGTCTTGTTTGGCCATTTCGAATCAGTGAGCAGTTAGCAGTAAGCAGTGAGCAGTAAAGATCAAAACCTAATCTGCTCACTGCTTCACGTTCTTGCGACGAGTGACCAAGCTCAGGAAAACTTGTCACTCGTCACTCTTCACTTGTCACTGCCCTTACTTGTTGTCGTCGACGTCGACGTATTCGGCATCGATGACGTTGTCTTCGCCTGCGCCCCCCGCAGATGAAGCTCCGGCTGCTGAAGCCTGATCGTCAGCCGGCGGCGTTTCAGTTCCGCCCGATGCTGCCGTCTGCTGGTAGAGCGCTTCAGCCAGTTTGTGCGAAGCAGACTGCAGTTGATTGAAGGCTTCGTTCAGCCGGTCCACGCCACCCTCGGCCAGCGCCTTCTTGCCTTCTGCAATTGCCGTCTCAACTTCGGCGGCCACCGCTCCGACTTTCTCGCGATTGTCGGTAAGCGTTTTTTCCATCTGGTAAACCAGACCATCAAGCCGGTTGCGCGCTTCGATCTCTTCGCGCTTCTTGACGTCGTCCGCCGCGTGCGACTCCGCATCGCGCATCATCTTGTCGATCTCTTCTTTCGAGAGACCGGAAGATGACGTGATCGTGATCTTTTGTTCGCGACCGGTGCCCATGTCTTTGGCCGACACGTTCACGATGCCGTTCGCGTCGATGTCGAAAGCAACTTCGACCTGCGGCATGCCGCGCGGCGCCGGCGGGATGCCGATCAGATGAAACTTGCCGAGCGTGCGATTGTCCGCGGCCATTTGCCGTTCACCCTGAAGCACATGGACTTCAACCGACGTTTGATTGTCAGACGCGGTGGAGAATATCTCCGACTTGCGGGTGGGAATCGTGGTGTTGCGTTCAATCAATTTAGTGAACACGCCGCCAAGAGTTTCGATGCCCAGGCTCAGCGGGGTTACGTCAAGCAACAGAATGTCAGTCTTTTCTCCTGACAAGACTCCCGCCTGCACGGCCGCGCCGATCGCTACCACTTCGTCGGGGTTGACGCTCTTGTTCGGCTCTTTGCCGGCAAACAGATCCTTCACCATCTGCTGAACTTTAGGAATGCGCGTGGAGCCGCCAACGAGAACCACTTCATCGATCTTGCTGGCCTGGAGGCCCGCGTCTTTGATCGCCTGCTCCACAGGCGACTTCAAACGTCCCAGGATCGGCTCTGCCAGCTGCTCAAACTTGGCCCGCGTAAGCTTCATCGCGAGGTGCTTCGGGCCAGACTGATCTGCAGTAACGAACGGCAGATTGATCTCGGTTTCCATGGTGCTGGAGAGTTCGATCTTCGCTTTCTCTGACGCTTCCTTCAGACGCTGCAGCGCCATCTTGTCATTCGAAAGATCGATGCCCTGGTCTTTCTTGAACTCTTCGATGATCCATTCCGTCAGTCGCTCGTCGATATCGTCGCCGCCAAGGTGTGTGTCGCCGTTGGTCGACTTAACTTCCACAACGCCTTCACCGACTTCAAGAATCGAGATGTCGAAAGTACCGCCGCCGAAGTCGAATACGGCAATCGTCTCGTCCTTCTTTTTGTCGAGACCGTAGGCCAGCGCCGCCGCGGTGGGTTCGTTCACGATGCGCATCACTTCCAACCCGGCAATCTTGCCGGCATCCTTAGTCGCCTGGCGCTGAGCATCGTTGAAGTATGCGGGAACGGTAATCACCGCTTTGTCCACTTTCTGGCCAAGGTAGTCTTCGGCCGACTGCTTCATCTTCTGCAAAATGATCGCGGAAATCTCGGGCGGGCTCCATTCCTTGCCACCGGCCTCGATGCGCACGTCGCCCGATCCGGCGGGCTTCACTTTGTAAGGCACCTGCTTCGTCTCTTCAGTGACTTCGTCGAAGCGCCGGCCCATAAATCTTTTGATTGAATAAACGGTGTTCTCGGGGTTGGTCACGGCTTGTCGTTTCGCCACCTGGCCAACCAGACGGCTGCCGTCCTTTGTAAATGCAACCACCGATGGGGTGGTTCGGCCGCCTTCCGAGTTCGTAATCACAGTGGGTTCGCCGCCCTCCATGACTGCCACCACGGAGTTGGTCGTCCCCAGGTCGATTCCAATAATCTTGCTCATTTGTTTTTGTTCTCCAAAACGTTATTTAGCCCGAAAGGCTGTGCCGCCTGCCCCATTCCTTCGGGTTTGGTATTGCGGCCAACACGCTCAACCGCTGGTTAAAAGACGACTTGAACGGACTGGTAATATAATATCTGAGCCTTTCATTGTCAACTTTGATAACAGCGTGGGCGCTAAGGTTGGCTGGTAATTGCAGAAGCCCGACCGTGAAGTTTCAAGTTCCAAGTTCCAAGTTTCAGGTTTCAAGTTCGGAAAAAGTCCTAACTTGGAACTTGAAACTTGGGACTTGAAACTTTACGGTCGGGATTAGGCGCTTGGCGGCGGTCTTCATTCAGCAGCTTCGAGGCGAAGAAGATGTAGTGCAGGCCGGAAAGTATCGCCAGAGCGAAGACTGCGGCGTAAACCGTGGGGAGGTAGTAGCCCGTGTAATAAGGCACGCTGGCGGCAAACATGATTGCCACAATGCCGGAAATTTGCACGGTCGTATTGAGTTTCCCGAGCCACGAGGGCCGAAAACCGCGAAACCCGGTCATCATGTTAATGGCGGCCGCGCCGACAATGATGAAGACGTCGCGGCTGATTACTGCAACCGTCACCCAGAAAGGCACCGGCAAGTGCCCCGGGAGCGGCTGCGGAAAAACGCTGCGCATCGAGAGCACGACAAACGCCGTCACCAACATAAGCTTGTCAGCGATCGGATCGAGGATAGTGCCAAGCTGCGACTGCTGAGCAAAGCGGCGAGCCAGGAGCCCGTCGAGTCCGTCGGTGAGCCCGGCGATTACGAAAACACCCAGCGCCCAAAGAAATCGTTGATAGAAAAGGAGCGTGACGAAGACAGGAATGAGCACCATCCGAAAGATGGTGAGCATGTTCGGAACGGTGACTATTCGGGAGGACATCGATTAGTAAATAGTGAATCGTAAATCGTGAATAGTAAAGCAGGCCTAAAACCCATTCACCGGGTGATTCACATTCACTGTGTCAGGCGCTTCGTAGTTCTAGTAGTGAAACTTCAGGCGGGCAGCCAAAGCGGACCGGCAAGACAACGGTGCCGAGTCCCCGGGTAACATAAATCTGCGTTTCACCCTGACGAGCAAGGCCCTTGAGCAGACGACGACGCGGGCGACCTGCAGCATTGCGTTCCGATCGCAGACTTACTTGTCCGCCGTGCGTATGACCGCTAAGCACCAGATCGACTCCAGCGCGCGCGGCTTTTCTCAAGATGATCGGGTTATGGGCCAGCAATAGTTTGAACTCGTGTTCACTGGAACCTGCGAGCGCGAGTGACAAGTCTTCAAGCCCGACCATCGTATCGTCCACGCCTGCCAGCCAAAATGACGCACCATTCTTTTCGAAGCGCATACCCTGGTTAACCAGAACGGTTATCCCCTCGGCGCGAAACAGGTCCGTAATCAAAGCCGCGTCGGTCCAATGATCGTGATTGCCCAACACCGCATAAACGCCATGTCGGGGACGCAAAGCGCCGAGCAGTTCCGCGCATGGCGCCGCATACTCGCGTTCCTTTGAAACGTAGTCGCCGGTTAGCGCCACGATGTCAGGCTGCAAACTATTGGCGGTATCGATGGCCCGTTCGATTTGTTCCCGACTGGTGAAGGGGCTGTGGTGCAGGTCTGAAAGTTGAACAATGCGGAAGCCGTCCAGCTCGCGCGGCAACCGTCGCAACTTAATCTGACGGTGTTCGATGGTGAGGCGAAAAGGCTCGGTCAAAGCTGAACGCGCGGCCTCGCTGAGGTTGAAGGCGAGAGCGCGCAGAGGCGTTTGCGGTCGTCCCGAAGCGTTAGACGCGACACGTCTGCGCTCTTTCCATCTAATCGGAGTTGACATGTTGTAAGTTGGTTTGATTTCTTAGCGTCTCAAAGCTGCTGCCGGAGCAACCCTTGCAAAACTGAGCCGCTTAAAATCTGGCGCATTATAGAGGCGCACACCAGTCGAAGCAAACGATGAACAACAATAAAACGCGCGTGCATTAGATATGTAATAATCGCCCTTCTGCATCGGCGCTTCGCCCGCAGGAGCGACATGTTTATAGGAACAAACCATTCCTCAATATCTTCGCTCCGTGAGGAGCGAAACTTTTCCATTATTGAGCCAAGACCCGCTATAAACATCTTGTCCCGCTGGGGCAAATCCGACAGCATCACCTCGTTGACTTTGTGTAGATGGACGTTTCTAAGTTTCAGCCGAAAAACCTCTTCTGCAAGACCCTCCTGAGCGTGGGTCTTCTCCTCATCTGTGTTCGATCATTGCAGGGGGCTGAAAGTGCCGCGCCTGCGGCCGCCGGAGATGCGCACGGCCTGCAGCCACTCGTGCTGCTCGGAATCGCCGTTATGCTTTTGGTGGGAAAGCTTGGCGGTGAACTGTTTGAGCGGTTCAAACAACCAACTGTGCTCGGCGAACTGATCGGCGGCATTGTGCTCGGAAATCTGGTGCTGTTTGGTTTCAGCGGGGCCGAGCCGCTCAAGACGAATGAGGTTATCGCCGCGATAGCCGAAGTCGGCGTGATCATTCTGCTATTTGAAGTCGGGCTGCAGTCGGATTTGAAAGAGATGATGGCGGTGGGTTGGTCGTCTCTATTGGTGGCGGCGCTGGGAGTAATCGCGCCATTCTTTTTGGGCTGGGCGGTGTGTGCTTACTTTATTCCCAACGAGCCGCGCCTGGTTCATATCTTTATCGGCGCGACACTTTGCGCCACCAGCGTCGGCATAACGGCGCGCGTTTTCAAAGATCTTGGCAAACTGGCGACGCAACCCGCGCGCATCATTCTCGGCGCCGCGGTGATCGACGACGTGCTCGGGCTGATAATCCTCGCGGTGGTCGCCGGGGCGATCAAAGCCAGCGCTTCCGGCGCCGCCTTGTCCGCCATGGCGGTCGTTGTAATTGCGCTTAAGGCAATCGTATTTCTGTTTGGAGCAATCGCGCTGGGCCAACTGGTGGTGCCGGGTCTGCTGCGCGGCGCCGGGCGATTGAAATCCGAAGGCGTACTGCTTACTTTAGCGATCTCTTTTTGCCTGCTGTTCGCCTGGCTTTCCGCCAAAGTAGGGCTGGCGCCGATCGTCGGTGCGTTTGCCGCCGGTCTGGTGCTCGACGAGGTCCATTACAAACCGGCGCAGGCGCGCAAGGAGCGCGATCTCAGCGAACTGCTGCAACCGGTTAGCATTGTCCTGGTACCCATCTTTTTTGTTTTGATGGGAATGAAAGTGGACCTGCGGTTTTTTGCTCGACTTGATTTGCTCGGTTTTGCAATTGCGCTTACGCTCGCAGCGATTATTGGGAAACAAGTATGTTCGCTTGGTGTGCTTGAAAAAGGCACGAACCGACTGGCGATTGGCTTGGGCATGATTCCGCGCGGCGAGGTGGGCCTTATCTTTGCGGGCATCGGCGCGACTCTGATGCTCCGGAATTCGCTGGGCGTACCCCAGGCCGTGATCAGTTCGGCTACATTCGGTGCGGTTGTGATCATGGTGATCGTTACGACGTTGGTGACGCCGCCGCTGTTGAAGTGGTCACTCGACCGCACGCCGAAGAAGAAAGACCGAAGCGGGTAGGCAGGGTTAAGAATGAGGTTGTCGGGCGCACCCATGTGTGCGCCCCAGGGCGGACACACAGGTCCGCCCCTACAGGAGGGAAATGGCAATGCCACGGAAGAAGGATCAGCACAACGTCGGCTCGAAGGCGAAGCCGCGCGGGCAGCAGATGGGAAGGGCGGGAACGCCGGACCAAAACCGCGAGGAGAAGAAAGCAACGCCGGCACGCAGTGGCGGTCGCATGAAAGCGAACAAGATGTTTGGCGACGCTTCGGCGCAAAACATTGGCGGCGACGCGGTGACTCCTGAATCGAATTCACCTTCAACTGTCGCGCGTCAGGGCGGAGCACATCAAGGCGAGACCGGCGGCGAAACAGTGTTCAAGGCTCGTCTGAAACAGAAGCGATCGCGATGAAGCACGACATCATTTCAGCCTCTGCGTTTTCTCGGCGAACTCTGCGTCTCTGCGGTCTTTGCACAAAAAGTAAATAGGCCGGGCTCGCGACATCAGAACCGCGAGCGGTAGCGACCAGCCAAGGAGTCAAACTTGGAAAACGAGCAGTCTGTCAATGCTCCCTTCATCAAACGAGAATTTTTTGGCCGCTCGCTACCGCTCCCGGTTCTGATGTTAAGCGCCCTGGCGATCGCAGTTGTTTCTTTGTTCATCGTTCCTTTGCAAGCGACACGCGCCGCCGCTCAGAAACCCGCGACTGGCACCGTCCTCATCTGCGTCGTCTCTCGCAATGAGCCTGAAGACGCGCAAGGCAACATGGATGCGGTGGTCCTGGTAACCAGGGGCAAGCTGCGCCAACCGATTCCTGAGTACAACGAAGCCGCGCAACAAAAATTTGGCAGCAACTATTTCGCGACCGGGAAAAATTACCGCGTCACCTTCGGCGGCGGCGAAGTTGGAAGCGCGACCGTCACCGGTTTCGATACCGGCTGCAACAACATTCATGCAAAGGCGAACTTGAAAGACAACGGCAAGATTCCGCCGCACCTGTCAGCCCTGGCAACCGATTCGGATTTGTTAGGCCGCAAGCCGAGCGCTCGCCGCGCGCCAACTCAGATCGAACGAGACGCTGTGATGAAACTCGTCAACCGGATCTACAGTTCACACCAGACTGCCCGGCCCTTGCTGCGCTTGCTCAAGACAACGAACCTCACGGCCACAGATCTCGATGGCGACGGTAAGTTTGAGATCATTGGCAGCTTCGTTATTCAAACCGCTGCCAAAGCGCGGCGCGATTTGTTCCTGATCGCCGAGCCGGCGGGCGGCGATTTCAAAGTGGGGTTGGAAAAGTTTCAGGCTTACCGTTTGCCGCCGGAACAGTTTGACTCGGCCATTGATTTTGTCGATCAACTCGACCTCGATGGCGATGGAGTCGGCGAAGTGTTCGTTCAGCAACACGGCTTTGACGCTTACGGTTATGCAATCTATAAAAAAACCCGCGGGCGGTGGCTGCAAGTCTTTACTACCACCGGCGATGCTTGTTGAAACATTAGCCGCGGATGAACGCGGATAAGCACGGATCTGAAAAGGTACTGAATACAGGGTTCTGATTAGTGTTGCTTCCTATCGATTTTGTGTTAGTTCGTGGTTTGTATTTCTCGCTGGTGAGAAATACGAACCACGAAGGCACACAAAAGCCCAACGAAATCACACGAATCGGAAATTCCGCAGGTTGTGAACCGCACCTTGATTCAAAATCTTCATTTTCTGATCTGCGTTCATCCGCGTTCATCTGCGGCCAATTCCTGGCTGCAGCCCATTTCACTCTGGAGACCCATCATGTCGAAGCTTCTAAAAGCATTGCTTGTAATCGTCGTTCTTAGTTTTCTGTCAGCGGCCCAGGCCCAGGAACCTAACAAAGACATCCTCGGTGCGATGCGTTACCGCTACATTGGACCAATGGGCAACCGCGTGACTTCCGTCGTCAGCATACCCGGGCAGCCAAACATCTATTACGTCGGCGCAGCCTCGGGCGGCATCTGGAAAACCACCGACGGCGGCATCCACTGGGACCCGATCTTCGACGGTCAGCCGGTCTCGTCGATCGGCTCGCTCGCGATTGCGCCTTCCGATCCCAACATCATCTGGGCGGGCACCGGCGAAGCGCACATTCGCAGTCACATCTCCGTCGGCGCCGGCATTTATAAGTCTACCGACGCCGGCAAAACCTGGAAACTGATGGGCCTCGAGAAGACCGGGCGCATCGGCCGCATCGTTATCGATCCGAAGAATCCCGACGTCGTGCTCGCCGCCGCCATGGGCCACAGCTACGGCCCGCAGCCGGAGCGCGGCGTGTTTCGCACCAGCGACGGCGGCAAGACCTGGGACCGCGTGTTGTTTGTAGACGAAAACACCGGCGCGTCGGAAGTGGTGATGGATCCGAGCAACCCGCGCAATGTGTTTGCCGGCATGTGGCCGCTCGAAATTCACACCTGGGGGCGCGAAAGCGGCGGCCCGGGCAGTGGCATTTATCGCTCGACTGACGAAGGCCTGACCTGGAAAAAGATCACCGGCCACGGACTGCCAACTCGAACCACGGGCAAGGTAGCCATGGCCATCGCTCCTTCAAATCCGAATCGCATCTACGCGCTTATCGAAACGGGCGACGGCGTGCCGGTCGACGGCAAGGAAACTGATCGCGGCAAACTTTGGCGCTCCGAAGACGGCGGCGACAACTGGCGTCTCGTAAGCTACGACCGCACGCTCGGCGGCCGCACGCATTACTACTTCCGTGTCGTCGCTGCTCCTGACAACGAAAACGAAACCTATTTCCTGACGGCTGCATTCAGCGCTTCGATCGACGGCGGTGAAAACCTGCGCCCGAGCTCCGGCTTCGCCAGCAGCCCGGGCGGCGACAACCACGACATGTGGATCGATCCGACGAACGCCAACCGCATGGCGGTCGCCAACGACGGCGGCGTTTCAATTTCCGTCACGCGCGGCAAGACGTGGCATCGCATCCAGCTTCCGATCGCGCAGATGTATCACGTCACTGTCGACAATCGCGTTCCGTATTTCGTCTACGGCAATGAACAGGACGACCCATCGTATCGTGGCCCAAGCAACTCGCGCGGCGGCGGGCAGATTCCGCGCGGCGCCTGGCAGACGGTTGGCGGCGGCGAGAGCGGCTGGGCCACGCCTGATCCGGTCGACAACAACATCATCTGGTCCAGCGCCTCGGGCTCGGGCAGCGTCGGCGGCATCGTCGAACGCTTCAACCTGACGACCGGACAAGGTCGCAACGTCGAAGTCTGGCCGGATCAGTCGAATGGCTCAACCGCGGCCGAGTTGAAATACCGGTTCGTCTGGACCATGCCGCTCACGATTTCGCCGCACGATCACAACCGGCTTTATGTCGGCAGTCAATACATTCATCAAACGACGGACGGGGGCCAGAGTTGGCAGTTAATCAGTCCCGACTTAACTACCAACGATAAAAGCAAGCAGGGATTCTCAGGCGGGCTGACGGGCGACAACATCGGCGTCGAGTATGCGCCGGTGGTTTTTGCGATTGCGGAGTCGCCCAAAGAAAAGGGACTGATCTGGGCCGGCACTAACGACGGCCTGGTCCAGCTCACGCGCGACGGCGGCAGCAACTGGACCAACGTGACGAAAAATATTCCGAACCTGCCGCCCTGGGGCACAGTCAGCAACATCGAGCCTTCGCGTTTCGACGCCGGCACGGCTTACATCACCGTCGATTTTCACCAGGTCAACAATCGCGATCCGTTTGTTTACAAGACGACGAACTACGGCAAGAGCTGGACAGCAATCACGAACGGCATTCCGCACACGATGCTGAGCTACGCGCACTGCGTTCGCGAAGATCCGGTGCGGCCCGGTTTGTTGTATCTCGGCACGGAAGGCGGCCTGTTTGTTTCCTTCGACGACGGCGCCAACTGGGAGCCGCTGCAATCGAATCTGCCGCGCGCGCCGGTTTACTGGCTGGTGGTCCAGGAGAATTTTAACGACCTCGTGATCGCTACCTACGGCCGCGGCTTCTGGATACTCGACGACCTCGGCCCGTTGCAACAGCTGAACGCAAACGTGCGCAACGCGAACGCGCACCTGTTTCCCCTCCGTCCCGCTTATCGTTTCCGCAATACGGCCCAGCCCGCTGCGGTCGATTACGATCCAACCACCGGACAGAATCCGAGCTACGGCGCGTCGATCAATTACTACCTGAAGACGGCGCCGAGCGGCGACGTGAAGATTCGCATTGAAGACTCGAAGGGGCAGCTGGTGCGCACCATCAATGGCACGAAGACCGCCGGCATCAATCGCGTCTATTGGGATCTGCGTGGCGAACAAACCAAAGAGGTGCGACTGCGCACCAGCCCGGCCTACGCGCCTGAAGTTCGCAACGGCGCCGAAGGCTGGCGGCTCGCGCCCGAGGGTGGTCGCGTATCTGTGCTCATGCCGCCCGGAACTTACAATGTCAAACTTTCGGCCGGCGGAGCTGAATCGAGTCAGCCGCTCGCAGTTCGAAAGGATCCGAACTCGGAAGGCACGGAGGCGGATATCAACGCGCAAATGGCGCTGCTGTTCGAGTTGAGAAAGGACATTGAAGACGCCGCGGATATGGTCAACGAGATCGAGCTCGTCCGCAGCCAACTCGCCGGGATAACCGCGCTACTTGATGCCGGGACTGCAGGCGTCTCGCCTTCTTCTACTGGGACCGCAGGGGTCCCGCCCGCTTCTCCCGCGAATGATCACTCAACCCTCAAACGCGCGGCCGACGATCTCGACAAGAAACTATCCGAGCTCGAGGACAATCTGATTCAGCGCAAGCTGACCGGCCAGGGACAAGACACGGTCCGTTATCCGCCAAAGTTGATAAGTAAACTTAATTACCTGGCCAACGGAATTGCCGGCGGCGACTTCCAACCAACTGCACAGCAACGCGAAGTAAAGACGATGTTTGAGACCCAACTGGCCGCGCATCGACGCCGGCTTGACGAAATACTGGGCCAGGACCTCGACGCCTTTAACAAACTGCTGCGCGACCGGGGCGTCGGCAACGTCATCCGCTTGCCCTCGCGCTGAAAGCGGGTCGAGCATTGGGGAGCGCATACCCTGGGAGCGCAGACATCCTGTCTGCTCTTCGCGCTGAAAGCGCGAAAGAAAGTAGCCAGGGGTAAGCGCGTTTCGCGCGCCACCCCTGGATCAAGATAAAACAACCTCCTCGCCCTGAAGGGGCGACAGAAAATGATGAGCTTCATGCTGTTTCACAAATTCAGAACCGGGAGCCGTAGCGACCGGTTCGTCGTTTGGGTAATAACATAGCTGACTCATCAGATTTATACGTTCGTGTGGTTCGTCTTTTGTTCTTGTGATTTCGTGGTCTGAAGTTTCTTTCCAAACTTTGAGGATCGCAACCACGAACCCACACGAACCAGCATCAAGAAAAAACACGAAGGTCTATTTTGATGTTGCCTAGTTTGAACACACACAATCACCCAATGTCACATAAACTCTTCTTATTCACCCTAGTCCTAGTCGCCTTCGGCACCACCGCATCGCCGCAGCGCCGTCCGGCGCCGTCTCCTGCTGCTACGAAACCACAGGCCGCGCGTCTGCTCGTCCAGGGCACGTATGAAGAAACCTTCGACGGAACCACCAGCGACGGTAAGGCGGAAGGAAAGTTAATCATCAAGTTTGAAGCGGCGCGTTGGCTCACGATGGGAACGAACGAGGTTGGCAACGCGGAGTTTTCGGATTTGAAGAATGCGCCCGCTGCTTATGTCGCCGGCTCCACTTCGTACCAGGGACATGTAAAAGGCTCGACCGGCGGCGACAGCTACGATGCGACCAGTAACTTCAGTGGTCCACTCGGCCCCGATGACGTCACGCTCAGCGTGCCTGAATACACCGACACCGGCAACGGGTTCAAGATCAAGGTTTTCATTAATCCGAAACTCAAAGGCAAATGCTCGGCGGTGAGTGTGCGCAATGGCGAAACCTTAACCCTCACCGGCTGTAACAACGGCACTTTCTTTTTTAGCGCTTCCACGCCACTCGATACCGATGACAACGAAGATCCGGCGCACACGCCCGACACCGCCAGCATCGCCAGCTTTGGCATTGAACTCGACATCGAACCGGAGCCTGGAGCGCCCCCGACCTCAACCCCAACGTCATCCACGGCCTCGCCGGTTGATGACACGCCGCGCGCCCGCAGAGAGGCCGTGGCAGAAGCCCGACCGTCAGGGAGGGAACTGGAAACGACGATGGGCCAGGGACCGGCAGGCGACGCCGGCACTTACGCCTGGCGCGGCGCCGTAACGAACGGTTCGAAAGAAGCCGGCTTCAAGATCGTGTTGGAGAAGACCAAGGAACTTCCCAGCGCGGACCAGCGCGGACACAGTACGCGCCGGCTAACCTTCAACGCCACCATCATCCCGGGCGTTCCGAAGTAAGAAGTAAGCAGTAAGCAGTAAGCGGTAAGCGGTAAGCAACGCTTCTCGAAGGCAACGCGTTTCACGCTGAAGGCGCGACAATCGTTGGGAGCGCAGACATCTTGTCTGCCGCCTCGCGCTGAAGGCGCGAAAGAGAATAGCCAGGGGTAAGCGCGTTTCGCGCGCCACTCCTGGATCGAACATCCATCAAACATTCTCGCCCTGAAGGGGCAAAAGAAATCTGGCGGTAAGAGGAAAGCCAATCAAGTTATGAAGCTCGTATTTGTTATTCTTCTCTGCCTCGTCGCTTCGCCACCGGCGCTGGCCCAGCGTAACGCCTTCGACGTTCGCTACCTCGGCGGCAGCGTCGAAACCAAAACTGACAAAGACGAGTGGCGCAACAAGCTCACCATCCTTTCTGACGAGATCCGGCTTGAACTCAAGGATGGACAAAAGCTAAGTATCGATCCACGAAGCGTGACTTCGATAAGTTACGGACGCGAAGCTACCAGGCATATCGCTCGTTGGGTCGCCCTGGGCATACTGGTCGGCCCTATTGCCGCGATAGGATTTCTTAATGAGAACGTACAACATTACGTCAGTATTGAATATGAATCTGCGGATCAGAAAAAGGCCGGCGTGTTAATCCAGGCGCACAAAGATAATTATCGAAACGTGCTCGCACTGCTGCGCGGCGCCACCGGAAAAGAGATTGAAATTGAAAAGAAAAACCCGCGCAAAAAAGTAAGCTGAACGCTGGGAGCGCAGACATCTTGTGTGCCGGCTCGTGCTGAAGACGCGACAACGAAAGCGAAGCGCGTTGACGCTGGGAGCGCAGACATCTGTCTGCCGGCTCGTGCTGAAGGCTTTGCAAAAAAAGAACTCAACATCAGAACCGAGAGCGGTAGCGACCGGCCACATGCTCTTCATGCGTTTTGCAAACCTTCGTTTTTCAAGTTGAATCTCTGGCCGGTCGCTACCGCTCCCGGTTCTGATGCGGCGACTCTCAGATGTTTATTTACTTTTTTGTACAAGGCCAGTCGGAACTCTGGCCTATTTCCGTTCGCAATCCCAAATCGACACGCTATCCGAATATGCATCAACCATTTCATGTTTCATACAAATTTCTGAGCGCCTTGGCGATCGTTCTGCTGTCGCTTCTAATCGCTCCGCTCGTTGCACAAAAACCCGAGCGCGCGATCCCGCTCAAGGCAGTGCAGCAGTCGAAGCAGGCCGCTAACTTGTTTGAGCTGGCCATGGCCAAGCCCGGCGAGCGAATTCCCAAAGCCCTGCTCTCTAGAGTCGTGGCCGTCGCCGTCATCAACAACATGAAAACCGTGGGACTGATATTTGAGGGCGCCGGCGACGGTCGCGGGGTGGTGACTCGCCGCTTTCCAAATGGCAAGTGGAGCCCGCCGGCCTACATTCGCATGGCTGCGTTCAGTATCGGCCCGCAATTCAATGCTCGCTCGTTCAGCGTGATACTGCTTTTCATGAACGACAAGTCGGCGGACTGGTTGCTGGACAAGAAAGGCGTGGTGTTCGACCGCGCGAAGGCGCCGGTGGCGGGTCCGATTGGCGAAATCAAGACGGAGGAAAAAGAGGTTGTGCCGGTTGCTGACGTCTTCTCCTATGTTTTCGACGACGACCGGCTGCAAAGTAAGGACTTGAAAAACCTGCTCAAGAACGTTGCGATTTCTTTCGATAACAATCTGAATAAGGAGACCTACGGTGTAAAGGCTGCCGAGATTCTCTCCGACGCTGACGGCCAAAAACTCGCGCGTGCACCCGCCGAAGTTAAGCCGTTCTCTGACACCGTCGCCCGCCTCTGCGCGGCTGAATAACAAACAGCTGGGAGCGCAGACATCCTGTCTGCCTCGCGCTGAAGGCGCGTCGACCACCGGGAGCGCCGATCGCTGGGAGCGCAGACATCTTGTTCTGCCTCCTGCTTACTGCTCACTGCTTACTGCTTACTGCTTCATGTCCCTGCAATCAGACTTCGATCGCATCGCCCTCGTCTCGCCTGACGGCTCGCTGCACAACGATCACTACCACAACTTCCTGCTGCGTCACCTGCCGGCGAATTGCGAACGCGCACTGGAGATCGGCTGCGGCAAAGGTGAGTTCTCGCGCCGGCTCGCGGCCAGGTCTGAGCACGTCACCGCGCTCGATCTTTCACCCGAGATGATTCGTCTCGCGCGCGCCGCTTCCGCGTCGCTCTCGAACATCGACTTCGAGCTCGCAGACGTAATGCAGCGTGAGTTGCCACCTGAAAGCTTTGATTGCATCGCCAGCATTGCCACGCTTCACCATCTGCCTCTGCGCGACATCCTCTTGAAAATGAAAGCGGCCCTGAAACCCGGCGGCGCGTTGTTAATCCTCGATCTGTTCCAACCGCGCGGCGTGTTAGATGCGTTAACGAATCCTCCTGCGATTGCCCTGAGCGTAGCCCTAAGACTGCTTCACCACCGCCGCCTTTTTTCCTCTCGCGAAGCGCGCGCCGCCTGGGCCGCCCACGAACTTCACGACATTTACCCGACGCTGCGCCAGGTCCGCGCCCTCTGCACCGACATCCTCCCCGGGGCGACTATTAGAAAACATCTGCTGTGGCGCTACTCGCTTATCTGGCAGAAGCATTGAGTATCTGGTGAAAGTATTAGTTCGCATGAACACAAATTCAGAGCCGGGAGCCGTAGCGACCGGGTCCATCGCACGCTAAGCTCTCTTAAGAGTTCCCAACCCGCTGACGCTGGGAGCGCAGACATCCTCTCTCTGCCCTCGCGCTGAAACGTTTCATCCTTGTGCGTCGATTATTCATGGAAGAAAACCGACCTCCCGCCCGTCTAATAACTAAATGTGAAATTGAAGGCAACGCAAAGGAGCAATTTGAACAAGTATAAATACCACTTCATGGCTACTGCTCTGCTGATCGCCGTCGGATTACTGTCCTGCACTACGGGCCAGACTAACTTCGCCAAGCTCCAGCGACCGATATTGGCCCCTGCCCCTGGTTCGCCAATTCCCGTTGCTTGCGGACCCGGCAACGTAGTCGCCGGTGATCTGAATAACGACGGAAGACCTGATTTGGTCGTCGCCTGTGCAGAAGATCGCGCCTTGACTGTCTTGCTTGGGACCGGCAAAGACTTTCGCGCCTCCACTCCCATTCCATTGCCCGACGGTCCAGGTAACATCGTGCTCGGCGATGTCAATGGCGACAGCAATCTGGATCTGGCGATGGACAGCCACGATAGCTACGGATTGGTCTTGATGCTCGGCGACGGCAAAGGCGGACTGGCTCTCGCGCCGAATTCTCCAATCATCATGAAGGAAGGCCACCATCCGCACACGCATGGTTTGGCATTCGGCGATCTGAACGGCGATCGCAAACTCGATCTCGTCACCGTCAACAATGCAGATAATGATCTGTCAATCGCCTACGGCGATGGGCGCGGCGGCTTCACGCGAGCCCCCGCGACCTTTGCCGTTGGGCCAAGTCCATATCCGCTCGTTTTGGGTGACGTAAACAACGACGGCCGGCCCGACATCATCGCGACCGCCACTGCCACCGGTCCCATGCGCCGCCAACAACTGTCCTCGAGTTTTGCGTTGACGTTGTTGTTGAATGATGGACGCGGTGGCTTTCGTCGGAGCGAACTTCCTTTGCGTACCGGTGAACCATGGTTTGCGGCGATTGGCGACGTCAATGGCGACGGCAAACCGGATGTGATCGCCACTCATCACGAGCAGAGTGAGTTGAGTGTGTTGCTCGGCGACGGCGCTGGTCGATTTGCGGAAGCGGCTGGCTCTCCGTTCAGTTTCGGTCGCAGCGCTTTTGCGTTGGTGCTGGCGGACGTGAATCAGGACGGCCGGCTTGACGCGCTTGCCGCCGCCGGCGAAGGCGTGCGCGTCATGCTTGGTGACGGCCGCGGTAACTTCAAACCTGCGCCCGGCTCACCGTTCGTTACCGACAGCGGAGTCTGGCGACTCGCCGTCGCCGACCTGAACGGCGATCGTAAACTAGACGTCGTCACAACCAATCTTGATAGCAAGAGCATCAGCATCCTCCTCGGCCAGTGAGGAGTGAGCAGGTAGGCAGTGGCGTGGGCAGTCTCGCGCTGAAGGCGCAATAGAAAGTAGCCGGGGGTAAGCCACCCCCGGATGGGAATCTACCTAGGGGGGTTGAGGTACGCAAGGCAATAGTTCACGAACTCAGCGGAGGTGCTAGAAAGCGCTCTTGCATCTGAAAATGAATGTGGGTGAGTGAAACGGGTTCAAATGGTCTTGAAACCAATTTCTTGGAGGTACTCAAACGTGGAGTTGTAGAATTCGGGATTGCGCGTTGTGTCCTCAGTATCTCCAGGTGGTACGACGATAACCATTCCCTGCCTAGCACGGGTTAGGAGAACACGATAAGCATTCTTCTGGTAGCTTTTTCGTTCAGCCTTTTTGATATAGTTCCAACGATCCCCACTGAACGAACGATGATCCCAACCGCTTTCGCTGTATCGGAAATCTGCGTCCCATGTCACGCATGCCCAATCGAGTTCAAGCCCCTGGACGTGAAATTCCGTCGCAACATCTTCCAGGTAATATGAGGAACGCACATCTTCCGGTCCATCTAGAAACCAATGGATGGGATCCATGGGACACTTCACGTGGATTGCGTAGGGCCTTAATCTTTCAGCCTGAGACGACACCACAATTCCGTAACGTTCCGTTCCTCGCGCCTGTTCTCTGAGCCATCGTTTTGCCTTTGCCAAATCACGCGTGAGCACGATTGGATATTTTTCCGATACGTTAGCTAATGTCTTGCGCGCTTCATCCATTTCGAGGTCAAGCAGCTGTTTCACCAATAGCGAAACATTTTCGGCGCGGAAGGAACGCATTGAAACTCCCAGATGCAGTTCGTCTTTTGTTTCAACATGACGTCGAGACTGCAACTGTTCGAGTACCTGCCCGGACGCATACTCACTGTCAGTGAGCCTCGATGAAATGTAGATATGCCAATCGGGAAATAATCGATTGAGCGAGTTGATCCATTCGCTAATTCCCGCCTCACCGGTATTGATTTCTTGTCCACCGCCCACCAAACAGACAACTACGGCCCAGTCGGGGTGACGATCGAGGCACGAGATCAAAAACTCGGGTTCAGATTGATTAAAGTTTGCGGTTGCTTTCTTGCGAGCCATGAAGCTGGCTGTTTGTTCTAATGACCAAGCACGCTGCGCTTCATCAAATAGAGCCACGTGTTCTATAGGTGGTTTATGATCAATTAAGCATTCGTCGCGGAAGTTGTGGACATTCTGAACGAAAGCTTTGACTTGGCTACGTGCTTGACCCAGGCGAGTTGTTCGGCCGTGTTCTTTATCATTTCGCACTCGATCCCGAGCTAGTGCCTCCCGCAAAACCGCGACGAGAGGACCATTGCCCGATAGAAATACACTGTAAAGCGCGTCAGTTTCTTCTCTTCGTTGCGTTGCTATGTTCAGGCCGACAAGAGTCTTTCCGGCACCAGGAACCCCGGTAACAAAACATATGGCTTTGAAACAATTGGCTCGCGCAGACTCTATTATGTTCAGGACTGCTTGGGATGTAATGTTGAGGTTGATAGCAGCGGCATCACTTCGCGAGATATCTGTAACTGAGTGGTTGTTATAAAGCGCCATGGCCGCTTCGAGGATTGTTGGAGTGGGGGAATATCTTCCCGCTTCCCACTCCGAAACATCGATGGAGTCAGCGACGGCGAACTCCAACACGCGGCGAATGGTTTCAGAAAGCAGTTCAACGTTACTACGTATTGGCGTAAGGACCCTATCGTTGTGAATGGTGGTTGCAATTGCCGTAATAGTAGCTGACGCATTGGTCGCAATGACGATTGGAGCGATAAACAGTTCACGGCTTGTTTCATGAAAGTTCTTCAAGTCGAGCGCATAGTCATAGGCTTGGTTCAGCGCATAAGAAGTAAATTCGCGTTCACCAACCTTAAACTCCAGAACAAAAAGTACCGAACCAATTAACAGTACAACGTCAATCCGACGAGCCATTCGGGGGATGGAATACTCGAAGTAGATCTGTCCTTGTAAATTAGCAAGAACGCTCTTCAGTATCCTGATCTCCTCAAGCCAAGCGCTTCTCTCAGTCAGTTCTATGGCAAACCCGCTGTTTGTAACCAGCGTGCCTAGGATTTCGGTTGGTGAAGCTGTAATAAAGTTCGTTATCGAATCAGAGTAATAGTCTCTTTTCATATTGGGGTGAGCTAGAAAGGCTCAGCGGTTATCTCAGAAAGAATAGTAAACCGATATGCGCTAGTTCGTGAAGGTTCCAAACACACCAGCTTTGCCGTCTGATGTGCGGTAGGGTTCAGACCTACCCGATAAGCGCTGATGCAAGAATGGCGGCGCCCGAAGTCAAGAGCCAATAGGGACTACTGCAGAACCGAGCGCGTTAGCTGACCGCGGCCATGTCGGATAGAATTTCACCAACAGGAAAACAGAAATCACAGCTCAGCAATGGTCAACCCAATCCGTGGATAGTCCCAAGCTTACAAGTAAAGCTCGCAGTGAGGCTCAGTCTTTGCGAGAGTCACCGCAGCAGCCTCCAGCTGAAGTGCTGAACGAGTCGCAGGAGACGCGGCGGTTTGAGGTGGGTCAGATTCGCGGCGGCTTGCTCGCTTTCCCGCGGCCCGGGATGGTGCTCAGGGAGCGCTACCGGCTCGATAGTGAGATTGGACGCGGCGCGATGGGGATCGTGTTTCGTGCCACTGACCTTGAACTGCTCAGGCCGGTGGCGGTAAAGATTCTCGCGGACCGGATGGGGGCGGGGGAGAAGGAACAAGAAACGGCGGAGGCGGGGAGAAGGACGACGGGCGAGGAAGAGGGCAAAGAACAGGATAAGAGGGGAAAAGGGGAAGAGGGGAAAAGGGAGGAAGAAAACCTGTCGCTGGCGCTCAATGCGGGCGGGACGCCCGCGGTCCCAGCACCTCGCAACTCGGTTCCAATAGTGGGTTTGGTTACTCCCACTGTGGGCGAGACGCCCGCCTCTCCAGTGAGAGAGGAAATGAGTAATGACAACTTGCGCAGCCGGTTCATGCGCGAGGCGCGGGCGGCGGCGGCGTTGAATCATCCGCATATCGTGGCCATCTACGATGTCGGCGAGGACCATGGGTTTCCGTTCTTTGTGATGGAGCTGGTGGATGGTCCGAACCTGGCCCATACACCGGTTAGAAGTGTGGCGCAAGTGGTCGAGTTTGCGGTGCAGATTTGCGCGGCGCTCGAGCATGCTCATGACAATCACATCGTGCATCGCGATCTGAAGCCGGCGAATGTGTTGTTGGCGGGCTGGGAGAAACGGGCGAACGCCGCGGATTTCAAATACCAGATTCCAGATTCCAAAGGCTTCGCGTCGGATCGGGAATCTGGAACTTCAGATTCCAGAGGGACGGGTCCGAATTTCACATCTGAGATCTCAGATCTCAAAGGCTCGGAGACTAATCTCAGATCTGAGATCTCAAATCTCAAAGACTCTGACCCTAATCTCAAATCTAAGATCTCAGATCTCAAAGTCTCAGATCTCAACGTCTCAAATCTCAAAGTGAAGCTTGCCGACCTCGGTCTGGCCTTGCCGGCGCGTGGCTCGCGCATTTCGCATGCAGGCACGATCGTCGGCACCGCTGCTTACATGGCGCCTGAACAGGCGCTTGGTAGAACGGTCGACGGCCGCGCCGATCTCTATGCGCTCGGTGTGGTGTTGTATGAACTGACAACCGGCCGCGTGCCGTTTCCCGGCGACAATCCGCTCGCCACCATCTCGCAGCACCTGCACGCGCCCCCCGTGCCGCCGCGCGTGTTGCGTCCGGACTTACCGCGCGCGCTCGAAACGGTAATCCTCCGTCTGCTGGCAAAAGATCCGGCGCAACGTTATGCGACGGCGGCAGAAACTGCTGACGCCTTGCGCGCAGCGATTGGCGACGTGAACGAAGCGCAGGAAGAAGACGGCGCCAGCGCGGTCGCGCTGCTTGATGCGTTATCGCGTGGGCGACTGGTGGGCCGCGCGGAAGAGCTCGGTGAAGCGCGCGAGCTTTGGCGCCGCGCGCAGGAAGGTCGCGGCCACTGCCTCTTGTTCAGCGGCGAGCCGGGCTCAGGCAAGACGCGGCTCGCGCGTGAAGTGATTGTGCAGGCAACGCTCGACGGCGCAGTAGTTTTGAGCGGCGCCTGTTACGAGTATGAAGCGGCCACGCCTTACCTGCCGTTCGTCGAGGCGTTTCGCCGCTGGATACGCGAACAGAAAGACGACGTGAGACTGAAAGAGTTGCTCGGCGAGCAGGCGTCGCAGATCGCCAAACTGGCGCCCGAGATCGAAGCGCGTGTTGGTCCATTTCCCGCGCGTCATGAGTTGCCGGCGCATGAAGAGCGGCTGCTGTTTTTTGACGCGGTCACAGCGTTGTTCGCCCGCCTGGCCCGGCGGCAGAGCCTGTTTTTCTATCTCGACGATTTGCACTGGGCCGACAGCGGCACGCTCTGGCTGCTCGGTCATTTGATTCGCAACCTGCGCGCCGAGCGCGTATTGATTGTCGCTTCTTACCGCGACACGGAGCTCGATCGCGCGCATCCGCTCTCCAAGGCGTTGGTCGATTGGAATCGCGAACGCTTCACCACGCGCATCGGGTTGAAGCGTTTTGGACCAGAAGAAACGCGCGCGCAAATTGGCGCGCTGCTCGACGACAAGATTTCCGGCGCCTTCTCCGAGGCGGTCTATCGCGAGACCGAGGGCAATCCGTTCTTTGTTGAAGAAGTGATGAAAGCGCTAATCGAGCAGGGCTCGGTGCGACGCGAGAGCGGCCAATGGAAACGCTGCGAGCTGGTCGATCTGGTGATTCCGCAAAGCGTGAAGGAGGCGATCGGAAATCGTCTGGATCGCGTGAGCCCGGAATGTAACGACACGCTGCGCGCCGCGGCAGTGCTTGGTAAAACTTTTACAATCGATGAGCTCACGGCTGCGACTGAAGGACAGAACGAGAACCAGTTGCTCGACGCGCTCGACGAAGCGGTCGCGGCGCAACTGCTCGCCGCCGACGCGGCGGAGGCGTTCGCTTTTACTCACGACAAGATTCGCGAAGTGCTTTATGAAGAGTTGAACCCGATCCGCCGCCGGCGTCTGCATCTGCGGACCGCGGAAGGACTCGAGCGCCATCGCGAGCGAGCGCCGGTCGCCGTTGAAACCCTCGCCCATCACTTCATTCATGCCGGTGAGTATGAGCGTGGACTGACTTACGCGAAGCAGGCTGCGGTCGAGGCGGAAAAGATTTTTGCTTACGACGAAGCAATGGCGGCCTACGGGCGCGCGCTTGAATGCGCCGAGGCCCTCGGGTTGAAAGACGAACAGCTTCTGCTCGAAGAAGCGACCGGCAATGCGGCCCTCGCTTCCGGCGACACGCTGCGCGCCACGGTCCACTTCGATCGGGCGCTGGCCCTGGCCCACGAGCCACAGGAACGCGCGCGCCTTCAGTGTCAGGCGGCGAGCTCGCTGGTGACCAACGGCGATCCACGCGGGCTCGATTATGTTCACGAAGCGTTGCAAGTGCTCAATCCTGAGACCAGTCCGATCGAGACCGCGAACGCGCTCGCGATCGAAGGACGTTTTCATCACCTCGCCGGACGTCATCATGAAGCAATTGCCCTGCTTGAGCAGGCGGTCGGTCTTGTCGAGCCGGCTCTCGACAAAGAGATTACTCCCTTCGGCGCCGCCACCCTTTCGACCACCTACGGTTTTCTCGCCGGCGGTCATCAACACCTGGGACGCTTTGCCGACGGCAACGTGGTTGCCTGGAAGTCGGTAGAGTTTGGCAACACGCATGGGGTGCCGTTGGCCCAGGCGCTGGGGTATGAGTTCCTCGGCGAGAACTCGGTGAACATGGGCGACTGGCAGAATGCGCTTCAGTATGCGAAGCACGAACGCGAGATCGCGGCGCGACTGCACTCTCGCGAACGTCAGGCCTGGACCTACCTGGTGACCGGCCTGTCACACTACATTTCGGGAGCGCTGGAATCCGCGGAGCAGGAGTTTAGAGAAGGAATGGCGCTCGCGGAATCTATTGGCGAGCACCGGCTGGCGCTGCTGCTCAAAGGGAATCTGGCCATCGTGCTCGCCGATTGCGGGCGCTTCGACGAAGCCTTTGCGATGGCGCGGGAAAATTTCACGCGCGCCGAAGCGTTGGGTTTGTTGTACTCGCGTAATGAAGGGCGCCGCTGCCTGGCCCATGTCCATTTTCGGAATGGTGATTACGTGGAAACGCTGCGATTGTGCGATGAGGTGCTGGAACTGTTGGGCGACAAGACGTCGCGCGTAATTCGTCTGTGGCTGGGGCCGTTGCACATCGAAGCGTTGTTTGCGGCGGGGCAAACGCAAGAAGCTGCGCGCCGGTTGAGTGAGTATGAAGCGATGGTGGGCGACTGCCAGACGCCGCGCTGTGAGTTGGAAGTGGTGCGGTTGAAGCAGCTGCTGGAGAATTGATGGACGAATCCTCTGTGCGGCCTTTGTGACCTCTGTGTCTCTGTGGTGGATGTTTGCAGCAACAAATTCACCACAGAGACACAAAGAGCACAAAGGAAGCACAGAGGAAAACTGAAATTGCGACACTACTTCGCCCCCTTCCTATTGACACTGTGGCCGTATGGAACCAAAGCTAATCGCCCAACCGACAAATCAATGCCTTGAATGGGTACGTTGATGGGCCCATATCGCGCATCCGTTCCGTTGAATTGTTTACCGCTCTCATTGTTCGCTCCTAACAATATTCTTGCGATAGCGTGGCTAATCAGTAACGCCCGTCCTTCTTTGTAATCAAACCTCCGCAGACTGCTGCTCCACCAGTTTACCGCCGCAAACTCGCTAACCGCGTGAGCCCGAAGGGCATGCTGATTGCGAATTTGTTTGCGGAACTTGAAAAAACCGTAGGTAGCGCGGTGGAAGCGAAACGACGCGACCCCAGCAGGGCGGACACGCAGGTCCGCCCCTACAGTCCCGCTGGCGCACCGCCCTTACAGGTCCCGCTGGCGGAAATGCAACGGGAGTTAACTTGGAGAGGTGGCAATTATGAATCGATTAAAACTTTGGCCGCACCTGACGATTATTGGCGTAATGGTGGCGTTGATCTCGGGTCTGGCGGTGGCATTTTATCTAAAGCACGAAGACAAAGCGCAGGCTGCAGCGATGCCGAATGCCGCGCGTATCCAGCGCGTAGACGGCGAAGTGGCATTCAGCAACGGACTCAGTCCGGCGGTGGAAAACAATGACGCGAACGCGCAATGGACCGCCGCTACCATTAATCAGCCTTTCTCGGTCGGCGATCGCATTTACACGCGCGACAACGCGCGCACGTCGCTCGCCTTTTCAGGCCGCAACTTCGCCCGCCTGAATCCCAACACTGAGCTTGAAGTTCTCGATCTTTCCGATGGCCGCACTCAGCTCGGGCTGCGCGATGGCTCGGCGATTTTCGACGTCGGTTATCTAAACCCTGGCGAGTTGTTTGAAGTGGGCACGCCTTATGGCGCCGTCGACTTCGATCAGCCGGGACTCTACAACGTTGGCTTCGATAACAACGGCAGCGTGCTGGTTTCAGTGTTGAGCGGTCTGGCCCAGGTCGTGGGACTCGGCGGATCGGGTCGTGTCGGCAAGGGCGAGATGCTCACGCTAGCCGGCGAGACGGCGGCCCAGGTGCTGCTGTCACGCATCAACGGCAACGATGCCGGATACCTCGTCGACGATTATTATCGTTATCAGTATCCCAATTACGACGGCCGTTACAACAGCTATGATGCTTACCTGAGCGATCCTTATTACTACGATCCTTATCGACACGATCTCAGCTACCAGTATGCGCCGGCGATCATTCCCGGTCTCAACGATCTTACTTATTACGGCGACTGGCAGAACGTGGACGGTTACGGCTACGCCTGGCGGCCGCGAGTTGACGCGGGCTGGGTTCCGTACCAGCAGGGCTACTGGGCGACTGATTACCCGTATGGCCCAACCTGGGTTTCGAGCGAGCCTTGGGGCTACGCGCCTTATCACTACGGCCGCTGGGCCAGCGTGGGCGACCAGTGGTATTGGATACCTGACTCCGTCAACACCACGCCGGTTTATTCCCCGGCTCTGGTTGCTTTTCTGCCGCTGAGCGATGCGAACCAAATCGGTTGGGTGCCGCTTGGCCCGGGCGACGCTTACGCGCCACGCTACTACGACGCCAACTGGCAACCGTATTACCTGACGCGAACCGATCTCGCGCCAACTCAACTCGTAAATCTGGTGGTGCCGAACGCGGTGACCGTGGTGCCAGTAGATTACTACGGGCGCACGATCGACCCGCGGATGATTACCCACGTAGATCGCCAGGTGATTGCGCAAGTGCGGCCAACGCTCGATCCGTTACTGTTGACGCCGCTGAGAAATGCGGTGGTGCATTCCGCCTGGGGCCGCGGCAAGATCGATCTGCCGCCGGGAATCGCAAAGAAGCTGAACGACACGCGCGTGTTTGTCGGCACTACGCCCCCCGCGCCACCGTTTAGAAAAGACCTGGCGAAGAACCTGCGCGTCGAGACGGTTCCAGAAAGAGTGAAGAACCAAAAGCTGAACGTGCGAGACGATCGGCAGAATGGCGTGGCCCAGGCTCCCGGTCAGGTGAACCGGCCGCAGTTTGACGCGGCTCGCCAGCAACAACAAGCGACGCTGGCTGCTGAAGCCGCGAAGGGAAACAAGGATGCGCGCAAACAAATGCAGCAGCTTGAACAGCAACAGCGCAAACAAGAGCTCGACCAGCGCCAGGCTCAACGCGAGCAGCAGCGAACGGCGCAACAAGCGCAGGCTGCGCGCGTAAGTCAGCCGAAAGCTGAACAACCGCGCCGAGAAAACCCGCGGCCGCAGATCGAACGCGTCCAGGTACCGCGGCCGGAACCACGGCGAGCGGCGCCGGCGCCAGCACGCGTTGAGCGTCCGCAACCGCGCGCGCCCCAAGTGATGGTCGGACCGGGCCCGGCGCGTCAGCCAAGGCCGACGGCTCCGCCACCGCGCCAGGATGTGCAACAGAAACACGCGCCGAAGCCGGAACGGCTTGGGCCGCCGCAGAAGGCGGAGCCACATGGTCCACCGGCGGGCCAGCCACAGGGACAACCCGGCGGCGGTAAAGGGAAAGGGAAGAAGCCGTAAGGGCAGTGACGAGTGACAAGTGAAGAGTGAAAAGTCAGAAAGAGAAAGAAGATCAGAACGAAGAAGAGAGGCGATCGCTCGTACGCGACCGCCTCTTCTTTTTGCGCATCGGAGATGCGCTGAGATGGTAGCCAGAGGTGAAACCTCTGGAGCATGTGTTTGGAATGTTGGCGCACTGAAGGTGCGCCGAGAATCGCTGCGCACTTTCAGTGCGCATTCACAACAAATTGCCTTAATCCAGACGTTCCACGTCCGGCTACCTTCGAGTCGCCGCTGCCGCGGCGAAGAAATCCGTTCAATTTTGAACTGTGTGGCATGCCACGCGGGCGGGCGGGACGCCCGCGGTCCCAGCAGTTAACAGGTCTTACTCAGCACTCAGTACTCAACACTCAGCACTCAGCACTCAGCACTCAGCACTTTTCACTTTTCACTCTTCACTCTTCACTCTTCACTGAAAGATCTCTTCCCGCGGCTTCGCCATCTCTCGCTTCATCTTCACGTAATCCGACACATGGTCGCCGTAACGATCGACGAAGCTCTCGCGGTAATCCTTCCCACGCACAATTCCCCGACACTCGTCGGCGCCGCAGTGACAGACGAAGTCGTCCATCTTTTCGTTATAAAAGGTGGCGTAGTCCATCGTGATTTCTTCTCCGGCGCAAATGTCCCGCCGCGCCACCATGTCCAGGCCTTCCACCCAGGCGTTCGGATCGCAGGAATGATTTATCGGTTTCCAGTGCTCCGGATCAGGGCTCCAGCTTACAAACACTTCGTCAGTCAAAGGGTAGGCATACTCGGCGAACCACTGTCGCTGTTCGGCGTTCCAGTTTTTACGCACGTGCCCCTCGCTCACTAACACGTGCGGCTGTTCCTCGTGCTGATCGATAATCGTGCCCGCCTCGATGTACTCCAGCGCATACATGCCATAGCGGCTCTTGTTGTCGAGCGCCAGGTGCCATTTCTTGTGCGCCCGCTGCTGCCGCTTGAGGGCTGCGCGAATAATCTTCTCAAAGAAGTCGCGATGGCCCCACGCCTGATGCATCAGGATCAAGTCGGCGCTGCCCGCTTCTTCCAGCGGATACGCTACGTCGCAGTTGGGATTGATCTCGAGCATGAAGATCTCGCCGCTCGGGTTCATGCGGATGTCGCAGCGTCCATAGCCCGAACCGTTCAAGCCGATGAATAGCTTTCGCGACGCATCCTCGAGCCGTTCCGCGAGGTCATCGTCTTCACACTGAATGCAGGTCATCGCTTCGTAGTCTTTCCACTTCAAGTCGAAATGTTTGAACGACTCGCCGCGTGGAAAAAGAAACTCGACCGGGCGATAGGTAAACGGCCGGAGTGGATCGTCGGCGTTCTCCACCACCAGCACGCTGAACTCGCGGCCCTCGATGAATTCTTCAATCAGCGTGGAGCCGAAAGCGGCGATCATCTTCTCGGCTTGCTCCTGCAATTCGGCGGGCGTTTCCACTCGCGACGCGCGGGTCAAACCAATACTGCTGTAGCTGCTCGGATGTTTGGTGATCAGAGGAAAACGCAGTGTTTTACCGGCTAATTTGACGCCTTCGGCGTCTACGGCCACCACGTAAGCCGGCGCCTTGATGCCCCAGAAATGGCACACCTTCTTCATCGTTTCGCGACTGGGCTCGTAGAAATTGGAGGTCGCGCCGGTGAAAGCCAGGCCGAGTCGTTCAAGCGTCTGCACAATTTCGATCCCCGCGCGATCTTCGTCCCAGGCGCCGTCACACAGATTAATGAAGACGTCGAAACCGCGTCGCGATAGCTCGACGATCTGGCGCACGCCCTTCGCCTTATCGATGTAGACGGTCTCACACTCGTGCGCTTCAAGATGACGAATCACGTCAGACAGCGGATCGTAATCCTTCATCGGGCTGTCAGAGTTTTCGTAGGACGGATCAAGGATACATATCTTCACTGGATGGTCCTCATGGGTGTACTACTTAGTGCTGAGTGCTGAGTACTGAGTGCTGAGTCTCATGACTTCTGTGTTCGGTCTTCTATCTTCACTTTTCACTCTTCACTGTTCTTCCGCGTAATGTACTCGATTAACACGCTAGTGAAAACAATTCATTTCACTATGCGGTGTTTTTTATTAGGCGCGGATCGGCCCAGATGAACGCGGATCAGATCGGAAGTTAGACCAGCCGGTCTGATCGCTTTTTCTGATCCGCGCTTATCCGCGGAAATCTGCGGCAAATTATTTTCGCGAGCAGCACCAGGACTAGGAGTAAAAATTGACATCACCGTTTTTTTCGCATAGAAGGTTTCCGCTCTTTATCAATATCCTGGGAGGATGAACCCCCGTGAGACGAATCGCAATCTCAGTTGTATTTTTGCTTCTCCTGATCTTCGCCCCTGTCGCTTCTGGCCAACAGGACGATCCCGCCGCTCGTGAACGCACCCGGGTGCGGCTGGCGGCGCTGCTGGAAAAGGCTGGACCGGACGTCAACATTTCATTCAGCCAGAGCCAAAAGCAGCAATTCAACTACGTCGGTTCGTTGCGGACCGGACTCGTCAACGCAGACTCATTCGAGGTCGTGATCAGCGTCACGTCCAAAGACACGATCGGCTTTCGCATCTATCCGCACTACAACAAGGGCTACATAAATGTAGATCGGGTGAAGGATCGCGAGGGTTTGATGCGCCTGCTGCTGCGGCTTAGCGACCGTGCGTTCTTGTTTTGGGGCGCTGATGAAGCCGGCGATGTCTTTACTGGCTACACGTTTACGCTGGAGTCAGGCTTTCCGGACGAATCGATCAAGATCGTGCTGCGGAGTATTGTGAACAGCGACAAGTTCATCGGTGAGTTGCGGCCGTTTATCGACGGCAGCAGCGCCGGGGCGGTGAAGTAGAAGCTTCAGGACTTGATTCTGAGCGGACTAAAACTGGAACGTATAGCCAGGATCCAGGTGCTGGTAGCCCACCAGGATTTCATGAATATTGTAGGGATGCGTGGGATTGCCGGACAGCTTATTGCGCAACACTTGGAATATGTGTTCCAAGCCATTGGCGTCATCTATGTCGATGTCCGCAACGCATTCATCGCCCCTCATGAAGAAGGTTAGTTGTAGATTTCCGTAATGATCGGGCGTCTTGAAACTGCCGGCGTGGGAAAAACCCTCGGGCGGATGGTGCTGGCTCTGATCAGCGGGGTCGAAGAGGCCCTCAGCGACACTGTTTTTCGTCTCCTCACGCAACTCCCTCGGTACCGAGCAAAAAAACCGATCGCCCCTGATCTCGTTGAGGCGCTGGATATAGGAAAGAACTGTGCGCCCGTTCGTCAGCGGAGTAGCAGCGGTCTTCACCGCTATGTTCAGCATGCCCGCTCGGCGAATATCGTCCAGCGCGTCATATAGTTCTCTGCCTTTCTTGCCTTCAAACGAAAACACTTTATCGCTGTTCTCTAACAGGGTTCGCAGGTCGTCTGAAACAAGTTTTGAAGCGAACGCCGGGAAATTAACCTTCTTCACTTTTCCGGGATCGATAGGAAAGGTAAGCGATAACGGAGTGATCCCGCTTGCCTTCATGGGCACGAACTGGCTTACATACTGATAAGAAGGCGGATCGATCTCAATCCGGTACAAGCCCTGCGGCGCTCCGCGCAACCCGGTAATTTGAATTTTGTTCGTGGCATTAACGCTGGCTTTGACAGTCTCATTGAGCACCTGGTGACGAAGAATAACGTCGACTTTTTCCCCAAGAAATTTCCCGTAAACATTCAGGAGTTCGAGTTGTAGTCTTACTTCGGCTGCCATTGGGATTTTCTCCTTCTCCGTTGGATTTCCGGGACCTCCGTCCCTTTTGAAGATGCGACCTCCTGGTACACCTCAGATTTATGTTGGGAAGCGACATCAAGCGCTGCGGACCAAAGCGGTGAGTCACCGCCCTCGAAAACCGTCAGCGGCTTTCCTTGACGATAGATTCCACGATGCGCTCGCTAAGCGCCGCGATCGTTTTCGAAGGGTTGTGCCCGACGGGCGCGGGCATGATCGACCCGTCGGCCACGTAGAGATTCTTGTAAGCGAAGGTCTCACCGAAGTGGTTGACAACGCCGTCAGCCGAAGTTGTTCCTATTGGGCAACCGCCGAGTGGATGAGGCGTGATTGCCGCGTCCGGCAACTGCAAGATAATTCGCCCGCCGGTTTTTTTGGCCAGAGTGCGATGCACCTCCTGGATGCCATCCAGTACTTTTCTGGCGCCGCTTCGATCCCACGATAGACGGAGCTTGTAATCGCCGAACCAACCAAAAAATTCCTTCTCTACCTTAAACTTTCCTACCGGCTCATCGCGTCCCTGCGCAAACCAGGGCATGAGGGTTTCAAACGGCTCTTGATTGAGTCCTTTGTAAAGGGCTTTCAGAATCTCGGCAAACTTTTGCGCTCCGCCGCTTGGGTTTTTCAAGCTCTCTTTATACTGAAACAGTAGATCGGGTACGCCGCCGTCCTCGATCATGAAACGGCTGCCCTTGTAGTGATTGTCGCCGAAGAACCGAATGCCGGCAGTGATTGTAGGCCCACGCGAGGGATAGACTTTGCGTCCCGCGTGAAAGGCAGGGCTGAGATAGTTAGCGTTTGTGCACCACTTGCCGCCGAGCATCTTTCCGAGGTTAGGCAGAGACTTGTATTGTTTCTGGCAACGCAGCAGGAGTTCAGTTGAACCGATCGAACCTCCGGAAACGACTACGATGCGCGCCGTGATGGCGCCGGGGTTGAGCTTGCCCTGGGCGATGCGGTCGAAGTGGACGCGATAGCCTCCAACGATTGGCTCGATATTGCGAACCAGGTGGAGAGGGCGTACTTCTGCACCTTTCTTTTCCGCACGCGGAATGTAATTCAAGGCGAGTGTGTTCCGAGCTTCCACCGGACATCCGAGTTCGCATTGACCCAGATGAACGCAAAACCCCTGGTCGATGCCATCGGCGTTGGGCTTCATAACACTATCTTCGGCCCGCGGCTCGCGCGAAGCGTCGTAGGAATAGTTTTCGTCGAACTTTATATTTAGATCTACTTCGTCATACTGCGCGCCGAAGCCAGCCAACAACGCCGCCTCGCGCAGCAACTTCGTGCGATTTGAAAATTGGTTGGAGGGAATCTTTCGCGGGTGAAGTACGTCGCTTACCCTTTGGTAGTAAGGCGCCAGCACCTGAAAATTAATCTCGGGAGGCCAGCCGGCGCGGAAAAAATCTTCCAGTGCGTCGATTACCACATTTGCGAAATGTAGTGAACCTCCGCCTACTCCCGCCCCCGCGACGGTGCTGATGTTTCCATGGTTTCGGATGTCGAGCCAGCCGTTGGTGCGCTCGGGATGTGCCTCGTCCCACAGCCAATCGCTACGCGTGACGCTCGGATATTCAAGCCGGTGCCAACGCCGCCCGCGCTCCAGAACCAGTACGCGATAGCCGCCTTCTGCGAGCCTGAGGGCAGACACCGCCCCACCAAAACCACTGCCAATAACGATTGCATCAAAATCCGTAGGCATGGGTAACTCCTTCCCGCTGCAATTGCTGCAACGACCCGATCACAACTCAACGTTAGCGGTGGACCAGGTTATTACTGAGGCTGGATTAGGCGAGTGTGCAGGAAAGCAGAGGCTCGTGAGAATTCAGCCTACTTGAACCAAAGCGTGCGGACGATATTCCCCCTTCCGAGGAAAGTCAATAGATTTTTACCTTGGAGCTCGTGATTGTTTAAACCACGATCAGATTTGAATACTAGCGAACTTTTCCGTGATTCCTACTGCGCCTCGCCACGTAAACAAACTGGCCTCGCAGTCGCGGTGAGACCAGGCGCGCTTACTCTAATCGAGAGAATAGAACCTCAGCAGTGACGGAGGTATGAAGCCGAAAAAAGTCCCTCTACGTTTGGTGTGAATGAAGGGATTAGAAAGGTGAAAATCTTGGTGGAGCCGAGGGGGATCGAACCCCTGACCTCATGACTGCCAGTCATGCGCTCTCCCAGCTGAGCTACGGCCCCTTGCCTGGTTGTCAATCGCTGTCCGAAGAACTATCGCCCGGTGAGAAGTACGAATTGCTTTTTCATAGGACGCTTCGCAAGAGTAGCCCGCGTGGAAAACAGCGTCAAGCAAGCAGGACTCCTGGTAGTGCTCTAGTTCGTGCTGCTTCGTAGCGTTTTTGTGTGACTTCGTCGTTTGGTACTTTTTGTTTAGGGAAACCAAACCACGAAACTACACAAGGTTAAGCTAAATCAGACTCACACTAGACTCTCACGACGCCTTGCCTCTTCTCACGGCCGCGAAAAACGCTACCACTGCTCCCACAATCAGCAGCGCGATGCCTTCAAGAATTCTGAATGTGTTTGGCAGCTCCCTGACGCCTTCGTTTGAAATCACGAATGCCGCGCTGGGCTCGAGAAATATCGCGCGATAGGCAATCACGCCGCCAATGGCAGCGAGAACGATTCCGCAAACGACGATAATCGGTCTCAACATTCCTCTCCTGAGTTTCAAGTTTCAGGTTCCAAGTTTCAAGTCCTGACCTGCCGAATCAGCTTTTATCCATTACGCGGGATTTCCCATGTAAGACCAAAGCAAGACTCAAACGCGAGTTCCGAACTTGAAACTTGAAACCTGAAATCTTGAACTTGAAACTTGAAACCTTGAACCTGAAACTCATTTCCCCGTGAACGCCGGCTTCCGCTTTTCCAAAAACGCGCTGACGCCTTCATCCTTATCGGCAGTCGAGAAGCAAAGCGCAAACAGATCGACTTCCCGGCGCAGTCCTTCATCCAGATTGGAACGCGACGCGAGTTTCACCGCCTCTTTCGCCAGGCTTAGGGCGATCGGGCTCTTCTCGGCAATCCGGTTCGCGATCTCCATGGTCTTCGCTTCCAGTTGATCGGCGGGCAGCACCATGTTGACAAGGCCAATCGCATACGCAGTTTTCGCGTCGATCATATCGCCGGTCAAAATCATCTCCATCGCCTTGCCTTCGCCGACCAGCCTCGTCAAACGTTGCGTGCCGCCGCCTCCCGGGATGATGCCGAGGTTGATTTCCGGCTGACCAAACGACGCGTTCTCGCTCGCAATGCGCAGGTCGCAGGCCAGGGCCAGCTCACAGCCGCCGCCAAGGCAGTAGCCATTGATCATCGCGACGATCGGTTTCGGAAAGGTGTCGATGGCGGTGAAGAGCGAGCGGGCGGTCATTACGTCGCGCTGCATCATCGCGGTACGTCCCGCAAATTCGGCAATGTCCGCGCCCGCAATGAATGCCTTATCGCCGGCGCCGGTAATGACTACAACTCCAACTGAAGCGTCGTTGCGCAACTCTTCCAGCAGCGCCGCGCCTTCCTCGCGAGTTTTTATATTGAGCGCGTTTCTTTTGTCCGGCCGATTGATCGTGACAAGCGCCACCCGACCGCGTTGTTCGAGCAGCAGCGTTTCATAAGCTTGTGGCATTGCTTGCGACATGAAGTTTCTCCCGAAGTTTGGTTTGCGTGGGAATGCTAAGGGTTGGTTAGCCAATCGTCAACGCAACGAACAAACTAATTCGCCGCAGAGGCACAGAGACGCAGAGAATGAAAAACGAAAAAACAAAACATTAGGATTTTTAAGCCCAGCAACTGCTCTTTGCTCCCGCTGTTTGATTCTCTCTGCGTCTCTGCGCCTCTGTGGCTGCTATTCCTATTTACGAGGCAGATTTCTGTTGTAAAATTCCCGCATGCGAAACCCGGATCGATCCTGCATTACGGCCGCTATTTTCGTGCTGTTGATTTTCGCCGTTGGTGTTTCCGCTCAATCGCCGGCGACCACGCCGGCGCCGACGCCCGAAAATCCGCTGATGACAGGGCAGAAATACGACCGCGACAAAGAGGTGCTTTACGCGATCTTTTCCGAAAACAAAAAGGGGCTCAGCCCGGAACAGCGGCAACGAGCTTACGGCGCCGCGCGCGAATACGTTCGCCGGTACGGCGGCGTGAGCGACAGTTATGTGAAGGAGGCGAAAAAGTTTGTCGCCGAGTTTGAGGGCGAAATATACCAGGGAGAACTCTACAATGCCTACAGCACGAAAAACTACGCGAAGGCCTTTGAGCTTGGCCGTCCGATCCTGAAGAAGGAGCCGGAGAATTTCTTTGTCCTCGGGATACTCACGGAGGCGGGTTACCAGGATGCCCTCGGTGGAAGTGCAACGCTGAATGAAGAGACGCTCGATTACCTGCATCGTGCACTCAAGCTGCTCGAGAGCGGCAAGCTCGCGAAAACTGATCCTTTTAAGAATTCAGACGCGGCGGCTGGTTTTCTAAACCTGGCGCTGGGTTGGTATTTGAAAGACAAGTCGCCGGTCGAGGCGGCTGCGGCGTTCACCAAAGCCGTGCAACCGAAGAGTCCATACGCGAACGATCCGCTAACTTACTACCGTCTCGGCGTCACAATTTTGAAAGGTGAGTTCGCACAGTTATCAGCTGAGTACAACCAAAAGTTCGGCAACAAGGCGCCATCGCCCGAGCAGCAAGCGATGGTCGAACGAGTCCTAAACGCCGGCGCCCGGGCAATTGATGCTTACGCACGCGCAGTGGCGCTGAGCGATCCGAAACGTCTGGCAGTCGATCCCAACGCGCCGCAGTTTGCTCCCGAGTTTCGGGCGAAGATACAGGAGCAATTGACGGCGCTTTATAAAAGTTTACACGGCAATTCCGATGCTGGACTCAGCGAACTAATCGCCAACGTGCTTTCGAAGCCGCCGCCCTAAGACGGAATTTGCCGCGAATTCACGCGGATTACTCCCTCTCCCAAAGGGAGAGGGAGACGAAATCTAATTCACCGTCACCTCGTAACCTTGTCGTAATCCAAGCACGAACTCTTCCCACCTGACTTTGAATGCATCCATGTCTGTCTCACCCAGAACCTGCTGAAGTGTTTTGAACCCGCTGGGATCGTCTTTTTGCCGCGCGTGAAACTCGCGGTAAAACTTCACCAGCAAATTTTTCTGCTGCAGGTAGTAGCAAAGATAGCGGGCTTGTGCGTAGTTCACCCCCTTGTCTTCGTTGTAGAAAGCGTTGCTGTCCAACGCGGTCAACTCCCGAAACGACGGTACCGCTTTCGATTTGATCGCGCGCTGCAAACCCGGCAGTCGCCAATTCGTAAAGCCGTGAATGTGCCCGTCAGCGTCGCCACACTGTTCGTACAGTGAGCCCAAACCTTCATTGAGCCACGGGGGACACGCGGGAAAGTTTGCCTCCATGAACGGGTGGACAATTTCATGGACCAGGGTGCCGCCGCCGGTTGAGATGTTCATGATGAGGGCTTTGTGAGCCGGTGAATAGTAACCATAAGGCGTAGTTGGTTTGTCGCCGAAGAAGAGCGCGGCATGCTTCTCGTAAGAGGTCGAATCTTTGAACAGCCAGATATCGAGAATCTCGTTCGGGTCGCGCTGAAAAAAGTCCTGCTTGAGACGGTCAACGGCCCACTTCACCGTAGCCACCGCATGCTCTGCAACAACTTCCTTGCTTTCGTCGCCTATGACTACGAAGGGCGCCTGGATCACAAAAGAAAAGTCAGCGACCTTCGTTCGCGAACGCGCGCCGGCGAGTTTCTTTCGCATCGCGCTCTTGAGTGTCGCTACGTGATTCGCGAAATCTGCGTCAGTGAAAGCGGCGGGCGCGGGTGCTGACGATTCGGGAGGCGCGGGGTGGGCGTTCGCTTCGAGGGGCAACTTGCCGCTGCCGGCGTTCCATTGGCAGGCGGCAACCAGAAGAAGGAGAAACGGAACAAGAATTCTAGTCGGCATAACCATCTTATTCGTGTTGCTTCGTTCGGTTTTGTGTTACTTCGTGGTTCGTACTCCTTTGTTTAGTCAGGTAGACGAACCACGAAAACACACGAACTACATACGAAATCACGCTAAGCGAACCGCAATCCGATTAACCTTGTCTCTTCTTCCGCCCAACTTTGTTACAATTTTACCGCCCGCTGTTTGCTGATACTCTAATCCAGCTTTGGACGAAAAATCTTTACAAAGCGATTGGTTGCTTACTCAACTCCTCGATGCGAGCGCTGAGGGCATTCTTGCATTCGATCGCGACTGTCGTTATCTCGCCTGGAACCGGCGCATGGAGAGCATTGCCGGCCTCAAGCGTGCGGACGTAATCGGCAAGTGCGCCTTCGAGGTTTTCCCTTTCCTCAAAGAATCCGGGGAAGACAAGTGTTTTCTGGCGGCCCTCGCCGGAGAAAGATCCACCTCTGAAAATAGACCTTATATTGTCCCGGAGACCGGACGCCAGGGTTTTTTCCGCGGCGAGTACTCACCGCTGCTCGATCAGCAAAACAATATCGTCGGTGGCATTGCCGTCATCCAGGACATTACCGAGCGCAAGCGCGCGGAAGAGGCCGCACAGGAAACTCACCAGCGCCTGCTTTTTCATGTGGAGAATTCGCCGCTCGCCGTGATCGAGTGGGACAGCGACTTCCGCGTCTCGCGCTGGTCAGCTTCAGCGGAGCGGCTCTTCGGTTGGCGCGCCGAAGAAGTAATCGGCAAGCACGTCAGCGAGTGGCATTTCGTTTTCGATGAAGATGCCGACGCGGTCGCCGAAGTCACTTACCGTCAACGCGTGGGCGCTGAGCGCCTGGGCGTCCAGCACAATCGCAACTACACGAAGGACGGTTCGATACTTTATTGCGAGTGGTACAACTCGGTGCTGCACGATGAAAACGGCCAACTCGTATCGGTGCTTTCTCTGGTGCTCGACGTCACTGCTCGCGAGCAGGCCGAAGAAGAACGCGCGGCCTTACTCACGCGTGAACGCGACCTGCGCAAGCACGCGGAAGAGGCTGATCGTTTGAAGGACGAATTCCTCGCCACGCTTTCGCATGAACTGCGTACGCCGCTCACCTCGATTCTTGGTTGGTCAACCTTGATTCGCACCGGCGAGCTCGACCGCGCCGAGAATCTCGATCGCGCGCTGGAAATTATTGAACGCAACGCGCGCGCGCAGGCCCGACTCATCGACGATCTGCTGGACGTCTCTCGCATCATCACCGGCAATCTGCAGTTGGACCTGCACCCAATCAACCTGGCGCCGGTAGTGGCCACGGCCATCGACGCGCTGCGACCAGCCGCCGTTGCCAAGGGGATCGAGGTCAGGACGGCACTTGATGCGCAAAGCTGTCTGGTCAGCGGCGATCCCAACCGCTTGCGCCAGGTGATCTGGAACCTGTTGATGAATGC
>Ga0070669_100000315_pt1 | contig 37863 bp, 35 predicted proteins | sample KBSS53metaG_FD_64680 | JGI IMG/M metagenome (GOLD analysis project Ga0070669, IMG submission 64680) | Switchgrass rhizosphere microbial communities from Kellogg Biological Station, Michigan, USA - KBS S5-3 metaG | ecosystem: Host-associated > Plants > Roots > Rhizosphere > Soil ...
CCACTTTCGCCAACGACTGCGGCAGAATTGCGGGGCCGCCGAGGCCACCGCTCGACACCAGCCCGTCGACGTTGACCTCGAACTCGAGCGTTTCGGGATCAATCAAAGGAATCGATGGGAACGTGTTCGACGAGGTGATGGCGTCGGCGCCACCGAGGAAAGACGCTCGCGCCTCGGAGACGATGTCGGTCGTCGACGGGGTGATCTTGCACCACACCGGAACCTTCGCGACTTCTTTCACCACCTGGGTCACGACCGAAATCAGGCCCTCGTCCTTGCCGATGTTCGAGCCCATGTCCTTGCGGTCCATGTGCGGACATGACAGGTTCAATTCGAACGCGTCCGCGCCAACATCCTGGCACGCACCGGCAAGTGTCTGCCAGTTGCGCAGCTCGCGGTCGTTGCCCGAGCCCGCCATGATCGATGCGACCAGGATCCGGTCCGGATGCGCCTGCTTGATCCGCTCGATCCGTGGCAGCCACCAGTCGAGCGGCTTATCGGAGATGAGTTCCCAGTTCCACGACGAGTGAAGCGCCGAGTCCGGGCGCTTGTTCATCGAGAGGTGATACGAATGCACGTCGGCGCGCAGGAATTTCGTTTTCGGGCCGGCGACGTTGGCGACTGGATGCAGTCCGATCGTCTTGGTCACGACGCCGCCCCATCCCGCATCGAACGCGCGCAGGATGTTGCTGTCGGACTCGGTTGGCGGGGCCGACGACAACAGAAATGGATTCCGAAACTGCAGCCCGGTAAAAGTGACCGACAGGTCGGCTGCCATGGACCCTCCGTTTTTGGCTCGTTTGGAACGCGGATTATACGTTTCTTGACACGCTTTCCGTGCACAAATACTGTGCAGGTCTAAACAGGAGCATCTCATGGCACGGGTCGTACGGGGCGGATTGATTCAGGTCAAGGCAGATATTTCTCTCGAAGGCACGACCGACGAGATCAAGCAGCGGATGCTCGACAAGCACTTGCCGCTCATTGATGAGGCCGCACGACGCGGCGTCCAGGTGTTATGTCTGCAGGAGCTGTTCAACGGCCCTTACTTTTGCGCCGAGCAGCAGGTACGGTGGTACGACATGGTCGAGCGCATTCCTGATGGCCCGACAATTCAGACCATGCAGGGGCTCGCGAAGAAACACGGCATGGTGATGATCGTTCCCATTTACGAGGAAGAGATCACTGGCATCTATTACAACGCGGCCGCAGTCATCGATGCCGACGGCAAGTATCTCGGCAAGTACCGCAAGCACCACATTCCGCATGTCGCGCCGGGCTTCTGGGAAAAGTTCTACTTCCGTCCCGGCAACCTGGGATACCCGGTGTTCAACACCGCCGCCGGAAAGATCGGGGTCTACATCTGCTACGACCGGCACTTCCCGGAAGGCGCGCGTATCCTCGGGCTCAACGGTGCTGAAATCGTCATGAACCCTTCGGCAACGGTCGCCGGGCTTTCCGAGTATCTGTGGAAGCTGGAGCAACCTGCGCACGCCGTCGCCAACGGCTATTTCGTCGGCGCGATCAATCGTGTCGGTGTCGAAAAGCCCTGGAACATCGGCGAGTTCTATGGTCAGAGTTACTTTTGCGATCCGCGGGGTCAGTTCATTGCCGTCGCGAGCCGCGACAAGGATGAACTGGTCGTCGCCGATCTCGATCTCGGGCTGATCCAGCAGGTTCGGAATACCTGGCAGTTCTATCGCGATCGACGACCGGAGACGTATGGCGCGATAACTGAGATATAGAACCAAGTCCATGTCTCTTCTCATCACCAACGGCCGAATCATCACCGCCTCGGACGACTACGTCGCCGATGTCTACTGCAACGACGGCGTGATCGTCGCAATCGGCAAGAACCTTCCGCCGGATCGCTTCCCGGCTGATCGCACGATTGACGGGTCGGGAAAGTACGTCATCCCTGGCGGCATCGACGTGCACACACATCTCAACATGCCGTTTGGCGGGACGACATCGGCCGACGATTTCGAGTCGGGCACAATCGCCGCGGCATTCGGCGGCACGACCAGCATCGTCGACTTCGCCATTCAGTACCGCGGCAAGACGATGAGGCATGCGCTCGACGACTGGCGCCAGCGGGCGGATGGAAAAGCGGTCATCGATTACGGCTTTCACATGATCGTCACCGAGCTCGAGGATGCGGGCCTTGGCGACATGGATCGCATGGTCCGCGACGAGGGGATCACGAGCTTCAAGCTCTTCATGGCCTATCCCGGTGTCTTCATGGTCGACGATCAAACGATCTTTCGCGCGCTCAGGCGGACCGGCGACAACGGCGGGCTCGTCTGCATGCATGCAGAAAACGGCGGCGTGATCGACGAACTGGTCAAGGAGGCGCTGCGTAAAGGCGAGACGGCGCCGAAATATCACGCGCTGACGCGTCCGCCGACGGCGGAAGGAGAGGCCACCGGCCGCGCCATCGCCCTGGCGGAAATGGCCGGCGTGCCGATCTACATCGTGCATCTCTCGGCGGCGCACGCGCTCGAGAAGGTCAAACAGGCGAGGGACATGGGCCTGCCGGCCTACGCCGAGACCTGTCCGCAGTATCTGTTTCTGTCGTACGACAACTACGAGGAACCGGGATTCGACGGCGCAAAGTACGTCATGTCGCCGCCGCTCCGTGAAAAGTGGCATCAGGACGTGTTGTGGAAAGGTCTCGCCAAGAATGACCTGCAGGTGATCTCAACCGACCATTGCCCGTTCTGCATGGCCGAACAGAAGGAACTCGGGCGCGACGATTTCAGCAAGATTCCAAATGGCGCGCCAGGGATCGAGACGCGCCTCACGCTCGTGCACGATGGCGGCGTCAGGCCCGGGCGCATTTCAATGAACCGGTTCGTCGAGCTGTGCTCCACGACACCGGCGCGAATGTTCGGCCTGTTCCCTCGCAAAGGCACGATCGCGGTTGGCAGCGATGCCGACATCGTGGTTTTTGATCCCAACGCCTCAGCGACACTCAGCGCAAAAACGCTGCACATGAAGGTGGATTACAACCCGTACGAAGGGCGGACGGTGAAGGGATCGCCGTCGACCGTCATCAGCAGCGGCCAAGTCGTCATCGACGGCGATCGATTTGTCGGCAAGAAGGGCGCAGGCCGCTTCCTGCGTCGCGGTCCGAGCCAGGCACCCGCGGGTCTGTAAACGGATTCCACCCGTGCAGGGGGGCTTCAGGCCCCGCCGATCATCTCGCCACGCTCAGATTGTTCTTCACCTCAAAGACCCCGCTGATCTCGCGCGCTTTGAGACCAGCCACCGTCTTGTCGCTCTCGCTGTCGACCGCGCCTTCGAGCGTCACGCGCCCCTGTTTCACGATGATGTGAATCGGCGGCTGACTCTGGAACCCATACCGATCCAATGCCGTGCTGTTGTAGATGTTCCGCGCCACGGCCAACCGAATCGCATCATCAGCCGGCGAAACCGGAAGCACCTCAATCTCATTGATGATCTGTTCAACCCCTTCGACTCGTTTGAGGCGACGTTCGGCGTCGCTTTTGAGCGTCGGCCGCACGACCTGTCCCAGCAGCCTGACGGTGCCGCCGGGTTCGACCCGGAACGCCAGATAATCGAACACCGTGTAGTAGGGCAACAGCAACAACTCACGCTCCACATCAGCTTCGACACGAAGCGTCCGTGAATCCTTCTGCTGAACCGGTGCAAGCAGCGACAGCACGGCGGTCAGCGCAACGACAAGTGGGTACATCACAGGAACTCCTCACGCTTGAATCACTCTCCCAAGGATAGCGCCGAAGGCTGCTGACGGGTTTGCTCGTGCGGTCGCTTTCAGACATCATCTGCTGACCCATGCCGAGGGCCGTGTGACCCAAATCGCCAGTCAGATCGAGCGTGCCGACGGCCGCGTCGAGCTGGTCGATACATCCTCTGTCGAACAGAGTGTTCTGTATAACGAGGATCTCGCGCCGGTGCCGATTGCGCGGCGCAACTGGACCACCTATAACTTCGCCGCGCTGTGGGTCAGCATGGCGCACTGCATTCCGACCTACATGCTGTCGGCCGGACTCATGGCCGCAGGAATGAGCTGGTCTCAGGCGCTTTTCACGGTCGCTCTCGGCAACACGATCGTCCTGATTCCGATTCTTCTCAACTCGCATCCCGGTACACGGTATGGGATTCCGTTTCCCGTGTTTGCGCGCGCCGCGTACGGAACGATCGGATCCAATCTCCCGGCGCTGATGCGCGCCATCGTTGCCTGCGGATGGTTCGGCATCCAGGCGTGGATCGGCGGGGAGGCCGTCAACACGTTCTTCGCCAGCATCGTTCCAGGCTGGCACGGACTGCTGGGCAGCGGGCTCGGCGGCCACTCGACGACCGAATGGCTGTCGTTTCTGATCTTCTGGGGCTTGAACGTCGCGATTGTCTATCGCGGCATGGAGCTGCTGCGGAAGGTCGAGAACTGGGCTGCGCCCTTCGTTCTCGTCATGACGGCCCTCTTGCTTGCATGGGCGGTGACCGAAGCAGACGGCTTTGGTCCGCTGCTGTCGCAGCCAGGCAAGTACGCGTCGCTGCAGGAATTCCTTCCGGTGTTCGTGCCCTCGTTGACGGCGATGATCGGGTTCTGGGCAACGCTGTCGCTGAACATGCCAGACTTCACGCGCTTCGGCCGAAGCCAGCGCGAGCAGATCGTCGGTCAGGTTGTGGCCTTGCCCACAACGATGTTCGTCTTTGCGGCAATGGGTGTGCTGATCACCAGCGCGACCGCCATCATTTATCACGAGGTCATCTGGGATCCGATCAAGCTGATTGGCCGCTTCAGCAACCCGCTCGTCATTGCTGTCTCGATGTTCACTGCCGTGGTTGCGACGCTGGCGGTCAACATCGCGGCGAACGTCGTCTCGCCGGCCAACGATTTCGCCAACGCCTTCCCCCGGTTGATCAAGTTCAAGACCGGGGGACTCATCACCGGGATTCTGGGGATTCTGATTCAGCCCTGGCGCCTGCTCGCCGATCCGTCCGGGTACATCTACAACTGGCTGCTGGGATATTCCGGAGGTCTGGGGTCGATTGCGGGAGTGCTGATCGCCGATTACTGGATCCTCCGCAAGAGACAGCTGGCCCTGGAAGAGTTGTATTTGCCCGATGGGCGATATGGTCGCTGGAACGCGGCCGGCATTCTCGCCACAGTCGTCGGTTGCGCGCTTGCGTGGGGCGGGCTCGTGTTGCCTCCGTTGCGGCCGCTCTATGACTACGCCTGGTTTGTCGGCTTCGCGGCCGCGGCGATTGCCTACCTGGCCCTCGCCTCTCTCCGCGCTCGCGCCAGTCGATAGTGACTGATCGCCAGCACGCCGCACGCGAACGCTCCGCCAAGCACGAACGGCCCTGCCGGCGTGAACGCGTAGATGAAGGCGTACAGGACCCCGAACTCGAGGATCTCGAACGCCGACGCGCGAAAAATCACATCGCGTCGATACTCCAGGTGGCCGGTCATGCCGCCGGGTCTGAGCGCATGATGAAAGAGCAGCCAGTTGCGAAGATGACGAACGTGAACCGTCAACTGGATCATCAGCAGCGCACCCAGCATGAATAAGTAGACGCTGCGCGTTTGCGGCACCGTGATCACGCCCACCACAAACAGCGCGGCCGTGCTGACGATCAACATCGCGATGAAACGCGGGCTGATTCGCCGCAACGCATCGATTTCCGCCTCGAACATCGGATTGAGTTCGTAGCTCCCCTCGAACTTGATTTTGTCCTGCCGGGCGTACAAGTGCGCACACGCGATCGTCAGGTAGTAGTCGGAACAATAGAGGAGCGCCCACGCGGTCGGCCCCAGCCAGACGATGTTTTCCATCAGTGCAGTCCCCGGTGCTTCACCATGCCGCCGTGCACATCAGCGAGCGCGTGAGACGTGATGAAGGCGGTCTCATCGAGAGCGCGGACAATGTTCTTCACCCGCCCCACTTCAAGCCTGGTGACGACGCAGTAGAGGATTTCCTGGTCCTCGAAGCTGAGGCCGCCGCGGCCCTTGTAGACGGTGACGCCGCGGCCAAGGTTCGCCATGATTTGCGCGGCGATCTCGCCGCTCGCGCGCGACACGATGGTTATCGCCGTGTATTCCTCGATTCCATGGATGACGAAGTCGAGCGTCCGCGCGGCGGCCATATACGTCAGGATGGAGTACAGCGCCGTGTCGACTCCGAGCAGAGACATGGCGACCAGAAACAGCACGACGTTAAAGAGCAGGATGACGTCGCCAACTTTGAAGAGACTGCTTTGCCGGCTGATCAGGAGTGCCGCGATCTCCGTTCCGTCGAGCACCGCCCCACCGCGGACGGCGAGGCCAATTCCAGCGCCGAGAAAAAACCCGCCGAACACCGCCGTCAGCACAAGGTCCGGTGTGACGTCCGGAAACGGAATGGTGGCGAGCGCCGCCGACAGGCCACCAATGGCGAGCACACTGCGAAGCGCGAACGCTCCGCCAATCTGCCGGTAACCCACAGCGACAAACGGGAGATTGACGACCACGATCCAGATGGAGAGCGGGGTACCGCTCACCATCGAGATGAGCATCGAAATTCCGGTGACGCCGCCGTCGATGAAGTGACTGGAAAGCAGGAAACCCTTGATCCCCATGCTGGCGGAGAGGATCCCGAGGACGATGAGGAGACCGTTCAGCGACTCACGCGCGACGCGATTCACGCAGCCATCTTACGATCAGGGACGGGCTACGCAGCCTGCTTGTCGATGCGAGCACGCAGCGACGCCAGTTCGGCACCAATCGCCCGTAATTCCTGCTCGGTCGTCTGGAGCTTTTCTCCTTCGGCGCGGACGAAACGGCTGTAGGGCGCAATGCTTTCGCGGATGCGATCGCCGCTCCTCTGAATTTCCCGGGCGAATTGATCGTGCAGCGCATCCGAGAGCCGCTGACGGACGTCGGCGATCTTTCGCCGCATCTGTTCCTTTGCCCGATCGCGTTTCGCCGGAAGGATGAAGAAACCGATCGCGGCAATGACCGATGCCATGATGATCCCGGTCACGTCGGCGGCGGCCGTCGTCGCGGCAATCGTCACGATCGCGCCGAGACCGACACCGCCGGCGCTGACGGCTGCTGCCGCCGCGACGGCATTGCGCGCGTCATCGGCCAGTTCGCGGGCTTCTTTACGGCGATCGAACGAATCGATGACCTTTTGCGATTCGCGGTTGACCGCTTCGAGTAAGCGGCTGCGATCGCTGAGAAACCTCCCAGAGTCCGTCTCGCCGATGATGCGATCGCGGTACTGCCGCCGTCGCTCCGCAAGGTGTCTCGTGACATCCTGCCACTGGCGTAAATCAGCATCCACGAGCCAGTCCACCAGCTCGCTGACCTTGCGTTCGATCTCCTGCGGTGCCTCGCCGACGACGTGCTGCTCGAACCCCTGCTGGACGCGACTGCGATTCAACAAGTCCATGACCCGGCCGATTCGCATCGTATCGTCGAAGAACTCGTGACCACGCTTTTCCATTTCGAGCAGGATGCGGTCGATATCCGAGATCCGGAATCCGAAGTCACGCATCAGGTCCGCCTGATACACCGCGAGCTGACTCTCCACTTCGTCGAGCGTCGCGAAGTCTCCCTTCAAGAGCGCCGCGCGTTCCTTGACCGCAGCGGCGTGCCGTTCGGTCAAGGCCGCGCCGACCCCCAGCGGATTCAGCAGCTTCAGTCGGATCCGGCCGGGCGAATCGAGCGTTTCCCGGATGTACCGCTCGAGCGCTTCGAATCGGCTTGCCGCCCACGCCGCAGGATCTCCCTGCTTCGCGCGAAACGCGAGCCGGGCGCTGACCGGAAAAATCTCCGGGCTGAAGCCGAGCAGCGTGCGCGCGTTGTCCGCCACGAACGCTCGAACTTCGTCGACCTGCGCGCTGCTCTCGAGGATGTCGATTTTGTTGATGACGACGACGATCTTCTTGCCCCAGCCGCGGACTTGTTCGAGAAAGGCGCGTTCGGTTTCAGTGAACGGACGATCTGCCGAAGTCACGAACAGGACGAGGTCGGATCGCGGAACGAACTCGGCGGTGATCGCTTCATGCTCGCGAATGATCGCGTTGGTGCCCGGCGTGTCGACGATGTGGATTTCGCGCAGAATCTCGGCGGGCGCGGTGATGACGTGGAGATGCGCTTCGCGAACCGTCCGTGCCGGCGTGTCGCCGTGTTGGAGGACGTTGATTTGCGCGGTTGTCGGCGTGACACCCTCTGCCGCAACCGCGGCGCCAACCAACGCATTGATGAACGCGCTTTTTCCTGAATTGAATTCCCCGACTATGACCAGCAGAAACAGTTCGTCGAGCTGTTCAATCGAACGATCAAGTGCCTGCTGATGCTCGGGCGCGGCGTCGAAGCGGACGAGGGCGGTGCGCAGCCGTGCGAGGACTCGACGCTCCTCTTTGACCAGCTCATCCTCTCCGCCGGATAGGATTTTCCCCAACACTGCCGCGACCGAGTTGCATTTCTTGTTCCGCACTCCAGTCAGTGTGCGGCGCGTGATTCTCGACGAGCCAGCCGTAGACCAGACGGCCATAGCTCTGCCATCGCATCTGTTTGCGCTCGAAAAATGGAATCAACGCGCGTTGGAGAGCGGGCAGTCGATAGAAAGGAACACCTGGGAAGTAATGATGCTCGAGATGGTAGTTGGAGTTCAGAAACGCGAAGTCCCAGAACCAGTGCCCCTTCATCAGCGTGCCCCACTTGGCCGGATCGTTCGGGTCGATGTCGTAGTGCTGTCCGAGACGATTCAGCGTGAACGCGATCGGGAAGACGAAAAACACCGGGATGATGCTCGTGCGGAGCGCCGTGTAGAACCCGAAGAAGTACCACAGCGCGGCAAGTGCCGTCAGATGCGCCGCGATCGAAACCTTGCGCTCCCAACCGATCCGATGCTGCAGCTCTACTGGATACGTCGACGATTCCCGGCGCGCGGCGCGGAAGTAGATCGGAAACAACGCAGGTGTGCAGTAAAGAAGCTTGTACCAGCGCTTGTTAACTTTTGGCGACAGGTGATGCCGTTTGGGATCGTCCTCGTCCGATCCGAGCTCGGCATGATGATCCAGGTGCCATCGCGTGAACTGGCTGGCCGAGATCCCGCTTGGAATCGCGTACATCAACCCGAGGACCCGTTCGGCGACCGGCCGTCGCCGTTCGAAGATCGTGTGATGCACGACCTCATGCAGAAGAATGGTGAAGTCGAAGATCGTGAGTCCCTGAACAAACGCGAGTGGCAGCCAGATGAGCGGATTCTCGAATCGGATCAATCCCCATGTCGCCAGCGCCAGAATGGCGAACTGTCGAGCTGCCACGACGAAATGTCGCCAGGCGGTCTTCCGGTGCAGCGTGCGCATCTGATCGCGCGAGATCGCTGCGCCCAGCTCAGCTCGGAGTGCCACCGCGTGCTGCGAGTAATAGTGGGACTTCACAGGAATCATCTAATTTTAGCCGGGATCCGGTTTCCGGGATCCGGGTCGGGATCGGACTTCCGCCTGAAGGCGGAAGCCACTCGGGTCAATGCGACACCAACAAGGACCGCGGCGGCGCCGAGGATCTTTCGCACACCCATCGGCTCATGGAGGAACAGCGCTGCGGTCACCATGGCGACCACCGGGACCAGATTGGAATACACCGACGTGCGCGCGCTGCCGATCTCTCGAACGGCTGCGTACCAAATCGTGTAGGAGAGGCAGAGTGCGAAGAGGGCGGAATACACGATCGCAAGCCAGGTTCCTGCCGCGACCCGGTCCCAGGCGACCGCGCGGAGGTGAGGAAACGTGGCGGCAAGGTACAACGCCGTTCCTATAGCCATTGAGATTCCGGTCACCGCGAGCGGCGAGTGGCGCGTCATCAGCGGCCGCGATCCAATCGTGTAGATGGCCCAGCAACACACAGCTCCGAGCATCATCAGATCGCCGACCCAGGTCGTGCCGCCGATGTCGACACCGGAACCGACGACGGTGTAGATCCCGGCGAGTGACAAGAGCGCGCCAACCCAGTGCGTCCACATGACTCGCTCCTCACCGAGCGCCGCACTGATGAGCGCGATCAGCACCGGCGTCGCGGCCAGCATCAACGCGGCATTGGCGACGCTCGTTCTTGCCAGCCCGCCGACAAACCACAACTGATAAAGACACTGACCGACGACGCCGAGTCCGGCGAGCGCAATCACGTCACCCTTCGCCATCCTCGACGGCGTGTACAGGACGCTTGCAAAGGAACCGTCGGCAGGCGGCTCGGAAGGGCGCATCCGGATCACCACCATTGCGGCGACGAAGACGGTCGATGCCACGACCATGCGAATGGCATTGAAGGCCTGAGGATCGATCTCCTCGAAGGCGCGTTTGACGATGACGTAGTTGGTTCCCCAGATGAGGCTCATGAGGAACAGCAGCGCGTCGATGAGGCGAAGATGTCGCAACAGCGTAAAAAAATGGCCACGCGAGCGCAGGAGATACCGCGATGTATCCCCGGCGCCCGGCGTGGCCTGACCGGATGCGATTCGTTCGCTGATTAGCCGCTGAACGGCTTGAAGAAGAACAGCAGGAACGAAATCAGCAGCACGTAAATGACGAGCGATTCGATCAGGACGAGGCCGAGGATGAGCGCGCCTCGGACATCGCCGGCCGCTCCCGGATTCCGCGAGATCGCTTCAGCAGCGGCGCTGACCGCCTTTCCCTGCCCCAGCGCGGCAAGGCCGGCTGCGATACCCAGCGCAAAGCCGGCCGTGATGATCGACCACTTGGCGATCTCGAGGTTCAACGAGGAGGACTCCCCGGCCGGAGCCTGCGCGAACACGGGCGCGAAAATGCCACCCGCAAGGACCAGTACGACTGTCAGGACGAAACGTTTACTCACGACCCAAGCCTCCTCTGAATCTCTCGTGCAACGGTTGCCAAACTGATGGAAAACGGATGATGCCAACGACGATTACGCGGCCGCCGGCGCCTGATGTCCGCTCGGCGCATCGTGTCCGTGTTCGTCTTCATGATGCTCGACGGCGACCGCTCCCTGTAGGTAGATGATCGACAGCAGCACGAAGATGAATGCCTGCAACGCTCCCGTGATGAGGCCAAGAAACATCATCGGTAGCGGAACAAGAAACGGGATGAGCGTAAACAGGATAAGGATGACCATCTCCTCGCCAAAGATGTTGCCGAAGAGACGCAGCGACAACGACAACACGCGCGAGAGGTGGCTGATGATTTCGATGAAGAACATCAACGGGGCCATCGCCACCGGCGATCCGGGGGGCATGGCGAAGTGCTTGATGTAATTGACGAGACCCTGCTCTTTCAGGCCGTGGAAGTGGTAGTAAACCCAGGTCGTGATCGCGCAGCCGAGCGTGACGTTGATGTTGCTCGTCGGCGCCATCAGACCTGGAATCAGCCCCATGTAGTTGCCGAACAGGATGAAGATGCCGAAGGTGGCGATGAGCGGCAGATAGTTGCGGCCCTTCGGCCCAATCCATTCCTCGAGCAGGTTGAGGACGGCCGTCAGCGCATCTTCGAACACGATCTGCAGCTTGCCGGGATTCTCGACGCTCAGTCGCGACCGGATGATGAGCGACAGCACGGTCAGTACCGCGACAATCAACATCACCATCACGAGATAGTTGGGAATGACCGTTCCGTGCTCCGCGGCGACGTGGAACCCCAGCGCTTCGAGTGCCGCCTTGACCGGGCGACCCAGAAGGGCATTGACCACATCCACAATCCAGAGCGGGTGTTCCAGCTTCTCCATTCAGCTCGGTCGACAGAGGTACCGCGCGGTCACGTGCGCGGCGACGAATCCTTCATGATGAGGAGACGGACGGCTTCAACCGCCACCGCCGCCACTATCGAGGATGCTCCAGCCAGTAGCCCCAAAGGGGGCAGGCGCAAACGAGCAATCATAACGTACGCGCCAAAACCGAGTAAAGCGTACCGCAGGGTCAATTTCGTGACTGCCCAGCGAAGCGCCGGACGACGCGGCGGTGCATCCGAGGCGACCAGCCGCTCGACAAACGCGCTCACGCCGGATTGAATCGCGAGGTAACTCGTGCCGGCGATGAGACCTCCACCAATGACGGCCAGCGCCGAGCGAACACGCGTTGATGAAAACATCAAGGCAAGAGCCACCATCAAGACGCACACGATCACCGCCGTGCGGCCGACGCGTCGCAGCAGAGGATCGGCTTCCACGCAGTGTTACTTGAGCACGCGTCCGGCGGTGCGATAGACGTTTCGAATTCCCGCCGCCACCCCGATCGCGAAGAACACGAGGAACATCCACGGCGCCGTGCCAAGGAGTTTGTCGAGATACCACCCCAGGGCCGCACCGATCGCAATGGCCAGGACGAACGAGAATCCGACGGTAATCAGCGGCCCAATCGTCCGCATCGAGTCGGCCATGGATGCCGATGCACGCTTCCGGGGTTGTTGCTCGTCCATGCTATTTGGGGGAAGGGGTCTTGTTCGGTGTCGCGGATCCATCGGTGCACGGCGCGTCGACGATCAGTCCGGGGGGCGCCTTCGGGACCTCGACCGGCGCCGCCGGTTTATTGCAATCATCGGCCTCTTTCGTCGTCAGCAACCGCATCGCCAGAACGCCAAGAAGGATGACAACAGTGACCGTCGCCGCGTACAAAAAGTAGCGGACGGCCGCCGAACGCGGCTGCCGTTCGCGCCACACATCGATCAGCTTCATCGCTGGCCTTATAACACACTCGAATCACGTCCGGTCAAGAAACCACAACTCCCTTTGTACCAATAATTTTGAGCGAAGCCGCTTTCTTGACGCTCTCTGCGGGGGGCGCCTATACTCGACGTGAAGAGGCCCAAATGACTCATGCGATTCGGGCGTTCGCGTGCGCCGCGCTCGTCGCTTTCGCTCCGCCGTCTCAACAGCAGGAACCTCGGCCGTCGGCGGCAAGCGACGCGCGGACTCGCGACACCTATGTCAGCGTCCTGGATTCGAAAGACGCGCCGGTGACAGGACTGACCGCCGCCGACTTCACGGTCAAGGAAGACGGCGTCGCTCGCGAGGTGCTTCGCGCTGGCCCGGCGACCGCGCCGCTGCAACTGATTCTGCTGGTCGACGACAGCGAAGCCATGACACCCGCGCTTCAGCCCATGCGCGAGGGACTGACGAAGTTCGTCGACAAGATGCAGGGGCACGGGGAAATTGGCATCGTCACGGTCGGCGAACGCGCAACCTCGCTCGTGCCGTCCACCACCGACGTGAATGCCTTGAAGCGAGGAATCACGCGCATCTTCGCGCGTTCCGGCGCCGGCGCCTACATGCTCGACGGGATCCAGGAAGTCAGCCAGGGATTTCAGAAACGAAAAGCCGAGCGGCCGGTGATTGTCGCGCTCTCGATGGAAGGGGTCGAGTTCAGCAATCTTCAGTACGACAACGTGTTGAAAACACTCGCCGCCGGTGGTGCCGCGCTGCATGTGCTGTCGATCGGCAGCCCGAACCGTTCGATGTCGGACGAATGGCGCAATCTCAACATGGTGATCGCTGAGGGAACGAAAGACAGCGGCGGACGTCGCGATCAGGTGCTGGCGATTTCCGGTATTCCCGAGGCGCTGCTGCGCGTTGCCAACGAGCTGAATAATCAGTACGTCGTCACGTACGGGCGGCCCGAGCGACTCGTTCCGCCTGAAAAAATTCAAGTCACCGTGTCGCGCCCCGGCGTGACCGTGCGCGCACGGACCAAGGTATCCGGAAAATGACCGTCCGCCGCCTTCTCGTCGTCACCTTGACGATCGCATCTGCGACGATCGCTGTCGGGGCGCAGCAGGGGCGATTCCGATCCGGCATCGAGTTGGTCTCGCTGAACGTCACCGTCACCGACGGCGCGAAATATGTGACCGGCCTTGCCCAGGAAGACTTCGAGGTATTCGAGGACGGCGCCAAGCAAACCTTGAGCTTCTTCTCGCAGGTTCAGCAGCCGATCGCGCTCGCGATTCTTCTCGACACCAGTAACAGCATGGAGGAGAAACTCGCGACCGCGCAGGAGGCGGCCATTGGATTCGTCCGGCGGATGAAAAAAGACGACGTCATTCAGGTCGTCGAATTCAACAGCCAGGTGCGCGTACCGCAGCCGTTCACCCACGACGTCAGCCTGCTCGAACGGGCGATTCGGCAGACCAGCGTCAACGGATCGACGTCGCTCTACAACGCGATCTACGTCTCGCTCCGTGCGCTGAAGGACGAACGCGCGAAAAACTCCGAAGAAATCCGGCGCCAGGCGATTGTCGTGTTATCCGACGGAGACGACACGTCCAGCGTGATCGAATATGACGACGTGCTTGATCTCGCGAAGCGGTCTGAAACGTCGATTTATGCGATCGGACTGCGGCAGCAAGAGGCCGGTCGCGGCAAGTTCAAGGAAGCCGAGTTCGTCCTGCGCCAGCTCTCGCAGGAAACCGGCGGACGCGTGTTCTTCCCGACGTCGGTCGCTGAGCTGCCGAAGATCTACGAGCAGATTTCCGACGAGCTGGCCAGCCAGTACACCATGGCGTACTCCTCGAAGAACCCGATGCGCAACGGTGCGTGGCGTCGCATCGACGTGCGGGTGAACAAACCCGGCCTCACCGCGCGAACTCGACGCGGCTATTACGGGCCCTCGGGCCAGTAGTCCATGCACCTGCTTCCGCTGCTGCTCTATGCCGCCGCTGCCACCGCCTACATCGCCCATTTCGCGTGGCGGGATCCGCGCGTCGGGCGGCTGGCAACCGGGCTCGTCGCCGGTGGCGTGCTCGCACACACGTTTCTGATCGGCATGCAGACCGTGCAGGCGGGTCATGCTCCGCTCGTCGGCACGAGCGCGGCGATATCCGCGTTCGTCTGGCTGCTGGGATTGTCGTATCTCTACATCGAGCTGACCTCGGACGAACGTTCGATGGGTGTGTTCGTGTCGGTGTTGCTCGTCGGTCTCGACATCATTCCCGCGCTCGATCCGGCGGTCACGCCTCGTCCGCCGGTCCTGCAAAGCCCTCTGTTCACCATTCACGTCATGTCGCTGTTGTTTGCATACGCGAGCTTCGCGCTCGCCTGCGTTTTGGGCGTGACCTATGCCCTGCTCTTCAAGGAGATCAAAGCCAAGCAACTGGGATTCTTTTATGCGCGGCTGCCGCCTCTCGCGTCGCTCGATCTGATGAACAGCCGCGCGATCACGGTCGGCTGGATGTTTCTGACGATTGGTGTCCTGGTCGGTGCCGTCTGGGCATGGCAGGTGAAAGGCTCACCGTCTCCTGATCCGCGCGTGCAGGCAATGTCGCTCGCCGATCCAAAGATCCTCGTCGCGCTGGTGTCGTGGGGAATTTATTCATTCGCGCTGTTTGCGCGCAGAGCGGCTGGCTGGACCGGCCGGCGTGCCGCGTACCTGTCGGGCATCGCCTTCGCCGTGGTGCTCCTCAACTTTGTCCTCGTCGGATACTTTTTGACCGCGAGCCACAATTTCTAACCTCATCGCCTGATGCGTCTTTTTGCCATTGGATTGAGTCACCGCACCGCGCCGGTCGAACTCCGGGAGACGGTCGACTTCGCGCGCAAAGGCCTCGAGCACGCACTGGCCGAGCTCTCGGGCCGCGGTGCGGGACGCGAGCTGGTGGTGTTGGCGACGTGTAATCGCGCGGAAATCTATGCGGTCGGCGATAACGACGAGACGGCTGAACAGGTCGGCCGATTTTTCAGTGACTATCACGAAATTCCGCATGACCGGGTGCGCGACCATCTCTACATCCACCGCGGGCCCGATGCCGCCCGGCATCTCTTCCGGGTCGCTGCGGGGCTCGACTCACTGGTCGTCGGCGAACCGCAGATCCTGGGCCAGGTCAAGGCCGCCTACGCCGCGGCCAGCGACGGCCAGTTCACGGCCGCTCTGACCAACCGGCTGTTTCACTCAGCGTTCACCGTCGGCAAACGCGTGCGCGCCGAGACGGGGCTCGGCGAAGGGGCAGTCTCGGTGAGTTATGCCGCCATCGCGCTCGCCAAAAAGATTTTCGGCGACCTGAAGGGTCGAGCGGTCCTGATTCTCGGGGCCGGCGAAATGGCGAAGCTGACCGGCATCCATCTGCAGTCACAGCACGTCAAGCGGATCACCATTGCGAGCCGGACGTTGACGACGGCGCAGGCGCTTGCGGCGAGGCTCGAGGGCGTCGCCGTCCCGTGGGAGCACATCGATCACGCGCTCTCATCGGCCGATATCGTCGTCACCGCGACGGGCGCATCTGAGCCGGTGCTCACACGCGCGCGGGTCGACGAGGCGACGGGCCATCGCCGTAACCGTCCGTTGTTCGTGATCGACATTGCCGTGCCGCGCGATGTCGATCCCGAGGTCGGTCAGCTCGATCAGGTGTTCCTGTACAACATCGACGATCTTCGATCGATCGTGCAGGAGAACCTGGCGCGTCGAGGTGCCGAGCTGGCGCGGGCTGAAGCCATCGTCGACGAAGAGGTCGCGAAATACACCGCGTGGATGCAATCGCGCGAGATTGTGCCGACGGTTGTCGCGCTCCGGCAACGGTTCGAGGCGATTCGACGCGCCGAACTCCAGCGGTTGGAGCCGAAGCTTTCCGGACTGCCGCCTGAGGCAAGGGCACGGGTCGACGAAGTGACACGCCTCATCGTCGAGAAACTGCTTCTGACTCCGACCGAGCAGCTGAAGGCGGTCAGCGACGAGGCCATGATCGTCGCGTATGCGGACGCGCTGAACCGGCTCTTCAGCCTCGCGCAGGACAAAGATCGGGATGCGGTCGCCCCGGAAGAAGAATCGGAGGTGTCCTCGTGAAGCCGCGACGGATCGGCACTCGCGGCAGCGCGCTCGCGTTATGGCAGGCCAACGCGGTGGCCTCACGGTTGCGCGAACGCGGCACAGAAACCGACATCGTCGTGATTAGGACGGGCGGCGATCGTCTGCAGGAAGTGCCGCTGTCCGAAGCAGGGGGCAAGCGGCTTTTCGTCAAGGAACTCGAAGACGCCCTCCTCTCGGGCGACATCGATCTTGCCGTCCACAGTGCGAAGGACATGTCGGCCGTGCTGCCGGATGGATTGACCATCGCGGCGGTTCTTCCACGCGAGGATCCACGCGACGCGCTGGTGCTGAGTCGAGATACCAGCGTGGTCGATTTCGGAGCGGCTCTGGCCCACATCGGGGAGATGCCGTCGATTGCAACCGGCAGCATCCGTCGGATCGCGCAGCTAAGCGCAATTCTTCCGCAGGCCCGATTCATGCCGATTCGCGGCAATGTTGATACGCGTCTGAGAAAGCTCGACGCCGGAGAGTACGAGGCCCTGGTCCTCGCCGCCGCCGGCCTCAGACGCCTCGGCTTCGACACACGAATCTCAGCCGCAATCCCGGCGGACGTGTGTATCCCGGCGCCCGGACAGGGTATTGTGGCGATAGAGATCCGAGCCGACGACGTCGAGACCAGAGATACGGTGTCATCAATCGGAGATGCCGAAACCGCGACGTCGCTCGCCGCCGAGCGCGCCGTCGTCACCGCACTTGGCGGCGGGTGTCAACTGCCGCTGGGCGCCATTGCCGTGCACGACCGTGGTAGCCTCTCAGTTCATGCGGTCGTCGCATGGCCAGATGGCCATGATGTCATCCGCAGAACGATCAGCGGATCAACGGGACAGGCCGCCGCTCTCGGCCGCCAGCTTGCTGACGAGCTCGCGACGGCAGGGGCAACGGACATCCTGTCGGCGGTCAGGAATGGCGTGATGCCATGAAACAGCCGTGCGTCTATCTTGTGGGCGCGGGCCCGGGCGACCCGACACTCATCAGCGTTCGCGGTCAACGCTACCTCGAAGCTGCCGACGTCGTCATTTACGATCACCGCGTTCATGCGCGCCTGTTGCGCGGCGCGCGGCCCGATGCCGAACGCATCGATGTCGGTCCGGCGGCGCCAAAGCCACTCGAGCAGGATGCGATCTGTTTCCTTCTTGCGGAAAAAGCGCGCGATGGAAAGACTGTCGTGCGGTTGAAGTGGGGCGATCCGTTCGTCTTCGATAGTGGCGGAAAGGAAGCGCTGTTTCTTCACGAGCACGGCGTGCCGTTTGAAGTGGTTCCGGGTATTCCCGTCTCTATCGGCGGCACGGCTTACGCGGGGATACCGGTCACTTACCCTGAAGCCGGCGACGTCCTTACGATCGTTCGCGGTTACGAAAACGAGTCCAATATCACGTCGAACGGGGAGTGGCGAGGACTCGCGGCCATTGCTGGTTCGATCGTATGCTATGCCGGCAAGCGGCAGGTCCAGGCGATGAGCGAGGCGCTGATTGCGCATGGGCGCGCGGCGGACGAATCAGCGGCGCTCATTTACGATGCCACGCTTCCCTCTCAGCGGACCGTCGAGGGGACGCTCGAGACCATTGCCGCCGCCGCGGATGCCGACCGACCTGGCCTGATGGTTGTCGGCGCAGTCGCGGGATTACGTTCTCATCTTCGCTGGTTCGATAATCGCCCGCTCTCAGGACGACGGATCGTCGTAACCCGTTCGCGCGAACAGGCGACCGAGCTGATCGACATGCTTGAAGAGCGCGGCGCCGAAGCAATTCCCGCCCATGCGATTCGGATCACGGCGCCCGAGGATTCAGGTCCGCTCGAGAACGCCTGTCGAAACGCCGGGTCGTTCGACTGGATCATCTTCGCCAGCGCCAACGCCGTCGACTATTTCATGCGCGGTCTTTTAGCCAGCGGCGACGTGCGCGATCTCCACGGAGTGAAGCTCTGCACGGTCGGACCATCGACCGCCTCACGGCTCCAGCGATACGGCATTCGCGTCGATCTCACACCGGCCGAATTCCGCGCCGAGTCGCTGCTGGATGCACTGAAAGCGTCGGGCAGTCTCAAAGGGCAACGCGTCCTGCTTCCGCGTGCGAACATTGCGCGCGACCGGCTGGCCGAGGAACTCCGTGAGGCGGGGGCCGAGGTCGTCGACGTCGTGGCCTACCGCACCGTACCCGGAGGGGCCGAACGCGACGGCGAGTACGATGTTTACCGCATGCTTCTCGATCGTCAGATCGATGCCGTGACATTTGCGAGCGCATCCGCCGTCCGCAATTTCGTCGGCATGATTGGAGAAGATCAGGCCGCCGATTTGCTGAAGGCCACGGTCGTGGCCTCGATCGGGCCGGTGACCGCCGAGGCGGCACAACAGCTCGGGCTTCACACGACGGTCATGCCGTCGCGGTATACGATTCCGGATCTCGTCGACGCACTGGTCGAACATTTCAGCCTACCCGTTCGGACGTCATGACTACCAAGACGAATCACACCGAGACTTCACGTTCGCACGTCAGCGGCACGCAGACGACAACCGACATCCTGCGGCGGCGGCCGAGGCGGCTGCGCCGCACGGCGGCGATGCGCTCACTGGTCCGCGAAACGCGGCTGTCGCCCGACAACTTCATCTATCCGCTCTTCGTCTGCCCGGGTGAAGGCCAGCGGCGCGAAGTCGGCTCCATGCCGGGCGTCTTCCAGCTTTCGGTCGACGAGGCGGTCAAAGAAGCGACCGCCGCGAAGAATGATGGCGTGCCTGGCGTGCTGCTGTTTGGTCTACCCGATCAAAAGGATGTCGTCGGATCGACCGCCTACGATCCGGAAGGACCGGTGCAGTCCGCGGTCCGCGCGATCAAGCAGGAGAATCCCGCACTGCTGGTGATCACCGACGTTTGTCTTTGTGAATACACATCACACGGACACTGCGGCATCATCGTCGACGACGAAATTGCCAATGATGTGACGGTCGAACAGCTCACGCGCACGGCCTTGTCGCACGCCGTCGCAGGTGCCGATGTCGTTGCGCCGTCCGACATGATGGACGGCCGCGTCGGCCGCATTCGCGTGGCGCTCGACGATGCGGGGTTTACCCAGACGGCGATCATGTCCTACGCAGCGAAGTACTGTTCGGCGTTCTACGGGCCGTTTCGCGAAGCTGCCGACTCGGCGCCGGCATTCGGCGATCGACGATCGCACCAGATGGATCCGGCCAACGTCGACGAAGCCCTCCGCGAGGTCGCGCTCGACATCGACGAAGGCGCCGACATCGTCATGGTCAAGCCGGCCTTGTCCTATCTCGACGTGATCGCACGGGTGAAGGCCGAGTTCGGTTACCCGACGGCGGCATATCAGGTGAGCGGCGAATACGCGATGCTGAAGGCGGCGGCGCGCAACGGCTGGATCGATGAGCCGCGAGCGATGATGGAGACGTTGACCTCCATTCGCCGCGCAGGTGCCGACATCATCATCACGTATTACGCGCGTGAAGCAGCTCGGGCGCTCGGATAAAGGTGCGGATGAATCTTCATACGTATTCTCATGGAGGTACACATGCGAAAGATTGCAGCGCTGCTCTTCGTTCTCGTCGCCATGCTGACGATCAGCGCATTCGCGGCGGCCAAGACCTACCAGTTCACCGGCGTCGTCAAGACGGTCGAGGGTGATACCTTCACCGTCCAGAAGAGTGCAACCGAGACGTGGGAGTTCAGCAAGGATGGCTCGACGAAGGGAACTGTGAAGGTTGGAGACAAAGTCACGGTCAAGTATCGAATGATCGCCACCGACATCGAGCCCAGCGCGGCGGCAAAGAAGTAGCCCCGTGCACTACCTCCTCATCTATGACGCCGTTCCGGATTACGTGGAGCGGCGGACAGCGTTCCGGAACGAGCATCTCTCATTGGCGTGGGAAGCGCATGCGCGTGGAGAGCTCGTCCTCGGCGGCGCACTCGACGATCCGGTGGACGGTGCGGTCCTGCTCTTTCAGGGGGACTCGCCGGCGGCGGCCGAAGCATTCGCGGGACGGGATCCGTACGTCCGCAACGGCCTGGTCTCCCGATGGCGCGTGCGCGCCTGGAAGACAGTGGTTGGCGACGCCGCCGCGGCGCCGGTGAGACCCTAGACGGGGGTCAGACGGGGGTCAGACCGGGGTCAAACCGGGGTCAGACCGGGGTCAAACCAGGGTCTGACGTGAAGGCTCAACGCGACCGCAGCGCCTCCAGTGGGGCGATCCGCGATGCCCGTCTCGCGGGTAGGTAGCACGCCGCCATTGCCACGACCATCAGGAACGCGGCGACCAGTGCGAACGTCAATGGATCGACCGGACTGACGTCGAAGAGAAACTGCTGTAGTACTCGACCGAGGATAGCCGCACCGGCAAGGCCAAGTCCCAGTCCGATCGCGATCAGTCGAACACCATCACCGAGAATGACCCGAACGACGTCGCGGCCGGCCGCGCCAAGCGCCAGCCGCACGCCGATCTCGCGCGTCCGGTGAGTCACGTCGTACGCCATCACGGCATAGAGGCCGAGCGAGGCGAGCGCCAGCGCGAGCAACCCAAGAATCGCCGCCGCAGCCGCGGCGAGCCGAGATGGAAGAATCCACAGCCGAAGCAGGGACTCGAGTGGCGTCGCGGTGAAGTGCACCGCCGAATCGATCGCGTTCGCTCGCTGTTTCAGAAGACCTGCCAGCGCAGTGACGTCACCGCTCGTGCGCACAATCATGTGCAGGTCGCGCTCGTCGGCGAGTCCCCGCGGCAGATAGAGCGACAACTCTTTGTCGCGCCAAATCGTCGCGCTCGTCGTGTCCCGAACGACGCCGACAACAGTCAGGGGAACCTTTATCGCTGTGACACTGAGCTTGCGCCCTAACGGATTGACGCCCGGCCAGAACCGCGCCGCAAGTCCCTCGCTGATGATGACGACCGGCGAGCCGTCGTGATCCTCACGGTCGGAGAACGTGCGTCCACCCGTGATCGGGATGTCGAGGGTGTCGAAATAGGTGCGTGATATTGACGATGTCGTGCAGATGACCTGTTCGACATGACCTTCGGGCCACGCCGCCGTGCGCCGAATACCGCCGTGTAACGGCACATGTGACGTCAGTGCTACGGACCCGCGCGTTGCCGATGCGGCCGTCTCCGCAAGCGCGTCGTTGAAATCGCGCGCCCGTTCGACGCTATAACCCTGGCGCCGCAAATCATATTCGGTAAAAACAACCCCGGCGGTCCGAAAGCCGACATCGAGCGCCTGCACGCGCTGCAGTGCGCGGGTGAGAAGGCCGGCGCCGACAAGAAGAATCACACAGACGGCGACTTGCATGACCACCAGCGCGCTGCGCAACCGTCCCGGGCGCAAGCGCAAGCCGATCAGCGCGCCGTCGTCATGCAGCGACGCCGCGATGCGGGGCGACGACGACTGGAGCGCTGGGGCAAGGCCGAGTAGCACGCTGGCACCAAGCGCGAGACACAACGTGTATGCGAAGACACGCAAGTCCGGGGAGAGATCGAGTACGACTGATCCCCACTCGCCTGGGACGTACGACACCCCGAGTGGATAGAGCAGATCCATCGTCCAGGTTGCGAGCAACAAACCGAGGCCACCGCCGGCGAGACTGATGATGGTGCTTTCGGCCATGAGATGCCGAACGACGCGCCATCGCGTCGCGCCGATCGCCAGGCGAACCGCAATTTCGCGCTGACGACCGGTGGTTCGCGCGAGAACGAGATTGCCGACGTTGGCGCATGCGATCGCCAGCACCAGACCGACGATCGAAAGCACGAGAATGATGACCGGCCAGACCCCGGGATCGAGCGGAAAGAACGTGCCGGGAGCCACTGTCACCGCCGAGGGACGATCGCGTCCGGGAAATGCCGACGCGAGCTGGCGAGCGGTCCCAGAGAGCGCGGCCGCGGCCAGCGAGCGGGATACATTTGACTTGAGGCGTCCAACAACGAGCAGCCACCCACTCGATCGATCGATGAGGAGATTGTCGGGCGGAAGAACTGTACGTTGCACGGAGGTCGTGACCCAGAGATCTGCCGACAAGGGCTCGGTTCCACTGAATCGCGACGGTCCGACGCCGACGATGGTGAACGAACGACGGTTGATCAGGATCGATGAACCCACGATCGCAGGGTCGGACGCGAATCGCCGGCGCCACAACGAATAGCTGATGACCGCGAGCGCAGGATCCGCCGCCTGTTCGTCGGCGGCAACGAGGACACGCCCGATGGATGGTTGGATACCCACCAGGCTGAGGTAGTTTGGCGTGACGACGTACGCAACCAGGTTTTCCGTCCCGCCTCCGAGCTGCGCGGTGACGCTGGCGGGAATGTAGGCGGCGACGTCCTCGAACATAGACGCCCCGTCTCGATAATCGAGGTAATCGGGGTACGAGAAGAGATTCTGGCGATGTCCCCGCGGATCAAGGGGGAAAAGGCGAACAACTCGGCCGGGGTCGCGAACCGGCATCGGGCGGAGCACCAGTGAATTCAGCAGCGTAAAGACGATCGTGTTGACGGCAATGCCGATGCCGAGTGTCACGATCGCTGAGATGGCGAACAATGGCGACCGCCGCAACGTTCGAACGGCATATCGCAGGTCTTTGATCACAAGCGATCTCCCACTGCAGACGGGTTGATGGATTCCAGGGAGCCAGATGCGTGCCGGACGAGAAATTATCGATTCTTCAATAACTTGCGCGTCGAAAGTGCCGCCACGAGTGTTCGCCCGCGGTTCTCGGAGATCCCGAAACCGCACATTCGTCCCGTTGTCGTCTGACCCCGGTCTGACCCTCGTCTGACCCCCGTCTGACCCCCGTCTGACCCTGTGTTATCGTCCCCGGATGGCGGTCAAGAAACGGTTGCGCTATCCGCGGTCCGAGCAGCTCTTCGCTGCCGCATCACGCATCCTCCCCGGCGGTGTCGACAGTCCAGTCCGTGCGTTCAAATCGGTTGGCGCCAATCCCCTGTTCATCACCCGTGGCCGCGGCGCCGAGATCGAAGACGCCGACGGTCGCACCTACCTGGATTACGTGATGTCGTGGGGTCCACTGATTCACGGCCATGCGCCACGAGGTCTGCTGAAAGCGCTCGCCGCGGTCGCAGCTCGCGGCACCAGTTTCGGCGCTCCGACTGAACTCGAAACGCGGCTCGCGCAGCGCGTTGCGATGTTGATGCCGTCGATGGAGCGCGTGCGATTCGTCAGTTCGGGCACCGAAGCGGCAATGAGCGCCATTCGTGTCGCCCGCGCGGCGACCACGCGCGACAAAATCATCAAGTTCGCCGGCTGCTACCACGGTCACGCCGATCCGTTTCTCGTCGCAGCAGGATCAGGCGCCACGACCCTCGGAGTGCCGACCAGCCCGGGTGTGCCGGCGGCAGCGGCAGCCGACACGCTGGTGGCGAAGTACAACGATCTCAATTCAGTTCGCGACCTTGCCAGCCAGCACGCAGGAGGGATCGCGGCGGTGGTCGTCGAGCCGATCGCCGGAAACATGGGACTCGTCCCGCCTGTCGACGGCTTTCTTCAGGGTTTGAGGAACCTGTGCGATCGCGAGGGGATGCTGCTGGTGTTCGACGAAGTGATTTCAGGATTCAGGGCGTCAGCAGGCGGTGCGCAGCGACTCTACGACGTGCGCCCCGACCTCACATGCCTCGGGAAGATCATCGGCGGCGGACTTCCGGTCGGCGCATACGGCGGCCGGATTGCGCTCATGGACCTCGTGGCGCCGGCAGGTCCTGTCTATCAGGCCGGCACACTGTCAGGCAATCCCCTGGCAATGACTGCAGGGCTCTGGTCGCTCGAGCAACTGTCACCACGGCTGTACAAGCATTTGGCGAAGCTCGGTGCGGAACTGGCGCACGGGCTGGCCGACGCGGCGCGCGCGGCGAGCGTGGCACTTCAGGTGAATGCGTTTGGATCGCTGCTGACGCCGTTTTTTACCGACCGGCCGGTTCGCGATTACGAGTCGGCGTTAGCGTCGGACACGGCGGCATACGGGCGGTTCTTTCGAGGGATGCTGGCGCGAGGGATTTATCCGCCTCCCTCACAGTTTGAAGCGTGGTTTCTTTCCGGTGCGCACACCCCGCGCCACATCGATCAAACGATCAAAGCGGCGCGGGATGCGATGAAAGAAGTTTAGTCGGCGATTATCTGACGTTGGGTGGCGTGTCGAGACGGACGCGAAGGATTGTCCCAGTAGGCAGCGACACATCCTTCCCCTCCGTCGCCGCAATAGTGCCTCCGGCACCGATCAGCACGCCAATCAGCGCGCCCTTCGCCCCGCCGATGATGCCTCCGATGATTGCGCCGACGCCGGCGCCGGCGCCGATCTTGGCGACCTCGCCTTTGATCCCTTCACTTTCGAGAGCCTGCGTGACTGTTCCGCGAATCGGATAGTTGCGGCCCCGGATCGTGATCTGATCGAACGCAACCGTCATACTTCCCTTCCGTTCCGTCCGGGTCGCCTTCGTAACCGAGCTGACCACGCCGCGAAGAGTCGACCCAGCCGGGATCAGGACCTCGTTGCCGCGAAACAGATCCGCGACGGTCGTCGCTTCGAAGCGCTGTTCGACCTGGGCGGTTTCCGACGACAGGGTATTCTCGATTCGCGCGTCGATCTCCTGACCGCTTGGGATGGCACTCGATCCAGTGCCCTGTTCCGATCGGCTGCGGTCGTCGACCACGCCGCCGGTTACCGTTCCAGACGTGCCGGTGGGCCGCTGACGTGTCGCATTCGGATCGCTATTCGTGCGCCACGTGCCGGAATCGGTGCTGGCCGAATCCGGGGCATTGGCACGCGCCTGAGAACGCACGTCCTGAATGCGATTCTGCAGATCGGTGTACTCGCTTCGGCTGACCGATCCCTCTTTCCGCAGCTTGACTTTGAGATAAACCACTTCGTCGCGAAGATCATCAATCTGCCCCTGCAGGCGTCCAGATGTGTCCTGACTTCCCCGCATGCGCGACACATCATTGCTGACGTCGTAGAGCTGATCCTGTAGCCGCTGGATGTCAGACGAGGTGACACTCTGCGCCACGGCCGGCCGCGCAAGCGACAGGCACAAGGCGATGACTGCCAACACGCCGACGATGTTGAATCTCAATCGGTTCATTACCGTCTCCCTTTGCCGCTCAGCCAGGCCACATTCCCGCGAGGCTCAGCATTCAGCGGAACTCTTACCGGCACTGGTTGCAAAAGGAAAGCCGGGACGAACTCGACGCAAAATGCGGGTGGTATGATCGGGATAACTCATGGCAGTGCTGAAGCTTCACAGAACGGTCGGCGTCCGCGTCGGATCCGTCCAGGTCGGCGGCGGTGCGCCTGTCGTCGTCCAGTCGATGACGATGACGGACACCGCTGATGCCCAAGCGACAGCTCAACAGTGCATCGAGCTGGCCGAGGCCGGTTCCGAAATGGTTCGCGTCACGGTCAACGTACCGGAGGCAGCACAGGCCGTCCCCGAGATCAAGCAACGCATGCTCGATGCTGGTGTCAGTGCGCCGCTGATCGGTGACTTTCACTACAACGGTCATCTTCTGCTCACGCGTTACCCGGACTGCGCAGCCGCGCTCGACAAGTACCGCATCAATCCCGGCAACGTGGGAACCGGCAAACGGCGCGATGAGCAGTTTGCGACGATCTGCGGCGTCGCGCGTGATCGAAATAAACCGGTCCGTATCGGCGTCAATGGTGGCTCGCTCAATCAGGAGCTCGTGCTTGCCAAGATGCAGGAGAACACCGATCGCGATCGCGGGCTGAGTTCCGAGGAGATCATCAACGAATGCATGGTGCTCTCCGCGCTACAGTCGACCGAGCTGGCGCTCGAGAGCGGACTCGGAAAAGACCAGATCATCATCTCGTGCAAAACGTCGCGGCCGCGCGATCTGATTGCGGTGTACCGTGAGCTCGCTGAAAAAACCGATCAGCCGTTGCACCTCGGTCTGACCGAAGCCGGCATGGGAACAAAAGGGCTCGTCTGGTCCGCGGCAGCGATGGGAGTGCTGCTCAACCAGGGCATTGGCGACACGATTCGCGTGTCGTTGACCCCCCGCCCCGGCGGCGATCGCCGCGAGGAAGTGTATGCCGCATGTGAGTTGCTGCAGGCACTTGGGCTTCGCTCGTTCGCGCCCAGCGTCACGGCGTGTCCCGGCTGCGGTCGCACCACCAGCAGCACCTTTCAGGAACTTGCCGAGCGGACGCAGGACTACATACGCCAGCGAATGCCGGAATGGAAGAACCTTTATAACGGGGTCGAAACGATGACCCTTGCCGTGATGGGTTGTGTCGTGAATGGACCAGGTGAGTCAAAGGCCGCCAACATCGGCATCAGCCTGCCGGGCACGGGAGAAGCGCCAAACTGTCCCGTGTTCATAGACGGCAAGCATCACACGACGCTACGCGGGACGTACGACGAACTCGCCACGGCGTTTCGCGAGCTCGTCGATCAGTACGTCGAGACGAAGTACCCGCGGCGATCCTAATCTATACGGCTCACCAGGTCCGCGCCGTCATCGTCAAGCTTCCGGCGGCGCTCACCGTCTGCTTCATCAAACTCAGGCACACCGTTCGCGTCTGATCCGCGTTCACCCGGACGGTCAGGATTCGTCCGTCGATCGGGTCGCGGCGCCGCAGTCGCGTCGGGCGGCGCGTCACTATCGCGCTGTGCGCGGTTCTCTTCGCGGTTCTCGGTCACCTCGTCCTTCAGTGGATCGCCGTGCGGTCGAGGCCGGTCGGTCTGCTCTGCCATGGTGCCTCCTCCCTGGCACATGGAGCAATCGCAGTGCCGGTGTTTACGGTCGATTGAACGATGCGACATGACGGGACCAGGCCGTCAGTAATGCGACGCCGCAAATCGTCAGGCCGGTCGACAGGCCCCACCACAGGCCAACAACACCAAGACCCATCACAAAGCAGAGCGTGTAACCGAGAGGTAATCCGATGAACCAGTGGCCGGCCAGGTTCCACAACATCGGGGTCCGCGTGTCGCCGAGCCCTCGCAAAACTCCGGTCGAAACTCCCTGAACACCATCGAAGAGCTGAAAGATCGCGCCAACGAAGAGCAGCGAAACGCCAATCGACAACACCGACGGATCAGATGTAAACGCGCCAATGAGCGTCCGTGGAATGATCAGGAACGCGGCTGCTGCACCCGCCATGAATACGACACCAAAGAGAATCGCCGTCCACCCCGATCTCACCACTCCCTGGTAGTCGCGACGGCCGATCGCATGGCCCACACGGACCGCTCCCGCAGAGGCGATGCCGAGTGGCACCATGAAGGTCAGAGCTACGAAGTTGACCGCAATCTGATGCGCTGCAAGGGCAGCAGGCGCGAGCCGGCCGGCAAGTGCCGTCGCCGCCGCAAACACACCAACCTCGAGCGTCACCTGAGTGGCGGCGGGGAGACCGAGCGCCAGCAGCCGGTGCATCGGTTCGATGCTGATGCCGCGCGGATGTGAATTCGGACGATTGCGCTGCCGGGACGGCAATCGTGATGCGACGAGCGATCGCTCACGGTACACGATGACTGCAAGCAGGACGGCCGCCATGACGACGCGCGCGACAACTGTCCCCCAGGCCGATCCTCGAACGCCCATCGCCGGCGCGCCCCAGTGTCCGAAGATCAGTAGCCAGTTGACGAACGCGTTCAGGAGGTTCGCCAGAACGAGCGCGATCATGACCGGACGCACGACGCCCATGCCTTGCAGGTAACGCCGGAACGATGCGTACAACAGGAGCGGCGGAATGCTCCACGCCAGCACGTCGAGATACGGTTGCGTCAGCGCCAACACCGTTGGATGAAGACCCCACCGTCCCAGCGCCGCCGACAAGATGAGGACCAGGATGGTGACCGGAATCGACAGAAGCAGGCTGAGGGCCACGCCGTAGGCAAGCCACCGATGACACTCGTCGATGCGTCCCGCTCCGAACGCATGGGAGACGAGCGTATCGAGGCCGAGCAGCAAGCCCATGGCAAAGATGCAGACGCCCATGAAGAGCGAACTGCCGATGCCAACCGCACCGATTGCTTCGGGGCCGAGCCGCCCTACCATCAGCGTATCGACGAGCCCCATGGTCATCCAACCGAGTTCGGCCATGACCACTGGCACGGCCAACGTGAACATCGGACGGAATTCCTGACGAAGATCTCGGAAGCGGAAAAAGGCTACCGGCGGCGGCGCTGTGTGGTATTCCATTTCTCGACCACGCGGCGCAGTTCCTTGAGAGGCTCCTCGCTGTCGTCGACCTGCAGGCGCAGGACGACATCGTTGTTCAACCACACGCCGCCGTTCTTTTTCACGATCAGCATCGCTGCCGACTGCATGCCGCGCTTATCGCCGCCTGCAGCCTGGCCCGCGTCGAGCGCGGCCATCAGGCGCATCGAGAGATGGCCTTCTGTCTTCTCGAACGCATCGACCATGCCCGCGACCACGCCTTCACCGGCAAGAATGTTCCCCTGTGCGGTGCAATACTTCCCGCCCTTGTTCCCGGCCCACGAGGTGGCCTTCGCTCCGGTGTAGGCGTCGTAATTCCCCTTCGCATCCATCACCGCAAACTGGCGTCCTGTTTTCGTCCAGTCTGACGGTCTCGGATCCGGATCGCTGTCGAGCAGAGCTTTGATGATGGCCGTCGGCGTCATTCCGGCGCGGAGAAGCGCCAACGCCTTCGGACCATAGCTGACGTCGACGATGGCTTGCGTCGCCGCGACACCCACGTCCGCCTCGGCCCACAGTACGCCGTTACCAACCGAGAAGACGCGCGACTGCACCGCCCCGCCGACTTCGCCGGTTGCCGGATCGAATCCGAGAATTGAAAACGTAGCGACGGGTGGGTATGGAAGGCTCTGTGACCGAGTCGCCTGCGGGTGAACGGCCGCGGTCCAGGCGATGACAAGGACTGCCAGCGCAAGGCGGTCTGTCAGCGCCACGGCATCAACCGCTCGATCCACTGAATGCGGGTCAGGTCGTTGTAGATAACCGTGACCATCAACATCAACAGCAGGACGAAGCCGGCGAGCAGCATCTTCTCCTTGACCTTCATGCTGAAGTCGCGCCGCGAGACGCCTTCGAGCGCCAGGATGGCGATATGGCCTCCATCGAGCACCGGAATCGGCATCAGGTTGAGGAGTCCGAGATTCAGGCTGATCATCGCCATCAGGCTGAAGAGCTGAATCATTCCCTGCTCGGCCGCCATGCCCGAGAGATCGGCGATGGCAACCGGGCCCATCAGTTGCTTGACGGAGGTGTGGCGCGTAAACAGCCCACCCAGGGTTTGGAAGATCATCTTCGCCCACGTCCAGTTCTGGTCGAGACTGAGCTTGAATGCTTCGATTGGACCAGGCTCAATCGTTCGCATCTCAAAGCCGTTCAACTGTGCGCCAATCATGACGGTGTCGCCAACCTTTCGCGGCGTCACCGGCACCTGGATAATCTGTCCGTCGCGTTTAATCTCGAGCGTGATCTGTTTTCCCTCGTGCGCCTTGATCAGTTCGACGAGCGAATTTCGATTGACGTCGCGCTGGCCGGCCGCCGCCAGTACGATGTCGCCAGGCCGTAACCCCGCTTGGTGTCCCGGAAGGTCAGGCTGGAGCGACGCAACCTGCGGGTGCATGATCGGCAGGATCGCAAGGCTATCAAGGTTCACGAGATCGTACTTGCCGACGCCTGTTGGCACGAACTGTAGATCGCTGCCCTTGCCCTCTCGCTCAATGTGGATAGAAACGGTGCGTTTTGACTTTGCCGCAACCGCATTCAGAAAGTCTTCCCAGGTTGGAACCGCGTCTCCATCAACACTGACGATGTGATCGCCGGGCTGGAGACCGGGCGCCTTGAGAACGGATTGATCGAGGACGGTTCCCACAACGGTAGGCTGCTCCATGAACGCCGGAGCCGGGGCACCCTGATACAGCACGGCGGCCATCACGACAACCGCCAGCACCAGGTTCATCACCGGACCCATGATGAGCACCTGGAACCGCTGCCATTTCGACTTCGAGAGAAACTCGTCAGACGCCCCCGTTCGCGCATCGTCGGGATTCTCGCCGGCCATCTTGACGTAACCGCCGAGCGGGATGGCGCTGATGCAGTACTCAGTGTCTCCACGGCGGAAGGCAAGCAGCTTCGGCCCGAAACCGAGGGAGAACGTGAGCACCCGCACACCAATGCGCCGGGCCATGAGGAAGTGCCCGAGCTCGTGGACGAAGATGAGCACGCCGAGGACGAAGACGAAGGCGAGAATACTTGTCACTTAAAAGGCCTCTCGACGCGGGACGAAACGTGAGCAGATATGGGAGCTAAACTCTTGATTTTACCGTACCAGCGCCCGTTTGCGCGAACTCACGTGCCCACCGATCGACGGCACGCACGTCGGCGAGATCGCGGATGGCGGCGGGCCCTCCTGCCTCATATGCCTCCATCGCCCGGCCAATCAAGTCGGGAATGGCCGTCAATCCAATGCGCCGGTCAAGGAAGGCAGATACTGCAATTTCGTTAGCGGCGTTGAGCACGATTGGAAGCCCGGGATTTCCGGCGAGCGCGCGGAACGCAAGCGCGAGGCAGGGGAATCGGGCGGTATCCGGCGCGGCAAAATCGAGTCTCCCGGCGCGTGCCAGATCGAGAGGCGGAAGCGCCGCGCCCCAACGGGCCGGATACGAGAACGCGTACTGAATCGGCAGGCGCATGTCGGTGACGCCGAGCTGCGCGATGATCGACCCGTCAACGAGCTCTACCATCGAATGCACGATCGACTGCGGGTGCACCAGGACCTCGATCTGATTGGGCGCGACATCAAAAAGCCACCGCGCTTCAATGACCTCGAGCCCTTTATTCATCAACGTAGCCGAGTCGATCGTAATCTTCGGTCCCATCGTCCAGGTCGGGTGCCGCAACGCCTCTTCCGGGGTCACCGTCGCAATCTCGTGAACAGGTGTGTCGCGAAACGGTCCACCCGACGCGGTCAGGATCAGCCGCCTAACGTCTGTGGACGATCGGCCGTGCAAGCATTGATGGATAGCGTTGTGCTCGCTATCGACGGGAAGTACGGCGACGCCATGACGCCGCGCCGCTTCCATGACGATGGAGCCGGCCATGACCAGGATTTCTTTGTTCGCAAGCGCAATGGTTTTCCGCGCTTCAATAGCCGCCAGCACGGCATCGAGCGCCGCGGTCCCAGAGGATGCGAACAGCACGACGTCTGCCTCGGGATGCGTGGCGACGGCGATGAGCCCCTCCGGGCCGGCCAATGCGTGCGCCGGATCAACGGCCCCCCGACGGTGGAGCTCGGCGCGTGCATCAGCCAGCGCACGCGGCGCCGACATCGCAATCGTGTCGGGAACAAACCGGCCGACCTGCTCGACAAAGCGGGCGATGTTTTCCCCGGCAGCCATCGCGACAACGCGAAGCCGATCGGCGTGCGCGGCAACGACCGACAGCGCGCTCTGACCGATTGACCCGGTCGATCCGAGGATTGCGACGTGCCTGATCCCGGTTGTGCTCGCCATGTCAAAAACGGAGATACCGCACGAAGACGTAATAAACGGGTGCGGCAAACAACCAGCTATCGATGCGATCGAGTACACCGCCGTGCCCGGGGATGATGGCACCCGAATCCTTCACGCCTGCGCTGCGTTTCAAGAGCGACTCGAACAGATCACCGACGATACCCAACGCGGAGATGCTCGCGCCGACCAGGACGACGAGCAGGACGGGTGCGGTCGGGAATACGAACGTCGCTCCAATCGCGAACGCGAGCGTTCCGAAGATGATCCCGCCGATTGCGCCTTCACGTGTCTTCTTGGGGCTGATCGTCGGCGCCAAGGGGCGCTTGCCGAAGGCGCGGCCGGTGTAGTACTGCGCCGAGTCGCTGATGACAATGACGCCCATGATGAGCAGCACGGCTTCGCGTCCAGCCGTTGCTCGCACAGCGGCGAGCGCTCCGAGGGGCAATCCGATGTAGATTGCGGGAAAGATTGCCGCGGCAGAATCACCGAGCACCTCCGGACCCATTCTTTCCGCTCCGACTGCCGTCGCGGCGATCGTAATCAGCGCCGTCATCAGAATCACATCGACGATGGTCCAGCCACTGCCGAGGGCGGCACACGCGCCGAGCACTGCGGCTCCGGGAATCGCGCGTGGAACAGTGGCGCCAAGCGATGACGCGAGCGCCGCGTACTCCACAAACGCAAGTGCGGCGGCAATCAACGCCAGCACCAGTGTCCCGATCGGCGGCAAGAACCAGACGACGCCGAGGACAATCGGCAGCAGCACGAGCGCGCTCAGGACGCGGGTCATTTTCACTCCGAGGGGCTTCGCCCCTCGGACTCCCCCACAGGCTCTCTCGCGAGCCGCTTCGTCGGCTCGCTCCGTCCGCCTGGATCGCGTCGTCGTTCGGCTTCGCCGTGTCCGCCGGAGTACTTCGGTGCGAAGAAGGCGGCTCGCGTACGATCACTCGCGCACCCGTTCGCCAAGCATCCGATTGGTGTTAGAACGACGTCCGGAAATTCAGAACGCCGACACTTCACCGGCCGGCCACCGCCGGCTGGTTGATGCCGCCATAACGACGATCGCGCTTCTGATACGCGAGAATGGCCTCGAGGAGGTGCTGCTTGCGGAAGTCGGGCCACAGGGTGTCGGTCACCCAGATTTCGGCGTAAGCAATCTGCCAGAGGAGGAAGTTACTGACACGCATCTCGCCGCTGGTCCGTATCAGCAGATCGGGATCAGGTTGACCGGCGGTGTACAACAGATCACCAAAGCGCTGCTCGTCCAGATCCGCCGCACTGATGCCGGACGCAATCGCGCGCCGGGCCGCCTCGACTATCTCTGCCCGTCCCCCGTAATTCAGCGCAATGTTGAAGAGCATCCCCGTGTTTCGTGAGGTCTGCTCTTCGGCCATCTTCAGCTCCCCCTGCACATCCGGCGCAAGTTCATCTTCGCGGCCGATCACGCGAAAACGGATGTTGTTCTTGAGCAGGGTCTTCAATTCGAGCCGAAGGTATCGCTTCAGAAGCGACATCAGCGTCGACACTTCCGTCACTGGACGTTTCCAGTTCTCGACCGAGAACGCGTAGAGGGTCAGGACCTTGATGCCAAGGCGCGCCGACGACTCGACGATGTCGCGAACCGAGTCGATACCGGCGCGGTGACCCTCGACCCGCGGCAGATGGCGCTGGGCGGCCCAACGGCCATTCCCGTCCATGATGACGGCGATATGTTGCGGGAGTCGCGCGAAGTTCACCTGTCGTGCGAGCGCCTCTTCAGGCGAACCGGCCTCGACGACGGAGAGAATGTCCTGAAGCGACATGGCTGGTGCCGAAATTAAACCTTGATAATACAGTGTGTTACGGCTGCCTCACAAGTGGGGTTCAATCGGTTGAATATTCGACGCGGACGAGGAACAAGCCGTGCGCGGGAGCAGTCGTGCCCGCCTGCGATCGGTCGCCGGACGCGAGGATTTCCTTCATCCTCTCTGCCGTCCATCGGCCGGCGCCGATCTCGGCCAGGGTGCCGACGATGTTGCGCACCATGTGCCGCAGGAATCCGTCGCTCCGGAGGCGTATGACGAGCGGCACGTCATGTCCCCGTCCGCTCTCCCAGTCGATTGCGTGAATCGTCCGCTGACTCGATGCGACATCCGAGCCGGCGGATTGAAAAGCGGCAAAGTCATGAGTGCCGATGAGGTGTGCTGCTGCCCGCTTCATGGCGTCGAGATCGAGTCGATTCGGTAGGTGCCAGACATAGCGAACGAGAAACGGCGACACGATCGGCGCGTTCACGATTCGGTATTCGTAGGTCTTGCCAACCGCGCTGAACCGTGCGTGAAAATCTGCGGGCATCTCCTCGACCGAGAGCACGCGAACGTCTGTTGGCAGCACTGCATTCAGTGCGCGCGCGACCACGTGTGCTTCATGTGCAGCCGGAAATGCGATGCTGGCCACCTGTGCAAGTGCGTGGACGCCTGCGTCGGTTCGACCGGCACCGTGGACCGTGACGTGAGTTCCGGCGAGCGGCGCGAGCGCGTCTTCGAGAAGCCCCTGGATCGAGATCCCGGCTGCCTGACGCTGCCAGCCGACGTAGTTGGTGCCGTCGTACTGCAACGTAAGCTTGAGATTTCGCATTCGTGCTACGCCCGGGGATTACACGCGCGAGCCGGGTTTTGTGACCGGAATTCCTTTCGCACAGAGAGGACACGCCTCCGGGTCGTAGGTCGGCACATTCATCTGGATCAGACTGAAGAGGGGCACTGGAACATTGGAGGAATCGCCACTGCGATCGACGAGTGCTGCCGCGCCTGACACCGTCGCGCCGGCGGCATTCGCGACATCGATCGTCTCTCGGGTGGATCCGCCGGTCGTGACGACGTCTTCAACGACGACGACGCGATCCGCGGGGGACAATGTGAATCCGCGCCGGAGTGTGAGCTTGCCATCCACGCGCTCGGCAAACATCGCGCGAATGCCAAGCGCGCGGCCGACCTCCTGCCCGATCACGATCCCGCCGAGGGCCGGGGAAAGAACCGCCGTTCCCTGCAGATGCGTCAGTCGCTCGCCAAGCGCTTCTCCGAGGGCACTCGCGAACTCCGGATACTGCAGGACGAGCGCGCTTTGGAAGTATCGATCGCTATGAAGTCCAGATGTAAGGCGGAAATGTCCTTCGAGCAGCGCGCCGGACTTTCGGAACATGTCGAGAACAGTTTCGGCGTCCACTACGACGTCGCCTTTCCGTTGTGCGAGGTTCTCAGGTTGTCTTCGAACAGTTTGAGGATACGTTTGTATTCGTCCGCCCAGGATGACGCTTCGGTGAAACTGTGATTCTCGACGGGATACGGGGCAAACGTCCAGTTCTCCTTCCGCAGCTCGACGAGCCGCTGCACGAGACGAACGGAATCCTGGAAGTGAACGTTGCTATCGACCATGCCGTGACAAATCAGCAGCGCCCCCTTCAGTCCCTCGGCAAAATAAATCGGTGAGCTCCTGCGGTAGGCTTCCATGTCTTTCTGCGGCACGTTGAGAATATTCGACGTGTAGCCATGGTTGTAGTGCGCCCAGTCGGTCACCGGTCGCAGCGCCGCGCCCGCGGCGAAGACATCGGGCGTCGTAAACATTGCCATCAGCGTGATGAATCCGCCGTAGCTGCCGCCGTACACGCCGATACGTTTCGGATTCACCTGCTCTTTCGCCGTCAGATACTTGGCGCCGTCGACGATGTCCTCGAGATCCTTGCCTCCCATGTGACGGTAAATCGCCGTGCGCCAGTCGCGCCCGTAACCCGAACTCGCGCGATAGTCGACGTCGAGCACCACGTATCCGCGCGACGCGAGCAGGTTGTGAAACATGTACTCACGGAAATAACTCGCCCAGTACTTGTGCGCATTCTGTGCATAGCCGGCGCCGTGAACGAACACAACTCCAGGACGCGCCGGATCACGTCTGGCGCCAATCATCTCGGGCGTGAACAGGCGCGCGTGGACGGCAACACCGTCACGCGCGGTAAAGGTAATGACTTTCGCATCGATCCAGTTGAAAGAGCGCCACTCGGACGTTGGCGTAACCGTCACCTGCTTCGCTGAGGCCCCCTGCCGGTTCGGCATCACGAACACTTCAGGCGGTTTGTTGCTGTAGGAATAGACGAGACCGATCGACGAGTCGTCAGGCGACACTTCTGCCTGGTTCGATCCGACCATCGACGTGATCCTGGTCCGCGCGCCGCCATCGAGCGGAAGCGAGTACAAATGCCGCTCTCCGGGATGCGATTCAGTCGTGGTCAGATAGAACGTCCGGCCGTCCTGTGAAAGATCTGCGGAACTAATCTCCCACTTTCCTTCCGTCAACTGGCTGGCTTTCGCATGCTCGGTCGAGAGATCGAGCGTGTAGAGATGCATCCACCCGTCGCGCTCGGAGAGGAACCACACCCGTTTGTCATCGGGCAGGAATTGCAGCGTGGGCGAGCCAAAACCGCCCCCCGCTTCCCGGATCCACGCATCGTCGTGCAACGTGTCGATGACGCGTGTCTTCCCCGTTTCGGCATCGATGGTCACGAACCATCGATCTTTGTTGTCGGCGGAGGTGGCTGAGGCAACCGCGTACTTACCGTCGGTTGAGAAAACCGGCGTCCCCCAGCGAATTTCACGTTCCGCTTTCGATGACGAACCGGCTGGCTTCTCTGCTTCCGCCACAGGAGGCGCGAAGCTGCCGTCTGCCCATACTGATTTCCCGGTCTGCAGATTCAACACCGCAAGGAGACGTCTATCCTGCGTATCACCGACGTTCGATCTGCCGGGGATGTCCTCGGTGTAACCCGTTTCGGTGACGTAGTTAGGCACGATCGTGTTCTTCACGCCTGCTGGTCGTTCAGCAACCACGATGAAAACGTGTATGCCGTCGGGCGACAGAATCAGGTCTGTGGCGGATTGACGATCCTGAAGCTCAAAAGTTGGCAGCTTGTCCTTCTTCGCCTTCTCGTCATCCTTCTTCTTCTGTTCCTTTTGCGTGCGAAGGTACTCGATGAGCTTTTCTTCTTCATCCCGCAGGAACTTCTGGCTATCGGTAAGTCGTGGTTCCGCCTTCTTGGGAGCGACGTCGGTCAACTGCGTCACGATCCCGCTCGACGTCGAATCGACGGGGACGATGAAGAGGTTTCCGTCCCGCACGTATGTGACATGCGTATCGTTTCGTGCCCAGCGCGGATTCGATTCACTGCCGGTCGTTCGCGTAATTTGCCGGCGCGCGCCCCGCCCGCTGTCAACCAGAACGACATCCCCACCGTCTACAAACAGGATGCGGCGATGCGCTTTGTCCCACCGTCCGTTGGCTGCCGGCGCCGACTTGACCTCGTCGTCTGACAGCTTGCGGAGGTTGCCGCCATCGCGATCGACGAGGAATGTCGAGGCTTGGGTTTCGCCCGGTTTGCGCCACTCGAAGAACAACTTCTGAGAGTCGGCCGACCAGCGGAGACCGGTCGGGGGGTACCCGACGAGATCGGGTCCGCGCATGATGCTGTCGACTGTGAGTTCGAAACGGCCGGTGGACGGGCGAGCACCCGGATCCGTGCTGGTCCGCGTTTTTCCGTTGTCCTGTGCCGGAACACCGGCCATTGAG